>OAUC01000561.1_pt1 | contig 19444 bp, 15 predicted proteins | sample 1495091 | NCBI WGS metagenome assembly OAUC01 (sample SAMEA2579997, study PRJEB22360) | human gut metagenome | biome: human gut; feature: human-associated habitat; material: faeces | place: Denmark | collected 2008/2010
CTCAAACGTTGGAAAAGCGCACACTCGGCGAGGGAGGGGACGGTGCACGGCCAGAGCGGGGGCCGGCAAGAACGACTACGCGACCGACGTGCAGACGCCCCATCTGGACGCGTTCGCCGAGCGCTCCTGCGTGTTCGACAATCACTGGATCGGCTCGGCGCCGTGCATGCCTGCCCGCCGCGACATCCTCACCGGGCGCTACAACTTCCTCGAGCGCCCCTGGGGACCGATCGAGCCTTTCGACGTGACGCTGCCCCAGTGCCTGCGCGCGCAGGGCGCCTTCTGCCACATCACCACCGACCACTGCCACTACCTGCGCACCGGTGGCGAGGGCTATCTGCAGGAGTTCAACACGTGGGACTACCACCGCGGCCAGGAGGGCGACCCGTGGGTGAGCCGCATCGACGAGCCCACCAACATGCCCGAGACGTTCTACCGCCGCGTGCGCGAGCAGTACCAGAAGAACCGTCAGCTGTGGCCGCGCGAGGAGGACATGCCCAGGCCCAAGACCTTCCAGTCCGCATGCGATTGGATCGAGGACAACAAGGGGCACGACGACTTCTTCCTCATGGTCGAGGCGTTCGACCCGCATGAGCCCTTTGACGTGCCGGACGAGTACATGGAGATGTACGGCGGCGAGGAGGGGCTCGACCGCGACTACTTTGAGATCCCCCTGTACAAGCGCGTGTCCGACACGGACGTGACGCCCGAGGCGAAAGCCTACATCCAGCGCCGCTACAAGGCGCTCGTCACGATGACCGACCGCTGGTTCGGCAAGCTCATCGACACGCTCGAGGCCAACGACATGCTCGACGACACCCTGGTGATGGTGACCACCGACCACGGGTACTTCCTGTGCGGCTCGACCGCCTATATCGACGAGATGGAGGCGGCCCTGCCCGATGCGCCGTTGCCGGAGCAGGCGCGCCTGTGCCAGCTGCTGGCGCTGCAGTACGAGAGCCGAGGCGACCATCCTCGCGCCGACGAGTACCACGCCCGCGCCAAGAAGGCGTTCGAGCGCGCCCTCAAGCAGTAGGGACGCCGTGGGCCGCTGCGGTGCAGATGCGGTGCGGGGCGTCCTCGGCGCGAAGCCGTTACGCCGCCGGCCGATGTGCCGCAGATCATTGCGGCTCGGGTCTCGAGTGCCGCGGGCCGATGCGTCACGAGGCCGATGAGCCGCGGGCCGATGTGCTGCGGGATGCTCGCCACAGGGCCGCCGCGATGTGGGAAACGCCACCGAGAGTCAACTCTCGGTGGCGTTTTCTTGTGCGAACGGGGATTTTGCGCCGCGAAAGGTAACTCTCGCGGAATCTCTCGCGGCGCGGTGCAGAGCCCACGCCCCGGTCCAGCCCAAGTCCCGGCCCCGGTCTCCACCCCGACTTCGCGGCACCTTCGGCGATGCCGCCTATGCCAGGCGCCCGGTCTCCGCAACGCGCTTGAACCAATAGGCGCTCGCTTTGGGTGTGCGCTCCTGCGTCTCAAAGTCGACGTAGAAAAAGCCGTAGCGCTTGTTGTACCCGTTGGTCCAGGAGAACTGGTCCTGCAGGCTCCACAGGAAGTAGCCGCCCACGTTGACGCCCACCTCCATGGCCTTGAGCAACCAGCGCAGGTGCTGCTCGATGTAGTCGATGCGCGGCTGGTCGTCCACAAAGCCGTCCTTGTAGGGGTCCTTGTAGCCCATACCGTTCTCGGTGATGAAGATCTGCTTGTAGTTGGGGTAGCGCTGTTTAATGTAGACGAGCAGATCGAACAGACCCTCGGGATAGATGATCCAGTCCCAGTCGGTGGTGGGGATGCCGGGCTTGTTCACATGCTCGCCAATGCCCTTGACGCGCCAGCGACCGGTGCCCTTCTCGCCCGTACCGTTGTGGTGCAGGTCGTTCTCGCCATCGTAAGCCTTGAGGAAGCGGCACTGGTAGTTGTTAACGCCCAGGTAGTCGTTGTAGAGCGCTGCCTCGCGCATAATCTCGAGGTCCTCGTCCAGGATCTCGATGGTGCCGCCCGAGACGGCAGCCAGGCGGTTGGCGCACTCGAGGGTGTCGGGGGCATAGTCGCCGCGGAAGGTGGCGTCGAGCAAGAACTGGTTTTGCAGCACGTGCTCGTTGTTGGCGGCCTTGATGTCGGCGGGGTCGTTCTCGTTGAGCGGGTACTTGAACTCCAACGACTGAATGACGCCGATCTTGCCCTTAAAGCCGCCGTTATGGAAGGCCAGTACCGCCTTGGCGTGGGCGAGCATCATGTTGTGCTCGCACTGGAAGGCCTCGGCCAGATGCGCCTTGACGCCACCGGGGAAGGTGCCCTCGATGTAGGTGTTGGAGGCGTCCGCCCAGATCTCGTTAAAGGTGAACCAATAGGTCACCTGGTCGGCGTACTCCTTAAAGCAGAAGGTGGCAAAGTCCACAAAGGCGTCGATGGTCTCGCGGTTGAGGAAGTCGCCCTTCTCAAAGAGGGGAAGCGGCGTGTCAAAGTGATGCAGCGTGACAAACGGCTCAACGTGGTGCTTGTGGCACTCGGCGAAGAGGTCGTGGTAGAACTGCACGCCCTCGGGGTTTATCTCTCCGGTGCCGTTGGGGAAGATGCGGCTCCAGGCGATGGAGAGACGAATGCCGTTGATGCCGAACTCCTCGCACCGCTCCAGATCGACGGGGTACTGGTTATAGAAGTCGGAAGCGGGATCGGGGGAGAAGCGGCCCTGGGCCTCCAGGAAGTCGTCCCAGGCGACCTTGCCCTTACCGTGGGTGCGGGTCTCGCCCTCTACCTGGTAGGCAGCAGTGGCGCCGCCAAAGACAAAGTCCTCGGGGAACTGCGCGGGCGGGTTGGTGACGCTGGCGGGGTTAACGGACATGATGATCCAATCGTTTAAATCGAAGGGCCAGCCGGTCTTGGATAGTCGGCTGGCCCTAGGTGCTACTTACTTAGCGAGTTGCTCGCTTACGAAGGCGAGAGACTTGTCGCCGTTCTGGGAGAGCTCGATGTACTGCTTACCACGGCAGGCGACGCACTTGTTGCCCACACGCTCGCAGTCCTTCTGCAGGTCGGCCAGGTAGCTGGCAGCCTGCGGAGCCAGGACGACCAGGTCAAAGTCGGGAAGCATGTCCACGTGGTTGCCATAGGCATCGGCAGCGGTCTCAAGATCGATGCCGCGCTCCTTGGCGGCCTTGGCCAGCGCGTTGGCGAGCAGGCCCGAGGTGCCGCCGCCCTGGCAGAGCACGAGTACACGCTTGCCGTTGAGGTCGCTGGCGGCCGTAGCCTCGGTGGCGGCAGCAGCGGGGGCGGCGTCGGTCTTTACGACCTCGGCAGCGGCGCCGGCGGCAACACTCTTGGCGTCGGCCTTACCCTGGAAGGCGTCGTTGAGCTTAGCGGCCTTCTCGGCGTTCTTGGTGGCGAGCTCCTCCTGGGAGATCTCGGCCTCCTCGGCGCACTTCTGGGCGTCATAGGCACGGAAGAACGGGTAGTACAGGGCAAAGTCGACGACTAGGATGATGGCGAGCATCACAAAGGCGAGCGGCTGGAAGCCCAGGCCCATGATGGTGCCGATGGGGCCGGGGACGGTCCAGGGCAGGGTGTACATAAAGCCGTTCATGCCCAAGAAGTCGACAAAGACCTTGAGGATCCAGATGTTGGCGACTGGGGCAAAGACAAACGGGACAAAGAAGACGGGATTGAGCACGATAGGTGCGGCGAACAGCAGCGGCTCGTTGACGGCAAAGCACACGGGGACGATGGCGGCCTTACCGACGGCGCGCATCTCCTGGGACTTGGCCAGGAAGCAGAACATAAAGACCAGGACGAGCGTGGCACCGGTGCCGCCCATGCAGACGACGAAGTACTGGGCGCCCTGCGTCAGGACGGCGGTGGCGTGCTCGCCGGCCTGGAATGCAGCCAGGTTGTCGGTCATGTTGGCAACGAGAGCGGCGGCGATGGCGGGCTCGACGATCGAGGGGCCGTGGACGCCGACGAACCAGAAGAGGCTCATGGCGCCGTAGATCACAGCGAGGCCGATGTAGCCGTCGGCAGCGGTGAACAGGGGCTGGAACACCTGGATGACGCCCTGGGCAAAGCAGAAGCCAAAAGCAGCGCGGAAGACGATGTCAAAGACCCAAAAGACGGTGATGCAGACGGAGAAGGGGATGATGTCCTTAAAGGTCTGCGAGATGTTGGGCGGAACCTGCTCGGGCATCTTGACGGTGATGTTGCGCTTAATGAAGAACTTGTAGATGATGCCGGTCACAAACGCAGCGATAAAAGCGGTCAGCAGGCCCTTGGAACCAAGGTAGGTCGTGTTGAAGCCGCTGGCGGCGTCCGTGGCGATCGTGTCGCTCGAAAGGAGCAAGAAGCCGATGATGGCCGCGCACATGCACGAGATAAAGTTGATCTGGTTGTTCTTGGGCAGGTCGCGGTTCTGGGCGTCGGCGAAGTGCTTGGCCGTGGTGGCGGCACAGGCGATAGCCAGGATGCCCATGGAGTAGTTGTAGCACTTCCACAGGGCGTTGTTGATGTCATCGGGCCAGTAGAAACCCCAGATGTTGGGGACCGAGGCTACCAGGCAGAAGATGGACGAGAAGATGATGATGGGGATGACGGAGATAAAGCCGTCGCGAATCGCCTTGAGGTACTTGTTGCGGGCGATCGCGTTGAAAAAGGGCTGGCCCTTTTCGATGGTGGCGATGAGTTGCTCCATGCAAAGCTCCTAAGAGTCGGTGGGTTAGCAACGATGGTAGCTTTTGACGTCTGGTTGCCAAAATGTTGACGTTGCCATTTTACGACACAAAAAAGATGTGAATCGGTGGCCCCTGTGCCTGTAGACCGTCGATTCCTTGCGTGTAAACGATTGAGCTGCCCGGTGGCTCTGTGTTTGCACAATGGCAACGTTAACATTTGGGCGACAAAAGCCGTTCGGCGAAGCAGAATTGTCGGTGAACGGTAGGTTTTGGGTGGTAAGCGTATCGTTGGAGAGACGTTGGATATACTTAAATGTGTTCAAAATGACTGCCCAGGATGCCGTCAATGGCATCGTTGACATAGAAAGATTGACCTATGTCCGCTGTTAAAAAATCGGTATCCGTCAAAGATGTGGCGCGCCTCGCGGGCGTCTCGGAGCAGACGGTCTCGCGCACCGTGCACGATTCGCCCAGCGTGCGCCCCGAGACCAAGGAGCGCGTGCGTGCCGCCATGCGCGAGCTGGGGTATCGCCCCAATTTTGCCGGCCGGTCGCTGCGCCGCGGCAAGTTCAAGACGGTCGGCGTCGCCATGTTCAACATTGCCGGTACCGGCAACCTCGACCGTATGGAGGGCTTTGCCGCCGCTGCCGACAAACACGGCTATGCCATCACCCTTACTAAAGCAGATGGACACCCCTATACCCTCGAGAGTGCATCGTCGCGTATGAGCGCTCTGCCAGTGGACGGCGTGGTCGTGATCATGAACCGCATGCCGGCGGACTTTGGCACCTTTGAGCCGCTGCCCGGCATGCAGACGGTGCTCGTTACCATGTTGGAGCACCCGCTGTGCTCGACGATCGATAGCGACCAGTTCGATTGCTCGCGTCAGGTCGTCGAGTACTTGCTGGGGCAGGGGCACAAGACCGTGCACTTTATCTCGTGCCCCGAGCGCTCGCTTTCGGGCATGCAGCGCGAGGAGGGCTGGCGCGAGACGCTGCGCGCGCATGGTATTGAGCCGCCGCGATTTATTCGTGGCGATTGGACGGCGCAGAGCGGCTATGCTGCCGGTCAGGCTCTGGCAGACGATCCGACCTGCACGGCCATCTATGCCTCCAACGACGCCATGGCCTACGGCTGCATTCGCGGGCTCGAGTCGCGCGGAAAGCGCGTGCCCGAGGACGTGAGCGTGGTGGGTGTCGATGACAGCCTGGGTGACATCGTGCCCGATCGTCGCCTGACCACGGTGCGCTTTGATAACAAGCGTGTCGGCATGTGGGCGGTCGACAAGATCGCCGGCGCCGAGGGAGTTGCGCCCGGCGTGGAACACATGCTGATCCCCGGCGTGCTCGTAAAGGGCGATACGGTACGCGAGTTGCGCTAGGGTACGGACCTGTTTGGGTTGCCGCTAATAGTGTTTGATATTGTTCAAATTGGTTTAAAAACCGTTCACGGGCGAAAATCGACCGTTCATAGCTCGAAATTACGTTTTGCATTGTTCTTTTTGTTTGAATGTTAATGTTTCTGTCATACACAACGCAGCGCGTATGCCCGGACGCGATGCTCTCCATTGGTTCATATGTGAAAGGAACGCAATATGGCAACCAAAGAAGAAATTTCGATGGTTGGATTCGAGATTGTCGCATACGCGGGCGACGCCCAGACCGATCTGCTTGCAGCGCTCGATGCTGCTCGCGAGGGTGATTTTGAGAAGGCCGAGCAGCTGCACAAGGATGCCAGCGATGCACTCATCGGCGCTCACGACACGCAGACCAAGCTGCTGTCGCAGGAGGCCGGCGGCGGCGAGATGGAGATGACCTTCATCATGGCTCACGCCCAGGACACCCTCATGACCACCATGATTCTGGAGAAGCAGGCCCGCTTTACCATCGATGCCTACAAGCGCATCGCCGAGCTCGAGGCCAAGCTCGCCTAATCTATTTCCACAACCAGACTCCTTCCAAAAGCCCTGCCGCATCGCAGCAGGGCTTTTCTGTTCATCCGGCAGTTGGGGACGTTCCTTATCGGGTTATAGGACAAAAAGTGTGTCCAACATCGGGCCGTCTACGCAGGTAGACGGCCCTTTCTCGTCGGTTTATAGCTTGCCGCCGGTTTTAAGCACTCGGACAAAAAGTGTGTCCGCTGGACGGACGTATCCGCAGGTAGATAACCTCTTTCAGACGTCTTAAAACCGTCTGCGGGAGGTCCGCCGTGAAGTCCGTGAAGTGCCCGTCCTGCGGGGCGAAGATGAAGAGGAGCGGGAAGACGTCGGCGGGCAGGCAGCGGTGGCGCTGCCCCGGCTGTGGGGCGTCGACCACGGTCCGCAGGGACGGCGACGCCGCCGCGCTGCGAGAGTTCCTCGGGTGGCTCATGTCCAAGGGCTCGCAGCGGGAGATGCCCGGGCAGGGGAGGTCGTTCAGGCGCAGGACGGCCGGGTTCTGGGCGGACTTCCTCGAGGACACCTCGGTCGTCGACGGCAGGCGCGTGTTCACGCACGAGAGTCTGAGGCGGGCCCGCTCGTCGCTGTCGCGGCTCGTCTCGGAGGGGACGCTGTTCACCTACCTGGACCCGGAGCTGACCGAGGCGGGGCCGCTGCGGAGCACGGACAACGCGGCGGAGAGCCTGAACGCCCGCCTCCGGGACATGCTCAGGAACCACCGCGGGATGTCGCTCATGCGCAGGGTGAAGGCGGTGTTCTGGTGGTGCCACATGCACTCCGGAGACGCCCGCACGGCCGCGGAGAAGCTGGCGACCATGCCGACCGACGAGGACATCGACTTCCTCTACCGCACGTACTCCGCCTCCCCGAAGCGCGAGGGCGGCGGCCCGGAGTGGGGAGACAGGGCCGTGTGGGAGGAGCTCCACCACAGGGACCCGTTCCCCTGGTGGCTCGATTGCCCGACGGGAACACCCGTTCCATCGGGACACACTTTTTGTCCTATAACCCAGAAGTAACCATCGTTCTCTCGTGAGAGCGATATGAATCCTTAACGCCCCGACCCGGTTGTACCGGATCGGGGCGTTTGCATGCGAAACGTTCTTGAAGGCGAAGCGGATCAGTCGGCGACGATTATTCGGGTCGATTCGAGGACCATGGAGCACTGTTCGTCGCTGACATTTGCATCGGTGATGAGCGCGTCCATTTGATCGAGGTTGTAGAAGCCGAAGAAGTCCATCTGTCCGATCTTGCTTGAGTCGCAGACGAGGTACCGCTCGGCGGCTCGATCGCAAGCGAGCGCCTGCAGACGACCCTCCTCGAGGTTGGAGCAGGAGATGGATTGGCCGAGCACGCCGTTGGTGCCGATGAAGCACGTGTCGATACCGAGTGGGGCGAGCGCATCTTCCGCTACGGGACCGACGAAGGACCCCGAGCGCTTGCGATATTGTCCTCCCAGGGCGCAGATCTCCACATCGTTGCGCGTTTGGAGCATGTTCAGCACGATGATGCTGTTTGTGATGACGCGCAGCTGCATGGGCGGCAGTGCGCGGGCGATGAGGGCGCAGGTCGAACCGGGTCCGAGGAAAACGGTGTCATGCTCCTTGATCAGGCCGACCGCGCTGTGCGCAATGCGTTCCTTTTCGGGCGAGCGTATCGAGAGCTTTTCAAAGAAGGGGACCTCGCCGGCGGTGGGGGTCCCGCTTGATAGGCGGATGCCGCCGTGCTCGCGGCTCACGCCGCCATCTCGCGCGAGTTCATCGAAATCCCTGCGAGCGGTCATTTCGGAAATGCCGAAGATCTTCGCCGCTTGGGCGACGGTGACCATGCCGCGCTGCGTGCACAGTTCCAGCAATTGTTCGTGACGTTCAGATTTGAGCATGGCTTGCCAATCGGTTATGCGGTGACAACGGAAGTGTAAGCGCTGAGCGCTTCGAGGGTCTGGGGGTCTGCGTCGGCGTTGACAAAGGCCGCGGTCATCTCTTCCAAGGTGGTGAACAGGCAGAAGTCGCGCCTACCAACTTTTTCCGCGTCTACAACGAGATAGCGCTCCTGGGCGTGTGCAAGGGCATCGGAAAGAACCATGGCCGCGTCGGGGCGAGAGCCAAAGACCTCATTTCCGAAAATTCCGGTGGCGGAGACATAGGCTTTTGGCGCCGAAAGGCCGTAGAGACCGCGGCCGTTGTACGGCATGGTGAAGACGCGGGTGTCATGGCGCATCATGCCGCCAATGAAGAAGAGGTCGAAATGGGGGTTGTCAGCCAATAAGTTCAAGACGGGGAGGCTGTTGGTGACCACGCGGATGTCCTCCTGCGGCAGATACGAGCACATGAGTTCGAGTGTGGAGCCGCCGCCGAGGAAGATGGTATCGCCGGCGGAGACAGTGCGCGCCGCCGCCATCGCCGCCGCGCGTTTTTGGTCGACGTGGAAATGGCGCTTCTCTTCGTGTGAGATCAAGCGCGAGAGTGTCGTACCACGTGCGGAGCGCGGCAGTTGGGCGCCGCCGTGTACGCGCACGAGCAGTCCCTTGTCGGCGAGCTCCGCCAAATCGCGCCGAATGGTCATGTTCGAAACACCTAGGGTGTTGGATATCTCGTTGACCGTAACGGAATGATGTTGATCGAGCAGGTCGAGAATGGCTTGCTGACGTTCGGATTTCATGGTCGTGAACTTCCTTATAGAGCGTTTGTTCATAATTCAATTAAAACGAACAACATAAATAAACGCAAATCTTTCACAGAAACACAACTACCGTTCACCGTCCAAAACAGCACGCTCACGGGAAAAAATCTATTGATACCAGTTAAAAACGATAAAAAAGAGCGCGTTGCAAAAACAATCCTTGACCAATAATCAAACATATACGAACATAAGTGAGCAGAACGAACATAACAAAACAAACATGAAAGGACAGCAGATGCGTATTGGCGTTATCCTCGCGAGCCACGGAGAGTTTGCACGCGCCGCCCTCGGCGCCGTTGAGATGATCGCCGGCAAGCAGGGCGACGTCGTGGCGCTTGGCCTCACCGCCGAGAAGAGCCTGGAGACCTTCGAGGCCGAGATGCGCGAGGCCTACGAGACGCTCAACGCCGAGTGCGACTTGGTCGTCACCCTGTGCGACATCTACGGCGGCACCCCGTTCAACGTGACCACCCGCGCTCTGCTTAACGGGATGGACATGGTCGCGTACACCGGGCTTTCGATGCCCGTGGTCGTCGAGCTCCTGTTGACGCGCGACGGCCTCGAGTCCGCCGACGCCGTTCGCGCGCAGATCACCGCCGCGCATGCCGGTGCCCAGCAGGAGATCAAGGCCCCTGTTCCCGTCGCGGAGGACGATGGAGACGATCTCGACCTCTAGCTCGCCCGCGATCGCTGGTTCCGAGGGCGCGACCAGCCCCATCGGATGGCGCCCCACGTGTTACGTCATTTGCTGGAAGCAATGAACATAAGTGCAAACGACAAGGAGAACATCATGGCACTTAAGCTCGTCGACATTGATGACCGCCTGATTCACGGCCAGGTGGCCACGACTTGGATTCCGGACTTCGGCATCGAGTCCGCCATCATCGTCTCCGACAAGGTCGCCAACGACCCCGTTCAGAAGTCCGTGGCCGGCCTCGCCGCCCCCGACATCAAGGTCTCCGTCTTCGGTGTCGACAAGTTCATCGAGGTCCTCAAGAAGACCGAGCTCAAGAAGGCCACGATGGTGCTCTTCACCAACCCCATCGACGCCCTCAAGCTGCATGAGAACGGCCTGCCGTTCGATTACCTGAACGTCTCCGGCATGCGCTTCAACGATCAGCGCCACCGCCTGCACAAGAACATGTCCGTCACCGCCGAGGAGAAGGCCGCTTTCGAGGAGCTCATCGGCCTGGGCGTCGAGTGCTGGATGCAGACGACCACGCGCGATTCCAAGGAGCCGGTGTCCGAGCTCCTCAAGAACTACTAAGCCGGTAATCATCTCCGGGCATATGGGTCCGGAGTGTGCCCGCTGGATGCGTGCGGCGGGCGAATAGGGAAGGAGAGGCATATGCTTCAAGCACTTCTGCTCGCCATCTGGGCGGGTCTGTGCACCTGGGACCAGTTCGGTCCCCACCTGGGCTTCCGCAAGCCCCTGCTGGCGTCCGTCGGCGTCGGCATCATCCTCGGCGACATGACGACCGCCATCATGATCGGTGCGACCATGGAGCTCATGTGGCTCGGCGTCAACAACATCGGCGCCTATGTTCCGCCGGATGTCATCTCCGGCACCATCGTCGGTGCTGCCCTGGGCATCATGGGTGGTGGCGACACCGCCTCAGCCATCGCGCTCGCCGTCGCCATCGGCATCCCGACCGCTACCCTCGTTCAGCAGCTGAACATCCTGGTCATGACCACCAACGTCTCCCTCGTCCACGGTGCTGACAAGGCCATCGAGTCCGGTAAGTTCAACGCTGTGAACAAGTTCTTCTGGACCGGCGCCCTCTGCTTCTTCCTGACTCGCGCCGTCCCGGTCTTCATCGCCACGGGCATCGGCTCCTTCGTGATCGAGGACATCATGAACTTCCTGCAGAACCAGGTTCCGTGGGTCCTCTCCGGCTTCTCCACCGCCGGTGGCATGATGCCCGCCGTCGGCCTGGCCATGCTCCTCACCATGATGATGAAGAAGAACATGTGGATCTTCCTGCTGCTCGGCTTTATCATGGCCGCCTTCCTCAACGTCCCGACCGTGGGCATCGCCCTGGCCGCCTGCGCCGCCGCCGGCGTGTGGGACGTCATTACCGAGGGCCAGAAGAACCAGCCCGCCCCTGCCGCCGCCCCTGCCGCCGGCTCCGATGATGACGAGGAGTACGATCTCTAATGGGTAAGATCTCTAAGTCCACCCTGAACAAGGTGCTGCTGCGCACCCAGGGTTGCCAGTTCGCGCACAACTACGAGCGTATGCAGTCTCTGTCTCTGACCTACTGCTTCGCCCCCGTTCTCGAGGAGCTCTACAAGGACGCCCCCAAGGAGGAGCGCGTCAACGCGATGAAGCGCCACCTCGAGTACTTCAACACCCACCCGCTCGCGATCCCCTTCATCCTCGGCATCACCGCCGCCCTGGAGGAGTCCACGGATGAGGACCAGAAGGACACCGTCGTCGGTATCAAGACCTCCCTCATGGGTCCCTTCGCCGGCCTGGGTGACTCCCTGCTGAACCTCACCTGGTTCCCGATCGCCGGCTCCATCGGCGCCTCCATGTGCGTCGACAACGGCTCCATCGTGGGTCCGCTCGTGATGTTCCTGCTCATCAACCTGCTGTACTGGCCGCTGAAGTACTTCGGCCTGCACAAGGGTTACGAGATGGGCATGGAGCTCGTCGAGAAGGCCGGCGTCCAGGTCTTCGACCGACTCGGCAACCTCGCCAACGTCCTGGGCGTCATGGTCACCGGCGGCCTGGTCGCCACGACCGTCAAGCTCAAGCTCGCCGTGCAGTTCGCCTTCGGTGAGGGCGATCCCCTGGTGCTCCAGGACCAGCTCGACAAGGTGCTGCCCTTCCTGCTGCCCGTCGTCCTGACGTTCATCTGCTATCGCCTGCTCAAGAAGGGCCAGGGCAAGAACTCCGCTCAGATCATCATCGGCCTGATCGTGTTCTCCCTCGTGTTCGCCGCCATCGGCTTCTATTTCCCGGCGTTCAAGATCTTCGCCTAATCGCGAGCCCGCCCAAGGCCGATCGTTCGAGGCCCGCGCCCCATACCGGGCGCGGGCCTTTTCGACCGCCACGGGGCGGATGCCGAGCGGGTCCGCCGTCGATGGCGTGCCGCCCTCCAAATGAAAGGATCCCAATGAGAACCGTTCTCGTGCTCATGGATACCCTGCGCCGCGACGTCCTGTCGTGCTACAACCCCACGACCGATGTCCAGACGCCCAACCTCGATGCCTTCGCGGGTCAGTCCTGCGTGTTCGACAACCACTGGATCGGCTCCGCGCCGCGCCATGCCTGCCCGCCGCGACATCCTCACCGGCCGTTACAACTTCCTCGAGCGCCCCTGGGGTCCCATCGAGCCCTTCGACGTGACGCTGCCCGCATGCCTGCGCGCGAACGGCAACTTCTGCCACATCACCACCGACCACTGCCATTACCTGCGCACCGGTGGCGAGGGTTATCTGCAGGAGTTCAACACCTGGGACTACTACCGCGGCCAGGAGGGCGACCCGTGGGTCAGCCGCATCGACGAGCCGGGCAACATGCCCGAGACCTTCTACGGGCGCGTGCGCGAGCAGTATCAGAAGAACCGTCAGCTGTGGCCGAACGAGGAGGACATGCCGAGCCCCAAGACCTTCCAGTCCGCCTGCGACTGGATCGACGGAAACGCCGGGGCCGATGACTTCTTCCTCATGGTCGAGGCCTTCGATCCGCATGAGCCCTTCGACGTCCCGGACAAGTACATGGAGATGTACGGCGGCACCGGCGGGCTCGACCGCGACTATTTCGAGATCCCCGAGTACAAGCGCGTATCCGCCACCGACGTGAACCCCGAGGCGGAGGATTACCTGCAGCGCCGCTACAAGGCCCTGGTCACCATGACCGACCACTGGTTCGGCAAGCTCATCGACAAGCTCGCCGAGCGCGGCATGCTCGAGGACACCATGGTCATGGTCACCACCGATCACGGCTACTTCCTGGGCGAGCGCGACTACATGGGCAAGAACTACATGCACCTGTACAACGAGCTCGCGCACCTGCCGTTCATCGTGCACTTCCCGGGCAACGCCCGCGCGGGCGAGCACGCCCATCAGCTCACGCAGGCCATCGACATCATGCCCACCGTGCTCGATGCCCATGGCTGCGAGATTCCGGCGGATGTGTGCGGCGCCTCCCTGGTCCCGCTCATGACCGATCCCGACGCTCCCACGCGCGACTACGCCCTGTACGGCGTGCACGCCATGACCGTCAACGTCACCGACGGGCGCCACACCTACTTCCGCGCCCCGGTTCCCGGCAACCAGCCTTGCTTCGAGTACGCCGCGCTGCCGCACACCATCCGCAAGAAGATGGGTTCGGATTGTCCGGAGGAGATCGAGTGCGGTCGCTATTTCAAGCGCACCAAGTACCCGCTGTTCAAGATTCCCTGCAGGAAGCCGGCTCAGATCGAGGGTGCCGCGCCCCTCGCCGAGGTTTCCGAGACCATGCTGTTCGATCTCGAAAGCGACTACGGTCAGGTGAACAACCTCGCCGGCAAGGGCGATCCGGCGGAGCAGCATATGATCGACCTGCTGCTGCGCGGCCTGGAGGAGCATGAGGCCCCCGCCGAGCAGAAAGAGCGCCTGGGCCTCGGCTAAGTCAACGGCGTCGATTGTGCGGGCCGGATGCCGCCCCCTCGGGTAAGGTGGTGGTGTCCGGCCTTCGGAGCGAGGGCGATCCCGTGCGAAGGGGGCGTGTGCCATGTGCGCGAAGCATATCGGCTTCTTGATCAAACCGGCGTCGAGCGCCTGCAACATGCGCTGCAGATATTGCTTTTACTGCGACGTGGCCGCGCATCGCGAGGAGCGCCGCGCCCGTGTCATGGGCTGGGATGTCGCCGACGCGATCATAGAGCGCGCCCTCGCCGTCGCCCCAGACGCCCACGTGTCATTCGCCTTCCAGGGCGGCGAGCCCACGCTCGCGGGTCTGGATTTCTTCCGCTCCTTCGTCGCTCGGGTGGAGGAGCGCCGCGATCGTCAGCAGGTGAGCTGGGCGTTGCAGACGAACGGCTATCTGATCGATGGGGAATGGGCCGCGTTTTTCCGCGAGCACGGGTTTCTCATCGGGGTCTCGGTCGACGCCTATCGCGACCTGCATGACTCGATGCGTCCCGACGCCCATGGCGCAGCCACGTACGCTCGCGTCATGGGCGGTGTGCGCCTGTTGCGCGAGAGCGGCGTGGACGTCAACATCTTGTCGGTTCTCACCTCGCAGATGGCGGCGCATCCCCAGCGCGTCTTCTCCTTCATCAAGCGGGAGGGGATCACGCACATCCAGTTCATTCCGTGCCTGCCCGGCCTCGACGACGAACATGACGCGTTCTCACTCGGCCCGCGGGAGTTCTCGTCCTTCTATCGTCGCCTGTTCGACCTGTGGTGGCGCGAGCTGGGAGCCGGGAGCTATGTGAGCATCTGGCTGTTCGAGAACATCATGCAGATGGCGCTTGGGCAGTTTCCCTCGCAATGCGGGATGCTCGGCCGCTGTGCCCCGCAGTTCGTGGTGGAGAGCGACGGCTCGGTGTACCCATGCGACTTTTACGCCTTGGACGAGTACCGCGTGGGCGATATCCGCAACGACGGCCTGGAGGCCATGGCGACCTGCGAGGCGATGCGCGCGTTTTTGCGAGAGCCCCGTCGCGCCTGCTCGCGATGCGCGGACTGCCCCTTCGAGGGCATGTGCCATCGCAACTGCAAGCGCTTGAACATCGCGTATTACGACGAGGGGTACTGCGGCCTGCGCGAGTTCCTCGAGTACGCCTATCCCGGCCTGCAGCGCGTGGCGCGCATGCTCGCCCGGCGTTAGCGTCCGTCGTCGGACGCGCGTCCCGGCTTCCGCCTATCCGTCTCTATTCTCGTGAGCTTGGAGGTTCCCATGGCCAATCGACCCAACGTGCTCCTCATCATGTGCGATCAGATGAGGGGCGATTGTCTGGGTATAGACGGGCACCCGGATGTGAAGACGCCCTACCTCGACACGCTCGCCGCCGACGGCATGCTGTTCGAGAACGCCTACTCGGCGTGCCCGAGTTGCATTCCCGCCCGCGCCGCCCTCTTCACGGGTAGGACGCCTGCCGGCACGGGCCGCGTGGGATACAAGGACGGTGTCGCGTGGGAGTACGACCATATGCTCGCGCAGGAGATGCGCGACGGCGGCTACCAGACGGCCGTGGTCGGCAAGATGCACGTGCACCCGCCGCGCCTCGGCTGCGGCTTCGAGCACGTGCGCCTGCACGACGGCTACATCGGGCATTACCGTAAGGCGAACCTGCCCTACTGGATGCACCAGAACGTCTCAGACGACTACATGCGCTTCCTCAAGGACGAGCTGGGTGAATTCGCCGACGTGAACGGAACCGGCGTGGAGAACAACTCGTGGATCACGCACCCGTGGGCATACGAGGAGCGCCTGCATCCCACCAACTGGGTGGTCGACGAGTCTGTCCGCTTCCTCGAGACGCGCGATCGCACGCGCCCGTTCTTCCTCATGACGAGCTTCGTGCGGCCCCATCCGCCCTTCGACGCGCCGCAGACCTACTTCGACCTGTATCGCGATATGGAGTTGCGGGCCCCCGCCGTCGGCGACTGGGACGACGCGGGCGTCACCGAGCGCGACGGCATGATTCTGGACAGCGTGCATGGCTGTCGCGACGCCGAACTGCGTCGCGAGGCCATGGCGGGCTATTACGCCTGCATCACGCATATGGACCACCAGATCGGCCGCCTCATCACCGCGTTGGAGAACGATGAGACCTACCACGACACCGTGGTGGTGTTCTGCTCCGATCATGGCGAGATGCTGTTCGACCACAGCCTGTTCCGCAAGGTTTTACCCTACGAGGGCTCCACGCGCATCCCCTTCATCGCCCATGTGGGCAAAAACGTCGAGCTGGCGCGCGGCGAGCGCGTCCGCGGCGTGAGCGAGAGCACTGTCGAGCTCATGGACCTCATGCCCACGATTCTCGAGGCGTGCGGGCTGCCCGTGCCCGAGGGCGTCGAGGGCTCATCGCTTCTGGGGGAGCTCACCGGGACCGCACCGCTCGACCGTGCTTACCTGCACGGCGAGCACAGCGGCAGCCATGAGCAATCCAACCAGTGGATCGTGACCCCGCACGACAAGTACATCTGGTTCACCCAGACAGGCGTGGAGCAGTACTTCGACTTGGATGCCGATCCGCGCGAGTGCGTGAACCTCATCGACCGTCCCGAGTGCGCCGAGCGCATCGCCGAGCTCCGCGCGCTTTTGATCGAGGAGCTCGCCGGCCGCGAAGAGGGGTATGTTAAGGACGGTGAGTTGAGGGTCGGCTGCAAGCCCGCCGTCAATCTAGAGCACCCTCGTCGCTAGCAGAAAGGCAAGAACATGGATATGAAGACGGTCGGCATCGTGGTCATCGTGGTTGCGCTCGCGTTCACCATCTACATGGAGGTGCAGAAGCGCACCACCTTCGCCAAGCTCGAGGCCTATCTGCGCGAGGGCGATCTGGAGAATTACCTGAAGGTCCTCGACCGTCCCCTCACCAACGTTTTGTATCCCAAGTACAACGTCCTGTTCATGCGCCTGAACGCGCTGCTCGCCATGGATGACGCCGAAAAGACGGCCGCCGTCATCCGCGAGATGGGGTCGCTCAAGATGAACGATGAGCAGAGGATCGCGCTCGCGGTCAAGGCCTTCACCTTCTACGTGGAGATCGAAGACGAGCTCCATGCGCGCGAGGTGCTGGAGTACCTCGAGGCCAATGGGGACGAGTCCATGGCCAAGGCGAACCGCCGCACCTACGACATCTTCCTCAGGGGTTCCCATGCCTACATCGATGAGATGGAGAGCGCCCTGTCCGACGCGAGCGGAGTCGAGGAAGCGCTGTTGTGCCAGATGCTCGCGATCCAGTACGACAACAAGGGAGACAAGGACCGCTCCGCTTCGTATCGCGAGCGTGCGGAGCGCTCGCTCGACGCGGTCGTCTCCAAGTAACAGGGAAGGATTCGAAAAGTCCGTATGCTTGCGATCGTATTTGCCATTGCGTTCTTCGCCTCCACCATCGGCGCCATTTGCGGAATCGGCGGCGGCATCATCATCAAGCCCGTCATGGATGCCGTCGGCGCCGCGGATGTCGCGACCATCAACTTCCTATCCGGATGCACCGTGCTGTCGATGACGTGCTACTCGGTGATCAAGTCGAAGGTCTCGGGGGACTCCAAGATCGATCCGAAGATCGACACCCCGCTTGCCGTCGGCGCGGCTGTGGGCGGTTTGGTGGGGCGCCAGATGTTCTCCGCGGTCGCATCGTTCTTCGGCGACGCGAACATCGCCGGCGCCGTGCAGGCGGGAACGCTCATGCTCGTTACGGTGGGGACGCTGCTGTACACCCTGAACAAGGAAAAGATCGCCACCCGCAATGTCACCGGAGCCATTCCCTGCGTGGCCATCGGCCTGGTGCTGGGCATCTCCTCCTCCTTCCTGGGTATCGGAGGAGGGCCCATCAACCTCGTGGTCCTGTTCTACTTCTTTACCATGAGTACCAAACGCGCGGCCCAAAGCTCGCTGTACATCATCTTGTTCTCGCAGGCCGCCAGCACGATCGCGGCTGTTGCGGGCGGCGTGTCCAACCTCGACGTCGCGCTGCTCGCGGGCATGGCCGTCTGCGGTATCCTCGGCGGCATCGCGGGTCGCGCCGTGAACAAGCACATCGACGATGCCGCGGTGGACAAATTGTTCTGCGGCCTCATGGTTGCCATCATTTTAATCAGCGGTTTCAACGTGGTGCGATACTGCGGTTGATCTCGGACCCCACTGACAATCAAATAATTGATATGAAGGACGAGGGCCTGTGCTGGTGGATACCGGTAGAAACCAATGCGCCCCCTGCGGCAGCGGTGCTGGCAGGGGGCGCGTGCGTTTAATGATGCTTGTTTGAGACTAACGGATGTCGCGTTGCCTACAATCGGCGGGTCTGGGCGACGCGTTTGAACCAGTACGCGCTGGCCTTGGGCGTGCGTTGCTGGGTTTCAAAGTCAACGTAGAAGAAACCGTAGCGCTTGTTATAGCCGTTGGTCCAGCTGAACTGGTCCTGCAGGCTCCACATAAAGTAGCCGCCAACGTCGACACCGCATTCGATGGCCTTGAGGATCCAGCGTAGGTGGTCTTCGACGTATGCGATGCGCTCGGAATCGTCCACGGTTCCATCGACAAGCTGGTCCTTGCGACCCATGCCGTTTTCGGTGATAAACAGCTGCTTGTAATTGGGATAGCGCAGCGAAATATCCATCATAAGGTCGAACAGGCCCTTGGGATAGATGATCCAATCCCAGTCCGTGGTGGGAACGCCGGGACGTACGGCGCGCTCGCCCACGCCCGCCACGCGCCAGCGACCGGTGCCCTTGTCGCCTGTGCCGTTGTGATGAAGGTCGGTCTCACCGTCGAACGCCTTGAGAAAACGGCTTTGGTAATAGTTGATGCCCAGGCAGTCGTTGAGCTGCGCGGCGCGGCGCATAATCGAGAGGTCATCGTCCAAAAACTCGACTGAGCCGTTGCTCGCCTGGCAGAGGTGCTCGATGATCTGGAGCGTATCGGGCGCATAGTCGCCGCGGAAGGTGGCGTCGAGCAGCAGGCGGTTTTGCAAAACGTCGTCGTTTTTAGCTGCCTGGATGTCGCCGGGGCAGGCGGGGTCATAGGGGTACTTGTATTCCAGTGCGTGGATGACGCCGATCGTTCCGGGATAGCCGCCCTGCTTGTAAGCCAAGACGGCGCGGGCGTGGGCGAGCATCATGTTGTGCTGGGCCTGCAGGCACTCGTGCAGGCAGCCCTTCTTGCCCTGCGGCCAGGTGCCCTCGACGTAGCGGTTGAGCGTGGCCGCTGCGATCTCGTTGAACGTGAACCAGCGGGTCACCTCAGGGTATTCGTCAAAGCAGAAGCGGGCATACGCCTCAAAAGCGTCGATGGTGTCGCGGTTGAGAAAGTCACCGTTGGCGTAGATCGCGGCGGGGGAGTCGAAGTGGTGCAGGGTCACGTATGGCTCGACTCCGTGGGCGCGGCAGCTGGCAAAAAGGTTGTGGTAGAAGGCGACGCCCTCGGGGTTGGGCTCGCCCACGCCGCCATTGGGAAAGATGCGGCTCCAGGCGATGGACATGCGGATGCCGGTCCTGGCAAGATTGG
>OAUC01000587.1_pt1 | contig 18496 bp, 14 predicted proteins | sample 1495091 | NCBI WGS metagenome assembly OAUC01 (sample SAMEA2579997, study PRJEB22360) | human gut metagenome | biome: human gut; feature: human-associated habitat; material: faeces | place: Denmark | collected 2008/2010
GAGCGCGAGGCCGCCGCCCGCGGTGTGTGGTTTTGCGCCCCCCGCCACAAGCGGCTCGGCCCCCTGGACGGGCTGCATGAGAATGAGGTTGGCGAGCGGCTCGAGGCCGGCGTCGCGCGCCTTGGACGCACGGGTGGCGCGCTTCTTGCGGTAGGGCTTGTAGAGGTCCTCCACGCGCTGAAGCGTGGACGCCTCTTCAATGCTCGTGCGCAGCTCCTCGGTGAGTTTGCCCTGGGCGTCAATCACCGCGATCACGTCGGACTTGCGCTGCTCGAGATTGCGAAGGTAAGACAGGCGATCATCGAGCGTGCGCAGCGCGACGTCGTCCATGCCGCCCGTGGCCTCCTTGCGATAGCGCGCGATAAACGGAATCGTCGCCCCCTCATCGATGAGCGAGATCACGGCCTCGATGCGAGCGACGGGCTGGCCCAGCTCGGCGGCAAGGGCCGCGACGATGCGCTTGTGACGGGCCGCCAGCTCCTCGGGCGAGGCCTCCGCGCGGCGACCGGTCGCCGGGGCATCCGCAACATCGTCGGCGGTGAGCGAGCCGGCGGAGCCGAGGGTGCGCACCGTGGCGGCACGGACCGGTGCCACGGAAGGCGCGGGTTCCGAAACGGGCGCTGGCGCTGGCACAGCGGGCTCGATGATGACATCCTTGCGCGCGCCGCTCCCCTCCGGGCTCAGCGTGGCGACCATATTCATGATGGAGGCGATGTCGACGTTGTTCGTTTCGGCCATGTGAAGACTCTCCCATCGAATTCGGCTAGGCATTACATCCTACCCGACCGTTAGGACACATCATGCAATCCCTATGCGGCGGCACGGAGACGATCACGCACCGCCGGGCCGGCCTCACCCGAATGTGTGCCAAGCCGATCTCGACGACCAGAGGCAAACCATTGGGGCCAAACCCGCGCGACTGGAGGCAGACCACTGGGGGCCGAACCCGCGCGACTGGAGGCAAAACCGCCGCACGCGCAAGCCATGCTGCCGCGCACGGCACCATGCCGTCCCGCCCTCGCGCGCTCTGGTAAGCTGTGCTGTGAAATCATCCATTGAAAGGCCGCCTGCGACATGCATCGCATTCTCTTCATCTGCCATGGGAACATCTGCCGTTCCACCATGGCCCAGTTTGTCTTTGAGGAGCTCGTGCGGAGGGCCGGGCTCGAGGGCGAATTCACGATCGATTCCGCGGCGACGTCTCGCGAGGAGATCGGAAACCCTCCGCATCACGGGACCGTCGCCAAGCTCCGCGAAGTCGGCATCCCCGTCGGGGCGCATCGCGCTCGTCAGGTCACGCGCGGCGAATACGGAAACTGGGACCTCATCGCGTACATGGATTGCGAGAACGAACGGGGCCTCAATCGCATTCTCGACGGCGACCCCAACGGCACCTGCCACAAGCTCTTGGAATTTGCCGGAAGCAACCGCGACGTGGCCGATCCCTGGTATACCGGGGACTTCGATGCGACCTATCGAGATATCGCAGAGGGCTGCTCGGCCCTGTTCGAGCACGTAACCGGAATCAACGCGCCTCTTTTACCGGGCATCGAAGCACACTAGGAGCCCCCATGATCGGACTCGGAACGCTCATCGACGTCACGCTCATCCTCCTGGGCGGCTTTGCCGGCCTCGCCTTCGGACGATTCATCAGCGAGCGCATACAAGACACCCTTCTCAAGGCAACCGCGGTGGCCATCATCTTCATCGGCATCTCCGGCGCCATGAGCGGCATGCTCACCGTATCCGGCGGCGAGATCTCGGTCGGCGGCTCCGCGCTCGTCGTCGTCTCGCTCGCGCTGGGATCGCTCATCGGCGAAATGCTCGACCTCGAACGCCAGATCGACCGCTTTGGCGAGTGGCTCAAGTATGCGACCGGCAGCAGCGGCGACTCCGAGTTCGTGGACGCCTTCGTCACCGCGTCGCTTTCCGTCGCGATCGGTGCCATGTCCATCGTCGGCTCCATCCAGGACGGCATGATGGGCGACTGGACGACGCTCGCCATCAAGGGTGCCATCGACGCCCTGCTCGTGTGCACCATGACGGCGTCGATGGGCAAGGGCTGCATCTTCGCCGCGATTCCCGTGTTGGCGCTCCAGGGCGCCCTCACCCTGCTCGCGAGCTTCCTGCAGCCGCTCATGACCGCCGCGGCACTCGCCAACCTCTCGACGGTCGGCTCGATCCTCATCTTCTGCATCGGCATCAACCTGATCTGGCCCAAGACCTTCCGCGTGGCCAACATGCTCCCCGCGGTTGTCGTTGCCATGGCGGCGGCATTTGTGATGTAAGCGACGGAGGATCGTCGCGAACACAAGGTAGGGCCTTCGAACACGGGCCGTCACGCGCCGCATGCTGGTCCCGTGGCTGGTCCCGTGGCTGGTCGCAAAATGCCACTCTGTACAAACGTGGCGTTTTGCGACCATTTTTCGCTTGAATGACCCAAAGAAATGGTCGCGATTTGCCACGCTAGAATAGAGCAGCAAATCGCGACCACTTCATGGGAGCGGAGCGCCTGAGAAGCAGGCCCGGGCATCGCGACGTGCGCGTCTCATGGCCAATGCCCGGGCCCCGCCTGCATCTTAGAACTCCACGTTGCCGAACTCGGACAGCTTGAGCTCCTTGTTGTGGTCCGTGGCCCAATCGATGTTCCACGGGCTCGTGAACAGTAGTAACTTGCCGCCGCGCATGTCCTCGACACGCAGCGTGTCACGCGTGAGGGAGAGCGCCGGAATGTCGATGGTGCCGGGCTCGTTCACGATCCAGCGGATGTCGGTGTAGGGCAGCGGCTGGCGGCGCACCTCGACGTGGTACTCGCTCTTGAGGCGCTGCTCGAGCACCTCGAACTGCAGGGTGCCCACCACGCCCACGATGACCGACTCCATACCGGCACCGAGCTCGCGGAAGATCTGGATGGCACCCTCCTGGGCGAGCTGCTCCATGCCCTTCACGAACTGCTTGCGCTTGAGCGTATCGACCTGCGTGACGCGCGCGAACAGCTCGGGCGCGAACGTGGGGATGCCCGTGAACTGCACCGGCTTCTTGCCCGTGCAGATGGTGTCGCCGATGGAGAAGATGCCCGGGTCGAACAGGCCCACGATGTCGCCGGCGTAGGCCTCGTCCACGATGGCGCGGTCGTCGGCCATCATGGTCGTGCCCGTGGCCAGCTTGATCTTGCGACCGCCCTGCACGTGCGTGGCGTCCATGCCGCGCTCGAACTTGCCGGAGCAGATGCGCACGAAGGCAATGCGGTCGCGATGGTTCTTGTCCATGTTTGCCTGGATCTTGAAGACGAAGCCGGAAAAGTCCTCACGCGTGGGCTCCACGGGCTCGCCGGTCAGCGCGTCGGTGTGCGCGCCGGGGCCGGGGGCCAGGCGCAGGAAGTCCTTGAGGAAGGGCTCGACGCCGAAGTTCGTGAGCGCGGAGCCGAAAAACACCGGGGAGAGCTTGCCCGTGAGAACCGCATCGAGGTCGAACTCGGAATCGGCACCGTCGAGCAGCTCGATGTCGTCCATCAGGTTGTTGTGGTTGTGCTCGCCGATGAGCTCGGTCAGCGCGGCGTCGCCGAGCGTGGCCTCGACCTCATCGACCTTCTTGGTGCCATTGGCGCGGCCGTCACCCTCGAACGCAAGGACCTTGCGGCTGGCGCGGTCGAATACGCCGCGGAAGTCGCGGCCGTTGCCGATGGGCCAGTTCATGGGATAGGTGCGGATGCCGAGCACGTTCTCGACCTCTTCCATGAGGTCAAACGGGTCGCGCGTCTCGCGGTCCATCTTGTTCACGAACGTGAAGATCGGGATACCGCGCATGGCGCAGACGCGGAAGAGCTTCTTGGTCTGGGCCTCGACGCCCTTGGCGCCGTCGATCACCATGACCGCGGCGTCGGCGGCCATGAGGGTGCGGTACGTGTCCTCGGAGAAGTCCTGGTGGCCGGGGGTATCGAGAATGTTCACGCAGCAGCCGCCATAGGTGAACTGGAGCACCGAGGAGGTGACGGAAATACCGCGCTGCTTCTCGATGTCCATCCAGTCGGAGACCGCATGACGGGAGTTCTGCTTGCCCTTGACCGAACCGGCGGACTGGATGGTGCCGGTGTAGAGCAGGAGCTTCTCGGTAAGGGTGGTCTTGCCGGCGTCGGGGTGCGAGATGATCGCGAACGTGCGACGCGAGGAGATCTGCGGGGCGTAAGAGGGCATGGGCGCGTGCGTCCTTTTCTAACGTGGCGGCGCAGATGCGCACGCCGTTCCATGTATCGTGATTTGAACCGTACGTATTGTAGCGGCACAAAGCACTACATCCCGGCCGGACTCCCCCGCAAACGCATTATGCAGGGGATTTCCACCGCAGAACTTGCAGCATTCCGAATGCGGGAACTCACAGGCCGAAAAACGCCGTGTGGATCCGTTCGTTCTAATCAACCAGCTGCCGCCAAGACTCGCACAGCCTTCTCAACAGCGGCCTCGCGCATGAACGCAGACTTCTTGACCCCAAGCTCCTTTGCCGCCTCGGCAATGAGCGCGGCGCTGCTTTCCGGGCATTTAAATGAGAGGTTGGCATTCGGTTCCTCAGACAAACGGGGCCTCCCAACGCGCAGCTCAACCAAAGGCCCTTCCCAAGTGCCCTCTTCCCACTCACGAGCCATTTCCTCGATGTCGCGGTCTGTTAAAACTTTCCCGTCGGCGAGTTTATACGTAGCCATCAAGTCCTCCTTCCCTTGACCCCATCTCTCACGCGCTTTGAAAGCGGAGTGTTCGCGTGATAGATGAGATATCCCGTCGCCGTCGGCACGCCAACCATTTCTATCTCTCTCCCCTTTCCATCGATTCCAATCCAGAGATATTCCGGCGAATTCTTCGAACCGGTCCGCAACGCCTGGAAAAACGAGTTTTGCCAAGCGACGCGCACATCTTCATCGGAAAGCTGAGGGTGACGCGCACTCACTCTAGGATGAACAACGAGCTCAAGCATGGTATTCCACCTGTCATCCATTTTATACTACTATATTCTACTACTAAATGACATGAGAGAGATTTGGCTTGATGCTGTTCCAGATAGCCTCCGGCCAAATTTGAACTAACCGCAAAAGCTGCGCGCCCTGTCCACCTCCCAGCAGCTCCATCGCGACGCCAAAAGACGCCCATGTAGAACACGCTCACTGGGGAAATGAAAGCCGAATCAACGGCCCCGTATAGCCACAGGTTCTCACGCGGATAGAGCTTGTCCGTGCTTGACGCAAACAGCCGCTTCAGTCGACAAGCTCCCATAACAGTCAGTATACGAACATTTGTTCTGTTGTCAAGTTTTGCCGAGGGCACTAAAACGCCCTGAACCTCATGAGTCCAGGGCGCCTGATTCTTCGTATTTAATGCAGGAAGACGCACCGAATCGCAAACGCCTCATTCGCATCTGCCCCCGAGTGGGGCCTGCCTTCAAAATGGGCCTTACGCGTCCTCCCCCAGCAGCTCGCGAGTGTGGGCGATGGCGTCATCGATACTGGTGCGGAAGTGCTCGCGACCCACCTTCTCCACAAAGCCGGCGCGCTCCATGGTCTTCATGGGCTGCTCGTTGGCATGCGAAATGATGAGCTGCACGTCATTCTCGGCACAATACTCGCGCAGGTTCTCGAGCGCGTTCATGGCCGAGGAGTCGAGCGAAGGCACGCCGCGCATGCGGATGATCAGGTAGCGAGTGAACTCCTTCACCGAGATCTCGGCGATCTGGTCGGTCATGCCGAAGAACATCGGGCCGTTGATCTCGTACACGCGCACGCTCTTCGGCAGCTCGCGCAGGTGCGTGACCTCGGAGTCCTCGTCGCAGTAGTACTTCCAACCGCGGACCTCGGTCTCGTCGCTCAGGCGCTTCATGAGCAGCACGAGCGTGATCATCATACCAACGCCGATGGCCATGACCAGGTCGAACACCACGGTAAAGAGGAAGGTGACCACAAGCACGGCCACGTCGCTCTTGGGTGCGGTGCGTACCTGGTGCACCACGGTGCGCCAGCCGGACATGTTGTAGGCAACCTGCAGCAGGATGGCGGCGATGCAAGGCATGGGGATGAGCGCCGCATACGGCATGAGAAACACCATCACGGCGAGCAGCACCACGGCGTGGACCATGCCGGCGATGGGCGTGCGGCCGCCGGCCTTCACGTTGGCGGCGGTGCGGGCGATGGCGCCCGTGGCGGGAATGCCGCCGAACATCACGGAACCGATGTTGCCCACGCCCTGGGCGACGAGCTCCATGTTGGCGCGATGGTGCGAACTGATCATGGAATCAGCCACCACGCAGGACAGCAGGGACTCGATGGCCGCGAGGATCGCGATGGTGAAGCCGTTGGGCAGCTGCTCGCGGAACAGCTCGAAGCTCAACTTGGGCAGTTGCAGCTGCGGAACACCGGCGTTGATAGTGTAGAGGTCGCCGATGGTGTTCACGTTCATGCCCAGACCGCTCACCATGGCAATTCCCGCGAGCACCGCGATGAGCGAGCCGGGGATGCGCTGGCTCACGCGCGGCCACAGCACGAGCACCGCCAGACACACGAGGCCCACGATGAGCGCTTCGACGTTGAAGGTGGAGAAGTTGGCGGCCACGGCCGAGAGCTTGTCCATCGTCTCGATGGTGGGGGTGCCTGCCGGGTACGTAAGGCCGAACAGATCCTTGAGCTGGCCGGCCACAATGGTCACCGCGATGCCCGCCGTAAAGCCCGTGGTGATGGTGTAGGGCACGAAGCGGATGAGTGTGCCCAGGCGAAAGACGCCCATGAGGATCAGCAACACGCCTGCGATGATGGTCGCGGCCACCAGGCCGTCCATACCGCTCGAGGCGACGATGCCCGCCACGATGGTGGCGAATGCGGCGGTGGGACCCGAGATCTGCACCGCACTGCCGCCGAGCAACGCGATGATGAAGCCCGCGACGATGGCGGTATAAAGGCCCTGCTCGGGCCCGACGCCCGAAGCGATGGCGAGGGCGATCGACAGGGGCAGCGCCACGATGGCCACCACGATGCCGGCGACGATGTCGCGCAGGATCTGGCGTTTGAGCTGTTCGGGGTCCTGATGCTTGATGATGCTGAAGAGGATGGGCTTGATCTTGTCGCGCGTCATATGGGTGCTTCCCGGCTTTCTACTCTTGATGTGCGTGCGGCATCGCCCAGGCGAATGGACACGCGAAAACGCCCGGCGGCGGTGCCCCGGACGGAACGCGTGAGGTCATTTCGTTGTAATCGCACTGGAACGACGCCCCCTGTTATACCACGGGCGCGCCCTTCGCCCCGTTCGCATCTGGCACGTAACGCCAAATGGAGTAGTGCTGAGGGTACCCGAAAACCGGAAAACCGCCAGCCGGATGCTCATAAAACGAACCCTCCCGCTCTCGCATCCATCCCGCACGACCCAGATACGCAAAGCTCTCGCCGTTATCCGACATGTGCACGAGCGTGATGGAACGGCGCACCTGCGCCTCGAGCCGATCGAGAAACTCCACGAGCACGACTTGGTCGAATGGGTTGAACAGGTAGAAATGCGTATAGGCCCCCAAGGGGATGTCGAGTGCGCTGCCCGCGATGACCTCGAGCCCGTCGCGGCCCCTTGTCCACGACGCCGCCCGCGCGGCCAACCGCCCATCGAGCTCGACCCCCGTCACACGACACGGCAGCTGTGTCGCCGCGGCGTATGCCAGGACACGGCCCGCCCCGCAGCCCACGTCGAGCAGGTGGTCGGTCCGCTCAAAAGACAATCCCCCCAGCAAGTCGTCGAGAATCCAGTACGGAATGGGTGTGGGCTCATGAGCGCCCCCGCCGAGAATAGCTGGGTCCCCCAGTGCCGCCAGCGGCTCACCCGCCACCGCGACGTCGAGGGCAAGATCGGCCCTGCTCTGATCGTCTTCGCACGCCGCGCGCGCCGATGCTGCGCGATACGCGCACATGGAAAGATCGTCCATCGTCAAACAGCCTTTCGCACGCGGCAACCGACCCGCGCGGCCACCGTTTCTGATGGGTCCTTTTCGCCATGTAAACACGCTTCCCACCACGCGATGTTCGAGCATGCCATGTTCGCCAAAATGACACCCATGCATATTCTTTCTGTAACAATAAATCAGTTTGCGCATGACCTTATTAGGCACCTTGACGATGTTGTACACTCACACCGTCAAAGCATGCGGCGCTGTGTGAAAGGACTTACCGCCATGACCAAGGAACTCGTGTACTCCGGCAAGACCAAGGACGTGTTCGCCCTCGAGAACGGCAACTACCTGCTCAAGTTCAAGGACGACTGCACCGGCAAGGACGGCGTCTTCGATCCGGGCGAGAACGCGGTCGGCCTCACCATCGAGGGCGTGGGCGATGTCAACCTCCGCATGTCCATCTACTTCTTCGAGAAGATCAACGCCGCCGGCATCAAGACCCACTACGTGTCCGCCAACCTCGACGACACCACCATGGAGGTCCTGCCCGCCAAGGTCTTTGGCGAGGGCCTCGAGGTCATCTGCCGCAACAAGGCCGTGGGCTCCTTCTACCGCCGCTACAAGCAGTACTGCAACGAGGGCGACGACCTGCCGTCCTACGTTGAGACCACCTTCAAGAACGACGAGCTGGGCGACCCGCTGGTCACCAAGGACGGCCTGGTCGACCTGGGCGTCATGACCGCCGAGCAGTACGACTCCCTCAAGGAGATGACCAAGCAGATCACCAAGATCGTCGCCGACGACCTGGCCGAGAAGGGCCTCGTCCTCTACGACATCAAGTTCGAGTTCGGCTACGACGCCGACGGCAACGTCATCCTGATCGACGAGATCGCCTCCGGCAACATGCGCGTCTACAAGGACGGCGAGTACGTCGACCCGATGACCCTCTCCGAGCTGTTCTTCGCGTAAGAACGGTCGCTTCGCAGGTGCCGAACGACGAGGCGCCGCTCCCAAACGAGCATTACAACATGGGCCCTTCGCATGTATGGCGAAGGGCCCATGTTTATGTCCATCGGATATCGACCGCATAAGGACATTGTTCGTGGGGCAGCCAAGCGACCGCCGCCGCGCTCGCACATAAAAAGCGCCCGGCGTCGTATCTCATCTAAGAGGTAAACACCGGGCGCTCGATGCCCTTAAGACATCAGGATGACGATGGGTGCGCTACGAACGACGCTTGCGACCCTTCGCCCCGGCAACCGCCAGAGCAGCGCCGGCAAAGCCCATCATAGCGACAAGCGATGCGGAATCGCCCGTCTGCGGCAGACCACCGTTGGGAGTGGCCTGGGGCTTCTCCTGCGGCTTGGGTGCGGGCTTGGCGGGTTCGACCGGCTTTGCCTCGCCGATGCCGGTCAGCGGCTTGCTCCACTTTGCGGTCAGGACCATGTCGCGATCGATCGGCTTGCTGAAATCGAACAGCGCGCCGTCCTTGGTAAACCAGCCCTCGAACGTCCAGCCGTCCTTAGTGGGAACGGGGACCTCACCCTCGAGCTTGCCATCAACGGCGATAAGGGACGCGACCTTGTTACCGTCGACCATGAAGTCGACCGTGTGACACGTCGGCTGCGGCTCGGGCTCGGGCTCGGGAGCGGGCTCAGGCGCGGGATCACCAATCGTCACAATGGTGAAGGAATGCGGAGCAAGCTCCAACTCCGGAGCGGCGGAAGATGACTTGAACTCAGTTTTTTCGATCTTGACGTTGTCCGGGTGATCTAGATCGTTCTCCTGGTCAAAGCTTGCACCGGAAAGCGTCTGGACCTTGACAGTCTTCCCAGTCAAGTCCACACCGTTCACGGACAGAACGGCCTTGTTGGTAAGGGAAGCGTTCGCACCGGCGGTCTCCACGTCGTTCAATCCCAAATTGACGATGGCAAGATACACAGTGCCATTGGAATCGGTCGAAGCCATGACGGAGTGCTGCGACACACCATTGGAAAGCGTCGACTCATTAGAGAGAGCCACATCCACCATTTTGCTGCCAAAGCTGCTGTTGAGCATTTCGAAAACACTCGCACTGGGCGTAGAGAAGAACTTGAACGGACCCGTACCGTCTTTCTGGCTGTCAAGGTTGTTCTGAGCAACAGCCTGAATTACCGCCTGCTGAGTCGGGCCAAGCGAATCTGCGCCAGAAGAGTAGTAGTCAACCAGGCAGTGCTTTTGAATGTAAGGACTTCCCTGCTCAGCGTATTCCATGATAGCGCGAGCAATGAACAGTGCATGCGACTGCGAGCGCACCATGGGGTTGGTGGAGCGGAAGATACCGTACTCGGAAATAACCGGAACCTTGCTATCGTCACCCGATATCTTTCGCATGTAGTCAACATGGCCCTTAACGCTGTTGGCAACGCCATCGCCCAAGCGCATGACATCGAGATACCACTGCGTCCTGTCTTGAACAGTAGCAGCGTTATCGTTCATGTGCGGATTGCCAACTTTGTTGGTGTACGGATGCACCGCCATGCCGTCGTACAGGTTATCAGCATTCTTCTGATGCATCTTGTCGACAAAGTCATTGGCTTCCCAGGAGGTGTAGACGTTGATCTTATCCTGGGAACCAGAAGCCTCGTTGATCTGCTTCTGGGTCTCGCGCATGGCCTTGGAAATGTCAATGAAGCCGTCACGCTCGACCTTATAGTCGACCGTGACCTGCTTACCCTTCTCGGGGATCGCGCCATGCTCGCCATCACCGAACGTGAAGAAACCGGTCTTAGTGTCGAGCTCGTAAACCTTATCATTCTTACCGGCCTTGGTGATATCCGCGGTGGGATTCCACAGCTCATCACCAACGTAGACCTTAACGGAGCCCGGAACGACAGCATCGCGCTTGACGCCGTCCTTATCCGTACGAGGAATCAATGCATAGCGGCAGCCGAACTCCTGGCTAGGCTCACCGGTCGAGAAAGACTTTGCCTGGTTCCAATCTCCACGAACCACCGCATACTGCTTGTTGTCAATGTTGTCAAAGGTTGCGATACCGCCGTCAACGTAGCCCTCAAGCGCACCGCCGGCAACGTTGGGCATCCAGTACTGCTGCGAAGATGTTCCATCGGCGCCGCCCTGGTTATTCTCGTTGCCAATCTCGAAATAGCGAATTCCGAACGGCTCAGGATGACCGAGCTCCGCACGTCTATCGGCCCAGGCAACACCGCCGTTGGGATTGGTCCCCCTCCCGGCGTTCAAGAACTCGACCATGTCGGCCGCATCGGCTGCGTCGCCGCGGCCGATGCCGTAAACCATGATGATCTCGGAGTTCATCTTTTCGGCGAACTCGGCGACCTCGAGCAGGCCGAAAGCAGGCACAAAGCCCGCCTGACCGGGATTGTTGTAGAAGCCATGAATCTGCGGGGTGCGCTCGATCTCGGGCGTCTCGGGATCAAGGTCACCGATGGACTCGGTCCACACATAGTTGTTCGAGATCGTGCCACCAGGGTAGCGCAGAGAGCCAAAACCTGCCTTTTTGTACAGGGCGGCAAAATCCTCCTTGACGGTGCCGTCAGGATTCACCGTACCGTAGCCATAGTTCGAATAACGATGATTGATGCCAAATAGAGATTCATCGATATCGCGGATCACGTTCTTGGGATCGACCGAAATGGTCACACCGAGGGCACGAACCGCCTTGACTGCGTCAGACAGACCCTTCTTGGCGGCCTTCATGGCTTCGGGCTCATTGGCCTTAAGAGCATCCTCGGCCTTGACAATCGCCGCAGCGAGTTCCCTGTGAGCCTGAGTCTGGTTGTCGCCTGCGCCAGCAAGAAGCTTCTTAGCGGCATCAATTTCCTTGACCAGCTCGTCGGCAATGGTCAGCTCGCCATAGGAGGCATAAAGGGCCCTTGCCTCTTCAGCGGAAAGCGCCTTGTCGAAAATGCAAAGCTCGTCGACTTTGCCCTGGAAGCGGGACATATCGCTTGCGTTCTTGTGCTCGCCGATAATAAGCTTCATCATGCCGGCAGGCAAATTCCCAGTCCAGCCACCGTTACCGACCTTTGAGCCATTAATGTAGAGCGTTACGTTTTTGGGGTCGCCCGTCTTGGTGATAAGAACGTGCTCCCAGCTGCCACGCTTGGCATCCGGGCCGAGGTCGATATCGTTGCCGCCAACAAAGGACGTGAACTTCCCGTCTTGCTTTTGATACAGCAGGGTGCGACCCTCGCCACCGAACTGCAAAATTGCCGTCTTGGCATCGGGGTTCTTGTCGGTGTTGCACACCCACATGGAAATGCTGTACGTCTTCTGCGAATCAACGGCGTTCTCAACACTCACGTCAAAATCCTTGGTCTTGTCAGCAAGAATCAAGGAGTCGCCAAGAGGCTTGAGGTCGCTCGCAGCGACCGTGGCGCCCTCGCCGGAGACCGTCAGTTTTAGATTTTTATCAGAGCCTTCATTGACATAGACCTCTCCCTTTTTATTGTCAAAAGTCCAGTGACCAACCGGATTCCCGGGGACACTCGATGCATCGGCCCAAGCGGAGGGAATCGCAGCAATGCAGGTGGCGGTCAAAGCCGCTCCCGTCAGGAGGCATGCCGCAGCACTGCGAGAACGACGCCAGGCATCGTGCAATGGAATGCGCAGCAATGGGATCGAAAATGTTCTTTTACTCATTCATCTCCAATCAATTGTGCCGTTTCTACGGCTGAACAAACAATTGTAGACAATATCATTCAGTATCGAACATTTCTTTCATACTTCCGTGATTGGTAGTTCAGCTTCGACCAACGGCACTCGCCACGTCCCAATCTCAGAAACCCCGACCGCCAGAGCACTCACTTGCACATCCCAATGACCCATCCGCCCTGCGCGCAGCATTGTTCGGCATAGAAATGAAGAACCCCGGCAATCACGAAGCGCCAATCAGGCATTCGTAATTGCCGGGGGATTCCGGTGAGTTATCTAAACCTTACGGCTTAGTACATGCCGCCGCCCTGGGCGCCGGCGGTAGCGGCCGCGATGGCGTCCTCGAGCTGGGTGTTCTTGGGCACGTCAGAGACGGTGGCCTCGGTGATGAGGATGAGGGAGGCCACGGAGGCGGCGTTCTGCAGGGTGGTGCGGGTGACCTTGACCGGGTCGAGCACGCCCATGTCGATCATGTTGCCCCACTCGCCGTTGGCGGAGTTCAGGCCCTCGCCCGCGGGGAGCTCGGAGACCTTGTCAACGATGACAGCGCCCTCGTAACCGGCATTCTTGGCGATGGTGGCCACAGGAGCGGTCAGGGCCTTCTTGATGATGTCGATGCCGATCTGCTCCTCGGGATCGGAGATCTCGATGTTCTCGAGCGCAGGCAGGGCGTCCATGAAGGCGACACCGCCGCCGGCGACGATGCCCTCCTCGACGGCCGCGCGGGTGGCCTGCAGGGCGTCCTCGACGCGGTGCTTAATCTCCTTGAGCTCGGTCTCGGTGGCGGCACCAACCTTGATCACGGCCACGCCGCCGGAGAGCTTGGCCAGGCGCTCCTGGAGCTTCTCGCGATCGAACTCGGACTCGGTGTGCTCCATCTCGCCCTTGATGGCGGCCACGCGGTCGGCGATGGCCTCCTTGGTGCCGGCACCGTCGACGATGGTGGTGTTGTCCTTGGTGATGGTCACGCTCTTGGCGGTACCGAGCATGTCGGCGGTGATGTCGGCGACCTTGATGCCGAGCTCGTCGAGCGCGGCCTGGCCACCGGTGAGGATGGCGATGTCCTCGAGCAGGCGCTTGCGGCGATCGCCGTAGCCGGGGGCCTTGACGGCGCAGACGTTGAGGGCGCCGCGGATCTTGTTCAGGACCAGGGTGGGCAGAGCCTCACCGTCGATGTCCTCGGCGATGATGAGCAGGCCCTTGCCGGCACGGGAGACGGCCTCGAGCACGGGCATGATGTCCTGGACGTTGGAGATCTTCTGGTCGGTGATGAGGATGTAGGGATCCTTCATCACGGCCTCCATGCGGTCGTTGTCCGTGACGAAGTACGCGGAGACATAGCCCTTGTCGAACTGCATGCCCTCGACGGTGTCGATGGTGATATCGAAGGTCTGGGAGTCCTCGACGGTGATGACGCCATCCTTGCCCACGACATCCATGGCGTCGGCAATCTTGTTGCCAACCTCGGCGTCACCAGCGGAGATGGTGCCGACGGAAGCGATCTGCTCCTTGGTTTCGACCGGCTTGGCGAGGTTCTTCATCTCGGCCACGGCGGCGTTGACGGCCTTGTCGATACCGCGGCGGATGGCCAGCGGGTTGGCGCCGGCGGCGACGTTCTTGAGACCGTCGTTCACGATGGCCTGGGCCAGCAGCGTGGCGGTGGTGGTGCCGTCACCCACGGTGTCGTTGGTCTTGGTGGCGACCTCCTTGACCAGCTGGGCGCCCATGTTCTCGATGTTGTCCTCGAGCTCGATCTCCTTGGCGACGGAAACGCCGTCGTTGGTGATCATGGGAGCGCCGAAGGAGCGCTGCAGGGCGACATAGCGGCCCTTGGGGCCCATGGTGACGGTCACGGCGTCGGCCAGGGTGTTGACGCCCTTGGCGAGCTTGGCGCGAGCGTCGGTGTCGAACGTGATGTTCTTAGCCATTTGATGTTCCTCCAAATGTGTTATTAGGGACGGGTGCAAATTACATATCCGTCTCAGGACCTCGTTTTAGGGACAGTCCCCAATTTGAGGTCGCGGTTTGTCGGCTGCGGCTGAGTCGCGTGCCGCAGCCGACACCTCAATTTGGGGACAGTCCCCAAATTGAGGTTCGGGGTCGCGAAAGTTACTCGACGACGGCGTAGATGTCGTCGGCGCGCATGAGCAGGTACTCCTCGCCGTCGACCTTGATCTCGTTGCCACCGAACTTGCCGTAGATCACGACGTCGCCCTCGTGAACGTCGAGCGCGATGCGCTCGCCACGGTCGTTCATCTTGCCGGCGCCCACGGCGACGACGGTACCGCGCTGGGGCTTCTCCTGAGCGCTGCTGGCGATATAGAGACCGGAAGCGGTCTTCTGCTCGACGGCGTCGGGCTTGATCAGAACGCGATCTGCAAGCGGCTTCAAAGACATGCTTATCTCCTCCTTTTGCTGGGGTCCGGCACATGCCGGCGGTCCATGCGGTTTGTGTACGCGTTGAATAGTACCCAGCCGCACGGACTTATACAACGTCACTTCAAAAAATCTTATAAAGCGGCACTTAGATTTCTTGAGCGTTGAATTACCAGCGGTAGGCGGTCGACAGAGGACTGAACGAAAACACTTTCGACTATCGTTGCCGAAAGCGCGAAGTATGCCCAGAACAGGGAGCCTGCTCCTACCGTTCGTACACTCGCTCGCCCGCCACATACGTGGCCACGACCCGAGCACCCTGGATCTCGCTCGGGTCACATGCGGTAATGTCGCGGTCCAGCACCACGAAGTCCGCCAGGTAGCCCGGGGCGATCTGACCGAGTTCGCCCTCACGGCCCGCCGCTGCGGCGCTGCCGGCGGTGTAGATGCGCAGGGCCTCGGCGGCGCTGATGCGCTCACCCGGCAGCCATCCACCCGCGGGCTCATGCGTGAACGGGTCCTGGCGCGTCACGGCGCAGTACAGCACGTCCATGCTGGTCACGGCCGTGATCGGAGAATCAGTGCCAAAGGCCTGTTCAACGCCGCGGTCCTCATAAGTCGCAAAGGGCCACATGACCCGGCTGCGTTCCTCGCCCAGATCGCGCTTGGGGCCGCCCGGATCGAGCGTGATGTGGCCGGGCTGGGAACTCGCCAAAATGCCGAGCTCGGCCAAACGATCGATGTCCTCGGGCAGCAGGTTCTCGAGATGCTCGAGCGTGTTACGGCCCTGCATGGGCGCCCCGTACCAGGCCATCGCCTCGCCGAAGATGTCGATGGCCTCATGGATGGCGCGGTCGCCGATGGTGTGAATGCGCACGGAGTGGCCGCGCTCGGCGGCGGCGAGCACCAGCTCACGCATGCGATCGGCCGGTACCGTGGGGCGCCCGCAGTCGCCGTCAAAGCGTGCATTCGTATAAGGCTCGGTCAGCCACGCGGTGTGCTGGCTGCTCACGCCGTCGAAGAACTGCTTGAAGCCCGGAGCGCGCAGCAGGGGGAACTCATCGCCCGCATAACGGTCCTGCAAATCCTCGAGGCGCGACTGATCGTCGAGCAGCGTGGGGTACATGTGCACGCGCAGGGTGAGCTTGCCCTCGCGCGAGAGCTTCTCATACACGTCGTCGCGGATGAAATCGCAGCCGGGATGCGGCATGAGGGCCATGTCGCAGATCGAGGTGATGCCCTGCTCCGCCATGCGCGCCATCTGGGCTTCGTAGGCGGAGGCGATGTCTTCCTCAGTGAGCCACTCGAGGCAACGCGGAAGGAGCTCCATCGCCGCAGCCTCGCGGATGATGCCCGTGAGCTCACCGTTCTCATCCTTGTCGTAACTGCCGCCCTGCGGGGGCACGGAATCACGCGTGACGCCGAGGGCGTTAAGGGCGCACGTGTTCATCCAGAGCGTATGACCGTCGCCCGAGTACATCACGCAGGGACGGTCGGGGAATGCCTCGTCGAGCGAATGCTTGGTGGGCGGCACGGGCGGGTCCCAGCGGTAATCACGCCAACCCTGGGTGACCACCCAGGCATGCTCGGGAAGCCCCTTCGCGAATTCGACCGTCCGCTCGACGAGCTCGGCCTCGCTCTCCCCCATGTGCATGAGCAGGTAGGGCGACCCCCCGAGGGCAGTATGGAAGAAATGCAGATGAGCGTCGTGAAAGCCGGGGCAGATGAGGGCATCGCCGTAATCGAGCACGGGAGTCGATGCGGGACAAGAGGCGATCACATCCTGCAGGGAGCCCGTCGCCACGACCCGCTCCCCCGCCACGGCGAACGCCAGGGGCCGGGCGGCGCACTCCGCAGGGGCGCTCGTAAACACGCGTGTGGACGTGACGATGTAATCGACCTGGGTGAATTCCATGTTTCGCTCCTGACCGCAGTGTGCTCTCATCTTGCTGAAATTGTCAGGCGGGCACCCGAAAAACTCAAGGTGTACGTTTTGGGGAAGGTTTTAACTCAAATCACGTCGAACGCCCTTTGCTCGCTTTGCGCGACCTGGGGTTTTGCTGCCGGATTGCCGCGCACAATGCCGTAATTCGATCAAAACGTTCCCCAAAACGTACACTTTGCGGAAAAGGGCCCCCGGACACGGCTTTAAATCGTCGAAAGCCTTCCATCGAACGCAAAAGACATGTAGACAGTGGGGAAACCCCCAACGAGCCAAAGGCGCTCACGTACGGGTGAATAGATTTCCCCAGCACTCACACGCTGTCAAAAGCAGCGACGTATAAAGAAAAAAGCCAGACACACACGGTGCCTGGCCTTTAAAATTCGATGGAGCCAGCGACCGGGCTCGAACCGGTGACCCCCGCTTTACGAGAGCGGTGCTCTGCCAACTGAGCTACGCTGGCGACTCCATGGCGGAGCGGACTGAGCCGTTCCGACGATTGTCTATAGTACGTGGAAATGCGCTCCCGCGCAAGTGCCTAACGCACGGTTAGAAAAACTCTTCTCCACGCGCTTATGCACCGATACGGCGGATCGTGGCGAGGGCAAGGGCCTGCATTGCCTCGGCGGCCGCGTCGGCGGCGCCCAGCACCTTGGCGTGGCTTTCGCCCGGACAGCCGGCCTTGTTGGTGACGAGCGTGATTCCGAGCACCTCCATCCCCATGGCGCGGGCCATGATGGCCTCGCACACGGTCGACATGCCCACGTAATCGGCACCGAGCGTGCCGAGCATGCGGATCTCGGCGGGCGTCTCGTAGCTGGGACCGAGGAGGCCGGCGTACACACCCTCTGCGAGCTCCATGCCAAGCTCGGACGCAGCCTCGCGCGCCAGGCCGGAGAGATACGGGGAGTAGGCCCCCGCCATCGAGACAAACGGACTGTCCAGGCCGGCCGCGGCAACGCCCGCGGGCGATGCGAGCGGATTGCGCCCGGTGAGGTTGATCTGATCGGTGATGATGCCGACGGTACCGGGAGCGATGGCGCCCACCGCACCGGTCGCACAGCTCAACACGATGCTGCGGCAACCCAGTTTGTAAGCATGCCGCACGAGCGAGGTCACCTGCAGGGCGTCGTAACCCTGGTACATGTGCACGCGACCGGGATACACCACCACGGGCGCGCCGTCGAGCTCACCCACGAGAACCGTGAAGCTATGGCCCTCCACCGGAATCGCTTCCGTGGGGAACCCATCGATGTCGCTGTACGGGATGTGTCGCACCACGCGCACGCGCTCACCCAGCGAACCCAGACCGCTGCCCAGCACGATGGCGAGCGGATGCTCCATGGTCGGCTTGCACCATGCGGCGACTTTCTCAAACGTCTCGTCCATGACGACCGTCCTTTCTCCTTGCATAAGCCGGAGGCGGGTCGAGTCCCTCCCCCACAGGCACTTCTCCAGCATAGCAAGTCACCCGTTTGCGACAGGCGCAACCCGTGAGCGGCCCCAATGACGAGCTGGGCGTCACAACACGCAGGTCCAGCGCGTAGATTCGGCACAAAAAATGGTCGCGATGTGCCAGGCTGTCGCAGCCTGGCACAT
>OAUC01000588.1_pt1 | contig 18424 bp, 18 predicted proteins | sample 1495091 | NCBI WGS metagenome assembly OAUC01 (sample SAMEA2579997, study PRJEB22360) | human gut metagenome | biome: human gut; feature: human-associated habitat; material: faeces | place: Denmark | collected 2008/2010
AGCAGGGGGACTGGCCTGGCGGGTCAGGACCTCCTCGCTGCCGCCGTAGAGCGCGGCCAGCGCGGCGTCCCACCTCCCTGCTGCGATCTGTTCTCTGAGCTGCCTGCTGGTTGCCATCCAGAACCCCTCCCTGCACTCTCTGCAATGTTCGGTTTGTTACCGCTATTGTAATGCATCCGCTGCCATTTTGCAATTTCAACCCGCAAAAAAAGTAATTTTCGGTGTCCAGCCCAAAGAATAAGATGTACTTTTGTTGAATTTGCGGGGGCAGATGTGGTATACTCAGGCTATAGAGCCAACAGGCAGGAGGGAACCGCAATGGCAGACGTCTACAAGCAGTCGTTCAAGCAGAACTACACCCACAACATCGAGCTGTCCATCTTCAACTGCGGTCTGGAGCGCTGTGCTCCGGGGCAGACCTGGGGTCCCGGCATCCGGGACCACTACCTCATCCATCTGGTCGTCTCGGGCAAGGGCGTGTTCGAGGTCGGCGGGCGCACCTACGAGGTCGTGCCGGGCGATCTGTTCTTTGCCCGCCCCAACCAGCTCATCCGCTATACTGCCGACGAAGCCCAGCCGTGGGAATACAGCTGGGTCGGCTTCAACGGTGCCTGCGCCAACAAGCTTGCGGCGCAGCTGCCTTTCACCGACGCTGCTCCCGTCCACCACACCCCGGACCTGGAGGGGATGCGGGCGGCCCTGAGCAGCATCTACTCTTCCCGCGGCCTGCAGCCCCAGGACGAGGCCGCGATGGTGGGCTATCTCTACCTCTTCATCGCCGCCCTGATGCGGGAGACCAGTGAGAGCCGCCCCCACAGCACCTCTTCTTCCAGCCAGTATGTCCTGAACGCCATCAAGTACATCCAGTTCAACTACTCCCACGACATCTCCATCGACGATGTCGCCAAGAGCGTCGGCGTCTCCCGGAGCCATCTGTACCGGGTGTTCATGCTCAATGTGGGCAAGAGCCCCATCGACTATCTGACCGAATACCGGGTCAACGAGGCCTGCAAGCTGCTGCGCAGCGGCACACTGTCCATCGCCGAGGTGGCGGCATCGGTGGGCTTCCTCGACCAGTTCTATTTTTCGCGGGTGTTCAAGCGCGCCAAAGGTGTGCCGCCCAGCAAGTATATGACCTCGCAGGCTGACGCAGACGTCCAGCCTGCCCCTGACGAGACATAAGGAGAGATCATTCCATGCCCTTACAGAAAAACCAGCTTCTCACCCTCCGCATCGAGCGTCTTTCCAGCGACGGCAGCGGCGTTGCCCACTCGCCGGAGGGCGAGGCCGTCTTCGTCCCGGGTACTGCCCCCGGCGATGAGGCTCAGGTGCGTATCGTCAAGGACTGCGGCCGGTATGCCTTCGGCATCCTGGACAAGCTGCTCACTCCTTCGCCTGACCGCATCCCGGTGGACTGCGCTGTCGCCGGCCCCTGCGGCGGGTGCAGCCTGCGGCACATGGACTACGCCGCCGAGCTGCGGGCCAAGCAGGAGAGCGTCGCCGACGCCTTCCGCCGCATCGGCGGACTGGATGTGCCGGTGCTGGATGCCCTTTCCTCCCCTGAGGTGGACCGCTACCGCAACAAGGTACAGTTCCCGGTGGGCCGCGACAAAAACGGTGCGCCCTGCATCGGCTTTTACGCCGGCCGCACCCACCGCATCGTCCCCTGCCCCGATTGCAGATTGCAGCCCGGCGTCCTGAACGACATCGGCAACGCGCTCTGCAGCTTCTTCGCCGCCCACGGCATCCAGCCCTACGACGAGGAGAGCGGCAAGGGCCTTGTTCGGCATATCTTCCTGCGCCGGGGTACACGCAGCGGCCAGATCATGGTCTGCCTCGTCTGCACCCGCCCGAAGTTCCCCCACGGCGAGGAGCTCGTGACCGCGCTGCGGGAGCAGTTCAGCGATATTGCGTCCGTCCTCATCAACGTCAACGCCAAGAAGACCAACGTCATCCTCGGCGAGGAGACCATCTCCCTCTACGGCCCGGGCTACATCGAGGATACTCTCTGCGGTGTGCCGGTCCGGCTCGGCCCCCTCTCCTTCTACCAGGTCAACACACTGGCCGCTGAGCGGCTCTACGGCATCGCTGCCGAGTACGCCCAGCTGGAGCCCTCGGACGTTCTGCTCGACCTCTACTGCGGCATGGGTACCATCGGTCTCTCCATGGCCGGCCGCTGCCGGGAGCTCATCGGCGTGGAGATCGTGCCTGAGGCCATTGACAGCGCCAAGGCCAACGCCGTCCAGATGGGCGACGCCGTCGCCGCCAAGAGCCGCTTCTTCTGCGCCGACGCCGGTCAGGCCGCCGCCCGCCTCGCCGCTGAGGGCCTGCGTCCTAATGTCATCATGCTCGACCCGCCCCGCAAGGGCTGCGACGAAACGACCCTTTCCGCCGTCGTCCAGATGTCCCCCCGCCGGGTGGTCTATGTCAGCTGCAACCCCTCCACTGCCGCAAGAGATGCCGCATGGCTCGAAGAGCATGGGTATCATGCGGAGAAGGTGCAACCGGTGGACCTTTTTCCCCGAACACGGCATTGCGAGGTTGTGAGTTGTTATACCAAAATGATGTAACAAACGCAACCCTCAAACCATGTCGAAGCGGTTCTCCTTTTGACCAAACTCCATGTCGAGCGGCACATCGAAGTGGACGTCAGCATGGATGAACTGGATGTGACTGCTGCGGAGAGCAAGGCGACTTACGATCAGATTCGGGATTATGTGTGGGAGCATCATCAGCTCAAGGTCTCCAACCTCTATATCGCACAGGTGAAGCAGAAGTCCGGCATCATCGAGCGTGAGAATTACCATAAAGCGAAAAATGAAAATGCGAAGCAGCCTAAGTGTCCGAAGGAAAAAGAGGATGCGATTGTGGAAGCGCTGCGGCATTTTCAGATGATTTAATAAAATCCACTTCTGATAGAGATGTCTACATAATTGCTCTTCTTCCCCTTGGAAGATGTTACTCTTAGAAGTTTCAAAAATTTATACCTCTTACTGCCGGAAAACAGAATCCACACCTCACCCCGATTTTATCATTTGGGTGAGGTGTGGATTTTTATGAAATATTAAAAATTTAGAATTTTTTGCACAGCATATGACTGTCCCCACTTTGCCTTTGTCCGTTTCGCTCATAACTCTTTGAAACAAACAACACTTGTTGGCTCTATGATGCCCTTCCACCCCGAAAAAAGCCCCCGCACAACCGTCTACGCTCCGCGATTCGGCAGAGTGTTCAAGCACGCAGAGGAGGCTTTGTGCACAGTTTCCAAATATTTGTTCAGTGCTTGTATTTCTCTCCGGAGGAGTGTAAAATAAGAGATAGAATTTGTTTGTGCAGAGCAGGAGAGCGACGGACAAAGCAAAACGGCTTTGTTTGATGCGCTCTTTTTTGTTGTGCAGCCAAAACAGCTTACAGCTGAATTAGAAAGGAAGCGGAACCTATGGCTATGGATACCATTAAGATCGACAACAAGAACGTCCGGATGGTGGCGCACCGGGGTCTGAGCGGGCTGGAAAAAGAAAATACCTGCTCGGCTTTTGTGGCTGCCTGCAACCGTGCAACCTACTTTGGTGTGGAGACCGATGTGCATCGTACAGCGGATGGGCAGTTCGTCATCTTCCACGATGACAATACCGCCCGGGTAGGCATCGACCACATGGTGATTGAGGAAACTACGTTTGACACCCTGCGGAAGCTGCAGCTCACCGATATTGATGGCAAGCGCGGTCGTATCGACCTGACCATCCCCACCCTGATGGAATATATCGAAATCTGCAAAAAATACGGCAAGCACTGCGTACTGGAGCTGAAGAACCAGTTCAAGGCGGGGGATGTTTACAAGATCGCTTCCATGATTGAAAAAGCAGGGTATCTGGAGCATGTCACCTTTATTTCCTTTGCGCTGAAAAACCTGATCCATCTCCGCCGCCGCTATCCGCAGCAGCCCGCACAGTACCTCATCAAAGACTGGGACGACCGCGTGCTGGAGGTTCTGGAAAAGTATGATCTTGGTCTGGATATCTACTACAAGTCTGCTACTGCCGAAAACGTTCGTAAAGTCCATGCTCTGGGGCAGGAGTACAATGTATGGACCGTCAACGAGGCTGTGGACGGCGAAGCACTGGTAGAGATGGGCGTGGATTTTATCACCACCAATATTCTGGAAGGCACTGTCAAGGCTGAGTAAGGGCTTGTCTCGATATACAGGAGGATACACCGCACATGAGTCAAATCTTTGACCCGGAAAATAAATTCTGGGGCGCCATCGGTAAGGTCGCCGATGTTACATGTATGAGCTTCCTCTGGACCATTACCAGCCTCCCACTGGTGACCATAGGCGCTGCAACCACCGCATTCTACGCATATACCATGCGACAGGTGCGGGATACCGAAGGCGGCATCCTGTCCGGATTTTTCAGCGCATTCAGGCAGCATTTTAAAAAAGCGACCCTGCTGTGGCTGCTGGAAGCAGCTGGCATCGCATTTTTTGCAGCAGACCTTGTAGGGGCATGGAACCTTTTCCTCTTTGTGGGCGGGGTGCCTGCCATTGTTGTGGGGGCGCTGGTGCTTTGCCTGACGATACTGTTTCTGGGCTGCACCTTCTATGTATGGCCGTTGCTGGCAGTGTTTGACTTTTCACTCAAAAAGATTCTTGGGAACAGCTTTATCATGGCAGTGGGCAATCTGCCTGCTACCCTGACACTGGCGCTCATCTGGGCGCTGGCTGGCGTGGGCTGCTTTTACATGAGCGGTGTGTTCTTTGTATGGGTCGGGCTTGCGATCTTTGTTTCCTCCTACTTTATCAACACCGTCTTCAAAAAGTACACCGGTGAGCTGGCGGAAGAACAGGCTGCATGGGAACAGGCAGACCGGGAACGAAAACAGCGTAAAAAAATGCAGAAGCACGGCATGCTGTAAGCGGGAGGCTGAATACAATGAATATCCAGGAACGCTTTGCACGCTGGAAGGTAGCGGAGGCGGCAAAACTCCGCCCCATGCATTTCCGGCAGCGCATCGGCTATATCCTGCACTACTACCGGTTCTGGATCATGGGGCTTGTGCTGCTGCTGGCAGTCGCATTCTATATCGGAGATGTGGTGGTGCAGAGTCAGAAAGAGATCCTGCTGCAGGGATTTTTCACCAACGATGAATATGATCTTTTCCCTGCAGATCGGATCCAGAAAGATTACGCGGCTACGCAAGATCTGACCCGCCGCCAAAGGATCGTTTTGGATGACGCTCTCTACATCGATCTGGGAGGGGATGCCAGCGATTACACTTCTGCCAGCAACGGCAAGCTCATCGCCTACACCCTGACCCATGAACTGGATTTTGTCGTTACCAGCGACGAGGTGCTGGATTACTACAAAGACAACATGCCTATGAAGGATCTGCGGGAAATATTGTCCAAAAAATTGCAGCAGCAACTGGGAGATGCCCTGTACATGAGCACGGATGCTGATGGAGCATATTCCTGCATTGCAGTAGATATGACCGGCAGCCGCTTTGTGGCAGGCACCGGCGCAGATACTGACCCGCGGGTTGAACATACCTACTATCTTTTTGTACCGGAAAGCGCCCCCCATACAGAGCAGGTCGCAGCATTTCTGCGCTACGCCTTCCGGCTGGAGTGATGCCGCCCGGCGGGCGGCAATGCGGAACGGACGATTTTGAATGGCCTCCGCTATTCCATTTTCACGGGGAACTTCCCCACACGCAAAGCAGCCGCCGCACGGTAAGGTGCAGCGGCTGCTTTGTTTATAGTGTGTGTATAGGAAGGGAGGTAAATAGTGTCGGAGTAAAAGGGGGAGGTTATGCCATATCGCGGCAGGTCACGATGTCTGCACCGGTGCCGCAGACGTCGGTCAGCACCACGTCACCCACATGGATGGGCGCGTGCAGCACTACACTGTCCAGCGCGGCGACAACCTCAGCCATCTGTCCCTTGGGCACGGGCTTGGAGGTTTTGACCGGGCAGCGGGAGTGCAGGCAGCCCTCGGCGCGCACGGTGCTGGTGATGATGCGGGTGGGGTGGGTCAGCTCTTCCTTGCCGTAGGCGATGCCGTTGGGGCAGCCGTTGCCGGTCACCTTGTAGTCGTTGGCCTCATCCACCTGCAGATGGCAGCCCTGAGGGCAGCAGGTGCAAATTACTTCTTTCATATGACTCATGCCTCCTCGATCTCAATGGTCACTTCGTCCACCGGTGCCCGGTCCAGCAGAACTCTGGGCAGGGCGATGTGCTCCATCTCGCCGGGAGCAAGGCGGTCCCGCTTGAACCGGGCGATGACCGTATCCCCGCTCTTTACCAGAATGGTGCTCTTGCCGCAGATGCGGCGGACACGGAAGGAAACGTTGGTGCTCTTTTCCACCCCTTCCAGACGGATGCGCTGGGGCAGGGTGTAGCCCAGGTCTGCACCGGGCTTCACGTTCAGCACACGACCCGGAGCAACGGGACCCTTCTGGACATAGTTTGCCGCAGCCACGCCTGCCAGCTCACTTTCGCCGGAAACAAAGTCCACCAGATCGTGGACCTGCACCACGTTGCCGCAGGCAAAGACGCCGGGGATGCTGGTCTCCATGTTCTCGTAGACCACAGCGCCCTTGGTGCGGGGATCCATCTCGATGCCTGCCTGCTTGGTCAGCTCGTTTTCCGGGATCAGACCCACGCTCAGCAGGATGGTGTCCACGTCAAACTCCATCTCGGTGCCGGGGATGGGCTTGCGGTCGGGACCGATCTGTGCCACGATCGCCTTTTCCACCCGGTCCTTGCCCTGAATATCCACGATGGTGTGGGAAAGATACAGGGGGATATCAAAGTCGTTGAGGCACTGGACGATGTTGCGGGTCAAGCCGCCGGAGTAGGGCATCACCTCTACACATGCCAGCACCTTTGCACCTTCCAGAGTCATGCGGCGTGCCATGATCAAGCCGATGTCGCCGCTGCCCAGGATCAGCACCCGCTTGCCTACCATGTAGCCTTCCATGTTCACATACCGCTGTGCGGCACCGGCGGTGTAGACGCCGGCGGGGCGGGTGCCCGGCGTGCCGATGGCACCACGGGTGCGCTCCCGGCAGCCCATGCCCAGAACGATGCTCTTTGCCTCGATGATCTGGTAGCCGTATTCCTTGGACACGCAGTGGACCTTCTTGTCCGGGGTCACTTCCAGCACCATGGTGTCCAGCTGCACCTTTACGCCGGTGTCCTTGAGCATATCGATGAACCGTCCGGCGTACTCGGGACCGGTGAGCTGCTCGCCAAACCGGTGGAGACCAAAGCCGTTGTGGATGCACTGGTTCAGGATGCCGCCCAGTTCCTTGTCACGCTCCAGGATCAGGATGTCCCGGAGACCGCTTTCCCATGCTTTGCAGGCGGCTGCAAGACCAGCAGGACCGCCGCCGATAATCACCAGATCAACCATTGTTCTTTCCTCCTACCTTCGTTTCGCTGACCAGAACATTGGAACCGTTCTTGTCCTGCAGGATGTCCAGCGGGCTCATGCCCAGTTCCCGGCTGATGAGCTCCAGCACACGGGGACCGCAGAAGCCGCCCTGGCAGCGACCCATGCCGGCACCGGCACGGCGCTTGACCCCGTCGATGGTGTTGGCGGGCACCTCGCTGTGGAGAGCTGCAAGGATCTCGCCCTCGGTGATGGTCTCGCAGCGGCAGATGACTCTGCCGTAGGCAGGCTGCTCCTTGACCAGCGCTGCCTTTTTCTCAGCGGAAAGCTCCTTGAACCGGATGTGGCGGCGACCGTCCTTGTAGTCCGGCTTTTCTGCGCCCAGAACGCCCCGGTCCTTCAGGATGGCGATCGCCTCTTCTGCCACGGCGGGAGCGGCGGACAGACCGGGGCTCTTCATGCCGGCAAGGTCGATCCAGCCCGGTGCCTCCGGCTCCTCCCCGATGATGAAGTCGTCCATGTCCAGATTGGCACGGACGCCCGCAAAGCTGCGGATGGACTCACCAAAGTTGATGCCGGGGACGCTGCGCTGTGCGGTAGCCTTGACAAATTCCAGACCGCTGCTGGTGCAGGAAACATCGTTGCCCTCCACCTGCTCTGCGTTGGGACCCACCAGCAGGTTGCCGTGGACGGTGGGGGTCACCAGCACGCCCTTGCCCAGCTCGTTGGGGCACTGGAAGATCACGTGGCTCACCCGGGTACCCTCGCTCTTGTCCAGCAGGTAGTACTCACCCCGGGTGGGGATGATTCGGAAGTTTGCCGGCTCCACCATGGAGTGGACCTTGTCCGCCCAGATGCCGGCAGCGTTGATGACGCAGCGGGTCTCCACGGTGCCGCCGGGCACGGTGAGGCGGTAGCCGCCTTCGATGAACTCTGCATCGGTGACCTTGCAGTTCCGGCGCAGCTCCACGCCGTTGCGGACTGCCACTTCGGTCATGGCAAGGGCGTACTCCCAGGGGTTCACGATGGCGGCACTGGGTGCCCACAGCGCACCGCAGACCTTATCGGAAAGACCCGGCTCCATGGCAAGGGTCTCTTCCCTGGAGAGGATCTTCATGCCCGGCACGCCGTTGGCGGTGCCGTTCTCAAACAGGTGCTGCAGGTGGGGCAGTTCCTTTTCGTCCAGTGCCAGCACCAGAGAGCCGCACTGCTTGTAGGAAACGTCCAGCTTGGCGCAGATCTCCTTTGCCAGCTCCACACCTCGCACGTTCAGCTTTGCCATGCGGGTGCCGGGGGCGGGGTCGTAGCCCGCATGGAGAATGGCGCTGTTTGCCTTGGTGGTGCAGTCTGCCACGTCGTTCTCCGCTTCAAGGATGACCACCTTGTTGTCGTAGCGGGACAGTGCGTAGGCTGCGGCGGCACCGATGACACCACAGCCGATGATTGCTACATCATACATTGTTCTTTTCCTCCTGTCAGTTCCTCCCTGACCCATGGGGACCCGGGCGTCCTTGTTTGTACAAAAAAAAAGAGCAAACCGAATCAAAGGCAACTGCCCTTGTCCGTTTCGCTCATATCTCTTGAAACAAACAGCACTTGTTTGCTCTTATGATACCTTGTCCCTGCGCAAAAAGCAAGGTGTTTTGCGCTTTTTGTGAAACCCTTACAAAAAACGCCTGCCGTTTTTGCGCAGAATGCAGGATACCTGTGCTCACATATCCCACACGGCCTGATTGGTGGTGGAAATGGCAGTGACCCCGGCTTCCAGTGCGGCCAGCACGTCCTCTTTGTCCGCAATAAGACCGCCGGTGAGCACCGGCACCTTGGCGGTGGCGCAGACCCGGCGCAGGATCTTGGGCATGGTCCCAGGCAAAAGGTCCAGACAATCCGGCAGATTTGCGGGGATCTTGTCCAGACTTTCCAGCGCTATGGAATCCAGCAGGAACACCCGCAGGATGGCGGCAAGCCCCAGCTCCTTGGCACGGCGGATAAAGGACTGGCGGGTGGAGATGATGCCGTCCGCCTCGGTGGTGCTGCGGATAAAATCCACCGCCACCTCCTTGCCGGCAAGCCCGGCGATCAGGTCCACATGGACCACTGCAAACCGCCCTGCCTCGTGGATCCGCCGCACGATGGTGGCAATGTTGCAGATATCCCCGTATAATACGAACACTACCCGGATGTTTTCGTTGGTCAGGGCATTACAAAGTCCGGTATCGTCCTTGACTGCCGCAATCACCGGCATTTCCTGGATGGCATCCATCAGTTCCTGTTTCATGGTATTCCTCCTTGTTCCCCGTTCACCGGGGCACTTCCTGCACACGAAAGTCCTGTTTTATTAGAGTATTATGATGGTTTTGACAAATAAAATCAATGGTTTTTTGAAAGAATTCAGTAAAAACAGATACAACTGGGCAAGGTGACCTGTTTTTGAGGTTCAAAATCGGCGTTTTGAACTAAAAATTTGCTATATGTTTATAATTGCTTGACAAGCGGCGGCGGCTATGCTATGCTTTGTGCATCAAACCGGCAGCATTGATGAACTTTGCTGCCCCGTTGAGAAAAGAAATACAGGTGTTGACAGCCTTTTAGAGTAAAGAGCAGGGCGGACAGTCAGAGAAAAAGGGTAGAAGAGCTATCTTTTTTCAAGGGACTGCGTGCCCTGTTTTTTCATTTGCCATACGTTTTGCGGACCGGAACGTCCGGGGAGCGCAGCGGAAGGTCCTACGGGCTTCCCGCCTGCCCCATCTGGGATAGGAAGGAGTTTTGCCTGTCATGCTGACCCCCATTTACGAGACCCTGCACATTACCTCTGAGGTGTCGGTGGTCATTGTCTCGGTAGCACTGATGCTGTTTTCCGGCTTTGCCATGACCCGTGTCACCAAACGGCTGAGGCTGCCCAACGTGACCGCCTACATCGTGGCAGGCATCCTTATGGGACCCTACTGCCTGAACCTGATCCCCGGCAGGGTGGTCAGCGGCATGAGCTTTGTGGCGGACATTGCCCTTGCGTTCATCGCCTTCAGCACCGGCGAATTCTTCAAGTTCTCCACCCTGAAAAAGAGCGGCGCAAAGGTAATGATCATCACCGTCATGGAGGCGTGCCTTGCCTCGGTGCTGGTGTTCATCGTGGTCTATTTTGTGCTGGGGCTGGAGCTGAATTTCTCCATCGTCCTTGCCGCCCTTGCCTCCGCCACGGCACCTGCCTCCACCGTCATGACCATCCGGCAGACCCATGCCAAGGGCGAATTTGTGGAGACCCTGCTGCAGGTGGTGGCACTGGATGACATGGTGGGTCTGCTGGCGTACAGCATCGCCATTTCGGTGGCGCTTGCCTCCATGACCGGGGAGTTCCACGCCGGCAGCATCGTCAAGCCCATTTTGCTGAATATCATCGTCTTTGTGCTGGGCGGACTTTTTGGACTGTTCCTGAAGCTGCTGCTGCATGAGCGTTCCACCGACAACCGCCTCATCGTGTCGGTGGCGGTGCTATTTGCCTTCTGCGGCATCTGCGCCATTCTGGACGTTTCCCCTCTGCTGGGCTGTATGTCCATGAGCATGCTCTATATCAACCTTACCGATGACGAGTGGCTGTTCAAGCAGCTGAACTACTTCAGCCCGCCCATCCTGCTGCTGTTCTTTGTGCGTTCCGGCATCAACTTTGATCTGGGAGCACTGGTAAACAGCTCCAAGAGCATCGGTTCGGTATCCCTGCTGCACATCGGCGTCATCTACTTTGTGGTGCGCATTCTGGGCAAGTATGCCGGTGCCTTTCTGGGCTGTGCCATGGTGGGCAAGGATAAGCTGGTCCGCAACTATCTGGGTCTTGCCCTGGTGCCGCAGGCAGGTGTCGCCATCGGTCTGGCGGCCATGGGCGCCCGGACTCTGGGCGGCGAGACCGGCGATGTGCTGGAGACCATCATCCTTGCTTCCAGTGTGCTGTATGAGCTTATCGGTCCCGCTTGCGCAAAGCTTTCCCTCTACCTTTCCAAGTCCTACTCCAATAAACTGGAGGACATCGTGGAACTGCCGGCGGAGGAGGATGCACCGCAAAAGACCGAGGTGGAGCTGCTTATTGAGCGGATCCAGAAGATCCAGCAGGAGCTGCCCAAGCACAACGATCCCTTCTATGAAGAAGAACTGGCATTTTCCGAGGCTGCCGAGGAGCATTACATGAGGACCGCAGGTCCTCTGGCAGCTTCCTTTCGAAGAAGGAGCAGAGCATGAACATTGCAGGAAATTTTCCACTGACCGACCCCCTTGCCGCCCTGCTGGGAGAGTGGGCGGTGACCCTCAATCCCTATTCGGTGCTGCTGCGGGTGTTCATGGTCGTGCTTCTTGCATCCATCATTGGCTGCGAGCGCTCCAGTAAACGGCATTCGGCAGGTCTGCGCACCTTCGTGCTCATCGCCTTTTCTGCCACCACCGCCATGCTGCTGGATCAGTTTCTGATGGCGGGGCATCCCACGGGGCTGCCGCTGCTGTGCGGGGGTGGATCTCGAATGTTCATGCCCCGGGGCCCGCCCGCTGCTGTCGGTTGCCACCATCGTTGCCACCGCCATGCTGTCTGGCAACTCCATCCTGTTCAGCTCCCGGGGACAGATCAAGGGACTTACTACCTCGGTGGGTCTGTGGGCGTGTGTGCTGCTGGGCTTTGCTGTGGGTGCAGGTTTGTACACGGTGACCCTCATCGTGTTCGTGTTCCTGCTGTGCATCCTGATGTGCTTCCCCTCCTTTGAGATCTACCTGCTGAACCGCTCCAACCACTTCGAGATCCATCTGGAGCTGAAGAGCAGCTTCTACCTGCGGGATTTCGTCACGGTGAGCCGCCGTCTGGGACTGCGGATCGATGATATCGAGTCCAACCCCGCCTACTCCGGCTCCGGACTCAGCGTGTACACCATTACCTTTACCATCTGCAGTTCGGAATTAAAAAAGTACAAGACCCATCATCAAATCATCGAGGCGCTGCAGTCTCTGGACTACATCTACCACATCGAAGAAATCCGCTGAAAAGAAAGTGTGAACGCTATGACCGACAAAATGGAACTGCTCCGGGACACCCGGCTGTTTGTGCTGGATATGGACGGTACCTTCTATCTAGGGGACCGGATCCTGCCCGGTGCGGCAGACTTCCTCAAAGCTGTAAAAGCGGCGGGGAAGGACTACCTGTTCTTTACCAACAACTCCTCCCGGTCTCCCCGGGACTATATGGCAAAGCTGGCGGGGATGGGCTGCCCCATCACCCGGGACCAGATCATGACCAGCGGCGATGTGACCATCCGCTACCTGCAGACTCACTACCCGGACAAAACGGTCTATCTGGTGGGCACGCCGCCTCTGGTGGAAAGTTTTGCTCAGGCAGGCATCCCTCTGGTGGAAAAGGACCCGGATATCGTGGTCATCGGCTTTGACACTACCCTGACCTACCAGAAACTCTCCAACGCCTGTACCTTCATCCGGCAGGGGGCGCTTTTCCTTGCTACCCATCTGGACATCAACTGCCCCACCGAGACCGGCTTTATCCCGGATTGCGGCAGCTTTTGTGCAGCCATCAGCCTTTCTACCGGCAAGCAGCCCAAGTATCTGGGCAAACCCTTTGCCGAGACGGTGGAGATGGTGCTGGATAAGACCGGCTATTCCGCCCATGAGGTTGCATTTGTGGGAGACCGGCTGTACACCGATGTCGCCACCGGGGTCAAAAACGGGGCAAAAGGGATCCTGTTGCTTACCGGCGAGACCCACATAGACGATGTGGCAGACTCCGATGTGCAGCCCCACGGTATTTTTGCCTCTCTGGGAGAGATGGGGCAGCTCCTTGGCACATTGTGAGATTTGCCCATAATTTGTGCTTTGTTTCGGTAATATAGACGATTTTTATAAAACAAGCACAAAAAAATGTTATAAAAGTCGATTTTCATTCTTGCAAAACGTCCTGCGGTGTGTTATCATCAAAGCGGAAAATTGCAGCACTTTCCATTGCATCTTGCTTGCAGAGATCGAGCGCGCCAAGCGGACAGCCAGAACGAGACCTGAAGATTTTTCGGGGAATTTGGCGTGTTCGCTTTTCTTTTTGCACAGGAATGCAGGAGAAGTGGAAAACCCCTTGTGTTTCGGAATCCTGCGCTCCGGTCGATCTGTCCGGGCGCTTTGAAAAATTACCAAGGAAAGAAGGACAACAACCATGAAAAAGATCTCTCGCCGCAGCTTTCTGATCGCCACCGGTGCTATCGCAGCCGCAACCGTCATGACCGCCTGTTCCGGTGGATCCACCGGCAAGGCAAACACCACTGCATCCAGTGCAGCATCGGCAGCTCCGGAGACAGTGGACCCCAGCAAGTACGAGGTCACCGAGCCCATCACCATTACCTGGTGGCACGCTTTGGAGTCCCAGTACGATGAGCTGGTGGCAGACGTGGTCAAGAAGTTCAACGCCACCCAGAACCTCATCACCGTGGAGGCACAGTACATCGGCTCCTACAAGGATATCAACGAGGCACTGGTGGCCGCCCATGCCGCCGGCACCGGTCTGCCTGCCGTGGCAGTGGCAAACACCGACTACGTTGCCTCCTATGGAGACAGCGGTCTGTACGAGAATCTAGATCCCTACATTGCCGGCACCGGCTACGATGTAGATGACTTCTCTGCAGGTCTGCTGCTCAGCAGCCAGCACGAGGGCAAGCAGGTGGCACTGCCCTTCCTGCACTCTACCCAGGTCATCTACTACAACAAGACCATGGCAGACGAAAACGGCTGGACCATCCCGGAAAAGATCCAGGACTTTACCCCCTTCCTTGCCGAGATCCACAGCAAGAAGGGCATCTACGGCACCGTGGTCCCGGGCTGGGATCAGTGGTACTTTGAGACCCTGTACCTCAACGAGGGTGTCCAGATCATCACCGGCGACAATGACTGCGACCTGAACGGTGACGCAGCACTGGGCGTGACCAAGATGATCAAGGGCTGGTGTGACGCAGGGGATGCTTACTTTGCAGCCGGCACCGATGCTTCTGCCACCATGCGCCAGAACTTCTACGACCAAAAGACTTTCTCGGTGATGCACACCTCTTCTCTGTACAACAACTACGTCAGCAAGTGCCCGGACTTCGAGGTGGGCATGGCATGGTACCCCGCTGCCACCACCGGCGACAAGAACTCCGAGGTGGGCGGCTGCGTGCTGGGCATCCCCTCCAAGAACGATCAGGCTACCAAGAACGCTGCATGGCAGTTCCTGCAGTTCCTCTGCGGCAAGGAAGTCAACATGGAATGGGCAGAGGGCACCGGCTACCTGCCCACCCGTAACTCGGTGCTGAACACCGAGGAGGGCAAGAAGTTCCTGGAGAAGAAGCCTGCCTTCCAGTGCATCTTTGACAACCTGAACCTCATCAACCCCCGTATCCAGAATGCTGCATGGAGCGAGCTTGCCACCACCTGGAAGAACTACATGGAGATCATAATGAACCAGGGCGGCGACATCACCTCCGACTCCAACGACATGGTCACCGAGATCAATGAGATTCTGGAGGATCACGCCTGATTTCAGAGGTGGTCTTTTAACACGATACCCAATCTTTGAAAGGACGTGGAATCATGAAACAAGCTGCTGCTAGCTCTACGCCTGTGGTCAAGGCGGACAAGAAGCCGTTCTTTTCCCAGCGCACGCTTTCCAAGATCGTTGATTTTCTCTTTGTAGTACCTGCGCTGGTGCTGCTGGCGGTCTTTACCTACTATCCCATCGTCAAGCTGGTGCAGATCAGTTTTACCGACTGGAACCTGCTGAACGACACATGGAAGTATGTGGGACTTAAAAACTGGAACTGGCTGTTTGCAGGCAGCGGCGCAAAGTACCTGTGGAACTCCCTCAAGGTCACCTTCCTGTACTCTATGGGTGAGATCCTGGTGACCATGGTGGGCGGTATGCTGCTGGCACTGCTGTTCAACCGCATGACCCGCTCCTTTGGTCTTATGCGCGCCTTCGTCTTTGTTCCCAAATACGTGGCAATGTCCTCGGCGGCTGTGGTCTTCCTGTGGATCCTGAACACCGACGCCGGTGTTCTGAACTACCTGCTGCAGTGCATCGGTCTGCCGGCGGTGGACTGGCTGAACCAGCAGTCCACCGCGCTGCCCTCGGTGTTGATGCTTACGGGCTGGCGTGTCATCGGCTACGGCATGATGATCTACCTGTCCGCCATGATCGGTATTTCTCAGGAATACTACGAGGCAGCCTCTCTGGATGGTGCCAACGGCTTCCAGAAGCTCTTCCGCATCACCCTGCCGCTGCTGTCTCCCACCACCCTGTTCCTGCTGGTGACCACCTTCCTGTCCTCTATGAAGGTGTTCCAGTCGGTGGATATCCTGACCTCCGGCGGCCCTGCCCGTTCGACGGAAGTGTTCGTCTACCTGATCTACCGTTACGCAATGGTGGACTTCCGCATGGACCGTGCTTCTACCGCAGCTGTGATGTTCTTCCTCATCCTGCTGACCATCACGATCCTGACCATGAAGCTCTCGGACCGTTCCGTGACTTACGATTCCTGATCACTTGAAAGGAGAAACGCAAAATGGCTGATACCTATACGCCCGTGGATAATGCGGCTCTGATCAAGGAGGTCAACGAGCTCCACAAGCACAAAAAACGCCCGGTGAGCTACCACGTCCAGACGGTGGTGGCGGTCATTGTGACCATCGTCATGCTGTTCCCCCTGTACTGGATGATCGCCACCTCCTTTAAGTCTGCAGAGGAAGTGCAGCTGGTGATCCCCACCCTGTTCCCCCATGAGTTCCATCCGGAGAACTACTTCAACGTCCTCCAGAAGGCAAACTTCATGAAGTACTACTGGAACACCATCGTCATGACCGCAGGCATCCTGTTCTTCCAGGTGAGCACCGGCATCCTTGCCGCCTATGGTTTTGCCGTGGGGCGGTTCAAGGGTCGCGCTGCCCTGTTCTACGTGGTGCTGGGCGCTCTGATGATCCCTCATCAGGTCACCTTTATCCCCATCTATATCATGTGCGCCAACTGGAACCTCTGCGATACCTTCCTGGGTCTGATCCTGCCGGAAGCCGTGTCCGCCTACTACATCTTCATGCTGCGGAACACCTTCCTGTCCATCGACCAGAGCTACATCGATGCAGGTCGCATCGACGGTCTGAGCCGTCTGGGCACCATCTGGTACGTGCTGATGCCCATGAGCAAGGCGACCATCTTTACCGTTACTCTGGTGACCTTTACCAACGGCTGGAACGCCTACTTCTGGCCCAAGATCATTGCCAAAAACGAGGTACGCCGCGTGCTGACCGTTGGTCTGGCACAGCTGAAGAACACTTTTGCCGGTCAGGCTGTTTCCAACTATCACGAGATCATGGCAGGCGCTGTGCTGGCCATCATCCCGGTGGTCATCCTGTTCCTCATCTTCCAGAAGTACATGATGACCGGCTATTCCAAGGCCGCCATGAAGTAAGATATCAGGCAAAAGTTGCAAGAAGGGCAGCCCACGGCGGCTGCCCTTCTTGCTCACGGGAAAGGAGTATACCATGTTTGCGTACATTACCCCCCAAGCAAAGCAGTACCGTGCCAATCTGCATTCCCACTCCACCCTTTCGGACGGCAGACTTACCCCGGAACAGTTGGTGGAGGCGTACCGGGAGGCAGGCTACTCCATCCTGGCCATTACCGACCACGAGGCCCCCTACGACCACACTGCCCTTTCCACCCCGGATCTTCTCCTGCTGACAGGCTACGAGGCCTACATCCGGCCCTCCCACACTGCTGCCTTTGATCCCTTCCGGCCGGAGATCCACCTGAACCTGCTGGCGAAGGACCCTCACAACACCGCCATCGTGGGCTTTGACCCCAACTTTTGCAAGTATATGCCCCTGAAGGTGGCACAGCAGCGAAAGCACCTGGGCAACCTGGGGCCCCGGCGGTATTACCGGGCCTATGTCCAGGAGTTTATGGACGAAGCCCGGCATGGGGGCTATCTGGTGGCCTACAACCACCCCTGCTGGTCCATGGAGGCAGAGGAGGACGTGCTGAGCTACCAGGGCTGTTTCAGCCTGGAGATGTTCAACACCGGCTCTCAGCTTACCAGCGGCGGCGAGAGCAACCTAGCCCTTTTTGATAAGCTGCTGCGCCGGGGCAAGTTCCTGTTTGTCCACGGAGCCGACGACAACCACAACAAGGAGCCCTTTGGCACCTTGCTTTGTGATTCCTTTGGGGCCTGGACCCAGGTGCTGGCCAAGGACCTGGAGTACCAGTCGGTGATCGAGGCCTTGGAAAAGGGGGATTTCTACGCCACCACCGGCCCCACCATCACCAACCTGACCTTTGACCGGAACCATGTGACCCTGGACTGCACCCCGGCCCAGCGGATCATTGCCCATGGCAGCCCCAAGGTGGCCCGGAACATCTGCAACCCCGACGGCTCGCCGGTGACCCATGCAGAGTTTGACATCCCGGACAAGGCCCCCTATGTGTACTTCTCGGTGCTTATCGCCGACGGCAAAGCCGCCCGTACCCGGGCCTTCCGGCCGGAAGAATTCCGTCGGTGACCTCTGCCCAGAAAGGAGCAGTCCCTATGTGTGGTTTCCATAAAGCGCAGTTCCTTTGCAGTTTAGGGCTGGCGGTGGTGCTGCTGGCAGGGGGGGGGGCATAGCCGGAGAATGATCCGCGGGGGCGGCCGGCCGCGCCCCCCCCCCCCCCCTGCCTCTCTGCTGGCCTCCTCGGCCCCGGCGGCGGCTTCTGCTGCTGCCCCGGCCTCGGAGGAAAAGATGCTCTACACCCAGACAGCCACCGTGGCGGCAGAGACCTACCAGGGCCGCCAGGAGTTTGAGACATTTCTAGCCCGGGCCCAGCGGCAGTTTTTGATCCCGGCCCTGGCAGAAAATCTGGTCCCCCAAGGCATGGATGTGTGCGATGCCACCGGCATTCTGTACATCTCCGGCTACTACTCCACCAAGGGTAAATGCTCTGCCATTGTGGCAGTGGATAACCCCCCCCGGCAGGGGGGGGGGGGGGGGGTGGTAGA
>OAUC01000592.1_pt1 | contig 18338 bp, 17 predicted proteins | sample 1495091 | NCBI WGS metagenome assembly OAUC01 (sample SAMEA2579997, study PRJEB22360) | human gut metagenome | biome: human gut; feature: human-associated habitat; material: faeces | place: Denmark | collected 2008/2010
GGCTGCCTTGATGGCGGCTCGCGACGAGTCGAAGGCTGATGGGCCTGCGGAGAAGGATTCTCAGAAGTCCGATCGCGAGCCGGGCATTCAGGTTGAGAGGGTCGAGGAGACTTCCGTCGGATCCGCGCAGCCCGCCCCCGCCTCATCTACCGAGGAGGCCTCTGAGAAAGAGGCCGCGGTCAAGAGGGACGCCCGTCCCGGACGCGCCTCCCGCGCGAGAAAAGCGGTGCGTGAAGACGCCCCCAAGTCGGGTGCTGACGAGGATGGTTCCAAGCCCAAAAGCGAGGAGGCGCCCGATAAGGCCGACCAACCTGCGGATAAGGCCGAGGCGAAGGCCGAGGAGAAGCCCTCCGGCAAGCAATCCCGTCGCAACCATAAGGATCGCCGCGACGCCGAGCGCGCCGAGGGTCCGTCTTCCAAGGCCGATGCCCGTCGCGAGCGTCGCGAGCGTCAGAAGGAGAACCGCAAGCAGCGCAACAACCGCTTTGCCCCGACCGAGCCTTCACTCACCCGCGAGGAGCTCACGGCCATGAAGGTCGCCGAGCTTCGCGAGAAGGCCCGCTCCCTCGAACTCGACCCGACGGGTGTCAAAAAGGCCGACCTGGTCGAAATGATCTATGCCGCCGCCGCCCGCGCCGAGGGATTCCGCGACATCGAGGGTATTCTCGACATGGATAACCAGGGATTCGGCTACATTCGCGCACACGGCTATATGCCCAGTCGCGACGACGCGTTCGTCCCCGCGCAGATGATCCGCGCCGCAGGGCTTCGCGCCGGCGACTTGGTTGCCGGTACGCTGCGCCCGATGCGCGCCAACGACAAGCTTCCGGGACTCGCCAAGATCCGTTCGGTCAACGGCCTCGAGCCCGAGCAGATCAAGCACCGCCCCAAGTTCGCCGATCTCACGCCGATCTATCCCAACGAGCCGCTCAAGATGGAGCATGGCAAGGACTCGATTACGGGCCGCGCGATCGACATCGTGAGCCCCATCGGCAAGGGCCAGCGTGGCTTGATCGTCTCGCCTCCCAAGGCGGGCAAGACCACGATCTTGAAGAAGATCTGCCAGTCGATCTCGATCAACAACCCCGAGGTGCATCTCATCTGCCTGCTGGTCGATGAGCGCCCCGAGGAGGTCACCGATATGCAGCGCTCCATCAAGGGCGATGTGGTGGCTTCGACCTTCGATATGCCTGCCGACAACCATACACGCGTCTCAGAGCTCGTGATCGAGCGTGCCAAGCGCATCGTCGAGCTTGGTGGCGACGTTGTGGTGGTGCTCGACTCCATCACCCGTCTCGCCCGCGCGTACAATCTCGCCGCGCCTGCATCGGGTCGCATTCTCTCCGGTGGCGTTGATTCTGCCGCTCTGTATCCGCCCAAGCGCTTCCTGGGCGCCGCGCGCAATATCGAGAACGGCGGTTCACTCACGATTCTGGCCTCTGCACTCGTGGACACCGGTTCCAAGATGGACGAAGTGATCTTCGAGGAGTTCAAGGGCACTGGCAATATGGAACTCAAGCTCGACCGTGACCTCGCCGATCGCCGCATTTTCCCGGCTATCGATCCGGTCGCCTCGGGTACGCGCAACGAGGACTTGCTGGTTGACGAGCAGATGCGTCCGTTCATGTGGGGCATCCGCCGTATCCTCGCCGGTATGAACAATACGGAGCGCGCTGCGGCGTCCTTCATCAAGGGGCTCAAGGGCACGAACTCCAACCAGGATTTCCTGATTCGCACAGCCAAGAAGGCCGCTGATCATCCCGAGGCGCTGTAGAGATAGCTGACCAACCCATCACAACGAAAATCCTCCTTGCCGTTTGCATGCGGGCAAGGAGGATTTTTTGTTCGATTCGTCGCGCGTTGGGCTGCGGCGCTGCTTTTAGAGAATTCCCAGGGCGCGCTCGACGGCCAATGCCGCCTTGTAGGGGAGAATGCGCGACGCCGCGTAATAGGCCTTCATATCGAGGGAGGGGATGCAGAGATCCTTTCCGCGGTTGCTGGCGCGCAGGGCCGACTTGGCGACGTCCTCGGCGCGCTCGAATCCGATGGCGCACATGGCGTTCGCAGCTGCCTGATCGCCGGGCTGATCCAGGAATTCGGTGTGCATGAATTTGGGGCACAGGGCTGTGACGTGGATGTCGGCTTCTCCCAGCTCGGCGTTGAGCGAGCGGGACAGGTCGAGGATGAAGCGCTTGGCCGCCGAATAGACGGCGAGCTTGGGTTGTGGGAGGAACGCCGCCACGCTTGCGACGTTGATGACGCGCGAGCCCGCGCGGTAATAGGGGAGTGTGCGGTAGATCAGCTCGACTGGGGCGACCATGAGCAGCTTTGCCATGCTTGCCCCGTCCTCGGGCCTTTGCGCGGCGATCGGCCCAAACGTTCCAAAGCCCGCATTGTTGATGAGCAGTGCGACTTCGGCGGTCGGGGTCTCGGAGAGGGCCCCATCGATCACATCGAACGAGGCGGGGTCGGTCAGGTCCAGGCAGAAGGGACGCACGGGCGTGTCACAGGTGCGGCGTAGGGCCTCGAGCCGATCGGCTCGGCGGGCGACAACCCAAATCTCATCGAGCTTCCCGGCTGCGCCGGCATCCAGCTGCTTGACGAATTCGCGACCGAGGCCCGAACTCGCCCCCGTGACGATGGCGATGCGTGTCATGCTCGCTCCTTTACTCAAACGATCCGTTTGCGGATAAGACGGAATGCCGAGGTACTTGTTCCCTAAAGTTCCCGTTTGCAACAGATGGTCCGATTCGTCGCCGTCGGCGGTTGATACTTGCAAATACCTGGGAGTTCTCTTTATAATGCAACGAAGATCGCGACGGAAAACGCAGATGAAACGCACTACCAACCGTTGTCGGGGTCATTCCCTGCGCGCCACACTTCATCTTTTCCATCCGACTTATTGCGAACCGGTGCATCCGCGCCGGTCATCGTTGTTTAGAGCACGTTTGCGAGGGTGACGAAGGAGCGCGTCATGGCTGTCGAGAGCATGGGGTATCGCAAAGGGGCAATCGCCATCTCAGCGGGGCTGGGCGTGGCGCTGCCGTTGGCCGCATATGCCGCGACTCTGCCGTTCGATGGGGTCAACGAGGCGATTCGCTCCGATATCTTGCCGCTTGTCGCCGGCTCGCTCGCTGGAGTCGGCCTGCTCGCCATATCCGGCCACCTTATGGATGCCCGCGCGGAGCGTCTCGCCGAAGAACAGGTCGAAGCCGCTCGATTCAAGTCCGCGTTTGCCGATGCCCGTTCGGCTGCCTCCACGCATGTCTCGCGCGCTGGTTCTCGCCCGCACGGTCATCGGGGTGGAAGGTCCGCCACTCCAGATGGCGTCCCGGTCATTTCGCGTGCGGTCGATGCGCTCGACGAGGCCGAGGCTTGGGCGGAGATCGACGCCATGTTCAGCGGTGATTCCCCGTTTAGCTGCGACCCCACGCGCTCGAAGGACATGTATCAAATCGCGCTCGAAGAGCTGCGCCGCACGGAGCAGGCGGCGGCTCAGGCGGCTGCCCGTTCTGCAACTGCGGCGGCCGATGCGCGCGAGGATGTCATCGGTCGCGATGAGGCCATGGCGTCTCTCTATGGGGGCGCTGTTGCGCGCGCGTCCTATGCCCCCGTGCTTCCCAAGATGCAACCCGCTTCCGCTCCCGTCTCCGCCGCACCCGTTCGCCCCGTTGCCGTAGCGGCGACCGTCGAGGACGTTGAGGTCCCCATGGCGGATTACTCGGGCCATGAGGACATGTGGGCCCGCGCTCTCGCCATTCTGGCCGAGGACACGACGCCCAAGGCCCCTCAGGGCGACCAGACGGTCTGCGTTGGCGTGGGCCGCATGGCGGCGCTTGCCGAGGGAGGCAATGAAACAAAGATGCACACGCGTGTCAACGCGATGATTGAAGACGAGTTCGACAAGGTCGAGTCTAAGAGCGTCCATGCGGTCGCCCATGAGTATCTCAAGGTCATCGAGGGCGGCACGGCGTCGCTTGATGCTCGCCAGCTGGCGGAGGCGTAGCGCGTGTCCTCGCTTATACGGGACATAAAGGAGAGGGTGAGCATTCCGGGACTCGTTCTCGTCGTTCTGTTCATCAGCGTGATCTGGGGTAATTCCCTTGTTGCGGGAGAGGGCAGCGGTTCTTTGAGCGCCGGGGTCATGGAGTGGATCCAAGGGCTTTTGCAGTCGCTGGGACTCCCCTTTGCCTGGGTCACGAATTTACTGATTCGCAAAGCGGCCCACTTTACGGAGTATTTCATCCTTGCCCTGCTTTCGTCTCATGCGTTCGACCCCAAGCGTAGCGCTGGATCGGAGGGCGTTGTCGCCGCGTGCGTTCTTTGCGTGCTGGTCTCGTCGATCGATGAGACGATTCAGCTGTTCGTGCCGGGGCGTTGTGGCCAGGTAACCGATGTCTTGATCGATTGCAGCGGCGCTTTCATCGCCACGTTCATGAGGAGTGTAGTGGTGCGATGGTATCGCCGCAGGGAATGCGGACGCAGCGCCTAGCTGGATCGGGCCCGGGAGTCTTGTTTTTGGCGATGTTTTCCCAGCGCCAAATTTTTCAAAAATACCCCTTGCAATGTTTTTGATAAGAATGCATAATACTCTTCGCTGTGTGACAGACATGGTGGGTGTAGCTCAGTTGGCTAGAGCGACGGGTTGTGGTCCCGTAGGTCGAGGGTTCGAGTCCCTTTACCCACCCCATTCCCTTTCACATGGCAGATGCAAAGGGGCGATTAGCTCAGCTGGCTAGAGCAGGGGACTCTTAATCCCAAGGTCCAGGGTTCGAATCCCTGATCGCCCACCACATTGCATCCTTTGGACATACGGGCGATTAGCTCAGCTGGCTAGAGCAGGGGACTCTTAATCCCAAGGTCCAGGGTTCGAATCCCTGATCGCCCACCCATTGAATTGTGCAGCCTCGAAAGAGGCTGTTTTACTATCTGTAGCGACCCCTGTGCTTCGGTCCTTTTTGCACTCATGCATGTACGTTCTGATGCATGTATGGCTATGGTGTCGGCGGCACTCAATCAGCGCGATAGTGCGATCCGAGGCCCTCGGTGCGGTTTCTCATTGCCTGCAGCATCGCCTGGGCGAGCTTGAGTTGCGAGGAGACGCGTATCCCACGTGCAAGTGCGGCGTCGGCGGGTATCGCGCAGCCACGGCAATCTCCGTGATATCGTGCTTCGCGCTGCAGTCGTTCAATATCGTCGAGTGCCGTTGCAAGGCCTTCTTCGGTCCGTTGAATCATGGCATGCGCGCTCATGGTCCCCTGCATGTCCTTGGTGATGCGGCTCGCGTCCATGTCGTCTAAAGGCGCTGCGTTCATCCGGATGCGCTCAAGTGACTCTTTGAGGATGCGGTCTGCATTGATACAGGTCGATGCTGAGGTGCCTTGATTCGCGGCGCCCTTGCCGGCAATCCGTCCAAAAACCAGGCCGTTTGCACTGGAGAGCCCCCCGATTCGATCGGCGCCGTGCATGCCGCCCGTGACTTCACCACATGCAAAAAGTCCTGGTACGCTCGTCTTGGCATGAGCGTCGATGCGGATACCGCCGTTTGCTGCATGCGCGTACATCGCAACGCGCAGCTCGTCGTTGGGGGTGATTCCAAGCTCGTCTTCCATCCATTGCGCGAACGTCTGCACGAACTCCGGTGCGTCGTCTTTGGGAAAGTTATAGTGGACGGCGATTCCGTCTTCTCCCGCGGCGTCGATTGCCATGTCGACGAGTTCATCACCGAGACGGCACGTGAACGGTCCGTGTCCTGAGCGCGCTTCAAGTAGATCGGAAAGCCCTTTGCGATCGGCGGGCAAAATACCGGCGGGGTCTTCGAAGACCGCATAGCGGAAGGTCTTTTCGTTGAAGACGATTCCACGGGCGGGCGAGACGAGCCCAGGCATCATTTGCATGAATTCGACATTCACGAGTGAGCAGCCCGCGTCGAGGGCGATGCCGTGTGCGGAACTGAGGACGTCTCGTGAGGTGAGACTGCGTTCAAACAGTCCTCCCGTGCCGCCGGAGCACAGGATGACCGACTTGGCGGGGAAGGGGAAAAGCTCCTGTTCGCGCCTGTCGTACAGGATGGCGCCGATGACCGGGCCATGTTGATCTCGAACGATTTCCATGAGCTCGCAGCGCTCTAGGAGCTCGATGCCGAGCCGTTCTATCTCGGCACGTGCGACGCGTTCGAAAGCCTCGCGCGTTATGCCCCGCCACAGGCGATTCGCGTGGTCGAAGCAGGGGATGAACGTGACCTCGCGCGCGCTTTCGGCGCTGGAGGGGCGTTTGAGGGGAACGCCGAGCTCCTGTTCAAGCCACTCGATTGCGGGGCGGATGTTGTGAACGAACGTCTCAACAATGGCGGGGTCGGCGACGCCGCAGCCGACATTCTCGATGGTTGCGATGAGATCGGCCTCGTTTTCTTCGTCGGATGGGCCGATGAGTCCCAAGCCCCAGGTGCCTGGATAGAAGCTCGATCCGCCGAAGAGTGGGCCGGCACAGGCGATTGTGACGTTCGCGCCCGCTCGCGCCGCCTCAATAGAGGAAACGATGCCGGCGATGCCGCCGCCGATTACGAGGACGTCGGTCTCTTCGTGCATGTTGGTCCCTTCTCACGTTCTGTCAAAAGCGTAGGGGTCTTACCGTTATAAGACAACCGATGCCCCAGTGAGGCTCTCAAATGGCCCATGAACGGTCGATTGTCCCTTGTGGCTGGCGCGAGCAATGTATGGGCGAAGAACCGCTCTGAGGGGCCGTGCGCTGCCTTTATGGTGCGGGGGCTCATCCCATTGCGCATCGGGTATAGTGCTGGCATTGCAAGGGAGCCCGGAGATGGGATGGATGACATGAAGATTAAGGTTTTCGAACTCCGCGATGACGAGCGCACGGCGTACGACCGTGTTGTTGGCGAGCTGCCCGCCGGTTGCGAGGTGGCCTGGTCCGCGGACACGCTTACGAGCGCGACGCTGGACATGCTGGATGGCGCTGAGGGAGTTGTCATCGTCAACAAGAGCCCGTTGGATGCGGACATGCTTCGCGAGTTGTACGATCGAGGGGTTCGGTATGTTGCAACGCGCAGCATCGGCTTCAACCATATCGATATAGATGCGGCCAAGGAGCTTGGCATCCATGTGTGCAATACGACCTATCCGCCTTATGGCGTTGCTGAGTTTGCCGTCATGCTCATGCTCATGGCTCTGCGCAACTACAAGCCCGCTATGTGGCGACAGCAGGTCAACGACTACTCGCTAGCCGGATTGCGCGGTCGCGAGCTGCGCACCCTCACCGTGGGCGTCATGGGGACGGGTCGCATCGGTCGCGCCGTTATCGATTATCTGCGAGGCTTCGGCTGCAAGATTCTCGCATACGATCCGTTCCCCAGCGAGGAGCTCGCCGCTCGTGGCGATGTCACCTATGTGGGACTCGACGAGCTGTACGCCCAGAGCGATCTTGTGACGGTGCATATCCCGCTCATGGAATCCACGTGGGGCATCATCAACCGCGAGGCGATTGCAAAGATGCGCGACGGCGTGGTGCTGGTGAATGTCAGCCGCGGAGAGCTCATGGATGTCGATGCGCTGGTCGAGGGCATTGAGAGTGAGAAGATCGGTGCCCTCGCCATGGATGTCTTCCCAGAGGAAGACGGCATCTACCATGTGAGCCGCACGCACGACATCCTGGCAAATCGCAACATGGCGTATCTACGCCAGTTCCCCAACGTCATCCTGACGCAGCATATCGCCTTCTATACGGATATCGATGTCGACAGTATGGTCGAGCAGGGCATTCGCGGCATTTTGGCAATGGCGACGGGAGAGTGCCCAACCGAGCTGTAGCGTTTTACGCCGTGGCTTTTCAGTCCGCATCACCAGTGTTGTGAAACATCGATTTTGGCAAAAGCGCGCCACTCGTGATGCGGAATCGTGGATAGCAAAATGGCCGCCACCCGAAGGTGACGGCCATTATCATGCCGAGTCTATGTGTGCGGCGTGAATGCTACTCGTTGATGGCGGCGTTCACGGCAACGGCGCAGGCGACGGTGGCACCGACCATGGGGTTGTTGCCCATGCCGATGAGACCCATCATGTCGACGTGCGCAGGCACGGAGGAGGAACCGGCGAACTGGGCGTCGGAGTGCATACGGCCCATGGTGTCGGTCATGCCGTAGGAGGCAGGGCCGGCGCCCATGTTGTCCGGGTGCAGGGTACGGCCAGTGCCGCCACCGGAGGCCACGGAGAAGTACTTCTTGCCGGCCTCGAGGCGCTCCTTCTTGTAGGTGCCCGCGGTGGGGTGCTGGAAGCGCGTGGGGTTGGTGGAGTTACCGGTGATGGAGATGTCCACGTTCTCGTGCCACATGATGGCAACGCCCTCGCGGACGTCGTCGGCGCCGTAGCAGTTGACGGCAGCGCGAGGACCATCGGAGTAGGGGATGGTCTCGACGACCTTGAGCTCGCCCGTGAAGTAGTCGAACTGGGTCTTCACGTAAGTGAAGCCGTTGATGCGGGCGATGATCTGGGCGGCGTCCTTGCCGAGGCCGTTCAGGATGACGCGCAGCGGCGTCTTGCGGGCCTTGTTGGCGTTGAGGGCCAGCTTGATGGCGCCCTCAGCAGCGGCGAAGGACTCGTGGCCGGCGAGGAATGCGAAGCACTCGGTGTCGTCGGACAGGAGCATGGCGCCCAGGTTGCCGTGGCCCAGACCGACCTTGCGGTCCTCGGCGACGGAGCCCGGGACGGTGAAGGCCTGGATGCCCTCACCGATGATGGCGGCAGCCTCAGAGGCGGTCTTGGCGCCCTTCTTGATGGCCAGCGCGCAGCCCAGGGTGTAAGCCCACTCGGCGTTCTGGAACGCGATGGACTGGGTGTCGTGCACGATCTCGCGGGCGTTCACGCCCTTGTCGAGGCAGATCTGCTCGGCTTCCTCGAGGGAGGCAATGCCGTTCTCAGCGAGGCAGGCGTTGATCTTCTCAACGCGACGCTCGTAACCTTCGAAAGTAACAGCCATGGTTATAGTCCCTCCCTTTCGTTACTCGTGGACCGGGAAGACGTTGGCGACCGTGTGGGTCTCCTCGTCCGTGCGCGGGTCGATGTACTTGGCGGCGTTCTCCCACTGACCGTAGTGGCCCATGGCGCCGGCGATGGCCTCCTCGGGGGTCTTACCGGCCTTGAGGGCGTCGGTGAACTTTCCGAGGTTCATGAACTCGAACGCGATGATCTCGTTGTTGGCGTTGAGGGCCATGCGGGTCACGTAGCCCTGGGCGAGCTCGAGGTAGCGAGCGCCCTTGGCCTTGGTGCCGAACATGGTGCCGACCTGGGAGCGAAGGCCCTTGCCGAGGTCGTCGAGGGAGGCGCCCACGGGCAGGCCGCCCTCGGAGAACGCGGTCTGGCTGCGGCCGTAGACGATCTGCAGGAAGATCTCACGCATGGCCACGTTGATGGCGTCGCAGACGAGGTCGGTGTTGAGAGCCTCGAGGATGGTCTTACCGGGAAGGATCTCGGAAGCCATGGCGGCGGAGTGGGTCATGCCCGAGCAGCCGATGGTCTCGACGAGGGCCTCCTCGATGATGCCCTCCTTGACGTTCAGCGTGAGCTTGCAGGCACCCTGCTGGGGGGCGCACCAGCCCACACCGTGCGTGAGGCCGGAGATGTCCTTGATCTCCTTGGCCTGGACCCACTTGCCCTCCTCGGGGATGGGCGCGGGACCGTGGTATGCACCCTTGGCGACGGGGCACATGTTCTCCACTTCCTGTGAGTACTGCATGCCTCTCCTCTCTTTCGTAGTTGGTGCCCATCTCGCGGCCAGTCGACTGCGCAACGGGCAAACCTGACATGCAGATTCATTTTAACGCGATTTGTCCACCCTGTATTCCGTGAACGGTGGAAATTCGATTCTGGAGCGTTTCAATAGGTGAAATTGCGTGTGAAGTGTTCGCGCTTCGTGAAGAGACCGAAGGTTGACGTATTTCGCGCGCGGATTGAAACGATTTCAAGCCGACGAATCCCAGGAATGGTTGGGGTTATCGTGTCTCCCCGTTGTTGCGACGCGCCGATTCGGCGGGGCGAGGCTTTTTGGGCATCTTCACGGTGAGATCGCCTGTTTGTGACCGTGTGACTTTGCGCTCGGGCGAGCTCGGCTGCGATGCGGTCGGGCGATACGCGATTCCCGCACGGCGTTTGACGCTGCCCCAATCGCCATGGGCGACGTGGACGGTGTTCTCGAGTCGGCGGTCCCATCGGTGGTAGATGCTTTCCCCGGTTGTGGAGCGCATGCCCATGCACGGTGCGGCGATGACGACGGGGAGCAGGTATTCGACGGAGCGCCAGATGACCAGGCCTGCAGATAGATGCCAGCCGAACATGTCGCCAAATAGATAGGTAAATCCCACCTCGGCGCCGCCTGCGCCGCCGGGTAGCGGGATGGCGTTGACCAGCAGCTCGACCATCGAGCCCGAGGCGAGGCAGATCAGCAGGTCCGCTTCGAGGCCGAATGAGCGAAGTACGAAATAGGGGAGTGCGTACATGCATCCGAGCTGGAGCAGCGTGAGGAGCTCGACGACCGGAAGCACGTGCCAGTTGGATGCGGCGGAACGGAACGCCTGGGAGAAGGAAGTGACCTGCGTGGTGAGGAAGTCGAGATAGCGCTCGTAACGTTCGTCATTGAGGACGTGCAGGGCGTGGCCCAGCTTGAGACCGAGACCGCCGAGCTTTTGGATGGGGCCGGGGAGCAGGCAAAGGAGAAGGACGCCGCCGACCTGGACGAACTTGAACCCGAACATGAAGACCCCGATCCACACGACATCGAGCCCAAGGATCTTGACGTCGGCGAAGGTCGTCAGGAAATAGTCACCGCAGAACAGCAGCATGATAGCGGCGAAGATGCCCTCGCCCGCCTCATAGAGGGTGAAGCGGACGAATTGCAATGCCGAGGCATCCGGCAGGGAAAGGCCCGCGCGGGTGAGGCGATAGATTTGGGAGGGGATGACGCCGGCACCGCCGGGGGTGAGGCGCATGAAGAAGACGCCGGAGGCTTCGACGCTCATGAGGTCTCGAAAGCCCACAGGGGAATCATGGTCGACCACGACGATGGCGGCGTATGCGAGGACACCGAAGACGTAATAGCACAAAAAGCAGGCGACGCCCGCGATGATCCACTGGGGGTTGACGCCTATGAGCGCACGGACGAAGTCGTCGAGCTGGCCGCTCAAGACGAGGTAGGCGGCGTAGGCGATTCCGAGGAACGCGAGGAAGATGAACGTGGTGCGCACCTGCTTCATGGAGGTGCTGTCGGCTTTGCGGTCCTGGACGGCCGAGGTGTCACCTACGGCGATCTTGGGGGCACGCCGATCGCGAGTCGGCTCGACGGACCCGGTTGCCCCGGTTGCCGTTGGGCGCTCCTGTTCGCGATCGATGTTCGACGTCATGCCTTGCCTCCATGGTGCATCGTGCGCCGCGTCGTCGCGGCCGTGTACACAGTGTACCCGTCTACCGCCGTGCGGCCCCGGGCTTGTCCCGATGCACAAGATGGCTACGCGCTTCGATAAGCCTGAGCGTGCTATCGAGAGCGAGTGCGAGGGCGGCGCAGCAAATCGTGCCAGCGAGGATCTTGTCGATGTTCATGCTCCGCAGACCGCTGAGCAGGATCATGCCGAGTCCCCCGGCGTTGATGGTTGCCGCGATGGTGGCAATACCGACGGTAGAAATGCAAGCCAGGCGTACACCGGCGATGATGGCGGGAAGGGCGAGGGGCAGTTGCGCCTTGAGCAGCACTTGCGAATCGCTCAGACCCATGCCGCGCGCAGCTTCGATAAGTGCCGGGTCAACGCCACGAATACCCTCGAGAGCATTGCGGACGAGCATGAACTGGTTGTATACCACCATGACGATGACGGCGCTGGTGAAGCCCAATCCGGTCAGAGGGATGAGCAGGGCGAACAGCGCGAGACTGGGGATGGCATACGCTGCGCCGAGGATTTCTACCACGGCATTGCCGAGCGGTCGGCTCCGTAGGCAGGCAACGGTGATGAGCGCGGCGATGGCACAGGAGATGAACATGGTCGCGCCCAGCAGCACGAGGTGCTCGGCTGTCGCCTCGAGCAGGTCGTCGGCGTGCGTGGCCATGTATGACAACAGGTCCATCACGCCCTCCTGCCCTCGGGCGTGTAGCCCTGCGTTTCGAGCAGCTCGCGTACGAAGGGTGTGGCGGGATGTGCGAGCAGCTCTTCGGGGGTGGCGTATTGCTGCACGCGGCCGGCATCGACCACCAGGACCTTGGTGCCCAGCTTGAGCGCCTCGGTGACGTCGTGCGTTACGAAGATGAAGGTCTTGCCACTGCCGCGGTGGATGCGCAGGAGTTCGTCTTGGAGTTTGGCGCGGGTGATCGCATCGATGGCGCCGAAGGGTTCGTCGAGCAACATGATCTCGGGCGAGGCGGCCAATGCACGCACGAGCCCCACGCGCTGTTGCTGGCCACCGGAGAGCTGCGAGGGATAGCGGTCGCGGAAATCGCTTGGATCGAGGTGGACGAGCTCGAGCAGCTCGTCCACGCGAGCGTCGATACGCCCGCGGTCCCACTTGAGGATCTTGGGAACGCAGGCGATGTTCTCGGCGACGGTCATGTGCGGGAATAGTCCCGTCTGCTGGATGACATAGCCGATGCCCCGGCGCAGCTCGACAGGGTCGACCTGCGATACATCCTGGCCGTTCACCAGCACGGTTCCCGTGTCGGGATCGTGCAGGCGGTTGATGAGCTTGATGAACGTGGTTTTGCCGCCGCCGGAGGTACCGAGCACGCAGACGAGCTCACCGGGATCGATTACCAGGTTCACGTGGTCGAGCGCGGGAGATGCCGCACTCGGAAAGCGCTTGGTGACATCTCTGAATTCAACTGCCGGGGTCATGAACCGTCCTTCTCCGCTCGTAACGTTGCCTTGTCATGTCGGGAACTGATGTTGGATGAGGTTTTTCGTACTCGTATTGGGTTTTGCGAAGTAGAGGTGCGCCGAGCCCTGACAAAACCCCAGTTGGGGAAGCGCCGCCAAGGGAATGTACTTCGAACCTACCGGAATCAGTACGAAAAACCTCATTGAAGTGCCGCGACTGCTATGAAATGGAGTCGTAGTAGTCCTTCGCGACGTCCTCGTAATCCTCCTTGTCGATGTCAACGCGGGCGTTGAGGCGCGTGAGCTCCTCGGTGGTGAGGGCGGCGTTCACGCGATCGAGCGCCTCGGCGATACCGGGGTTGGCCTCGAGGACTTCGGCGCGCACGACGGGGGCCACGTTGTAGGGCGGCCAAACGTGCTTGTCGTCCTCGAGTAGCGTGAAGGCGGGGTCGGTGAGCTGGGCTTCGGTGGTGTAAGCGGGGGTGACGTCGGCCTCGTCGTTGCGAAGCACCTCGTACTTCAAACCCTCGTCGTAAATCGCGGAGGCCTTCCAGTCGAAGGGGCCGTAGGTGGCCTCGAGGGCGGGGAGGCCGTCGGCGCGCTCGTCGAATTGACCCTGGCTGGCGAAGCGCAGGTCCTCGGCGTGGGCCTGCAGGTCGGAGATGGTCTTGATCCCGTACTTCTTCGCGGCCTCGGTGCGAATAACAAGCCCCTGGCCATCGGCGGCCTCGGATTTGTTTAGCCATACTAGATCGAACTGATCGGCATAGGCGCTTTTAACGGTCTCGTAGACCTCCTCGGGATCGGTCAAGGGGTCCATCTTGAGGACGGAGATGAGGCCGGTGCCCGTGTATTCGGGGTACAGGTCGATGTCGCCGTTTTCAATCGCGGTGTGAATGAGTGAACCCGAGATCTCAAACGAGCGCTTAACGCTGAATCCCGCGTCCTCCAGGGCGAGGGCGTAGAGCTCAGAGAGGATGACGCCCTCGGTGAAGGCCTTCGAGCCGACCGTGATGGCGTTCTCGCTGTCTTTGGAGTTTCCGCAACCGGAGAGGGACGAGGCGCCCAAGAATGAGAGCGCTGCGGTGCCACATAGGGCTAGAGCGCTGCGACGGGTGATTGTGGTGTTCATGATGGTCCTTTCGGAAGGAATGACACGTGCCTGATTAGAAGGGCTGATCAGCGGTGGCTCTCACATTGCCGGGCGGCCGCTTGGTCATGCTGCGCCGAGGTCGATGGGCGGGAACGAGGGCCGTCCGTAGCATCAGCGGGCGGATGAGCCGACGTGTTCGTACGCGCGGATGCGTCGATCGACCATGGCGAACACGCGATTGACGATCAACGAGAGCATGGCGACGGAGATGCCGCCGATCCAGAGCAGATCGTTGCGGAGTGCTCCGAGCCCGGTATAGATGAGGATACCCAGGCCGCCCGCCCCGATATACGCTGCGAGTGTTGCGGATGCGATGATTTCGGAAGTGGCGGTGCGGACGCCGGAGAAGGCAAGCGGGAAGGCGAGCGGCGCCTTGACGGTGAGCCAGAGACGAGCCGGACTCATGCCCATGCCGACTCCCGCCTCTATGACATCGGCGGGGACGCTTCTCAATGCGACGGCCGTGTTGATGAGGATGGGCGGGATGGCGAGGACGGTGAGCGCCACGACTGCGGGCACGGTGCCCACGCCCAGGTACGGTACGCAGATAATGAGAATCGCCAGGCTGGGGATCACGCGAAGGACCCCAGCTGTCCCGGTGGCGAGTCGTTCGCTCCATGCGTGCTGGGAACACAAGATGCCGAGTGGGACCGCGATGGCGAGCGCCGCGGCGAGTGCCATGCCGCTGATGGCCAGATGGTCGATGACCATCTGGACCCATTCGGCCCCATGCTCGGAAAAGTATGTCGTAATCTGCTGGATCATCTCCACCTTAGTTCAACGAGGTCGCAAACGGGGACGGGTGAATCGAGCGCGGTCGCCTTGCTGCGGTTCATGCGCGTTTCGCACCTGCCCCCGATTGGGACGTTTGGGTTAGAGCATGCCGTCGAGGGTGCGCCAGGCGAGTTCGGCGCACTTCACACGCGCCGGCATGTGCGAGATGTCCTTAAGCTGAGCGGCTTCGTCGAGGTCTTCGAAATCCTCCTCGGAGAGCTCCTCGCCGCGGATCATAGCGAGGAAAAGACCCGACAGACGCTTTGCCTCCTCAACGGTCTCGTCGGTGATGAGCTCGGCCATGATGTCGGCCGATGCCTGGGAGATGGCGCAGCCGTGACCGGTGAACGCGGCCTCGACGATCACGCCGTTCTCGACGCGCAGCGAGAGCGTGAGCTCGTCGCCGCAGCTAGGGTTGATGCCGTCGTGCGTGTGCGTGGGGGCATCCATCTCGTACTTGTAGTCGGGATGTGTATTGTGCTCCATGAAAGAGGCGGAGCCGTAGAGGTTGCCCATGCTCGGGTCCTTTCGTGTACTGAAAACCTCAATTTAGGGACAGTCCCTAAATTGAGGTGCGCGTGCGACTAGTTGTGGAAGACGCTCCAGACGTGGTTGAGGGAGTCGATGAAGCGATCGATGTCGTGCTTGTCGTTGTAGAAGGCGATGCTGGCGCGGCAGCAGGCGAGATTCTCGACCTGAAGCCAGGTGAGCAGCGGCTGAGCGCAGTGGTGGCCTGCGCGGATGCACACGCCGTCCATGTCCATGATGCTGGCGACGTCATGCGGGTGGATGCCGCGCACGTTGAAGCTGATGGCGCCATGGTGCTGGTCCCAGTAGATGGACCCGACGATGTCGACAAAGGGAAGCTCGACCATGCGGCTCATGGCGTAGTGGACGAGTGCGCGCTCGCGCTCGGCGACAGTCTCGTAGCCGACCTTGTTCACGAGGTAGTCCAGCGCGACGCCCGTGGCGTAGATGCCCGCGGCGTCCTGCGTGCCGGCCTCGAACTTCTCGGGCACGGGAGCCCAGGTGGCTCCCTGCTCGGTGACGGAGTCGATCATCTCGCCGCCGGTGTAGACCGGGTCGGTGCGATCGAGCAGGTCCATGCGACCCCACAGCACGCCGACGCCCATGGGGCCGAGGGCCTTGTGCGCGGAGAAAGCCAGGAAGTCAGCCCCGAGCTCCCGCACGTCGAGGGCCATGTGGGGGATGGACTGCGCGGCGTCGACCACCATGTAGGCGCCGTTGGCGTGAGCGGCCGCGGCGAGCTTTGCGATGGGGTTCTCCACGCCGAGCACGTTGGAGACGTGGCCGCAGGAGACGATCTTGGTCGCGGGGCCGATCTTGGCGGCGATCTCGTCGTCGGTGATCTGGCCGGTGGGGGTGGGGTAGAGGTAGACGAGCTTCGCCCCGGTCTCGCGGCAGACCTGCTGCCAGGGGATGAGGTTGGAGTGGTGCTCCATGATGGAGATGACAACCTCGTCGCCAGGCTCGAGCACGTGCGGGGCAAAGCCTTTGGCTACGATGTTCAGGGCTTCGCTCGTGTTGCGGCAGAAGACGACCTCGTTGGCGCGGGCGCGACCGCGCTCGTCCACGGCGCCGATGAGCTCGGCGATTTGGGAGCGGACCTTCGCGATGGCCTCAGTCGCCTCGACGGAGAGCGAGTACAGGCCACGCAGCGGGTTGGCGTTCATCGTCTCATAGAAGCTCTTCTGCGCCTCGAGCACGCAGGCGGGACGCTGGGCGGTGGCGCCGCTGTCCAGGAAGGCGAGTTCGGGGTGCTGAGCGAGCAGTGGGAAGTCGCCCTTGAAGGGGTTGAGCTCGATATCGACGCGCGGCCAGCCGCGGCTGACCTCGTCGGAAGCATCGAAGACGAATTCAGACGGAGCCGTGCAGGTGTCGCACGTCACGTTCTCGGTGTCGATCACGCGATCTCCTCCTCAAAATGCGGGATGATCTGGTTGCCGAGGCGCACGACGTTGGCGCGCACGGCGTCATTGGGCGACTGCAACGCGGCGTCCTCGAGCTTTGCGGAAAGGAACAGGGCCTCGGTCTGCTCCTGGGAGAGGCCGCGGCATGCCGCGTAGAAGAGCTGATCGGGACGCACGTGGCCGATGGTTGCTCCGTGGTTGCCCGCGACGTCGTCCTCATCGCACAGGATGTTCGGGACGGTTTTGTTGTCCACGCCCTTGCTCGCCAGCAGCACAGTCTCGCGCTCGTTGCCCTCGGCGCCCTTTGCCCCGTGGATGAGGTCGATGGTGCCGCGCAGGCACTTCTTGGACGTGCCCGTGAGTACGCCGTTGGCATCCATGTTGGAGACGGTCTTGCGCCCGCGATGGCGGATGATGTAGTTGAAGTCGCGCTGCTGGGTGCCCGAAGCGAGATAGCTCGTGTCGACGTCGATGCGGGAGCGGTCGCCGCGCAGGTCGGCCGCGAGGCCGGTGGCGGTGAAGCCGCCACCCAGGACCACATGGCGCACATTCACGCGGGCGCCCTCGTCCAGAACGAATCCGGAGTCCTCGACGCAGGTGACGGCATCGCTCGCGGTGAGGTACACCGTGATGTCGACGCGTGCGCCGGCACCGGCGAACACACGCATGGTGGAGCCCATGAAGGCGGGGGCATCGGCGTCGCTGTCGAGGGAGAGCGCGATGGAGAAGGTGGAGTTGGGCGCCGCGACGATGTCGATGCTGGCGCCCGAAGCCTCGCCCTCGTGCGTAGTGACGCGGATCGTGGCCTCGGCTTCCTCACCCTCCTCGGTGGCGAGCACGGCGGTGCCGCCCGCAAGGAAGTTGAGGTAGGCGCGCATATCAGCGCCCACGCCGGTTTCAAAATCGTTTGCGATGTCGCAAGCGATTTCGGAGAGCGCGGCGCGATGCTCATAGGTTGAGAGTGCGGGGATGTCGAGCTCCTCGGCTCCACGGTCGGCGCTAGTGGCGGCGGTGATCAAGGGGGCGCCCCCCGCGCGGGGTTGGAGATGGAAGCCGGCTTGTCCGTGCGTGTGCTGTCGATACGCTCTTGGAGCGCTGCGACGGAGCCTTCGAAGCTGGTGGTGTTGTCGAGTGTGTCTCCCGCCTCGATTTCGACCTGGCAGTTGCGCTCGAGGTCGTCGGGGATCTGAATCGTCACATCGTTCATCTTGAGCCAGCTCCAGGTGGGGGCGGGCATGGCGGACGCATGGCGGATAGTCATACCTGGCATCTTCATTATCCGATCGCCCCTTCCATCTCGAGCTTGATCAGGTTGTTCATCTCGACGGCGTATTCGAGCGGGAGCTCCTTGGAAACGGGGTTCGCAAAGCCGTTCACGATCATGGTGCGGGCCTCCTCCTCGGAGATGCCGCGGCTCATGAGATAGAAGATCTTATCGTCGCCGATGCGGCCGATGGTCGCCTCATGCCCGATGTCGACGTTCTTGGCGCGGATATCCATCGCGGGGATGGTGTCCGAGCGGCTGATATCGTCGAGCATGAGTGACTGGCACGAGACGCTCGCCGCGGATCCCTCGGCGGCTGGGGTGGCCACGATGGAGCGGCGGGGCCCGCTGTGA
>OAUC01000598.1_pt1 | contig 18093 bp, 17 predicted proteins | sample 1495091 | NCBI WGS metagenome assembly OAUC01 (sample SAMEA2579997, study PRJEB22360) | human gut metagenome | biome: human gut; feature: human-associated habitat; material: faeces | place: Denmark | collected 2008/2010
GGACACCGTTCTTTTCCAGCTGGTACTTGTAGTTCACGGCATCGAACCGATTCCGTGCAAAGCGGTCGAGCTTCCAGACCAGAACCACATCGAAGATTTTCTTCGCGCTGTCCTTTATCATCCGCTGGAAGTCCGGGCGGTCATCCGTCTTGGCAGAATAGGCACGGTCAATGTAGGTGCCGACCACGGTGATACCGTTCTTCTCGGCGTAGTCCTTGCAGTCGCGCAGCTGCCCTTCAATGGACGCTTCGCGCTGATTGTCACTGGAATAACGGGCGTAGATCACAGCGGTCATGAAAGCCCTCCTTTATTTTGTTGAGAGAATATATAAAAAGACAACCATTGATTTCGTATAATATACCACAGGAAAGGGGAGAGAATCAAGTGGTATCAACTAGGCGTTTCATGTAATTTATTTCTTGCGTGAAATGCTATGGAAACTGGTTGTGGATTTTGGTATTCTAGCAAAAAAGAAAGAGGTATCTATATGAAAAGAATAATAGGAATACTTTTGGCAATTGTTTTAACAAGCTCCGTGATATGTTCAACATTGTTTACCAGCTATGCTGAAGAACCATCATCGACATCGGTTTCATCATCTTCGTCACAAACCACTGACCCAACAAATCCGCCAGTTGAAGGTGATGCAATGACGGGCGATGGTGAAATTGCTTAATGCTTGAAATCAATATTTAAATATTTTTTTGCTTCATTTCGTGTGATTTCCAAATCCTCCTTCCGTCCAATTAGTTTGCAGAGATAATAGGCTTGATAATAGGCTTCTGTGCTTTCGTCATCCATACCAAGAAAATGACAACATTCAGCATATATTTCAAGGCAACCAGGGAGTGTTTGGTAGTGACCGTATTGGATGCATGCATCTCGACCTTCTTTAGCCAATTTCATTCCATCTTCGTAACGCCCACAAAGGTCTAAAGCTCTAGCATAGTTATAAAGAACCAGAAGCGTAATTTTTCCAGATGTTATAACTTCCCGATAGTGATTTCTCACATATTTTAATAGTTGATAGAATATATCAATAGCTTGGTCATTGCGGTTGAGATTCAAATAAATATTAGCGATTTGTATAATCGCTTTTATTTCATCGAAAGCGTATAGGCATTTGTTGATTTCTTCAATATTAAAGTCAGGAACCGTCAAATGAATGGCAGACATCAACATATCAATTTGCTCATCGTAAGTGTACCTTTTATCAAACAATCCGAGTAAAGCTTTGGACCTTAAAATGAATTGACGAGTCAAGTGATCATCAGAAACGGTAAGATTTTCTAACTGAGAAAGTTTTTCAAATCCCAGTGAAACATTCCGAGTCACACCACAAGCAATAATATCCTTTTTCAGTGCTTCGATTTCCAACTCGTTTTTAGATTCTAAAACATAATAACGAGCCTCTGGCATTCCAAGTCGTTGTAAAAGGGCACTTATAACACTTTTACTTGGAGTTTGCTTTCCGTTTTCAATCCGAGACAGAGTGACAGGGTCGCAGATGCCGCTACACACCTGCTCCTGAGTCAATTTTAACTCTTTTCGACGTTGCTTGATAAATGTTCCGATATAAATACAATTCATAAGAAATCCTCTTGATTTTGTGCGATACCTAACTATTTTATATAGTATATGGTTCATTTGGGAAAAGTCAATGGAGAATCATGATATAAATGGATTATTGATGCAAAATTCCCTAACGAACCACTTTTGCTGTCGTAAGTAAAGGTTAAATAACTTTTACTTATAAATAATTAGCCAAAGGAGGGATAAAAATGAAGAAGGAATGGACTTCTCCGATGCTCCTGACTCGCGACGATAACACCAATTGCTAACGAGAAAGAGGGCTGCTGCTTTCTGCAGCAGTCCTCAATCTTTTTGTGAGGAGATCAATATGGCAATTATTCGGTATTTACATTTAGGGCTTACAGCTGCTTGTAACTTGAACTGCAAACACTGTTTCATAAAAGAAAAAGAATCAAAAGAGCTTAGCTTCGAAAAAGCAATTGCTTTTATCGATGTATTGGAAAAGCAAGGCCTAACACATATCTACTATACCTATGGCGAACCGCTTCTTTATCATCGACTATTTGAATTTTCCAAGAATATCCGGCTCAAGGGGATTTATCAAGTTCTAATGACAAATGGAACACAAATAAATTATGAAGTTGCTCAAAAAATTGCAGCATCTGGGATAAATCGAGTGATGATCAGTATAGACTCTTCTATAGAAAAAAAGCATGATATGAACCGAGGAAAGCAAGGGAGTTTTGGTCTAGCTGTACAAGCAATACAACTTCTCAAAGAACAAAAAGTAAATGTGGGGATTGCGTCAACCATAACAAAGCAAAACTATTTAGAACTGGCCGCAATAGAAAAGTTGGCTCAAGAAAATCAAATTCAGTATATCAGCTTTCTTGCTTGTCGAGAACAAAACAGAATTGCTTGCCCGCTTGAAAAGGAATACATAGACTTTGTTTTAAATTCAATAATCGAAAACAAGCAGTACGCGTTTCATGATTTGCGTTTGATTCCATATATAAAAAGCTGGTATAAAAATAACAGAATAACAGAAAGGCAGTGTGCGGCTGCCATTTCTGCAAACTCATGTTGCGCCAATCAGACGCTCACACTTGCACCGAATGGTGATATATTCACATGTGATTTAATAGACCATACTCCCATTGGCAATGTGTATAATATAGATCTTAATGATTTCGCACTTTCAGATCTTTTAAGAAAAACAAACATGAAAGGATGTAGCATTGTATGAAATATGATGTATTGTTCGTACACCCCCAGAATTATGGAAATCTTCAAACATATTTAAAACTGCCGTCGTTGGAATTGTGTCAAATTTCTGCAGTTTTGAATCAGAATGGTTATAGCAATAAACTCGTTGATTGCTTTATTGATGGACGTGACATTCAGGAATTGGACAATATGCTTCCAATTGAGTCTCCTCGAATTGTTTTGATCTACTGTTCTGAATATAATCATATAAACGCACTTCATACAGCGTACTATCTTGCTCAAAGATATCCAAATGCTTTGATTGGAATTTTAGGAATGATCGTCACCTTCATTCCTGAGTATCTTTTAAAGAGATATCCATTTATTGATTTTGTTTTGCTTGGAAATGCAGATTACGTAATCAAGGATATTTTGGAACGAGACAACAAACTTTCTTGCTGCCAAGACATCAAAAATGTTTGTTATAAATGCGGTGGGAAAATCATCAACAATGGAATGAATTACAATTATTCATTGAATGATTTGCCGACTTCAAATCGAGAATTATATGATTTGAAAAAATATCATTTTCATAGTCCGGAAGCTATTGTGAGGTCGAGTAGAGGCTGTCCCAGTCATTGTGCATTTTGTAATAAAACAGCATATTCTCCATTGATGGTTGAGTCAATGAAAAACTTTTTTTCGGAGATTGACATATTAATAAAGAACGGATTTAATCAGTTTTTCTTTGCTGATGACACCTTTGCATTTACTTACTATCGTCTACTGGAGTTTTGCGATTATTATCGTAATCACAATTATTCTTTTAGATGGACATCAAATCTGAGATTGAATGATATTACAGATGAACTTATTTCTAAAATGAAAGAGAATGGAGCATATAGAGTCTTTATCGGAATCGAGACATTGAATCATAAGTCATGTGAATTAGTTGATAAGACACAAAATATTCTTGACTTAGAATCAAGAATCGACATTTTGAAAAAACACAAAATGGAATTTCACGCATCACTTATTGTTGGTAATCCCGGTGATACGATTGAAGACTTGGAGCATACCAGCAAATTTATTAGAAAGATACAGCCTACATTAGCAACCTTTAATACGATTAAGGTCTATCCGGGAACACCCTTGTACGATAACCCTGACCAATATGGTATCTTAGCAGAAGACATGATGTGGTTTGAAAATCCAGATTGGAACAAGCGGCCAATGATTTATACTAAAGATCTCTCTCCTGAGCAAATAGCGTTTTATTCAAGAAAGATGATGGTAGATATGCTTATATGACAGTATGCCTATGCGGAAGAGGAGCAGATTTAGATAAAGTCAATAAGTATCTAAGCTTTTCGCCATTCGATATTATTTTAATCTCAGAATATGTTGATGATATGAAACTTCCGGACTGTGAATGCTATTATATTGCCAAATCGGAGATTAAGAATACAAAATCGATAATATTGCAGATATCAAGAAAAAGACATCTGCAATATACGTCAGTTGTTCTATGCAAAGATATTCTTTTGGACTCTAAACTATCAAAAATAATATTTAAATGCTCTGTAAAAAACATAACATTTGTGCTTAATATTAATCGTATGTTCGATTTACATTATTTGGATGATTGCAGGAAGAATATTAGTACGGAAACTCATCAGATTATCGAAGTGTTCTCGGGAAGAAAACTACCCCAATACCATTGGCTATTTGCGGTTTTACCGAGTGTTCTTTATTTGGATGATGATGTGCTTAGTGCGCAACTATCCTGCGATAAGAGTTGTGCAAAAATAAAAACGCCAAATTATGAATTTGAAATTCACATATGTGATGATTCAAGTTTGGCAGATACTATTGTGCAAATCAATGGAACAAAAATCTGTGAGATAAATTATTATAGTGCTATCATCAATACATTTGATCCGGCTTATGATAAGTTGAAGAGAAAAAAGACGATAAGATGTTTTATGGAATTAATGGAGAGCTTTTATAATGAACAAAAAGAAATGTCGAGCTGAAATTTGTTTGGCAACTATTTTTTCTACTCAAGCGTTATTTACGCCTGTGAAGACTTTATTTTTACTCCATTTTATGATGCAAACTCAGGATATTTCTTTTTTGAAGTTTGTTTTCACATTTGCTTCGTTTGTCTTTGAACTTCCAAGTGGATATTTTTCTGATAAAGTCGGAAACAAAATTTGTTTGGTATGTTCTAGATTTTTAATGATTATGTCGTTGCTTGCCTATTGTATGTTCCCATACTTTTGGGGATTTGTTGCAGCTAATTTAATATTGGGAATTGCAAATGCGTGGGAAAGCGGTGCGGTTGACTCGTATTTTTTGATTTTGTGCAAACAGTTTGAGGTTGAATACAGTTCGTTGAAAATAACAATAAAGAAGATTTCTTACTTGTTCAACTTTACATTGATGGCCATTAGTACGCTACTCTACTCGATCAATCCTTTTCTTCCTTTTTGGGGAACAATTATTCTTATGACGATTTCGCTTACTATTATCATAGGAATGCCTAAGGAGATGGAATCCACTCGAGCCAACAAAGCTTTATCATCAAATTTCACCCAAAACAGTAAAGTTGTTCTTGGTAAAATTGTTCATAACAAGTGCCTTCTCTGGAAAATGCTTTATACCATAACTTGTACAGCCATTTATATTTTGAACTTTGAATACTATACTGTTGTTTTTCAGAAAGCAGGCATTGGTGAAAAAATCATTGGACCGATTTATTCCACATTTATGATTATAAATGCACTCGGAATACTTGTTTATCAAAAAAATAATTTTCTCGTCTTGAAAAAGCTTCTTCTTATAGTAGCACCATTTAGTTTTGTAATGTTGATAAGTTACAAAGTTCCGCTAGTTCTATTGGCAATATTCATTCAACAGATGAGCTTTTCCTACTATAATTGTGATCTCGATATTTTCATCATAAACAGTATTGACGATTTAACAACAAGTTCTTATTATCAGTCAATGATTAGCTTTGTGAATATTATATATCGGATGATTATAACGTTAATAATTACGGCTTCATTTGAGAACTTGTCATTTAATGCCAATTATATCGGTTTTACAATTATTCTTTTTATTGCATATATGATTGATCATGTGCTTCAGAGAAGGCTCAAAAATGGACATTGAAGAACTATATCGGTGTGTTTTTAATAATGTTTCAAAAAATCAATATGACAAAGCGTTTGAAATTGCTTTGTCTGCATATCAAAGTTATACATTGAATGAATTGGATGAGTTCTTTAGAAAATCTCCACCAGTGTATAATATGGTTGGTATTTCAGGGAGTGGAGGCTCTAATATAGCCAAGCCAAACATTGGAACGTTGACGGCATATCATTTGGCAAAAATATTTCAAGTTGAAAATTTTAATATTTCTATTGTTAAATTTGGAAGCAGAAAACGGACTTCAGTAAGTGGATCGGTAGATTTTGGAGAAACAATCAATAGCATTCCATTCAAGTTGGTTGATGACAGCTGTTTTAATAAAACTATATCATATTTGACGTTCAATGAAAGTATTCACAAATATATTGATGAACATTACGTTGTCTCAATCCCGACAAGTAAGAGATTGGTTTTTTGCAAAAGCAAAGTAGAGGCTGATCATATTTTGATGCGTGATTCCAATAACATTGAAGTGGAAGTGATTTATAGTTGTCTGAACGGAAAACCTTTTGATGAAATAATTCCAGAACACTATGTTATTTGCCATGAAAATGGAACGGTTTCGAAATCCTTTCCCAAATACACCGATAAAGACTATGAGATTACTTCCTCTGATGTGACTGATTTAAATCAAAGGCTGCTAAATTCAAAAGATTTCTCGGAACCATGGGGAAGATGCTTGAAATATTCGATTGCAGAAGCGATTTCTTTTTTTTGTGACAAAAAAATTGAGGACGCTTTTGATATTATTCATAAATATTCCGAACACACTTAATATGAAGCAAGGAGCATAAGATGTACAGATTATCTCAAGATGTAATTGTAAAACAACGTGGTGGAATTTACTTTGGACTGAATATGAAGACGGGAACAACTTACGAAATGAATGAGTCACAATTTGATATTGTATCTTTTTTCAAAAACGACTATCATTCAAAGGATGAGCTGCTTACGTATTTAACCTCGATTTATGATGTGACGTCCAAAGAGATAGAGGCAGAAGTCGATTTTACGTTAAATGAGTCTGTGAGTGTTGGCTTACTAATTGAGAAAATCGCTAACTGATTTTTTATACATCAAGGAGTGATTGCCAAAGTTTTGATGTATTCATTATCCGAAATCGTTGACATTAGCTGATGTTTATGCTATCATTCCCAACAAATCCACAGAGATTTCTGTAAAGAAACGATTCTGTGCGGTTTTATTTCCTGCGAAGATTTACCGCCCCGCAACACACCCGATTCATTTTGCCGCCGATTCACCCCGACAAAATCATCGCTGCGCTGCATGGGCGGTATTTTTCTTTTACGGGAAACGCACCTTGAAAATCTCATGAGCCGTCCGAACGTGATACCGACTTTCCGTCAACGCCGCTGCACAAACAGGGGTAGGAACTTCGTTCGGCGTGAACGGCGATTATCATATACGAGCAGTGACCCTTTACTTGTTTTTGCGTCTTAACAATTCGGAAACAACTCTCAAAAACGTGTTTTGAGCGAAGCGGTAGAGGGCAAGAACCGTCCCGTGGCCACAAATTTTCAATTCTTGAAAATTTCCTGTCCATCCGGGACTTCACTTCTACAATGCGTCTGCATTTCCGAAGTGATCTTGTTGGGGCGTGCCTGCCCCAAACCCTGCTCATCATTCGTGCCTTGCGGCACGAATGGAACGGCGTGTCGTGCTTTACATAACTTCACCGAGGAGTTATCGAACAGACAGGAGGTACAATGACCAAAACGAATGTTCAATCAACCCCTAGCAATTCCCAGCGCCACGACACGCCGAACAACAAAACGCACGTCATCAAGTTCCGTGTGACAGCGGAGGAAAAAACGTCACTGGAACTCACTTGCAAACTCCTAAATCTCTCCCTCTCCACTTTTATCCGCCGTGCCATCCACAACGTCAAGATCGAGAAAACAATCATCGTTGCCGGCGGCGGAGAAGAAACCCTGACCGCTGTTTCCACTTTGCTTGCCCAGTGCAGCAAGGTGGGCAGCAATCTCAACCAGCTTGCAAGGCACTTCAATTCCGGCGGTGCGGACACCGAGCAGATCCGGGCGAAACTCCTTGACGAACTTGCAGACCTGACCGCATTCCGGCTGCACGCCGAGAAAGTTCTGGGTGAACTGTATGGCAACGCTCAAGCATATCGCCTCTAAGAATTCGGACTACACCGCCATCGAAGCGTACCTCGTTTACCAGCACGACGCGTTCACCGGAAAGCAACTTCTGGATGAGCACGGCAAGCCGAAGCTGCGGGATTCGTACCTGCTCGACACCCTTGAGTGCGGCGATTTCTCGTTTGCAATGGCCTGTCTGCTGGCAAACCGCAAGTATGGCAAGAACACCCAACGCGATGATATTAAGAGCCATCAGTATATCATCAGCTTTGACCCACGCGATGCAGCCGACAACGGCTTGACCATGGAAAAGGCACAGGCTCTTGGCCTGAAATTCTGCGAAGAAAACTTCCCCGGTCATCCCGCCATCGTCTGCACTCACCCGGATGGGCATAACCGTTCGGGAAATATCCACGTCCACATCGTGATCGGCAGCGTCCGAACACGAAAAGTGGAACGCAAGCCCTATATGCAGAAGCCCCGCGACTGGCGTGAGGGCATGAAGCACTCCAGCACCGCCCAGACCATGCGGCATCTCCGTGTCGAGGTAATGGAGTTGTGCGAAAGTGCCGGACTGTACCAGATCGACCTGCTCAACGGCTCCAAGGAGCGTGTGAACGAAGCCGAGTATTGGGCGCGTAGGCGCGGTCAGATGAAACTTGACCGCGAGAACGCAGCCCTTGCCGCAGCTGGACAACAGCCCAAGCAGAAGAAGTTTGAAACCGTAAAGGACACTTTACGGAAACAGATTTCTTCAGTGCTGTACCGCACAACGAGTTTTGAAGAGTTTTCCGATAGGCTCATGCAGCAGTATGGCATCACGGTCAAGGAAAGTCGCGGATGCCTAAGTTATCTGCCTGCTGGAAGAACAAAGTTCATCCGGGCGAAACATCTCGGTGACAAATTCGATAAAGCGGCAGTGCTTGCCACGTTGCAGGCAAACGCCGAACGCAAACCCAAGGTTCAGTTCAAACAGGATACTATCGGGAAACTGATCGACATCCAGTCGAGAATGACCGAGGGCAAAGGCATCGGCTATAAGCGTTGGATCACGAAACACAATCTCAAAGTTATGGCACAGACCGTGAATCTTCTGCAGGAAAAGGGCTTGACCGACGAGGACGCTTTGAATCAGCGCATCGCCAAACTGGAAACCAAGTATCACGACGCACTGGCGGTGGTGAAAGACCTCGAAGGTCGCATGAAATTCAACAAAGAGTTGCGCTATCATGTCGCAGCCTATACCAGCACCAAGGGTATCGTACAGCAGTTCAATACTGCCAAGCGACCCGCAACCTTTGAGGAACAGCATCGTGCAGAGCTGACAGCGTACCGGGCGGCAGCAGCCTATTTCAAGGCAAATGGCATCATCAAGCTGCCCAGCCCGAAAAAGCTGGAAGCCGAGTATGCGCAGCTGGCATCCGAAAAGGCAAAGTTCTACGAGCAGTACAAGGAAGCCAAGGAAGAACTGCTCAAACTGAAAACCGCAAAGCAGAATGTTGCGTCCTTTTTCCGGGAGGAAGAACAGACGCAGCAGGAGAGATAAAGGAGTGTGCGTATGATCAATCTGAAAATTGACCCGGAGTTCCAGTCCCAGATTCCGCCGCTGACGGACGATGAGTACAAGCAGCTTGAAGAAAATATCCTGAAAGAGGGCAAGCTGATCTCTCCTTTGATCGTGTGGAATAATACCCTTGTTGATGGTCACAACCGTTATGCGATTCTTCAGAAGCACCCGGAGATTTATTTCTCTACCATGCCGCTCCGATTTGAGAACCGCGAAGAAGCCATTGCGTGGATTTGCCGGAATCAGTTGGGACGGCGAAACCTGAGCCCCGAACAGAAACGCTATCTGCTTGGGAAACAGTATGAAGCTGAAAAGAAAGCTGCAAAAATCTTTCGGGGTAATCAGTACACTTTAGCAAAGAAAAGTGGTGGTGATCACGGTGATAACCACCACTCTGGAAAGAAAACCTGTGACCGGATCGCAGAGGAAAACGGTGTCAGCCGTGCCTCCGTTCTCCGCGCCAGCCACTATACACGAGGTATCGACATCGCAGACAACCTCTCTCCCGGCATCAAGCAGAAAGTCTTTTCCGGCGAAGTGAAGTTTACCAACGAAGAAATGTCCAAACTCGTGCAGAGCAGTCCCGACAAGCGGCAGGACGTGTTCGCCGAGATCATGCACCCGGAGATCACGAAAGCGATGGAAGCTGCTGACGCAGAACCCAACGCTGACAATCCGGTTCCGATGCCCACAGCCGACCCGGAACAGTTCAAAACTTATCAAGTCCCGGACGAGTTCATGCGGGTCTACAAAACCTTGAGCACAGCCACTGAAATGATGAAGAATACATGGAAGCGGGTGCTCAAGAACAATCAGAGCTATCTCTCCGACCCGGAAAAGCAGAAAGTTCTCCGTTTTGCGATGCAGCGTCCTGCCCTCTATCTGAATGAGCTGGAAGCCTGCATGGAACAGATTCTCGCTGAAACCCTTGAAGAAGCTGAAAAGACCGCATAACGACAGGCACTTGTAAGCCATCAACGAGCCACCAGCCGCAAGTGCAGGGCGGAAAGCATCCGCGCCCTTGCGCCTGATAAAAATTGGAACTTTGATTTTCTCGCCCGGCTTTGCCACGGTGGGACGATCAAAGGAGCGTGCGTTTGAACAAAAAGAAAAAGTCCACAAACACTTCCCCTTATCCCGATGAAGTCATCGACCGTCTGGCACGGGCATTCTACCCAGCCATCCTTGCCTGCTGGAACAGCGAGGAAGGCCAGCGCGAGTTTGCCGCATGGCAGGCGGAACAAGCTCATCATGCCCCCAGTAAAGAGAAACAGAGCGTTCCCGACGGGGAACGCCCTGTTGTACATATCGTTATCGTCTGTGGCTTTTGGCAGGGTGCGTCCGGGTGGCGCACCCTGTTTTTGTTTTGGGAGAACGAAAGATATTTGCTCATGTTCCCTTGCAGGGGCTTTGCCAGTAAGATACCCTTCTAGGGGTTACTCAAACCACCGGTTTAGCTGGTGATTATGACTACAAATAAATCTTGGAGATTTTTATCGTCACTCAGCTGAGAACTATAAATCAGCTCTTGTTTAGAAACACAAAAAGAATGATTACAATCAGAAATACCGTAATCCTAAATTGTTTTGGATGATGTTTTATTTCCCAAACGATAAAGGAGATAAAACATACACTCATGATAAGGATTCCGGTTCCCCATCCCAAAGCACGAATCATAATGTCAACTAGATGTTTTAACATAACTTGTTCTCTCCTTTTTACTTAAGTAGGGCTATTGCCTGCCCTCTAAGGAGAGTATATCAAAATTTTCTCAATGAGGTAACCCTGGACATTGATAACCGCTTTACTGGAATTTGATCATAGTTTTGGTAACAACCGACTTGTCACATGATCTGCAGAAGACCTTAGAATTTTCTCGATTTTTTTAGTATCGACTCATCAAATTAAGTGCTTTTGTACTCTTTCGCTAAAATCGTGCTGCAAGGCACTATTGATTTTTTCTCTAGATTGTGTATTCTATTCTTAGATAGAATGTTTGATTGCAAATCTACGGAGGAGGTAAAACATATGACTTTTAGCATTGCTGATTTTTTCAACCGCTTGACGTCTTCTGATACACACTCAAGTGTTCTTCCGGAAGATTCTCTTTTAAAGAAAAATCTACTTTGTGTAGATAGTAACGCTAAACGACTTCATCTGGTTATTCCTGAGAGTTTTTTTAATGAATATCCTGGTTTGGAGCCAAATAAGACGGTTGAAAGTGTACTTCTTACTACTCATTATAAAAACACCGGTGGAAAAGGATTGCGCCTTGATATTGCTGAAAAGCTTTCTTTCGAAAGCAATAAACATTATCTTTCAGAAGGTTATAGCATAATTGCAACTCTTTTTTCTGATACGGATCGAAAAAATTTCACTTTGGGTATCTTTCCTGATATAAAAAAATCTATTGATTCGTTTTCTTCGGCATCGAGACATGATGCATATGCGTTTTACAGGTATCTTCAGTATCTCTCAGCTTATCATTATGCTGAGGAACTTTTGTATTGGATCTTGCTGTTTTGCTTTTTCCAAGAAGACATTATTCGTTTGTATAAAGCTGAATTTACACTACATCCACTATCCACTACCCAATATCATCATATTAATAATTTTTTGGCTGCAACGATGCGAGACCGCATTTTCCAATTCGAAACGAGTCAATGTCTCGAAATCAATGATTCACTTTTTTGGCAATTAAGAGATAACTTGATAGCTTCTGCAAAAGGACATCTCTACATTGCGGGTCCCACACTCATGGATGCCTTTAGCATGAGTAGCGATCACTCCATCGTCAATACCCTAAGTAAATTGCTACAATCTCCATCGCCACTCACAGATGTATCAGTTTTCTTGATTGATCCAATTCTTTTTGATAAATATGAATGTTGTAATGCTTTAAGGAATACGGTGAATTCTACCATTTCAACATTGGAAGATCATCTGTATGCTCTATTTGAAAATGCACATGTGAATTTGCATATTTATTTTCTTCCGCTTTTACAGATCGATCACGCCGTAATCACTGATGAATTTATGGCTTTTCGAAGCACAAAATTGTGGACGCAAGATCGCGGATACAAAGGCGGATTTTTCTTATATTTGTCGGATATATATATACAGAGAAGGGGCTTCAGGCTCAATCTGAATATCATGCTCACAAGGCTTATCTTGATACAGTAATTCAAAATTGCACTAAAATTTATCCTGCTTCTGACATAAATGAAAAGGCATTATCCGAACGCGATGCCCGTGGACAACATATGCATTGGCGTCAGAGACTCCGCATTCGAGGATGTAAACACATTTTCTTATATAAGTTATATGAAAATCAGTTGCAAAACTATGTTTCCAGTACATGGGGTGGACCAGAACTGTCTGGAATGTTTACCTCTAGTAGCACAATTCTCAAGTACGAATCTTTATTTGATGCTCAAAATCTTTTGAATGATCACACTCAATCTGTGCTGCTTCCCTACATTAAGGAAACAAATAAGCTGTTTAATGAAGCGATTCGAAAGCACGATAGTACCGGTTATTCTAGAATTTTTCCATCACTTGATTTGGGATACCCTAATAATATCCAACGGCTTGCAGGGGGATTTGCCACAGGAATGTTAATTACTTGGAAATGTGGCATTGATATGGTTCCTATTGATGCGACAGTTAATGTATGTACTAGTAGTGTATTTAAACTTAGTCAATTTGATTCCTCTTTGATTCAGAATTCTGAAAAACTTTATGAAAGGCTTGAATCCTATATGAGGATCGCTTCGGATGAAAAAGGATACTCGTTTAGTTTTACGTCTGGAAATCATTTTTTGATAATTGCAAAAGAAGAGAACGCAGACAATTACTATCTAGTACTTCACTCATCTGCTAATGAACTAAAAAATTCTTATATGGGACTATATCCCGTGGAAGGAAATTGGTATTCTGATCGATATAAAATTCAGCCCGGAGAAAATGGTCGATATTTTCGGTATTTAAAAGATGCTGATGCCTCGAATTTTATTGCGATGGCGCACAACTTTGAACGATATAACGAGCAAATACACCGATGGCTTGCGCTTCAAATCAATAATCAGCGGGAGTTTTCTTCAGCCGAATCCATTATAAAGCATCATTATTATATGCCAACTGATTCTTCAATTGCCATTGGCTCTTTTGCAGAACCAAGTGGTACGATTGTTCCCATTTTCTCAAGATATAAAAAGCCAATTTATCTATTTCAGATTGGTGATGACAACTGGAAAGTCAATCTTGGCGAGAAGAAAGGCAATGTTTGTGTAATTCCTCATGGATGGGGGCAAAAAATTGATACAGTTGATTCTATTTTGATCAAGGGCAAAAACTTAGTTTTTACAATGAATGATGGAACTCTTTGGGAAAAGGAAATCACCTCTAGAAATCGTATCGATTGTATTGATAAAGAGGTGCGTGACTTTCATGATGGGAACGAGTTTTTAAAAATTGGTTCGAGAATGGTTCGAGGATCAATTGTAAAACGGCTAATCCCTGTATTTGAATATTCAAAAAATACAATACGGGGAAAAATTTCATGAATATCTATGTGCTGCGACACTTACAGACCCCCTATAACCAAACAGGTACCATTAGTGGTCGGAGTTTAAATCTTCCAATTTCAACGGCCAGCCCAATTTATCACACGGCTTTTTTTGATGCCATATTTTGTTCCTCTGCACTTCGTTGCATTCAAACTGTTGAACTGCTTTCGCCACCTGCGACCTTAAGTACAATCCAGTATTGTGATGAATTGCAAGAGCGTGATCTCGGAATTCTCGAAGGAATAAAAAAAGAATCGGCGATTAAGAACTATCCTCAAATTTTTTCTAACGGCCGTTTTGACGTGTTTGCCACACCTCCAAAAGGAGAGTCTTATGACGTTTTCTATCAACGAGTCAGCCGCATTTCACAACGGTTATTTGAGTTGCCCTACCACACTGTTCTGATTTGTTCTCACAATCAATTTTTAAAAATGCTATACTTTAATATAAATCAGCTTCCAGTTACTTCTTCAGGCTGGAACTCACTTGATTATGCTTCTGGCGTAATCACAAAAATATATTAAAATCGCCGCACAGAGTAAATTGTATAATTGCTCTGTGCGGCGATTTTAAGCTATAACGAAAATGTATCTCATTTTACCGCTCTGTGTACTCTTTCCGCAAAACCTCCGATAAACAAAAAACGTACCCGAACCCTTTCTCGTAAAGAATCGGGTTCGAGTACGAACTGTATGGTGGACGGTACAGGACTCGAACCTGTGACCTCCTGCACGTCAAGCAGATGCTCTACCAGCTGAGCTAACCGTCCATATTCTGTTGCGTCGTGACGACTTTGATATAATACCATGACTCGCCCGAAAAAGCAATACTTTTTTCGAAAAAATTCTGGTTTTCTTTTCTGCGCCCCGAAAAAAGGGCACAAAAAAGCCCCGGCGGCGTCCAAAGAGCGGACAGCGCCGGGGAGAAAACAGGGAAAATTACAGCTTTGCTTCGGGGAAGCCCTCGAGCTTCGAAGTGCAGTGGGGGCAGCGGACAGCAGGATGCGAGCTGGCGCGAAGCGCCTGAGAGGGCTATCAGACCTGATGCTCTGCGATCCACTGGCTCATCTGCTGGGCGATGGCCTTGATGGAGCCGTCGTTGAACGGCACCTGCAGGCCGGCGGTCTCGCACAGCTCGGTGTAGCTGGCCGTGCCGGCACGGCGGACGAGGCGCAGATAGCGCGCCCATGCATCCTTCTGGTCATGGAGGCTCAGCAGGAAGAACTGCAGAGCGGCCATGGTGGACAGGCAGTAGTCGATATAGTAGAAGGGGCATTCGTAGATGTGGAGCTGACGCTGCCAGCCTGCACCGCGGCCATAGAAGGGCAGAGCGTCAAAGTCGATCCAGGGGCGGTACTTGTGCTCCAGCTCCAGCCAGGTCTGGTTGCGCTGGTCGGGGGTCAGATCGGGGTTCTGGTACATGATGTGCTGGAACTCATCCACCGCGCAGCCGTAGGCGAGGAAGAGGAAGCTGTCCTCGGCGTGGAGCAGGGCGTACTTGTCGGTGTCCTTGCCGAAGAGCAGGTGGTGCCACGGTGCGGTGAGGAACTCCATGGCCATGGAGTGGATCTCGGCGCTCTCCATGCCGGGGCATTCGAGGTCGGCGGGGATCTTCGGGTCGCGCTCAGCCACATAGCCCTCGAAGGCGTGGCCGCACTCGTGGGTCAGAACATCCACGTCAGCGGAAGTATTGTTCCAGTTGGCGAAGATGAAGGGGGCTTTATAGGAGGGCAGGCTGGTCATGTAGCCGCCGGACATCTTTCCGGGGCGGCTCTCGACGTCGAACAGCTCGTTGTTCTGCATGAAGTCGATGAACTCTGCCGTCTCGGGGCTGAGCTCATGGTACATGGTGCGGGCGGCGGACATCCGGGCGTCGTAGCCCTCGATGGGCTTGGGGTTGCCGTCCTTGAAAGCCACCGGCAGGTCGGCAAAAGTGGGGTGCTGGATGCCGGTGCGTTTGTTCTTGAGAGCGATGACCTTCTGCAGCTCCGGCACGACGTCGTGGGCTACCTGATCGCGGAAGCGCTTGATGTCCTCGGGGCCGTAGCCGATGCGGTTCATCCGCACATAGGACAGCTCGCTGTAGTCGTGGAAGCCCATCACCTGAGCCTGCTGGTTCAGGTTCTTGACGATCTTGGTGTACAGCTCGTCCAGCTCGGCGCGGTGGGCGTCGAAGTAACCGGCTTCGGCCTCATAAGCGGCCCGGCGGGTGGCGGCATCGGTGCTCTCCTTGTAGGGGCCAAGCTGGGGGATGGTGAGCTGCTTGCCGTCCAGCTCCACCAGCGCACCGCCGTAGATCTGCTGGTAAGAGCTGACGAGGGCGTTGTACTCCTGCTGAAGGGCCACGGTGCGCTCGTCCATGCCCAGCACGGCGTTCTTCATGCCGGCCACGCAGGTGGAGCCGAAGGCCTCGGTCAGGGCGTCCAGATGGGGGTTGGCGAGGAAGGCGCGGCTGATCTCGACGCTGGCGTTGGACACTGCCGGGCCGTTGGCGTCGAAGAAGTCCTGCTCAGCTTTCCAGCAGGCGTCGCGGGTGTCGCAGGTGTAGTGGATGTTGGCGAGGTTGGCCGCCGTGTTGTAGTCGGCGAAGGCGCGGCTCTGCTCGTAGTAAACCTCCACAAGGGCCTCGCCGCTGTCAGCGGCAGCTGCCTTTGCGGTCAGCTCCTTGCAGCGGGCCAGCAGCGCGTCGATGTCAGGGCGGGTATAGGTCATCTCACTGAATTTCATCGTGAAAAATCCTTTCCGGGGCGGGAAAGCCCCTTTCAATATCATACCCATCTTATCACGTTTGGGCCAAAAAAGAAAGACTTTGAGCATATGTGATAAATTCTGCGGCTTTGTTTTAACAAACCTGTTGCATCCCGTGATTGAAACAGGGCGAAAAAAAGCATATAATAACAGTATCAACAGAGTAAGGCCATGCGCGTCAAGTGCCGCATCAACGGGGAGTTGTGCTGCGGACGAAGGGAGACCCGCGGTGCATGGCCTGCATCCCGCTGCTGCATGGACTTGGGTGCGGGCGAGGCCGTCTGCACGGCGTTGTCCGGAAGTGAAGTTTGTTGAACTCACGCCCTCCTTTGTGCGGTTTGTCACAGGGGAGGGCGTTTCTTTCTGCTCCCCCCGCAGTTCCTGAAAAACAGGAGGACAGTTGATATGAAAAACGAATCCAGGATCTCTGTGCGCACCCTGACGGCGATGGCTCTGCTCATCGCCATGAGCATCGTCTTTTCCCGGGTGCTGAGCATCTCCACCGGCTTTGTCCGGTTCAATCTGGGCAGTCTGCCGGTGCTGCTGGCGGGCATCCTCTTTGGACCATGGGCGGGTTTCGTCGTGGGCATGGTGGCCGACATCATCGGCAGCGTGCTGGCGGGCTATGCCATCAATCCGCTCATCACGCTGGGTGCGGCGTCCATCGGCCTGGTCGGCGGCTTGGGCTGGCAGAAGCTTTCCCATCTGCGCACCGGCACCCGGCTGTGGTGCAGTGTGCTGGCGGCACACTTCGTCGGCTCGATGGTCATCAACTCGCTGGCGCTCCACATCTTTTACGGCTATGCATGGGCAGTGCTCGCCGCCCGCATCCCGAATGCGCTGGTGCTCACGGCGGTGAATACGGTGCTGCTGCGTATTCTGCTCGAGAATCGGGCGCTGATGGCAGTGGCGAAGCGGTAAAGGCTTGCGCTCCGCGCGGGCCAGAGCGCAGGGCTGGTTTTTTCTTTGAGCTGGTTCTCGCGCCTGTGCGCGGGGCAGAGCGCTTTTACATTAAGGCTAATTGTTCTCTTTTGATGTCAAAAGAGAACCAGAAAACCACCAGCGATTTCGACGCGCTGGACCCACGAGAAAGGGGCTGCTCGCCCCTTTCAGACCCCGAAGGGGAAGTCGAA
>OAUC01000609.1_pt1 | contig 17636 bp, 9 predicted proteins | sample 1495091 | NCBI WGS metagenome assembly OAUC01 (sample SAMEA2579997, study PRJEB22360) | human gut metagenome | biome: human gut; feature: human-associated habitat; material: faeces | place: Denmark | collected 2008/2010
GCCTGTTCTTCTTCGGCGGGTACAGTTAAGCACGGTATCAAATAATCCCCTTGCCTTTCGTATTTGCCGCCCAGTTCCTCAAATAATGATTTTGCCATTGTCTGTTACCTCCACATTCTTTTTTATTTTGAATGTCCGCAAAATCCGTCCTACATCAGACGGCTTCCACGGACAGTCAAGGTGATGCAGAGCAATGAGCCTGTCTTGCACGTTGGTACCGGCACCAAGTTTCGGTGTGGAACCCATCAGGATTCTCACCTGCCCGGCTCTTACCTTCGCAAAAAGGTCTGCTTTTTTTGCTTCCGTATTATATTCATGGATAAAAGCAACTTCCTCTTTCGGTACACCTCTGGCAACCAGCTTTTCCCGTACATCATCGTACACATTGAAACTGCCATCCCCTTTTGGTGTGGACAGGTCACAGAAGATCAGCTGGGTTGTCCGGTCTGTCTTTCCCTCATCCCATACCTGAAAAGCATTTTCCACACAGGTATTGACCTTGCTTTTTTCGGCATCCGGGAGAAGTTCATTCAACAGTCTCTGGTCAAGGGCACATTTTCTTCCATCATTCGTGATTTTCAGCATGTTGTCCTCGGTCGGATTTACTAAGCCTGCCCTTACGCTTTCCGCACGTTCCGAAAATGCCCCGACCATTTCCTGCTGTTCCTCGCTTGGTTTTAAGACTTCATTGATAAACTCTGCTTCCGGCACTGGAAGATTCAGCATATCAGAAGTCTGAATATCTGCAGCTTCCTTAAAAATGGAGATCAGCTCCGGAAGATTAAAAAAACGGGCAAACCGTGTTTTTGCACGATAGCCCGTTCCTTCCGGTGATAATTCGATTGCGGTCACTGTCTCCCCGAACGTTGCCGCCCAGGAATCAAAGTGTCCCATACCCATACGCATGAGTGTGTCATACTGGAGATAACGCATGATAGTGTAAAGCTCTGTCATACTGTTCGATACGGGAGTACCTGTAGCAAAGGTGATTCCTCTGCCGCCGGTCAGTTCATCCATGTACCGACATTTCATAAACATATCCGAACTTTTCTGTGCATCCGTCTGTGAGATACCCGCCACGTTCCGCATTTTTGTATACAAAAAAAGGTTCTTAAAACTATGGCTTTCATCCACAAACAGCCGATCTACCCCCAACTGCTCAAAGGTTACTACATCATCCTTTCTGGTCTGGTCATTGAGTTTCTTCATCCTCGCCTGCAGACTCTTTTTTGTTTTTTCCAACTGCTTGATGGTATAATTCTGCCCTGCCTGATGTGCTGCTTCTTCAATGGAAAACGTAATATCTGCAATCTGATCTTCCAACATGGCAATCTGACGTTCCCTTGAAAGAGGGATTTTCTCAAACTGTGTATGTCCGATGATCACCGCATCATAATCCCCTGTCGCAATACGGGAACAGAACCGTTTTCGGTTTGCTGGTTCAAAGTCTTTCTTCGTTGCCACCAAAATATTTGCTCCCGGATAGAGGCGTAAGAAGTCACTGCCCCACTGCTCGGTCAGATGGTTTGGCACAACATAAAGATTCTTCTGTGAGAGTCCCAGCCGTTTTGATTCCATACCGGCTGCGATCATCTGGAATGTCTTTCCAGCTCCTACGCAATGAGCCAGTAACGTATTATTTCCATACAGCACATGAGCCACTGCGTTTTTCTGATGCGGCATCAGAGTAATCTCCGGATTCATGCCAACAAACTGAATATGGCTTCCATCATATTCCCGTGGACGGATGCTGTTAAATCGTTCATTATAGATCTTACAGAGATCTTCCCGTCGGTGCAGGTCTTTAAATATCCACTCCTTAAATTCCTCTTTGATCAGTTCCTGCTTCTGCTGTGCCAGCATCGTTTCCTTCCGGTTTAATTCCCGGTGTTCTCCCTCGGCATCCTGTACCGTGTCATAAATCTTGGTATCTCTAAGATTTAAGGCATCTTCCAAAAGGCGGTAGGCATTGGCTCTCTGTGTTCCATAAGTGGAAGTAACAAGAGCATTTCCGTAGCTGTCCACATTCTTTCCCATAACATTCCACTGTCCAGTCACTTCGGCATACTGGACTTTGACCTTGCTCCCTACATAATATCTTGGTGTATGGAATGTCTCTGCCATAAACCGTGTAATGTAATCCTCGGAGATCCAGGTTGCCCCAAGTCTTGCCTCAATCTCTGATGCATCCAGATCTTTTGGCTGTACCTGCTCCAAATACTGCACGTTCACCTGATATTCCGGGTGATTTTCTGCAAACTGTTTGGCAATCTGCAGTTTCTCCCTCACATTTCCAGAAAGATATTCGTCCGATGGCTCCCATTTTTCACTGATTGGGTTCTTAAAGATTACCCCTGCCAGTTCTTCGGTAAGCTCCTCTTCTGTTTTTCCGGAAAGCTGTGCCATATAGGAAAGGTCAACGCCTGCCCTCTCACCGATAGAAACCGCAAGTGCTTCACTGGCAGTATCTACAGAAGTTACCGTTTCTGCCCTGCGGATTGTCCTTTTGGTAAAAATATCCGCTTTCCGTTTCAGTTCTCCCTTATCATCCAGAAATTCCAGAGAAGTCAAAAGACAATAGCTGCTGTCCTGGCCAAATGCCCGCTTATTGGCATTACTGCTAAGCAGACCATATTTTGCTGTAAAGGTATCGTATTCTTCATTGAGTTTTCCCTGCAGCTTTGTGATCTGTTCATCGCTTCCCTCTTCCATCTGGCACTGGATCAGTTCATTCGTAACATCACGGATCTTCACCATCCCTTTGACACGTTCCGCTGTCATTGCCGGAAGTTCCATCCGGTTCATCACAGAGTTTTCCCGGTAATACACTTCCTCATTGACCACCGTAAAGCTGAAATTCTTTACTTCCGGGTCTGCTGGAATGGACACCACATCTTCTTCCAGTTCGATATCGGAAAGTTCCAGTTCCGTAATGGTACCATGTATATGCTTTACAGCTTCCTTTAACTGCTCCTCTAAGGTTATTCCCTCTTTTGGTCTTACGGTTACTTCCTGCTTTCCATACTGGGTACTCTCCGTTGTAAACTCTCCAAGCACCATTTCCGGATGATCTGCAAAATACGCATTGACCGAATATCCTTCGGCAGTTTCCTTCAGATGTATCCAGTCCGGTTCCTCGATGGAAGTCCTGTCTCTTTTCTGGAAAAATAAAATATCGGAAACAACACCTGTATTGGCATTTCTCTGGAACGCATTATTTGGAAGGCGGATCACCCCTAATAACTCTGCCCGGTTTGCAAAATACTGTCTGACTGCCTGATTCTGCTTATCCATCGTCCCACTGGAAGTCACCACGGCTACCACACCACCGGGACGAACCAAATCAAGGGATTTTGCGATAAAATAATCATGGATCAGAAAATGGTGGCGGTCATATCTGCGGTCACTGACCTGATATGCTCCAAATGGTACATTCCCGATCACGCAGTCAAAAAAGCTGTCCGGGTAATCTGTTTCCTCAAATCCCTGTATGGCAATCTTATTTTTCTGGTAAAGCTGCCTTGCAATCCTGCCCGAAACCGGGTCGAGTTCCACACCGTACATATTAGTTTTGCTCATACTCTCCGGGATCAGTCCCATAAAGTTACCAACACCACAGGACGGTTCCAGAATATTTCCCTGTTTCAGTCCCATATTTTCCAGTGCTTCATACATGCTTCGGATCACGGTCGGTGATGTATAAAAAGCATTTAAGGTCGATGCTCTTGCTGCACTGTATTCTTCCGGTGATAAGGTATTCTTTAACTCCAGATACTCATTTGTCCAATTACTGTTATTCTCTTCAAATGCCTGCGGGATGCCACCCCAGCCAACATAACGGGATAAAATTTCCTGTTCTTCGGGTGTTGCCAGACGTTCTTCCTGCTCCAGAGTCTGCAATAAATGGATGGCTTCCATATTTGCTTTATACTTTGCTTTCGGACCACCTGCTCCAAGGTCATTATCCTGAATCCGAAAGTTATGCGGTTCTGTTACAATCTCTTCTACTTCCGGTTTTAAATATGGTTGAAATTCTCCCTCATATCCAAACAGTTCATTTTCTCCGGGAATATAATTGTGTCCGGTTTCCAGACACCGGAACACATCGGCAGTTGGTGCATTGCTGACTGCATAAAAATCATCATAAGAATACTTTGGGAAATCTTCTGTATGGTAGGTCGATAAATGCAGTTCTGTATTGGAACGGGTCTGTGCAACCAGATCTTTTCCTTCTATTCCTTCCGGCAATACCCCTACTGCTTCAAAATGATACCCCTGATACTCAAAAACACCTTCATCCCAGGACTCCGTTATCTCTTCTTCTGATTCCTTTTGTTCCTGTCCCTCAGAAGTTTCTGTTATTTCCTGTTCCTGATTTTCCGGAATATATTCTTTGGCAGTAACCTCTTCCTCTTCTATTTCCTCCACATCTGACATATCTACTACGGTCGGTTCTGTCACCGCCTTCGTATCCAAGAAATCAAACATGGTCATCTGGTGCCCGGATGGTTCCGCAAAAGACGGTTCTGCTTCCAGTGTCGGGAAAATCGTATAGGTTCCTTCTGCATACTGGTGAAGTTCTGAAAGAAGTTCTGTTTTCTGCTGGTAGTTTGTCCCATATGCCTCAAAATCTAATGGCAGAACTGCCAATGCTGCATCCATCTTCTGTAACAGTTCTTCTGCCTGCTCTGGATTCTCTAAAACTGCCACCATTTCTTTTCCTGGTTTTTCCCAGAAGAAATCATCCGTAAATGGTCTGTCTATCTCTTCCGGAAGACGGTCATAAAAGCGGAGTACCTTGTTTGCCATCTGTTCCCGTTCATATTCCGGCATACGAGCATAATCTTCTGCCTGCAGGAACTGGTCATTCTTTATCAGATAAGCTACTCTATTTGCAACTTTATTCCAAGATAATAAAACTGATGTATATGGATTTCCATAAGCACCTCTTGCAAGAAACAATCCTTTTCCATCATAATTTGCGTGTGAATCATCGGCACCAGACAGTGCATGACTGCTTCCACCGATCCCATACTGTTCCTTGATAAAACCTGTCCTCGATCTTTCATCCTCATGCAGCAGATAAAAGGAATATGTCCTGAGTCTGCCTTCGGAATACGCCCCACCTCTGACAAGAAATGCGTCGATCTCGTCTTGTGTAATGAACATCTGCTGTTCTTTCCATGCAAATCCCTCTCTTGCCTGGTATGGGATCACTTCATCTGCAAACTTCTGGAACTGTCTGGAGATATTGACCGGATTATAATGATGGAAACGCATAAGAGAGTTGTCCGTCTCATAGGCTTCTGCCAGTGCTTCCAGTCTTTCATTCAAATCCGAAAGCCACCCTGGATCTTGCAGTTTTTCAGTAAGATAATCCGTGATTTCCGGATAAATACTACGAAGATGCGGCAGATCTGCTTCATCAAAGACAATCTCTGCCACACCTTCTGCCATATCCCCTTTCATATAAGCAAGTGCCTGTGCGTGTTCCTTCAATGCGTTGTCCCTTGCCACATCCAATACCGACTGCGGGGCATATTCTCCCTGATTTAAAAGCTGATGGATACGTCTGCTGACATCTTTCCAGGATAAAAAGGCTTTATCCAGAATCTGGTCTGCCACCGTATGCCCGACTGCGATCTGCATCCCAGTTTCATCAAACCAGACGGAATACTCCCTTCCATCCATCTGAAAACCTTTGCCGCCTTTTCTATACTCACGCTTTACAAACTCCGTGTATTCTCCCGGTGACTGTTCACTCATAAAGTTATAGATGATACGCAGCTGGCTTCCTGTCCGGTTTCCTCCCGTCCGTAAAATATCATCCACAACACTTTCCGGAATAGGAATCTCCCCGGCATAAAAAGCAGCTACTCTTTCACCAATCTGCCTTTTCTGTTCATTTGCTGTAGGATATTCGGGCAAAGATAAAGCAGAGGCAATTTCTTCCTCTGCTTTGCTCAGTCCATCTTCTCTTGTATCTTCAACTAGCTGTATACCAATTCCGTCAAGATGCTCTCTTCCGCTGTTGCCATCAGTGCGTTCATATGTGCTGTCCAGGCCATCGGGTCTGCTTCCTTGTCCGGTGCCGGATGGTTCTTCAGCAGTTTCTCCATCTGGCTGTCCATCCTCTCCTGTGCTGCCTTCTCGATCTCTGCCAGATGGCTGTTCAGCTTTCCTGTCAGGAACAGGCTCTGATACAGGCTGTTCTTGTGTTCCTTCAGGAATGTCCTCCGAAGCATCCCGTATTTCCCTATTGTCACTTCTTCCTCCTCTACGGTCAGGTTCGGAAACAGGTAATCCCCCTTGCGATGATATGTCAGTTCCATAGTCGGTTCCTCCTTCATTCTCGATATTTTCTTCTTTGTTGTTTTCTACGCCCTTATTTTCACGCATTAACGTGTTAAAGTTATTATAATTCCTTTCATTGGAAATTTCAACCTCTTTTCTGGCTTCTTCCAGAGAAATTTTATGTACCGTCCTTCCAATGTCAATCAGAACACTCTCACTGATCTGGCTTGCTGCATTTCCAAGAAAGGTCAGTACAGACAGCCGGTTATAATCGGTAATATGCATAAAATCCTCTTCTTCCAGAAGCTCCATCGGTTCCAGACCACACCGTCTGCAAAGCATGTAATATACACTGTCCGTTGCAAGCTGGCGGAAATCACTGCGGACCGTAACTTCATCCAGATCTTCCAGATACGTTCCTTCCGCTGCATATTCCAAGCCGTCCAGATATTCTTCCAGACTGTCTGCGACCATTTCCCTTGCAACCGCCATCAACGCATCCGATAAAGTCCCTGTATCTTTTTCTTCCAGACCATACGCTTCTGCCAGATGGGTAAGAATCTCTTCCTGCTGATGTTCCTGCATCTGCCACAGGTAAGGGCTTCTTCCGCCTGCCACCATGTGCGTATCTGAAATATCAAACACATACCGGAGTCTGGTATTATGACCATTCTCGTCAAGCAGGGCGATTCCCCTAGCTCCCCGGTTTACCCAGCGGAACATCTTCTCATTCCACAGTTCCAGGGACGCACAGGCGGTTGCCTGTGGATGCTGTGCGTGGATCAGTAACTGGTCTGTAAAAGGATACCGGTATAGTCTCGCTGCGGTATCCATATAACCCATCCAGTCCCTTGGCGAACTGCTCACCGATGTCGCATGTTCCTGTGCCAGTTCCCGGATGTCCTGTAATTTCGACATACTGCCTACCTCCTTGCCTTATTTCTTCTTTGGAAATTCCAGATGGAACCTTGGCTTTCCGTCCTCCAGTGTCAGTAAAAGGTCTGCGTCAAACTTTATATCTTTTTTTCTGGAATACAGCCCTTTTACATGGGTGCAGGCTTTATCAAGAAGCTCCACTGCCATCTTTTTATCCAGTGTTTTCTCCATGCTTCCTAAGAAACGGTTTTCTTTCCAAAGGGCAAAATCACACTGCCTGTTGGAGCAGTAAAAATTCTGCTTTCCTTCGTAGACATCAGAGCCGCAGACCGGACACTTACCAATCACTTCCCTTGCTTTCTGGAACCTTCTCCTTTCCGTTTCCGGTATTTCCCTGCACACAGAAAGAATCTTACCGACTAAAGAAGTGATCTCACCCATAAACTGTGTATCGGTGATCTGCCCTTTTTCCATCATTAAAAGCTGATTTTCCCATTCGGCAGTCATTGCGGCAGATTTCAGATAAGCCGGCATGACATTCACCAGTTCCCTGCCCTCTGTGCTTGGCAAGATCTGCTTTCCTTTTCTGACTGCATAGCCGGAAGAAACCAGTTTTTCAATGATACCTGCCCTGGTTGCCGGAGTCCCCAGTCCTTTCTTCTCTGTCTCCGAATCAAAGTCTTTATTCCCTGCGGTTTCCATAGCGGCAAGGAGGGTATCTTCATTGAATGGTTTTGGCGGGGAAGTAAAATGCACTGTCTTTTCTGCCTTTACCGGAGAAAGCGTCATTCCTTCTTCATATCCATATGGAATGGAAGTTTCTTTTTCCGTTTCTTCTTCCGGCTTGGCTTTCACGCACTGGTTCTTAAAGGCATTCCCCGCCGCTTTAAATCCCATCTGCACCGGCACTTTTCCTCTGGCGGTAAAATCATGTCCCTGACATTTGACCGTAATATCCGTCTGCTCATACTGATACTCTTCCCCTGTTGCCTGCACCAGCTGCTGGCAGACCAGCATCATCAGGTTCTTTTTGTCCGCTGTCAGATCAGAGATTCCTTTTTCTACGGCTTCTTTTGTTGGAAGAATCGCATGATGGTCGGATACTTTTGCATTGTTAATCACTCTGGTGATGTTATGTCCCAGCTGTCCATAATCCAAGAACGGAAGTAAGACTGGCATTTTCCCTACCAGTTCCTCTACGGTATCCCTCATATCCTCCGTCACGAACTGGCTGTCCGTTCTTGGATAAGTGACCAGCTTTTCTTCATATAATTCCTGCAGCATATCCAGTGTTTTCTTTGCCGTATAGCCAAAGTAACGGTTTGCTTCCCTTTGCAGACTGGTCAAATCATAAAGTTTGGGAGGAAACGCTTTCTTTTGTTCCCTCTTTACCTGTGTAATCACTGCTTCCGAATTCATACATAAGGAAGCAAGGAGATCGGCTGCTTCCTCATTTGCAATATTTTCAGAAACTACCGTAAGCCTTCCGTCTGTCAGTGCTACTTTATAAAAGGCTTCTTTCTGAAAATGCTCAATCTTATCCTGACGTTCCGCAAGCATGGCAAGCGTTGGCGTCTGCACCCTGCCCACAACCAGACGTTTAAAATAACAGGTCGTATATGCCCTGGTTCCGTTCATTCCGATCAGCCAGTCTGCCTGTGCCCTGCATACCGCAGCCATGCAGATATTCCGGTATTCCTCTGCTCCTTTCATTGTCTGAAAACCTGTCCGGATTGCCGTATCTTCCATGGAACTGATCCATAAACGCTTCACCGGTTTCCTGCATCCGGCAAGGTCATACACTCTCTGGAAGATCAGTTCCCCTTCCCTTCCTGCATCACAGCCATTTACCAGATAGTCCACATCTGCCCGGTTCATCAGGCTTTTTAACACATCAAACTGTTTCTTCTTATCTCTGGAAACTTTCAACTTCCAGACCTGCGGGAGAATCGGAAGGTCATCAAACTGCCATTTCCCATATTTCGGGTCATATTCCTCCGGCTGTGCATACTCTGCCAGATGCCCAAGGCACCAGCTGATAATACAGCTCTCCCCTTCTAAATATCCGTCCTCTTTTTTATAAGCTGACAGATTTTTGGCATAACTCTGTGCCACACTTGGTTTCTCTGCGATCACTAAAAATTTTGACATACGCTTTTTTTGTCCTTTCTGAAAAAAGGGCAGCCAAACTGCTCTGGCTGCCCCTGTCCTTATTTTGGTTGCTTCTTTGGAGATGGAAGTTTATTCTTCTTCCTCATCCTCTTCTTCATTTACATACGGTCCGTCAGAGAACTCCAGCTGTTCGCTTACATAGTCATCCTCTTTGCCACGTCCATGCTTTTTATAAACGGCGATACCTGCCACTCCAAGAATCGCTGCAAGTACGATTGCTCCAAGTCCTTTTACATTCATTCCTGTCTTTTCTTCTTTCTTCACTCCGGTTTCCTCCTCTGCTACCGGGGTAGTTTCCGGTGTGGTTTCCGGGATCACTACGGTTGATTCTTCTGTTTCTTTGCTCTTTTCTGTCTCATCCAGAAATTCTGCCAGGTCATTCTCATCGACCAGGGACATCATATATACATTTTCTGTATTGCTGGAACGGTCAATGACCATGTAAAATGTATTTCCCTTCTTGGTCTGGATGGTAAGGAACTGTTTCGTATCATCATTTTCCTTATCATCCACCAGCTGGGCATTTCCCGGAGTAGAAAAAGCAGAATTATCCCCTTCCCCGGTGACCCTTCCGGTATCCTCTTTCTTCTCCGTATCTTCTGTTGATTCTGTTGCCGTTTCTTCTACTACCTGTGTCGTTGTCTCCTCTGCCGGTGGGTTTGCATTTGCATAAACCGTAGCAATGGATGTCCCGGAGATCATGGTGACTGCCATGGCAATCATAAGCAGTTTCTTTAGCACTTTATTCCTCATCGTCTAAAACCTCTCTTTCTGTCATCTGACCAACAGGTGGTCTGTGAACTTCTGCGTTGTTTTCCTTTTTCTGCGGAGCTTTTGCATCCTCCACCGTGATACCACCGTCCTCATCCATCTGGATCGTAACGGTTCCTTTCTGAATCCCGTCAAGCAGGACAAGCAGGCTGCGGCTGTCCAGCTTCATGGAACGGAACGACTTAACGATCTCTATATCTTCCATCTGCTGTCTCAATGTATTCTGCCGCTTCAGGTGTTCCTGTAATTCAGCAATCTTATCCTCCGTTTTCTGAATATCATTCAGAAGTTTTTTTAATTTCATGTTCATCTGCCCTGTCACCTCCTTTAATGCAGACGACCAAATGCCATAAAATGTTCCTGCCAGTAAGCACTTGCAATGCTGGTATACTGGACAGGCTTGCCACAGTGGATCATCATGTTATTGCCGACATAGATTCCCACATGGCTTGCTCCCGGTGTGTCATAGGTTCCCTGGAAGAAGATCAGATCTCCCGGCTTTGCCTCCGATAGAGATACCTGCGAACAGTGTGACCGCAGCTCATCTGCAGTACATCTTCCGACATTCCATCCATTTCCACAGTTATTGATAACCCAGCTCACAAAACCGGAACAGTCAAAACCACTTGGGGAATAACCGCCCCATACATATGGAACACCCAGATATTTTTCTGCTTCCTGTATCATTTTTGCAAACTGTGGATCAGATAAAGCATCTGCCGGTATGTCATAACCAAATCCACTGCTTCCGGTGGGTATGCTGTTTAGATCAAACAGATAATCACGGTTGCCGTAATATTTGTTATACGCATCGTAGCGTTCCTGTTCTTCCTCTGTCATACGGCTCCTTAACACGGCATCCAGGATGTGGTTTGTCATCGTCACATTCAGACGGTTCACCTCTTTTGTAGTCGTGACCTGCACTTCCTGGTTTCCATTGCTGTCTGCTATGTAGGCTTCCCATGTCTGGTGTCCATGTGCGGATGCCGCCGCATGATTGTCATAGTAAACATCGAACTGTACCCCATATCTTGCGAACGCTCCGGTATCTTCTACTACATATTCCACACCGTTCATGACTACATGGGTCCCGATCGGCACAAATGGATTCGCCGCATCCACGGCAATCGTATGGTTTGCTGTCGGCATTGCCCCACTGGCTGTCGGTCCGCCACTCCACTGGCCACAGCAGATCGGGCAGTTACAGTACCCACTTGTCACAACCAGTCCCAAGGACTCCCCTACCCGGACAGTCTTGGTTTCTGTAACTGTTTCTCTGGTAGAGTCTGTGGTGATTCCATACTGCTGTCGGAAGATCTCCTTAATCTCCTCTGCCACTTCATCGTAAGTGAAGCCGCCGTATTTTACCGTAAGATAAGAGATCAACTGATATGGGTTATGACCGATCTCATCAATCTGGTACCGGTATTCGTCATAATCCGGATGGGTGGATTCCATCTGATTGATCTGTGTATTCAGTGCTTCTTCCAAGGCACGGTACGCATTTTCAGCGGCATAAATATCTTCATCCGTACTGGAATAGCTGGTAGAGATGATTGCTGAAGAAGCTCCCTGCAAAGATGCCGTACAGCTGGTAAAACTGGCTGCGATCAGCACAAAGATCAGAGCAAAGACAGCTACCGTGGCAAAAATCCCCCGGTTCTGTGCCGCCACCATCTTGACGGCATCTTTCGCTTTTTCCGTAAACTTCTGTGCGGAAGTGATCGCTGCATCCTTTACTTTTTTACTCTGTCTGGCTGCCTGATACTGCTTCTGGTAACGCTTCTTCTGAAAGAGTTTCTGCAGGGCAGATTTCTTTTTCTTCTCTGCTTCTCTTTTCACTGCGTCCTTCGCTTCATTTCCATAGGCAGTCTCAAATATCAGCCTGCTCCTTTCTGCTTCATCCAGGACGCTTTCTTTTAATCTCCTGGATTCTTCCCTTCGCCCTTTCAGCCGTTCCCGCATGTAGATGGATTTCCTTGCAAGGCTTTCCCCGACAAGCTCTGCCCGGTGTGCCCCTTCCACTGCCGCATTTTCATCCTCTTCTTCGTGCGTTTTCCAGTGTGCTGCTGTGACTGCCGCATCTTTGATTGCCGATGCCGGATTCCGGATACCGATCCCGGCACCATGTACCATGCCGTCACCCTCATCACCAAAAGACAGACGGGAAACTTTTTTCCGCTGTTCCTTCAGCACCCGTTCCCTTTTGGACTTGCCTTTGATCTCCTCGTGGAACTTATCCAGGGAATCTTCCATCACTTCGGAAGTTTCCCGGTAACGGGCAGATTCTCTCTTGGCTGCTTTTTCTTCTCTGGAAGCCTTCTTTTCCTTCCGCCTTTCCTTTGCAGCATAATCCCTGACCATCTTTTTCTTCCGAAGGTCTCGGCTGTCTGCAACTGTCTCCAGATATGCCCGTTCCCCTCTTGGCTGTCCACGGATACTCTCTGTACGAAAGGCAGATTTTGGATTTTCCCCATTTTCAACAGAAACATCTCCCTCTGGTTCTACCTCTTCATCCATATCTGGTTTTATATTCTGGTCGGATACATGTTCCCTGCTATATCTGGGTTTTCTGGAACTCTGCTCCGGCTGCTCCATTTCCCGTTCTTCTTTCAGCCGTTCCTGTCTGCGTTTACTGAAATCCAGTTCTTCTTTCTTTTCACTGCGGGAAATCTCGGTATCTGTATCCCGTCCGGTGATCCTTTTTTCTTCCTTGTTCCGGAGATTTTCTTCTCGCAGACCATCCCGGCTCATCTTCTGGACGGTTTTATCTCTCGCCTTATACTCATGCTCCTGCAACTTTGACCATCCCCTTTACTGCTTTGTCCCAGTTACTCTGTCTTATCCTGATAGTCCTCCCATTTCTCCAACACTTCATCTGCCATCCCTGCAATGGAATCCGTCAGCTTGTCTGTCATTCGCTCACTTAAAGTTCCCCTTACAGCCAGACAAGATGTAATTCCCATGAAATCAATCAGTTCCGCCAGATAAATAAGATCATCCATCATTTCATCAGCCGTTACTTTTTCCTTTGTGTCCTTTTCCATTTTCAAAATCTCCTTTTCATTGTCTGCACAGATTCTTTCTGCAAATATGCAGCAAGGTTCACCGCTGCATCTCTCCATGTTTCTGTAATCTTCCATCTTGTAATCCTCCATGATTTCCGGGCAGAAAAATTGCCGGAAGTATTCCTCCGGCTCATCCTCTACTCTGTTTTATTTTGTTTCGTTTATTTCTTTAATCGTCCCGTTCCCCGATACCAAGTTTCTTACGCTTTTCCACCTCATCCGGCTTAGAAGTCATCAGGGCATACAGCATCAGGGAATTATCAAACTTATCCTTGAACGGGATAATGGTACTGCCATAAAAGACCAGTCCCTCACCTTCCCCGCTGTTCGTTACATAAGAAAGCTGGTGTGGGGAAATGTTGAGCTGCCTTGCAAGGATCTGTCTGTCACCAGATGCCTGATTGAGCATCAGAATAAAGTCAGAGTTTTCAAAGATGTTCTCAATCTCCCGGCTGGCTAACAGGTCTTTTACATTCTGTGTGATACCCGTAGGGATACCACCCCATTTACGGAATCGCTTCCAGATCTCCACACTGTATGCTGCCGTCTGCTCCTCTTTTAAAAGCAGATGGAACTCATCAATATAATATCTGGTACTCTTATTTGCAGAACGGTTGATCGTTACCCTGTTCCACACCTGGTCCTGTACGATCAGCATCCCCAGTTTTTTCAGCTGTTTTCCCAGATCCTTAATGTCAAAACATACGATACGGTTACTCAGTTCCACGTTGGTTCTATGGTTAAACACTTTTAAGGAACCATTGACGTAGATCTCAAGTGCCGTTGCCAGACGCTGTGCTTCCTGCTCTTTCTGACTACGGAGAAGATTATATAAATCCTCTAAAATAGGCATTTTTTCCGGTACCGGGTCAGAAAGGAAATCCTGATAGACCAGTCTTACGCATCGGTCAATGACAGTCTTTTCAACCGGCTCCAGCCCGTTCTTTCCGCCAACTACCAGCTCACAAAGAGACAGGATGAAGTCTGATTTTAGGGAAAGCGGGTCATCATCGTCAGCGTAATCCAGGTTAATATCCATCGGATTGATATAATCGTGGCTGGTCGGGGAAATACGGATCACCTGTCCATGAAATGCCCGGACTAACGGATAATATTCCCCTTCCGGGTCACAGACGATAATGTCATCTTTCGTCACGATAAATGCGTTTGCAATCTCTCGCTTTGCCGCAAACGACTTACCGGAACCCGGTGTACCAAGAATCAGTCCGTTCGGGTTCTTCAGTTTCTTCCTGTCTGCCATGATAAGGTTATTGGACAGGGCATTTAATCCATAATAAATAGATTCCCCAGCCATAAATAATTCCTGTGTAGTAAACGGGACAAAGATTGCCGTGGATGTCGTTGTCAGTGCCCGCTTGATCGGTACGAAGTTCATCGCAAGCGGCAGACAGCTCATCAGTCCCGACTCTTGCTGGTAATCCAGCCGCTTCAATGCACAGTTATATTTCTGTGCGATACCGGCAGTCTGGAACACCACATTTTCCAGTTCCTGTTTGGTCGGTGCGGTATTTAAGAACAATGCTGTCACAAGGAACATTCGCTCATTTCTGGACTGCAGATCTTCCAGAAGCCTTTTTGCTTCCCCACCGTATGTATTTAAGTCCGAAGGAATAATGTCCATGTCATAGCCTGCCCGGACTGCTTTTTTCTGTTCCTCGATCTTCATACGGTTAATATCCGTCACCTTGCTTTTTACCAGTTTGATTGCCTTCATCTGGTCGATGGACTGGATATGGAAATTCACCATAAGGTTACTGTCCATTTCCAGAAACTCTGCCAGCATCTTGTCGGTAAGTTCCGGTGCAAGGATCTGTAAATAGGAAACAGCTCCCATCGTGCCTCCCATCTCAAAATCTTTTCCATTCTTAAATACAAAACTGGTCGGTGCGACATAATCCTTGGTGCTAAGCCCTGTCCGAAGCACATCATCATAGGAGAAATGGAACGGAACTTTGCTGTCCTGGTTAAAGGTTTCATACATGATCTGTAACCGTTCCTCCCCATTCAGTGGATAGGCAGATACCCCAAGAATCTTAAAATTATTCAGAATATCCGACTCAATACGTTCCAGTTTTGGTCGTGCTTCCCGGATATTCTCCGCTTCAATCCCAAACGTGATATATTTGGTACGCATCAGTCCGTTATTTCCTTTTGCCAGCTGGTTATTGAGCATCTGGGCAAACTCCATACGCAGATCATCAAATTCATCCTCCTGCGGATTGATATGGATGACCTTCTCATACTCTGCCATGTTGCTGTGCTGGTTGATAAAGGACAGCTGAAAATGGATTGTGCTGTCAAAGTAATTCAGGAAATCACACCAGTTTTCAAAGATGGCGTTCTTATCTTCATTCTGTGCCAGCTGATAGTTGATGTCATAAAAACGGATTGCCTTGGAATAGAACTTGTCCTGCACCCGGCAGATACCGTCCCTTCCCATCTCATGATACGGAATTGACTGCTGTGCAGTGATCCTCTTATCTCTGGCACTATCCGGTGTTTTCTTTCCTGTACCACTGCCTTTTGTTCCGGAAACCGCTTTTCCTGCCGGACGCTGCCCCGGTGGTGCTGCGGCAGGTCTGCTCTTTTTCTTCTTCGCATTTTTCTTTGCGTCACGCACTGCCTGCTTTTCTGCTTTGGCTGCCAGTTTTGCTTCCTTTTTCGCATTTTTCTTATCCGCTTTTTCATGTTCCTTATGCAGTTTTTCTTCATATTTCTGTGCCCTTTTGAGGGCTTTCTTTTCCCTGCGTGTCAGTTTCCGGTTCGGTCTGCGGACACCTCTTTGGCGTTCCAGTGCTTCATATCCTGTCACCATCGGCTCATCGTGCAGCCTGCCGCTTACTGGTTTTCTTTTCATTACGGGGTCTGGAAGTTCTTCTTCTCCATCCTCCTCATCCAGCCAGTAATCATCCGGATATAATTCGTCTAAGCTCTGTGGCGGCTGTCTATCGTTTTTTCTTTTTAACACCCTTCGTTCCCCCTTTCTTTTTTCTGACCACGGTATATTTTTTCTCATACATATTTTCCATCTGGTACTTGCGTACCGGAGGACGGATAAATTTTACGGTGATCATATTTTTTAAGACCTTTTCTAACGGAAGTCCATCTTTCTCATACATGGCAAATAAAAATGCCGGAAGCATCAGAAGGCACATCCCGGTCGCTGCGTTACTGGAACCAATGATTCCCCTGCTTAAGAAATAAAACGGAAGCCCTACCGCCGCCGCAATCCCAAAGCAGATCAGCTGCCGTTTCGTCAGGTTGAAAATGATCTTATTCTTGACCTTGGTTAAGTCTTTAGGCACAGATACAAATGCCATTGCCAGTTCCTCCTTTCTTAGTGGGCGTTAAAGATACTGCGAGCGAAGTTTCCTGTTTTCATCAGACTGAAACACAGGATCACCGTGTATGCCATCACGCCGAACAATGCAGAATGTATGTTATCTGACATCTGGATGTTTGCGACCAGGACCGCATAGATTCCCACGCAGACCATCATAAAAAATCCCTGGAATGCCAGTGCAAACAATCCACGAAGATAGTTGTTCCCGATCTGCCCCCATTCCCGGTTGGACATGGTTGCAAACGGGATTGCTCCAACGGACGAATAGAGATAAATCTCAATCATACGTCCATACAAAATCACTGTAATAAAGACTGAGATAATCTTCATACACAGGCTTACAAGCATCGTTTCCAGTGCCAGTATGACAAGTTCACCGATCTCCATAGATTCCATCGCTGTCTCCATCGTGGAGATCATCGTATCTATATTGATCGCTGTATCAGAACTGATAACCCCAGCTGCCCGGCTGACTACGGACTGCCCGACATCAAATACCGCCATCGTAATCGTAAAGGTATGGCTAACAATCCAGACTGCCACCCACATCTTGAAAAAGTATTTAAAGAACATCCAGGTGTCGATGTCATGCATGTTGTTCTTTTCCGTCAACATGGAGATCAGCTCATAACAAAGTACAAATGTGATAATCATACCGGCAATCGGTACAATGACCGACTCGGAAAGATTCTGTATCATGCTGTAAATGCTGCCATTCCAGCCCTGCGGTGTCTGCCCAACCTGAGCAGCAATCTGACCGGTCTTTTCATTGACGTCGGTATACATTGTTGTCAGGTTGGAACTTACCATGCCTGTCAGAAGATTCCTCATCCATTCTTCAATCGCTTCAAATATCCGATCCATGAGTCATCTCCCTCCTGCTTCTCTCAGCTGAACAATCCGGACAGTAACGGTACCAGCTGGGTGCCGATCAGAACGACACCACCTCCTGCCATCAGCTGTTTTATCCCCAATTAGGTGTAAAACTTTGCTCGATGGCGGGCGGCGGCGTACAAAAATCTATATGGTGTTTTTTAGAGAACCGTCCCGGCGGGACAGGTCAGGCAGTGACCTGTTCCACCTCCGGGATG
>OAUC01000616.1_pt1 | contig 17422 bp, 9 predicted proteins | sample 1495091 | NCBI WGS metagenome assembly OAUC01 (sample SAMEA2579997, study PRJEB22360) | human gut metagenome | biome: human gut; feature: human-associated habitat; material: faeces | place: Denmark | collected 2008/2010
AGATAATCTTCTTCATTGTATACTGTTAAGCCCGGAAGATCAGATGGTGTGTGTATGCCATATGGTTTTCGTTTTACATCTTCTTCTCTTTTATATAATCCTACAATACGAATCGGAGTATCACAGGCCGGACAAATAGCTTTATATACGTTTTTCCCATTTTCTTTCATAACATATGGAAACTGCTTTTTTGTTTTATTTGTAAAATTCTCCTCTGTAATCAACAGCTCTTCCGATGATCCAGGTCTTGTTTTAAATGTATCCATCAATACCTCCTATTAATCAGACTCCACCATTCATACGGAATTTTTGGAACAGCTCCCTCATTGCTAAACAAGAAAGGATTGTACTTAGACCAATCGAAAACTCATGGTAATTATCCTTCATCATAAACAGATAATCTTCTCCGCATTCTTGGCAATCTGTATGATCTTTGATCTTATCATTACACAATTCTGCTTCATTTTCAAGAATCTTGCGATCAGAATATAAATATTTCTCCATTTGGTTCTTCTCCTCTTTTTTACAGAAACGATCCCACAGCCCAAAGACTGTGAGATCATTATTGGTTGTTATTTTTTCTTCTTCAGGATTTTCATACCCTTTTTCTTTTTCAGATAATAGAATCCTGCTGCTAAGATCAGTACGAATCCACCGATCAGTGGAAGGTAAGTCTTGACATTACTGAATCCACCAGTTGATGGCAGGTGCAGTGTGGAATCATTGCTCACCTCATAAGTTAAGTGATAGAAATAATAGTTATTTCCCTGCTTGATCGCATTGCTCACATCGATATTTTGATCGTTCACTTCGCTTTGTGTCACTGTCATTGGGATCGTTACATCGATTGGTTCTTTTAACAGTGTCTTACCGCTCTGTGTCTTTGTCTCTGTGATCTTATACTTATCCGGCAGTAATCCATCAAACTTAATCTCTCCATTCTCGTTTGTTGTGTCACTGGCGATCTTGTTTCCATCGGAATCTTCGATCGTAAATTCCACACCTTTTAATCGTTTTCCGGAGGAATCTTTCTTAACTAATTTTACGGATCCACGGATCATCTGGTTAACGAAAGTTGCATCTGCTGTCAGTTTCGCATTTCCCATAGTTCCTTCTGGTCCGATCTTAAATGTTACAGTTCCTTTGCTCTGGTCAACCGTTGCATTGGTGCTGTCAGATGTAAGTGTCAGGAGCTTAAAGTATTTTTCTCCACCACTCTCGCTACATGTATAAGTACCGTAGATCAGATCATCGAAGGTTGCAGAAAGTTTGATCCTTTCTCCCGGATGAGCTTTTAACTGTTTTGCCACTTCATCCTTGCTGAATTCAATCTCTTCCTTGTACGTATGTTTCTTTCCATAAGCATCGGTTCCTTTCAGTGTAAACGTAAATTTCGCACTTCCGATATCCATGTTTAAGTTAGATGGATCGATCTCTTTCGTGATCGTTACCTTTCCTCTTCCCGGTGTATGGGTATTGGTTGCAATCGTTGTATCAGGATCATCCTTATCGGTTGTATAAGTTGCCTTATATCCGATCTGACTCTCTCCTGTGACCACACCTTCTTGTACTTCCTGCCATGTATAAGTGATCGCTTTTCCATTCTCTTTCTTTGGAACGAGCTTGGATGTCGCTTTCCATCCATTCTTTTCAGACAAGGTTACGGTATCTGCGACTTTTCCGTTTCCGACAAGATTGAACTTGACAGAATCTGGGCGGATGCCATCGGAATCGTTGTTATCACTCCATTTCTTCTGAATGGATCTGGTCGTTGAATCTGGTCTATGAGTGTTTGTGATATCTGTTGAGATCGTTGTGATACCTGTAGATTTATCCGTTGATTTCTTTACTTCGTATGCAACTTCATAACCTGTTTTTGCATTTCCGTTAACAACAGAAGATGAATCTTCTTTCACTTCATATTCGTAATCTTCTCCAACAGGATCAGTCTTATTGAGGTTATTAAATTCTGCAGTCCAGTTATTGCTTGCACTTAACGTATCATGGTAATCCGTTTTTGTTCCATTCCTATAAACTCTTATATTAACAGAATCTGGGCGGATACCATCACTGTTATTGCTGTCATTCCAGTTTTTCTTGACAACAATTCGTACTTTATTACTCTTATCATATTTGTTTGTATAAGACAAAGTATAAGTATTTTTATCCCAATCACCACTTGCTTCACTGACTCTTGTGTAACCTGCTGCATTACAAACTTCACTAAACGTATAGTTCTTTTCCTCACCACGCTTGATATCTGTCTGCATTGCCCAGTTGTTATCTTTGTTCAGAACATAAGTCTTCACTTCATGTGTATTCTTATTTTCGGCTTTGATGGTCACTGATACAGGTCTTGTGTTCATGGAGTTGTTATCATCAATCCAGTACTTCTTCACCTGCACATAATCTGATGGAGTGTTGACAATTGTCTTGGAATCATGTTTGTAAGTTGTTTCATCGGTATTGGTATTTCCCTGGGATGCCACGTCATGGATAAAGTCCGCAGCCGTATTGTTTAATACTTCTCCGCCAAATGTCAGCTTTTCATCGGACTTATTATATCCAAGTGGTGCTTCGATCTCTTCCACCGTATACATTTCTTTGCCAACACCGTCTTTTGCATAAATACCAGTTGGCAGTCCGAAGAATTCCAGATAACCAAACTGATCATCTCCGGAAACAGTTGTTGCGATCGTATCACCTTTCTTAAAGATTGTTTTTCCATTGCGGTCCACGATCTCACAGGCTGCTTTTAATGCAAACTTAGCACCCGGTAACATATTTCCTTTGTTATCTGTTTTGATAAACTGAATGCTGTATTTCTGAAGCTTATCAGTCAGGTTCAGGTCGATGTTTATATGTTTTGCCGTATCTAAGGATACATCACTCGTATCATCCGGATCAATGACTTTGACTGTCGTTTCGATCGTCTGATATTTTGCATATTTACTGGATGACTTAAAGCTGATCTGAACTTTCTGTTTTCCAGACATATCTGCATAGGTTGGATTGAAGCTGACATCTGCATCCGTCACATCTTCCAGTGTTTCCTCTCCATTATCATCATAGAGCATAGAGAAGTCAAAATCACTGGCTTTGTATTTATCTCCTAACATAAAGTCTGTTTTTGGAGAAGCTGTGATCTGTAATCCTTTTGCTGCCACGTAATCATCCGTGATCTGTAACTTCTGATCCTGTGTATAGGTTGTCTTTAGTTCAGAACATCCGTAAAACATTTTGGATACATCTTCCACATTGGATGTGTTGAAACTTGATAAATCGAGTTCTTTTAATGCTCCGCATCCGGCAAACATCTCAGACATATCCACGGTCTGTGAAGTATCAATGTTTTTAAATTTGATCGTTGTCAGTGCTGTACAGTTTAAGAACATCTTACTTGATACAGCGTTCATGTAGATGACCTGTCCGGCTCTCTGTGTGGATACATAATAGTTGTTTCCATCTTTCCAGAGAACAACACTTCCGTCCTTGTTCTGGGAAACGTCTTTTGTCTGGACTCCGTCCGCTGCCTTTTCCCATGTAAACGTGATCGTCTCTGCATTGGCAAATTCTTTGTTTAAAGTTTCGCCTTCTTCCAGAACATAGATCCCTGTTGATGGTTTCGCATCTTCACTTCCCATTGGATCTTCCACATCCGGCGTTGTATTGTTTTTATTCAGATTGTTCATAGCATCTGGTTTCGTATCCCATGTGATATTGACTTCATGCTCTTCTTTATCAATGGTATATCCGTTTGGACCGGAAAGTTCTTTGACATAATAGTGGCCCTGATAGAAATCAGTCGTCTGTTTTCCATCGCTGCCTGTTCTTGTGAAAATCACTGGTCCGTCTTTGCTTGTTGTCTTTTCATCGATCTTTGTTCCCGCTTTCCATACAACGGTTCCATCATCTTTTGTGATATCTTCTTTGGCAAACAAGCCGTAAACAGCTCCGTTGATGTTATCATCTTCATATGTGAATCCTGCAACAGCTCCATCGATGTTATTATCTTCATATGCGAATCCTGAATCTCCAGCATACCCTGTCAGATACTCTCCTTTCTTCTGTAAGGAGATCGAACCCATGACCGGTGTATCTGTCTCGTTTAAGGTTGCTTTTCCGTTTCCGGCATTGTCATATTTGATCTTGATACTGTCAGACTTTTCACTTAAGGTAAAGGTTCTTTGTTCTGTATCAAGATTGTAACCATCCGGTGCAGTCGTTTCTTTGATCGTATAAGTTCCATATGGCAGTCTGCAGGATGCTTTCCCGTCAGAGGTCGTTCCTGTTGTTAATGTTGCCACCTGATTCTTTTCACTGTCATAGACTTTGTAGACAGCTCCGTTTAACAGTTTTTTTGTTTCAGAGGATTGTTTGACAAGTTCTACTTCGATCGGTTTTTCATTATCATCGTAAGAATAGCTGACAGTCTTATTTTTGTTGTCTTTTGTTAAGACGATATCCTGATCTTCGATCCAGTCATGCTTATCCTGTTCTTTTGTGCAGCCATTTTCACCGGCTACCTGATGCAGGATATAAGCTCCCAGTGCTACTTTTTCGCTGGTCTTTGCTTTTCCGTCCTTTCCGATCGTCAGTGTTTCCACGACATGTCCATCCGCTTCTTTTAATTCAAACTTCGCTCCGACTTCTGGTACATATTCATCCGCTGCGACTCTCTTTTGCTTGTATATCTCTACCCATCCGGAATCAGAGTATGGATCAGATGCCTCGATCTCATAAACATCCTGTCCTTTTTCCGTCTTTGGGTCATGATCTTTGGAATAGTAGATTCCCATCAGATCATATCCGTCAGCTCCCATGGTCTGAATAACGACAAATCCATTCTTCTTACTGTATTTGTCTAACATCAGGGCAGCTTTTCCCTCTTTGTTCGTTACGATCTCTCCAAGGATTGCTTTTTTGTCCAGGGAATTGATATAGTCGATTCTTTTTTGTGCATTTCCAAGATCCTGTTTTTCAATATCTTTGGTATAAGATGCATCCAGAACCGTAAAGGAAGCTCCAACTTCTGCCTTGCTTCGTTTATTCTTACTCATCTTCTTGATGATACGAAGTTTTGTGGAACCATAGTTCTTTAATACAACATTGTGATTGTATTTTCCTGTATCTCCATCCTCGATTTTGATATCTGCGGAATCCTCACTAAATTTATAGTTTGGAGTTCCTTCAATCTGATGAACATAATATGTTCCCGGATCCAGTTCTTTGGATTCTGCATATCCTTCCGTGTTCGTTGTGATCGTATCAGCAACTTCTTTTGTTGCTTTGTTGATGATCTCAAACTTGGCTTTCACTTCTTCTTTTTCCTGATGGGTACCTGTCTCATCATCATCAATGACTAACTTCTTTATTACAGAGATACGGGCTTTCTTTGTTTTGTTCTCACATTCAAACGTATAAGTGATCGGAGTCCCATCACCGTTCATTTCCTCGATCGTCTTTGTCATATCCTGTGCCATCTCATAGCCTGTTTTTCCTTTTGTCTGATGAATGGTATAAGATCCGTATGGCAGCAGTTTTGTTGTTGCCACACCCTCAGAATCCGTTGTGATCGTATCAACAACATCGTCGTTGATGTTCTTGATCTCAAAGACAGCATCCGGTTCTTTGACTTTTGTACTTCCTGTGACATAGTATTTCTTGATACTTAGTTTTCCCTGTACCGGTTTTTCATTTGCAGCAACTGTTTCATCTGTATTGTTCAGATAGACTTTGATCTTTCCGCCTGCTTCATTCTCTGCTGTTATGCGGAATCCTTTTGGTGGTACAAGTTCTTTTAGATAATATTTTCCAGGATGAAGATCTCCTGAAACGCCATCTCCATTCTTATCGGTCGTGATTCTTCCAACTTCTGTACCGGCCGGATAAAGGACCGTTTTGTTATCAGAACCCTTGATATCTTCTTCTGCATAGATACCATAGATCGCACCTTCAAAAGAAGCTTCTACTCCGTAATCCTCGCTACACTGTTTATGTAAATGAATCTTGATGGGGCTCCATGTATTTGAGACATCCCCAAATTTCAGTGTGCTGCGTTTCCCATTTCCTTCCTGTAATGTCTGCGTCGTGTCATTTAACAGATGTCCAAAAGGTGCGGTTCCTTCTTTGACTGTCCATACATGTTTCGTATTCATCTGAGATTCTATGGACGCTTTGACTTTTGCTTTTGCTTCGGCATTCGCTGCTTTCTTCGCAGCAGCTTTGGATTTATAACGCTTTAATACTTCTGTTTGTTCTTTTTGCTGTTTTTCAGACAGTTCATCCCAGTTTGTGACATATACCTTTTCTTCCTCCCTTGGAATGGTATAGGATGCACTGATCGCTCGGCTATAAGTGACCTTTGCAACTCCATCATCTCCTGTTGTTGCTTTATCCACATAGACCCCGTCACAGTAGAATAAGAAGGTTGCTCCGGATAATAAAGCTCCTGTGTCAGCATCTCTTTTCTTGATCCGGAGACTGATCTCTTTTGGCTTGGAATCACTATTAGATGCACCAATGGAAGCTGTTTTAGGCTTCGTATATGGAGTGTCATTTAATCGATACAGCATCTGATGGGAATCATGTTTTTTTCCTTTGACACATTTCTTTACTTTATAATAATAGATCGTTCCCTGCGGACCAGTCTTACTGATCGCATCACAGAACTTTTTTGCGTCAGATGTAGAATATCCACCATCGATGTTTTTTCCTGCCTGATAGACTGTTGTCTGTTTGCTCTTTCCTTTTCCACATGCCCAGATATAAGCCTGTGTTAAGATAAAGCTTTTCTCACTCTTAGACCCCTGCTCGTAATGAGTCAGCGCTTTTGCAATGGATTTTTTGCCATATTTCACGGCATTAGCGGTCTTATACTCCACGGTATCTCCGTTGCACATGCTCTTTCCGGAATCAAGACAAAATGTCTGCTTTCCGCCGGCTTTAATCTTCCATAAGCCTTCACTGGACGCTCGTCCAAGTTCCCTGATCCCAAAACTGCCTCTTGCTTTACTCATGCTTACTGTTGCTGTTCCTTCTTTGGCACTGACGTTAGTGATCGGTGTTGGCATTCCTGCTAACCCGCCAAAGAGAGATGAAAACAATGTGAGCAAAGATAAGAAGAATGTTCCGATCTTTTTCAGATTTTTTTTCAACTTATTTTTCATGTACAGCTTCCTCCTGTTTCTTTTCCTAAATATCGTAGGAATCATTTCTGAATACTTAGTCTGGTGAACCATTTAACAGAAGCCCACTACCTTTAGGTTGTTGGTAGTTCACTTCTATTTCAATTGCCGCCACACGGCAGCTCCTGTCAAAACAGGTCTGTTACCCATGGATCTAAAACAAAACTTAATTATTGTTTGATCCATAACGGTCTGTAAAATATCCCGGATCATCTTCTTTGTCGATGTGTGCAGATTTGGAATCAATGTTGGCATTGCTATATCCAGTTCCATTCTGTCCGGTAAGATTCACATCTCCCAAGAACATCTTGTCATCATGGATGATGTTCTTCGTCTCAAAACTTCCATCGCTCTTTTTCCAGATAGCGTACAAATGGCATGTTTCTCCCGGTTCACACAGATCTTTCACTGCTTGTCCATCTGTATATTTCACTTCTTCCGGTACTTCTTTATCACCATCTTCTTTTTCAGCCCATCCAATGAATGTATACCCTGGACGTTCAAATACATTTTTCGGTAAACCTACGGATTTATTATAAGTAAGATTTGCTGTGTAATCTGCAGCAGATGATCCGTTTCCGTGGAATTTTACTTCGAAATCACTTTTTGCCCATACAGCATAAAATACGGTATCTCCGTCTGTTTGATAGGTAAAAGACTGTCCTGCGGTATACTGAGGAGACGTTGCGTTTTCATCAGTGCTCCAACCCAAAAACTTATAACCTTTCTTTTTATATCCACTTTCTGGAAGAGTAAAGTTACTATCATAGGTTGCTGTACTATCTGAAACATTTCCAGAATCGGCTCCATTATCATCAAAGGATACATTATACTGATTAGCTATCCACTGAGCAATTTCTGTATAATTACCACTACATACAAGCCAGTCAGTACTAGATTCCCATCCCGTTCCCTGATCAATCCATTTATCAAATGTGTAACCTCGTCTTGAAACAGTAGGGAAAGCAAAATTATCTCCATCATTAAAATTCCATGAGAATCCGCCGCCATCTCCGCCAGCCGCATTATAATAGACACTATATTGAGATTTGGCCATATGAAATGTTCGACTACAATTAAAATCTCTAACATTATTATCAGTATGTGTAGATAATCCAATAGAATATGCACTAATACGTAATGTTTGATAAACCGTATGTTCTGATTTCTCGTGTCCAGTAGAACCTTCTGTTGATTTTACATAATAATCATTTGAGGAATCTTGTGATTGCCAACTTTCATACTCATGTGCAGGAATTGTATAACGAATTTTTACATCTAATGACGTGTATCTTCCATTATTATTTTTATACGTTGTAGCAGACCATGATGCAAGATGGAGATCATAATCACCACCGCCTCCTTGATTTTCACTGAATGTAACATTTCGACCTTTATTATTAAATGTTCCCTGTGTTACGTTTTTTCCTAGTCCGCTACAATAAAATTTCACTTCTAGCCAACTGCTTTTATTACCTGGGCCATCTACATAAAATCTTCCATATCCGTTTGTATATGTTCTACTAAAACCGGGACTTTCCTGATTATGAGCACTTGCATTTTGCATTTGATGCCATACCAAAACAGCAGCAAAAGATATCACAACTGCTAATGCGGCAACGATCTTTCCTTTTCCTTTTAAGGTCTTTTTTATCCTCTTCATGCTTTTCCTCCTTTCCTGATTGTTCCTTTCCAATTTTTTATTATTATGATCCAAAAAATAAGTAAGATTCCTAGTCCTATCATATGACACAGTTTTTCTCTTTGGATATCCCATTCGGATGATTGAAAGTGAGTATCTTTGATCGTATTGTTCTTTTTCTCCACGATCTTTTGTCCGTGGTCTCTGATACAGTACACAACATACCTGTATTTTCCATGACTTCGGTATGGGTGACAAGTAAGAAGTGTTACCATGTCTTTCCCTTTCCGGATCTTGATCTGATCGGAATCATCGGGCTGTATGATTTTGATCTCATCGACCCGATAAGTAAGCTTCTCCCATGGATTCTTTATGATCACACGATCTCCGATTTTTAATCTCTCGATCTCACGAAAATACGGGATCCCTTCGTACCCACGATGTGCAGCGATAACACAATTACTGTTTTTTGTACCAAGCGGCAGGGATGTCTCTCCCATGATTGCAGCACCTTTCCTCATATTTTCTAAAGTTGCTCCAAGGTATAATGGAAGTTTTACATCCATCTTTTTTATCCTGATATATCCAAAGTTGCTTTTACCAGCTTTTAACTTGATCGGTGATGTACGATAACTCCATACATCCTTTAAATTTTTCTGCCCTTCCGTATAAATTTTTTGATTATACTGTATAGCTTCTTTATATAAAGGATCTTTTTCTTTCGGAATTTTCTTTTCCTTTTCAAAGACTTTTATTTCCTGATCGGCTTTCTCTTGCTGCTGATAAGCAGAAAAAACAGGAGAGAGAAATACAAAAGTTCCAATGCCTATTAAGATGATGCCTAATATATTCATCAGATTTCTTTTCATTTCGTCTCTCCTTCTTTTTGTCGTATTTTTTCTGACTTTTTTCTTCTAAGCTTTTGATATACTTTTCCTGATAAGACCAGTGCTATAACGATTGCAAGTCCAATTGCGATCGCTCGTTTATAAGTTCCCATCCATTGGGAACCCTTATTTCTTGGTCGTATCGATGATCGTTGCTTCTTTACATATTTGGTTCTGACACCCCGTACCAGTAAACGATGGTCATTGACTCCATATGGGGTACATGTTACGAGAGTAACATAATCTTTTCCATCTATGATTTGAAGTTTTTCTGTATCCTCCGGCTTAACAACTGATATCTGATCAACTTTATAAGCTAGTGTGCGATCTAATACATGTATAAAGAATAAATCATCATTTTTCATCTCTGTCAGATCAGTGAATAGTTTGGCTGAGCTGAGTCCTGTATGTCCAGTTAATACACTATGTGTACTTTTCCCACCTACCGGAATTGAAGATGCTGCAAGGTGTCCAACTCCACGTTCCAAAATTTCTGCATCTGTACCATGATAAATAGGAAGATTAACAGAAATACAAGGGATTTCTAAATACCCCATAATTCCTGAATGATCAAGATTTAGGATATTATTGTAAATCATTGTTTCCCCATCACTTTTTTTCGCCTTGAACGGGTCAGTTAATTGCACTGCTGATTTTGTTAAATCTTCATTATATTCTTTTGCTTCTTGAAAAGCTTTATCTTTTTGTTTCTGATCATATGTTTTTGCTTGTTTCTCATAAGACTTAATTGTTGAACCAGCACTTTTTTCAAATATATAATTACTGATAAACGGATAAGATAATAATGCAATCAGTATTGGAGTAATTTTTTGTTTCATAATCTTTTTACTATACCCTGTCAAATTAATTTGACAGGGTTTTATTTTACAATCAATCTTTACAATCTAATTGTCAAAAGGACAATTTATGAAGTCCTGATTTAAATATACTTTGTCATATGCATAGTAAATTCTAAAATCTTAAAATTTACTATTTAAATTCTACTGTTTTAACATTTGACCATTTGCTGTAGACTCCATTTCCATAATCAGCTCTTACTCTTGCATAACTGTATCCGAGTGCAGAAGAGATTGTTACACTGGTCTGATCTGTTTTTACTGTAATTGGAGTGAATCCAGTTTTTGAATCTTTTGTAAAATCTTTGTTCCAGCTAAGCTGTACCTGATAAGATTTTGCAAACTTTGCTTCTTTAAAAGTAATTGTTTCGTCATATGTTGATAAAATATATCCCCATACTGTTTTTGCCGTTGCAGATGTAATCTCTGGTGCTTTAATAAACTGACTGATATAGTCTAAATAAGCCTGTTTGTAGTCTGTATCAGCTACAGTTTTACTATAAGATGTCTTAGCAGTTGGATATTTTTCAGCAGCAGATACTCCTGTTATACCTGATCCAAGAATAGATCCACCGATCATGCTTGCTGCCATCGCATATGTTGCAATTTTTCTTGCAATTTTTTTCTTAGTCATTTTATTTATTCTCCTTCTATTAATTTTTCCGGACCATACATTTAAATGATCCGGAAAAGTCATGATTTAATCGTCAAAAGGACCATTGACGAAATCCTGATGTAAATGTAATTTTCCGCATCCAATCATTTTTTTCTCGGACCATTTTCCATGGACTCCATAACCATAATTAGCTCTTACTTTTACATAACGTCCGTGCCATGTAGGTGTAAGGAAATCATCGTTCTTAGTGTATACACCCAAAGAAGGTTTCTCTGTTGTGTATGTTTTCGTTACTTTAAAGTTGTCATCTTTGCTGATCATTACATCATAAGACTTTGCATATTTCACTTCTGTAAAGCTGATACTTAACAGATTATTTGTGAAAATATATCCATGATCAAATACAGCCTGTTCAACCGTTGGTGCCTGCATATACTGATTCATGAAATCTTCATATGCCTTCTTGTAATCTTCATATGATTTTTTGTAATTTGTGCCTGTGTTAGACATTACCTTACTATAAGCTGATTTGGCTGTTGCTGAAGATGGATACTTTTCAGCAGCAAATACGCCTGTTGATCCTGAGCCAATAACTGCTCCACCGATCATAGTTGCTGCCATTGCATATGTAGCAATTTTTTTTGCAAATTTTTTTGCCATGATATTCTCCTTTCAGACAATTAATAATTGCCTAATCCTAAATAAATAGTTACATACTGTCTCTTTACAGTTCTTGTCATTCTTACAAGCTTCAACTTTTATGGAAAAAATATTTATTTAAAATTTTTACTGGACTTCTTTACGTTTCTGGTTCTTCTTGATAATGATAAATCCGCACCCAGCGATTACAACTCCTGCGATGATCAATGCGTAACTTCCTGCTCCACCTGTCATTGGCAGTAAGAACTGTTTCTGGTTTGTTACCTGCATATCAACAAACGCATTTGTGGATTCTCCATTCGCACTCATGGTTGCTCTTTTATCGTCCACGGTTGCAGATGCGTTGATCGTCTGAACTGCTACATCATTTGCAAGTTCTTTACCATTCTTCACACCATCGTTTGCTGTAGAATCATTTCCATTCTTGGACTGGATTCCTGTGATATTCGCTTCTGTTGGTGTAATATTGGCTTTTGTAGATGTGATATTTACAATGATCTCTTTCTTGAGCAGTGTATATCCTGCATCTGAATGTGTCTCTGTAAATCCATATTTATCAGCTTCGATACCGTTGATCACAAGTTTTCCGGCTGCATCTGGACTGAACTGTGTAGCTCCTTCTTCTGTAGCGGATTTACCTGTTACCTGATATACTCCGGCTCTGTCTGCTCTTGCTACTAAGTAGTAATTATCAGATTTGTTCTGGATCACGAATTTAACTTTTGTTGCATCACCTTTATTGTCAGAGAATTTCTTTGTGAAGTTGTATCCAAAGCTGTATACGATACATTTATCTTTTAAGATATCCCAGTAATCTGTAGATGTTCTCTTCCATGTTAAGGACACATCGTTAGGGTTACCTTTATCACCAAGAACAACTGTATCATCGTTGTTTACATCTGCTGTGTAGTAAACAACGATATATTTGTCAGAGTATTTCTTGTTGATTTCACTTAATCCTGATTTTGTCATTTCTACTTTCATAGTAGAGTCTTCGCCAGATTTACCATAAGTTACAGCGAACTTAGGATCTGTGTCAGATGTTTTCCATACTGCGATTGCACCGCTCTTGTCAACGTTGTTAACGTTTGTTGTATCTGCTGCATCTTTGTTGTCATAGATTGCGATCACTGCATTTTTGTTGTATGTCATACCTTTTGCCATCTTATCATCGAATGTATAAGTAGAAAGATATGTTGTACTTGATGTGATATGTGGCAGTTTGGAAATAAACTGATAATCCAGTTTTTCTGCCTTGGATGCTGTGACTGTACTCTGATATGTGTACTCTTCTCTTGCGTGTGTGAAATCAGCTAAAGCATCCTGATTTGCTGTTGTTACATTATCTTTGTCAGGATTATTACGCACACGTTTGTCTAATGTAGGAACACCTGTTTCGTTTTTTGGATAACATACAACATCGTAGAACCAGTCGTCACCTTCTGAATCTGTAGATGGTAACTGCACGAACCAAGGATTTGTTGTATAAGTTACATCTTCTGGTACTTTTGTTTCAACGATCAGATATAAACCTAAAGGAAGTTTGTCTTTCTTTGTTACACCTTTTGCATCTGTAAGATCCATGGCTGTTCCACCTTTGCCCATATAATCTTCCAGTTTATCTTTTGTGGCTGTATTATCTTCTAATGCTTTTGCCAGTTTGTCATTGATGATCTGGCTTGTAAAGTAATCTTTGCTACCTTCTGTTTTTGCTGCATCGGAATCTGTTAATCCAATGATTTTCTGTAACGCATCTGGTAATTCATAGATCATCTGAACTTTTCCATTTTCAGACTGCTGTTCTACATCACCGACTCTTAAGTAACTAAATTCTACCCCTTTGATTGCATAATTCTTTAATGCTTCTTCTGCTGCTGCATCCTGTTTTCCAGTAGATGTAAACTGATCTAAGTTAACTCCACCTTTTTTCGCTGCTGTCATGTCGTATTTGTGAATTGTTAATGATGCTGTTCTTGTTGTATCAATAACATCATTCTGAGCTGCGTAAGCAGGCACTGTAGGAACAGCAATCATTGCTGCGGACATACATGCGTACATCACTTTTTTTAATACTTTTTTCAGATTCATACTTTGTGTTGGTAGCACGTAATAAGCTACCTCCTCCTTTCAAAATAAAAAACAATAGATACCCTTTTCTATCACCTGACAGATCCCGCATTCAACGGGCGATTACAATATCTTTTATTTTGAATTATGAATTCCAATAAATGTATCATAGTCACAAGGGAATCAAGAAATATCAGTTCTTGCTTTTATTGGATTCGTATAAAATATAAGTAAGATATTATGCACTTCTTCATCATGGATTGACAATCTGTAAAATTACAATGACCAAAACAACAATTATGACTATATAATAGATAATCCAATACCATGACTTTCTACCGAGAATTCCCCGGAGTACATAAGATAAACTTAATTTTTGTCCTTTCTTCTTATTACATGTCTCACATGAAGCGGTCAGATTCTTTTCATCATTAATGTCGTTGATCTTTACCAATCGAAGAATAAACTGCAAAATCTTTGATTTCTGAGCTTTTCTAATTGATATGATATGATCAACTGTTACATCTTTCTTTTTTAAGAATCTTCCGCAGTATGCACATATATAATAATCTTTGAAGATTGGACGATTTTTATCAAAAAACTTCTTTCGGTAATCTCCTGAACGAAGATAACTGTTTGGATAACTCTGGTATTTTGTCCGATAAGATTCAAGTAATGTTTTCATTGTTTCAATCTCATTTTCATCATCCAGTTGTATCACATATTTTCCTCTTACATGAGAAAAACCTAAAGAAGTTAAATGCTGTTTGTAAAAGTTTCTTCTATTTAAAAGCTTTCGATTTCCTTTTGGAATCACGTCTTTTTCTAAAACTTCAATGATCAAGTTTACACCCTCTTTTCGATTCCCCCTCTTTTTCGATATTTTTTATTTTCATGTTCAATAAAAGAACAAAGTTAAGTCCTTAATTTATAAATTGCTATCGCCGACAGCTTTTACCTTAGTAAATTAATTCGATAAAATTCTTATTTTTACTCACTGTGTAATTTGGCCCTTTGGAATCATCTGATTTCACACAGTTCTAAAACTGATTGTAGGGAATCAATTTTTGGTCCTATCCTTTGGAATCATCTGATTTCACACAGTTCTAAAACTACATGGTTTGCTTAATAAGGGGATGGGCGCCTTTGGAATCATCTGATTTTATTTTTCATCATCCTCAACCGATGGTTTTGCTTTTATTCTTTTTCGTAAAACAATAACTGCTGCCAGAATCACAGCAAGTGATACACCACCTGCAGTTGCCATCGCCGGCACACTGTGAATAAATCTGATCCATAGGTTTGTTGTAACATAAATGTTATCCATCGTAATTTCAGATTCATTTCCCGCGGCATCCTTCACAATTACATGAATGCTTTGAGCTTCATCTTTCTGATCCAGAGGAATGTCAATCTTTTCAGGAACTTTTTCATCGTATTCCTTTATCAGATTATCATTGACATAAACTTTCGCACTCTGTAACAGCAAGTTGTCTTTTACAAGAACTGTTGCGGTTCTTCCATCCTGGGCATAAACCTTACCACCTTCAATGTTTGAGATTAAGATGTTTGGTTTTGTTGTATCAACCCCAAAACTGATTGACGCTTTTTTCTTTGACATATCATTGGAAGATGTATGCTTTGCCGTATCCTTAGAAGATGTAATGATACGATAAGTACCTTCCTCTTTCAGTGCCGAAGCATTGACTGTGTAGGTAACTTTGTACCACTTATCATGTTTCTTCTCAATCGATGCATCTTCATTTTTCAAAGCAATCGGATCATTATCTCTTACAACTTTTAAATTGCAATCTGATAATTGATCTGGATTAATCTCTTCCAAGACAATCTTATCAGCATCTTTTACATAAGTACCATTAATAGATTTTGCATAAGATGATAAATGATAAACAGAACCATATCGATTAACCGTAAAGTGAATGGATTTTTTTGAAATATTTCCGGCTTTATCTTCTGACTGAATCACGAATGTATAATAATCATCATTTTCCATTGCATTTGGAATCTGCTGATAAGTTACTTTGTATCCGTTCTCCACTTTCTGTTTTTCATTTACTTTAAACTTACGACCTTTCATTTCTCCGACTAGCTGATCACTGCCTTTGTCAAGGTACTTATCTGTTAATGTATATCCACAAGTAACAGCTCCAGTATTCGCACTGGAATCACTTGGTGTTACCTGATCGATCTTAGGCTTTGTCTTGTCAACGATAAAAGGTTTTGCACTTTGTTTCTCTAAAACATTTCCGGCAAGATCCTGTCCTGCAATAGAAAGATGATATTCTTTATCTTCATTAAATGTAACAGTCATCACATGTTCATTTCCATGACTGCTCCATCCACTTTTCTTTCCATTTGTTGAGACATTCAGTTCTTTAAAATTTTTCTCTGTTACCCGAATAGTTGCAACTCGATCCGCTTTGTAATATTTTTCATTCTTCACAGAATTATTATCAAAAGAGATTTTCGCTACAGGCTTTGTTTTATCGATCACAAAGCTGTCTGTATGAGTACCAACATAAGTGACTGGAAGGTTCTTGTTTCCGGCAAGATCGGTACTTGCTGCTGTTAAGGAATATTCACCGTCCTGATCAAATACTACATTCATTTGATAAATATAATACTGACTGCCATCTTCTCTGCTGTGTAATACTCCATCACTGACAAAATTGGATTTCAATCTTGTTTTTACACCATTTTTTGTCAAGTAAACAAGTGTCTTATTACTGTCAAAGTTCCTTTCTTTGATCGTGATTGTTGCTGTTCGATTCTTTTTGAAGTATTTTCCCTCAGACTGATTATTGTCATAAGAGATTGTGATCTCCGGCTTGGAAACATCAATGTTGAATTTCTTTCGGACCGTACTCTTATGTCCGGTGTTATCCACCATTGTAAATTTAGCTTCTACACCGTTTTTGTTATTCTGAGAAGCATCAATCCTTACATGATCCTTCTTATATTCATACTTCATATCATCATAGGAAGATTCTTTCGAATTCACTGCCCCGGCTTCATATGATATATTCCCAATTCCGGAATAAGTATCTTCTGCTTGAAGTCCAAGGTAAATATCATGATTATAATATTTCTTTTCCTGTGTCTCCTGTAAGATATGAATTGAACTGGTTGTACTGTGTTTTCCATTATTCTCTAGGATCGTTCCGGCTGATTTGTATTCTTCTGATACATTTCCAGCTTCATCGATCGCTCTCGCATAAATGTTACCCTTGAAATTCGGAGTGATCTCAAATGTTGCTTTGGAACCGTCTTGTGTTTTTTCTTTTGATTGTGTTCCTTCATCTACTGTATGATATTCAATCCTTGCAACTCCACTGGTATCATCATGAGATGTAATTCCAATCTTTGCGATCGTATCAAAGAAATATTTAAATGGTCCAGATTTCTTTGCACTCTGGTATCCTTTTACAAAATCAATTGCAATATTCTCAACTTCCGGAGCTGTCTTATCAATCTTATAAGACTCT
>OAUC01000619.1_pt1 | contig 17322 bp, 12 predicted proteins | sample 1495091 | NCBI WGS metagenome assembly OAUC01 (sample SAMEA2579997, study PRJEB22360) | human gut metagenome | biome: human gut; feature: human-associated habitat; material: faeces | place: Denmark | collected 2008/2010
TTGATTAAAAAGTCCTTGACAATTCGTCTCTGGAAAAACAGCGAAGTCGATTCTGATTAGCTGCGGTGCGAGGTTAGCACCATTTGACATAAAAGAGCTGCGTGACCTGATGGAATATGATGAACTGGAACTTGATACTTTAGGCGAGGAAAAAACAGCGTTGTTCGTTATTATTTCCGATACAGATGCTACGTTTAACTTTGTGGTGTCTATCATGTATTCCCAGCTCTTTAACCTGCTTTGCGACAAGGCAGACGATGTTTATAACGGAAGGCTCCCGGTTCATGTGCGTATGCTCCTTGATGAGTTTGCGAACATCGGGCAGATTCCACAGTTTGAGAAGCTGATTGCTACAATCCGTAGCCGGGAAATATCAGCTTCTATTATTTTGCAGTCAAAATCACAGCTCAAAGCGATTTACAGGGACAATGCAGATACCATAGAGGGCAACTGTGACACTACACTGTTTCTCGGAGGAAAGGAAAAGACCACCTTAAAGGAACTGGCGGAGGTGCTGGGAAAAGAAACCATTGACCTGTATAACACCTCGGATACGAGGGGAACGAGCCAGTCCTACGGTCTGAATTATCAAAAGACCGGGAAGGAGCTTATGAGCCAAGATGAGATTGCTGTCATGGATGGCGGGAAATGTATTATGCAGCTTAGAGGTGTCAGACCATTTTTTTCGGATAAATTCGATATAACGAAGCACAAGCGGTACAAAGAGCTGTCCGATTATGACAAGAAAAATACCTTTGATATGGAGCAGTATGTGAAGCATCTGCACCACATGAAGGTTACGGAAAAGACAAAGGTAGATGAAGCCTTTGACTGCGGGGAACTTTCCCCGGATACAACTGAATAGTAACATTTGGACACGATGTCCAGAAGTATGGGAGTTTTGTAGGCAGAATACAATGCTCCTTATTTTTTGCACAAAATTATATCTTAGGAAAGAAAGAGGTAAATAATATGTCATTTTTTACAACAGCAGTAACCGGATTAAAAACAGTCGTAACCGCAATCGGAGCAGGCGTGGCAGTATGGGGCGTAATCAACTTATTAGAGGGTTACGGAAATGATAATCGTGCGACACGTTCGTAAGTGAAAAGCTTACGCACAGAGTCGAAGGACTATTACAAGTCCGAAACTTTGGAGAACTGATATTCCGATGAGTGAAATGAGGGAGTAACGCCCTGAAGCGCTCACACTGATACTCCGACTGGCATCAGCGTGCAACCGCCAAAGTGTCAGAAGCTCGGTAAAGTCGGCAGAGAGTAGCCGTAAATATGGCTAACTACCATATACGAAAGCTGTCCAGGGGTGGATGGTGCTACCTATATGCCGGGTGTCGGTTACTCATGGTCAGAATGTACGAAAGTACTGACGAACTTCCGAATGTACGAGTCTAAACGTTGATACTGTCGAAAGGCAGTAGCCCTTGCATGGGCGTGTCCGTGGATTAGTAAGATTGGTTGTTATGAAAGTCCATGCATTGTTACAGGCAATGCGGTTCTGCAGGACTGGACACAGGCTTAGAGGAAGGACCTAAAGGTAATCAAAGATAGGAGTATCGGAGCGTGGAAAGCTGGGAATGTGGAGGCTGTTGCAAGCCAATGATGCAGTAGACAGGAAAGGGTACACACCCATAACTGTCTTTTATCCCAGTGAGAGTAGGGGCACAGTACCGATGAAGCGGTGATAACAAACCGTGGAGGGATAGCCCCAAGTCGAATTCAACAAAACAAATGAATATACGATAAACGCAGCTTCGAGTATGACAAAGAAAATCCAAACCGAAGGGAGAGGATGCCTGTGTTGACTTCGAAACAGCAAGAACAGAAATCTAAACAGAGAAAAATCCGCAATTCTGAGTATTACGATATGGTAAGTACTTTTGACGGACTGCATGCAAACAGTAAGAAAGGCAAGATATTTAATCATCTCATGGAAATCATTGAGAGTGAGGAGAATATCAAGCTGGCATATAGAACGATAAAGACGAATACAGGAAGTGATACCGCAGGTGTGGACAAAAGGACAATTAACGACCTTGCTAAATTAAGTGAGGAAGAATACGTCCGTCTCATAAGAAAGCAATTCAGTTGCTATCATCCACGCCCAGTAAAGCGTGTGGAGATACCAAAGCCCAATGGAAAGACCAGACCTCTGGGAATTCCGACTATCGTTGACCGAGTGGTTCAGCAATGCATCTTATAGGTCATGGAGCCGATATGTGAGGCCAAATTCAGTGATAATTCTTACGGATTCCGTCCTAACAGATCCGCTGAACACGCCATCGCACAGTGTATGCGATTGATACAGGTACAGCATATGTATCACGTAGTAGACCTCGATATTAAAGGATTCTTCGACAACATCAATCACACAAAACTGATAAGGCAGATATGGGCATTAGGAATAAGAGATAAGAAACTGTTATGCATCATTAAGGAAATGCTGAAGGCACCTGTTATTCTGCCAAATGGAGATAAGATATTTCCTACTAAAGGAACTCCACAAGGCGGTATCCTGTCACCATTGCTTGCAAACATTGTTCTAAATGAGTTGGATTGGTGGATTACTTCCCAATGGGAAGAAATGCCAACGAAAACAGATTTTACAACAAGAAGCAATAAGCAGGGAACAGTTATCAAAAGCCATGCTTACAGGGCTTTACGCAGAAGCAAACTGAAAGAAGTGCATGCGGTGCGATATGCCGATGATTTTAAAATCTTCTGCCCCACACACGCAGAAGCTGTCAAAGTCTATAAAGCTACAGAAATGTGGTTAAAAGACCGCTTAGGTCTTGATATAAGCCCCGACAAATCAAAGGTAGTCAATCTGAAAAGGCAGTATTCTGATTTTCTCGGATTCAAACTGAAAGTGCGGAAAAAGGGAAAGAAATATGTCGTCAGGTCACATATGTGTGACAAGGCATATAAAAAGGCTCATGAAAAGCTGACAGAGGAAGTGAAAACTCTGGCTCATTCGTCAGATGACACAGCTCAGTTTATGCAGTTGCAGAAATATAATTCTGTAGTCGCAGGATTACACGAATACTACTGCATTGCAACAGAAACAACAGCAGACTTTGGAAGGCTTGCCTTCAGTATCAACAAACAGCTTAGAAACAGGCTGAAAGGCGATGTATCCCGTAATGGTGCTCTAAGAAATGGTTTCATCAAAGACAAGTATGGTAAAAGCAGGCAATTGAGGTTTCTGCATGAACGTCCCATTGTTCCAGTGGGAGCCGTTCCGCAGAAAAATGCCCAAAACAAAAGGAAAGTCATCAATAAATACACAGCCAAGGGACGAGAACTGATTCATAAGAATCTTACTATCAATACCGACGCAATGTTATGGCTGATGCGTAATCCTGTTAAAGGCAGGTCGATTGAATATGCAGATAACAGAATATCACTATTTGCGGCTCAATATGGTAAATGTGCAGTCACTGGACTTCCTATGGAAGTGCATGACATACACTGTCACCATAAAATGCCATCAAGCAAAGGTGGTACGGATGCATATGAAAATCTGATATTAATCTCAAAAGCCGTCCATGTGATTATCCATGCAACGTCTGAAATCACAATCAGAGAATATCTAAACCCACTGCAATTAGATGATTCTAAACTTGCAAAACTTAACAAACTTCGAACTATGGCAGAAATGCCTGTAATCATTCTTTGATAATTATGCTGTTACGAAGTGTGTAAATCGTATATGAAAAGCCCTGGCGGTTGAATTCGATGGAACGCCGTGTGCGGTGAAAGCTGCATGCACGGTGTGGAGCGGGGGAAAATCCGGAGATTATATCAAAGGATTACCTATCGCTATCAGGTGCAAAATCACAGGGAATCAAGCAACTTATGAGTGGAGGTGGCATTGTCATTGTGGCACAGACGGTAATTCCACAGCTTACAAGCCTGTTCTCATAATTCATGGGTGCGATTCTTGACAAGATAACTGAATTTATAAAGGAAATGCTGCAAGGGTGGGTTTTGGACAACCTCTCCACGATGTTTACGGATGTGAATGGCAAGGTCGGGACAATCGCCGAAGAGGTTGGGAAAACACCCAGCACATGGAACTCCGGTATCTTTTCTATGGTGGAGAGCCTGTCGGAAAATGTGATGATACCCATAGCCGGCATGATTATCAGTGCCATACTCTGTTATGAGCTGATCACGATGGTCATGGATAAGAACAATATGCATGAAGTAGGAAGCGAGTTCTTTTTCCGTTACCTTATCAAAGCCTGTATCGCTGTGCTGCTTCTCAGCTACACCTTTGACATTACAATGGCGATTTTTGATGTGGGAAACCATATCGTGACCAGAGCAGGCGGTATTGTTTCGGGTTCCACTACCATTGATGTGACGGATACCCTTAAAACCATGTTTGACAGTCAGATTGATACAATGGGCATCGGCGAGCTGATCGGGCTTGGTATCGAAACCATGATTGTCAGCTTATGTATGAAAATCATCTCCCTGCTTATTACCGTCATGCTTTTCGGGAGAATGATTGAAATCTACCTTTATATTTCAGTAGCTCCGGTTCCCTTTGCCACATTCAGCAACCGGGAATGGGGCGGTATCGGAAACAATTATATCAAGGGACTGTGTTCTCTGGCATTTCAGGGATTTTTCATTATGGTATGCGTGGCAATCTATGCGGTGCTGGTATCCGGCATCGCAGTTGCAGACAATCTGCACACAGCACTGTGGTCGGTGGCAGCTTATACCGTTGTCCTGTGTTTCAGCCTGTTCAAGACAGGTTCCCTTGCGAAATCAATCTGGAATGCCCATTAGAACACATTTCAAGGAAAGGAGGGAACAGCCGGGGCTTGCAGTATCAGCTCCGGCTGTGATGTTATGGCAATATCCGTAGCAGTGCCAAAGAATTTAAGCGGCATAAAGACAAAAGTAGCGTTAAATCTGACGAAACGCCAGCTTATTTGCTTCAGCGGTGCAGGTGCGGTAGGGATTCCCTTTTATATTTTTACAAAAGGGTTTATCGGCACACAGGCATCGGCACTTTTGATGGTAGCGGTCATGCTGCCTTTTTTCTTTCTGGCAATGTATGAGAAGGACGGATTTCCGGCAGAGAAGATTCTGTATTTTATGATAAGGCAGAAATTCCTCACACCGGGGATTCGTCCCTACAAATCAGAGAATATTTACAGAAGATTAGAAGAAACAGAGCGTATAAAAGAGGAGGTGCGTAAACTTGAAGAAAAAGCAGGCGGCAGAAAAGCCGGACAGACATAAGAAAAAAGGAAAAACGAAACCGGGGCTGACCTTTGCGGAGCGGAGAAGGCTTGCGGAGTTAAAACACAGGCTTGCCGGAACAAATAAAAACGCAGAAAAGCCCACCACAGCACAGAAGACCATTACCTTTCAGAAAATGTACCGGGACGGTATCTGTCAGGTCACTTCTGGTTTTTATACAAAAATGGTGGAGTTTTACGATATAAATTATGACCTGCTGGAAGTTGAGGACAAAGGGGAAATACTGGAGGAATACAGCAGGCTGATTAACTACTTTGACCCGTCCATTAAATTTGAATTGTTTTTGTTTAACAGACAGGTCAACGAGCAGACCTTAATCGACCAGTTTGATATTCCCCTGCAGGGCGATGATTTTGATGATATTCGTGAGGAATACACGCAGATGTTAAAGAAACAGGCTGCAAAGGGGAACAACGGTATTATCAAATCCAAATATCTGATTTTCGGAATTGAGAGCAAAGGCTTTAAGGAGGCGAGGTCAAAACTTACCAACATCGAAGCCGATGTGATTAAAAACTTCACAAATCTTGGCACATATGCCAAGAGCCTTGACGGAAAGGAACGTCTGCGTATCCTGCATGAGTATTTTAACCAGGATACAATGGAGCCTTTCCGTTTTTCCTTTAAAGAACTGGCGGAGTCCGGCAAAAGTGTGAAAGATTATGTTGCTCCACCGGGTTTTGATTTCCGCTATCCCAGCCGCTTTAAGGCAGGGAAGATGTATGGCAGCGTCCATTATCTGGACATTATCGCTCCGAAATTTGATGATGAGCTGTTGAAAAAACTTCTTGATATTGATGCGAACCTGACCATTACCATGCATATGCAGACAATGGATCCGGTCAAGGCGATTAAGATGCTAAAGGGTGCTTTGACGAATATTCAGAAGATGAAGATTGAAGAGCAGAAAAAGGCGGTAAGGTCAGGTTATGACATGGATATTCTTCCAACGGACATCATCACTTATGAAAAAGATACCCTTGACCTTTTGGACGATTTAAACAGCAGCAATCAGAAAATGGTTAAGATGACATTTCTTCTGACCTGCTATGGCAGAAGCAAGCGGGAGCTGGAAAATATCACGCAGAGGGTGTCCGGCATTATCCAACAGGCAAACTGCAACCTTAGATGTATGCAGTATTTGCAGGAGCAGGGACTGATGGCATCGGCACCGATTGGGTGTAATGATACGGGAATTGAACGGGATTTGACAACAAAGAGTACCGCTATCTTAGTACCGTTCTGCACGCAGGAATTATTTATGCCAGCCCCGGCTATTTATTATGGTTTAAACGCCCTTTCCAACAACATGATTATGGCAGACCGGAAGCGGCTTCGTACACCAAATGGTGTGATTCTTGGTACACCGGGAAGTGGTAAGTCTTTTAGTGCAAAGCGAGAGATTCTATCCTGCTTTCTGATGACAAAGGACGATATTGTGGTCTGCGATCCGGAGGGCGAATATTTTGCCCTTGTGGGAGCGTTGCATGGGCAGGTGGTAAGGCTGGCAACCAATTCCAAAGATTATCTGAATCCGATGGATATTCAGTTGAGCCATAAGGGGGATAAGGAAGCCCTGAAGCTGAAATCCGATTTTGTCATTACCCTTTGTGATTTGATTGCCGGAGGAAAAGACGGTCTGGAAAATGATGAAAAAGGTATTATTGACGAGTGTATCCGCCATATTTACGATGCCTATTTTGAAAATCCGGTGCCGGAGAATATGCCGATTCTGGAAGATTTATATAATGCCCTGTTGAAGCACAAGAACAAAAAAGCGGAGCGTATTGCAAACTCTCTTGTCCTGTATGTGCATGGTTCGCAAAATTATTTTAACCATAGAACAAATGTGGACAGCAAGAACCGTATTATGTGCTTTGATATTCGGGATTTGGGGAATCAGCTAAAGGAGCTGGGAATGTTAATCGTGCAGGATGCGGTATGGAACCGGGTATCACAGAACCGGGAACGCAAGATTGCCACCCGCTATTATTGTGATGAGTTCCACCTTTTGCTGAAGGAGAAGCAGACCGCTGTCTATTCGGTGGAAATCTGGAAGCGTTTCCGTAAGTGGGGCGGGATTCCTACGGGGCTGACGCAGAACGTAGGCGATTTTTTGAAGTCAGAAGAAATCGAGGGAATCCTCGGCAATTCTGATTTTGTATATCTCTTAAACCAAAATGCAAAGGATCAGGCAATCCTTGCGGACAAGCTGGGATTGTCAGAAAAACAGCTTGCCCATGTAACCAATTCCGAGCCGGGATGCGGACTGATTCTGTTTGACAACGTGGTTATCCCGTTCGTGGATAAATATCCGGCAGATACTAAGACCTTTGCGGTTATGAATACCAAACCGGAGGAAAGTGTAAGGCAGGAGGTAAATGAGTAGTGGCGGAGAAAAAGAAACAGAAATCGGCTGCATTTGCACAGGAGAAAAATACCTTTACCGGAGAAATTCCAAAGAAAGCAAACGAGGGGAAAAGAAAAAATCCGCAGCATATCAGCCGAGAGATGCAGATACCACTTCTGGACATGATGTCCAGAGGTCGAAAAATACAAAGAAGTATCAGAAAGCAGATGCTTCTGGACAGAATGTCCAAAAGTCCGAGGGAGCAGAAGCCGGAGAGAAGTCCAAAAGTAATTTTATGCAGCCGGACAGCACTTTTACGGAGGAAGCCGGAGAGGAACAAGACAAAAAATATTCTAGTGACGATTACCGTCATAAGGACACCTATCATCAATCACAGAAAAAGGGCAGGTATCAAAGGCGGGAGATAAAGAGCCGGGAGCGAGTGAAGCAATCTGATTTTGAACAGGATTTCCAGACAAAGGACACTACCTTTACCGGAGAGGCAGAATCGGAATTTCATGGAAGCAAAAAGTTAGACCGACTGCAAAAGAAAGCGGAGAAAGCCGGAAAAAAGACGGAAGCTGCAAGGAAGAAGATTCCTAAGAAAACGGAGTATTCTCTGGAGCGTGTTTTTGATGAAAAAACAGGCAGAACAAAATATGTATTGACTTCTGTAAAAAAAGAGAAACCGTTCAAATCGGACAGTCCGGTAAAGAGAGCGGCTGGCAGGGTGGGAATGGAATCTTCTAATCTTGCCCATAGTAAGGTTGCCGAAGTGGAGAAAGAAAATTCCGGTGTGGAGGCTGCCCACAAGACAGAGCAGGGAGGGGGAGATGTTTACCGTTTTTTCAAAGGGCATTACAAAGGGAAAACGGAAAGACGGAGAGCGAAAACTGCAAAGCTGGAGAAAAAGCAGATGCAGAAAGAGGTCAAATTCCGTTATCAGAAGTTTCTGGAAGAAAATCCGGAAATGCAGGAAAAGACCATTCAGAAGCAGTTGCAGAAAAGACTGCAAAAGCAGCGTATCAAACGGGAATATGCCAAAGCAAGACGGGCAGGGCAGACAGCGAAAGCCGCAAAGGAAACAGCGGCGAAGTCCGGGAATCTTTTTACAGCGGCAGCCAGAAAGATACAGGAGATTGCATCAAAAAATGTTTCGCTTCTGCTTGCTATAGGAGCATTTGTGTTACTTCTTGTCATGATTATGACAGCAGTATCCTCCTGTGGGGCGATGTTTGCCGGAGGAATCAGTACCACGCTGGCAGGAAGCTATATGAGCGTTCCGGCAGAAATAGATGCGGCAGATTTGGCTTTTTCTGAATTAGAGAAAGAATTGCAGGCAGAGATTGATTCCATAGAAACCACTTATCCAGATTATGATGAATACCGTTATAATCTGGCATCTATCGGGCATGACCCATTTGCACTGATCAGTTATCTGTCGGCAGTCCATACGGAATTTACTGCAAGTGAGGTACAGGCAGAAATAGAATCTCTGTTTGATGAAATGTATGAACTGACGCTAAATCCCACAGAGGAAACGAGGACAAGGACAGTAACAAAAACAGGCACTCATACGGTAACAGACCCAGTTACGGGGGAAACAACGGAAGAAGAATACGAGTATGAAGTGGAAGAGGAATATACCGTAACCATTCTGGAAGTTACCCTGACAGCAAAAGATTTGAATGTGGTGGTTGCCGGACGCATGAATGAGGAGCAGAGAGAAATCTATGCGTTTTATAATCAGACCCACGGGCTGACACAGCAGTTTTATAAGCCCCTTGATTTATATTGGTACAACTATGTAAGCAGTTATTATGGCTGGCGTATCAATCCGGTCACAGGGCAGGAGCAGTTACACCGGGGCGTGGATATTGCAGTACCTACCGGAACGACTGTGTATGCAGCGATGGACGGAACGGTAACAACCGCAACTTATGATAGTTACTATGGAAACTATGTAGTAATTGAAGATGAAAAAGGCTACTGCACAAAATATGCCCACATGGATACCTTAAATGTTCGGGCAGGGCAGAGTGTGACACATGGAGATGTGATTGGAACAACAGGGAATACGGGAAGCAGCACCGGAAGCCATTTACATATCGAATGTCTGTATCAGGGGGAATATTATAACCCTCTTTTTTATTTTGAAGCAGGTACGGATACGCTGTATGGCGAAACGCCGGGAAGTGGAAGTGGTGGAGGAAATGTAATACCGCCGGATTCCTATGACGATGCAACCGTGCAGGCACTTATGGAAGAAGCGGCGAGATATTTAGGCTATCCCTATGTATGGGGAGGTTCCAGCCCGTCCACCAGCTTTGACTGTTCCGGTTTTGTCTGCTGGGTATTTACAAACAGCGGTGTCCATAACCTGCCACGAACCACAGCACAGGGTATTTATAACCAGTGTACGCCTGTGTCGGCGGCGGATGCAAAGGCGGGGGATATTATCTTTTTTACAGGTACATACAATTCGGGCGTACCAGTCAGCCATGTGGGGATTTACTGCGGAAACGGGGTCATGATTCATTGCGGAGATCCAATCAGTTACACTTCAATCAATTCTTCCTACTGGCAGAGCCATTTTTATGCGTTTGGAAGATTATCAGGAAATTAAAGTAACAGGAAGTGAGGAACGATGACGAAAGAGAGAATTGTAAAGGAGCTTTCCAAAGTCCGGGAACAGCTTGCGGGATTGCAGGCGAGGGAGAGGGACTTGGCGGAACAGCTTCAGATGGCGGAGGATGCGGAGAAGATGAAATTCATTGAAAAGAATAAAATCTCTCTGGATCGGCTGATTCTGTTAAATAAGGTCAGCGAAGAAGAAATTATGCGTCTGCTGAAAGAAAAAGAGCAGAAAGAAGCAGCACAATCAGAAGAAAGGGAGGCTTACAGCCATGAAGAACAGGAAGTTATCATCTAGGGCGGTCATATCTCTGGTATTATCCGCTGTGTTATTTACCATGCCTGCGGTGGCATTTTCCGTGAATGGAAACTACGCACTCAGTGCTTTTGCAGAAGAAACAAAAGAAACCGAAGAATCCAAACCGGAGGAAAGTATGGAGCAGACACCCGGCGAAAGTGAAACCGAGGGCAGTACGGAGGAAAATACAGAAAATAGCACCGAGGGAAGCACCGAAGAAACTACGGAAGGCAGTACGGAGGGAAGCACCGAAGAAAATACAGAAGGCAGTACCGACGAAAGCACCGGGGATGGCACTGTATCGGGAAATGATAAGCCGGAGCCTGTATGCAACTGCGAAGATCAATGCGGTGCGTATGAGTATGATAAAAACTGTCCGGTCTGTGTTACAGATTATAAGCTCTGTGCCTATAAAAAACCGAATGTCAGTATCAAGATCAGACAGCCGGAGGAGTGGCATAATGACGCTGTTTCCGTTTCTTTCAGTGTAAAAGATACCGCAGATACGGGAAATTTTGAAATCGCAAAAATAGAGGCAAAGGTAGGGCAGAATGGAAGCTGGACAGATGTTACGGAGGAAAAGAAATTAAGGATTTCCGAGAACTGTACCGTGTATGTGCTTGTCACAGACCAGAAAGGCAATACCTATGAGAAGAACCGTGCCATAAAGTGCTTTGATACCGTAAAACCGACTTTAAATGCGGCAGTCAGTGACGGACTTTTAAGCATACAGGTACATGATACGGATTCAGGTGCAAAGGCGGTATATGTCAATGGATATGAGTTTACAGATCTGACGGGCGGCACGTTGAATATCCGCCTCCAGCAGTTTGACGCAGGGTATGAATATTTTACCATTTCTGCAATGGACAATGCCGGAAATATGTCAGAGGTTTATAAGACGAAAAATCCGTACTATAAAGACCCTGCCGATACCAGTGACGGGAATCCGGGGGAGCAGCTCCCGGAGAGTGCGAACCCGACGAAACCGGGGAGTGCTACGGGAACCGTGACGGAGCATACCAAAACAGACAGTAACGGAAATACCACATCACAGACAAGTCCTGCCGAACAGAAAAAGCAGGCAATGAAAGAAGCTGCGGAGGCAGAAAGCGGGAAAACAGAAAGTACGGAAAAATCCGGTCAGGGCAAGGAGTTTTATACTATTCAGACCGCCACGGAGAAAGTTTTCTATCTGATTATTGACCGGGACGGAGAGGAAGAAATGGTATATTTTTTGACTGAGGTTACGGAAAATGACCTGTTAAATGCAACTTCCGATAACAGTGAAACCTTGCCGAAAAATTCCGCTGCGTTGGAATCTGCAATTCCGAATGGGGAGAGTGCATTGCCAAACAACAACGGAGAGCAGGCAGATACAGAGGGAAAGGAAACGGAAACAGAAAAAGGTACGGAAGGTGCAGAGAGTACGGAAAATACAGAGGAAACCGAACCGGAGCCGGAAGTGAAAGAAGCACCGAATCTGATGATTTCGTATGTGCTGATTGGTGGTCTTGCCTTAATCGTTATCGGAGCTGCTTATTATTTTAAGGTTGTCCGCAAGAAAAAAGAGGACTTTATCGAGGACGAAGATGAAGATGAGGAAGATAACGAGGAGTATGAAAACGAAGATGAGGAATCGGAGGAAGATACGGAAGAAGATTTCTTTGACGAACAGGAGGAATAAGGTATGCAGTTGGTGGTTACAGAGAAGCCCAGCGTAGCACAGGCAATTTCCCATGTGATTGGGGCGAAAGAAAGGAAAGACGGTTACATGGAGGGAAACGGATTTCTCGTTTCATGGTGTGTCGGACATCTGGTAGAGCTGGCACAGCCGGAGATGTATTCAGAAGCATGGAAAAAATGGAGCTATGAGAGTCTGCCCATGATACCGGAGCAGTGGCAGCATGAAGTGAAAAAGGAAACAGAGGCGCAGTATAAAATCTTGAAAAATCTGATGCATGACACAAGAGTTGACAGTGTGGTGTGTGCCACCGATGCCGGACGGGAGGGAGAACTTATCTTCCGTCTGGTATATGAACAGGCAGGCTGCCGGAAACCGATGAAACGCCTGTGGATTTCATCAATGGAAGAGAGTGCAATCCGTGACGGATTTGAAAACTTAAAGCCGGGAAGCGATTATGACCGTCTGTATCAGTCTGCAATTTGCAGACAGCAGGCGGACTGGCTGGTGGGATTAAATGGTACGAGATTATTTACCGTACTGTATGGCGGAAAGGTATTAAAGGTGGGCAGGGTGCAGACGCCCACCCTTGCCATGCTGGTAGACCGTGAAGTGAAGATTATGAATTTTGAAAAAGAGCAGTATTACATGGCTCATATTCTGATGGATGGGATAGATGCCATGACAGAACGGATTGACGATAAGGCAAGGGCAGAAAGTATTGCTGCAGCGTGTGAAAGTCAGATGGGAGTGGTTCGTTCCGTAGTAAAGGAAAATAAAAGCGTTGCACCACCGAAGCTCTATGACCTTACCACGCTTCAGCGGGATGCCAACCGTATCTTTGGTTTTACTGCAAAGCAGACATTGGAATATACCCAGAGCCTTTATGAGAAAAAGCTGGTCACTTATCCGAGAACAGACAGCCAGTATTTATCCGATGATATGGAAGAAACCGTAAGAGCAGTAATCGGGGCAGTTTATCAGGCGATTCTCTTTGAGGAACAGACCGGAGTAGAGCCGGATATAAAAAGAGTGCTGAACAGTAAAAAAGTGACCGACCACCATGCAATCATTCCTACCATAGAGATTGCAAAGACAGACCTTTCAGCTGTGCCGGAGGGAGAAATGAAAATCTTATCCCTTGCCGCTAACCGTCTGTTATGTGCAACCGGGGAAAAGCAGTTGTATGAAACGGTAAAAGCGGAATTTTCCTGTGGCGATTACAGCTTTCATGTATCCGGAAAAACAGTTCTGCAGAACGGATGGAAAGAATTTGAATCGGCATTGAAACGCACCTACCGGTTAGAAAAAACAGATGAAGATAAGGAGGAGAAGAAACTGCCGGAGCTTTCCGAGGGCATGGCGTTTCCGATTATCCAGACAAAGGTAACGGAGCATTTCACGCAGCCGCCCAAACACTTTACCGAGGACAGCCTGCTTTCAGCGATGGAACGTGCCGGAGCAGAGGATATGGGCGATGAGGTGGAACGCAAAGGACTTGGCACACCTGCCACCAGAGCCGACATTATTGAAAAGCTGGTTAAAGACGGTTTTGTGAAACGGGAGAAAAAGCAGATGCTTCCCACCGAGGACGGGATGAAGCTCATTACCGTTCTGCCGGACATGGTAAAATCCCCGAAGCTTACAGCAGATTGGGAGAATACATTGACTTTGGTAGCAAAAGGCGAATATACCATGCAGGAGTTCATGGATGGCATTGAAGATATGGTGCGGGAGCTGGTACAGACCTATCACAGTATCAGTGACGATCAGAAGTCTTTATTTGGAACGATGCAGGAAGTGCTTGGAAAATGCCCGAAATGCGGCAGTGATGTAGTAAAAGGAAAATTCGGTGCGTACTGCAAACAGAAATGCGGTATGAATGTAGGCAGGGCAATGGGAGCAACGCTGTCCGATACACAGATGAAAAGTCTGCTGGAGGGGAAAAAGACCCTTGTGAGAGGATTGAAAGGAAAAAAGGGAAGCTACGATACGTATCTGATTCCAGAAGGAATTGAAGATTATTCTTACATCAAAGACGGAAAGGAAATCAAAGGTTCGCAGTACAAATTCAAGATGGAATTTCCACAGAGAAAAAGCAAGTGAAAAGGAGACAGAAAAATGAATACAGAAATGAAAAAGACCGTTGTTTACAGCACCGGAGATAAAATTTTAAACATTATGAAAGAGCAGGATATGGATATTCCGGAACTTTCTTTGCGGTGCGGTGTCAGGGAAGATGTATTGATGGATATTCTGGCAGGTATCCGGGAGGCAGATATAAGTACGCTTTGCAAGATTGCAGACGGGCTGGAGATTTGTGTACGGGAGCTTTGTCCCGATGAAGAAAATTATGCGGTTCCGGTGGAAAAAGATACCCTTGCAAAGCTCATTGTGATCAGCGAGCTGAAGGAGATGGAATTAGCGGAGCTGATTGGCACAATTCTGGAAAACGGTATCGAAGAACACGGTTTTTATGAGTAAGGCGGCGGGGGCTATCCCCTCCGTCATTTTGGAGGAATGCTTATGGTAACAAAATATCAGATGATTTCCTGTCTGGCGGAGGATACCGCAAAAGAGATAGCGAAAAACGGGCAGGAGTGGACAAGGTATCTGACTACCGCTGCAAGGCTTTATAAATATCCGTTCAATGAGCAGATACTGATTTTTGCACAAAGACCGGATGCGACAGCCTGTGCGTCCATTGAAATATGGAATGAGAAGATGAATTGCTGGGTAAACCGTGGAGCAAAGGGAATTGCCCTGCTGGATACGGAAAATTCCTATACAAGATTGAAATATGTTTTCGATGTGTCAGACGTACATAAGGCAAGACGGATAGGGCGTGATCCTAATCTGTGGGAGCTTCGTGAGGAGCATAAGGAAACAGTCCTGGCACAGCTCGAAAAGACCTACGGGGAAACGGATAAAAACAGCTCCTTTGAACAGCGGATAATGGAAATTTCCAACCGGATTGCGTTTGATTATTATGAAGAACTTCTGTCGGAAATCGAATATGTGAAAGAGGGTAGCTTTTTAGAGGAACTGGACGAGTTAAACGTAGGTGTCAGGATTCGTGATACGCTTTCTTCCAGTATTGCTTACACCATTCTGTCACGATGCGGTGCAGATATGGAACTGTGGAAAGACGAGCTGGGATTTGAATATATCAGAGACTTTAATACGATGAAAACTCTGTCTGTTGTTGGTACAGCCACCACAGATATGTGCAAGCCGCTTTTAATGGAGATAGGCAGAACCGTAGGAGCGTATGACCGCCAGATTGCCCGCAAGAAGGCACAGGAAAAAGCTAATGCAGGACGCACACAAACTTCTTTGGAATATACGGAAAAAGTGCTTGCAAATGAATCAGATACAGACTATAATGCTTTAAAGCGTGAAAGCGAAAAGAAATTACAAAACAATCAGGAGATAGAAATACAGAGCAAAAAGGAGGATGCGGCATATGAAACTGACATACGAAAAGAACGGGGATTATCTGATTCCGAACCTGACAGCGAACGAGGAGCCGGAGGGGACGCTGACGAAGTACGGTCTGATGTGAAAGAATTTCTTACAGGAACACCGGAAAGGGATTTATCAGGGCATGATACTGACGGGCGAGCTGAAAGCACACTGTCTGGAGATACAGGAGCAGGCAGAGCAGAGAATGGAAGCCCTGAGCGAGCAGATGGCGAAAGCAGAGGGAGTGAACGAGGAACTGAAAGCAGCCGATCAGATGAAGTGGGCAGCGAAGATGAACAACATCAGGCATTCAGCGGAGGAGATCGTGCTGACGGAGCTGATTTACAGTTAGAAAATGATATACAGGAAGATGATATACAGGAAGAAGAAATACCGGAGCCGGATAGTGGAGAATATTCATTATCCGGTTCTTTTTTTCCGAAGCTGTCTGAAACAGAGCATGGGGAGGACTTACAGCGTGGCATTTTATGCAGCGATGAGTTCCTGAAGCATAAAAGACCGGAGATAGCCGGGTATTTTCAGATAGAGCAGGATGCAAAGATTCAGGCGGATTATCTGAGAAATTCGTTCCGCATGGAAGAATACACCGAGTTCAATATCGGGGAAATGCGGGGCGGCTACCGTGCCGATGAAGATGGTATTACCTTATGGAAAGGCAATTATCTGACCCGTGAAGCGGAAAGCAGGCTGTCATGGGAGGAAGCACGTTTTTTTGTAAATTCCTATATGGAGGACGGAGTGTATCTTCTTCCGGGGGAAACCGCAGAGCAGATTGAAACAGCGGGAATGTACCAGCAGCTTGACTTATTTTCCATGTTTACGGAGCAGGCTGGAAATCTTGCCATGAAACAGGCGGAAACAGTGACACCGATACAGTCAGTGGCAAAGATACCGACGGAGCAGATAGCGGATATTCTGCGGAGTGGCGGAGGCAGGGACAACAGCAGAAAGCGTATATACACCAAATATCAGCAGAGAAAGACACCGGAGGAAATGGCAGCTTTCTTACAGAAAGAATATGGTACAACCGGAAAAGGCTTTGAATTTGACGGAAAGCAGATAGCGGTATGGTTCAATGAGGATGGGATGCGTGTCGGATATGGCACATCGACAGAGCGTCCGGTGCTTCAGATGAACTGGCAGGAGATAGAAGAAGAAATCCGCTCACAGGTAGTAAGCGGCACCTACATGGGAGCAAATGAAGCCTATCTGTCAGACGAAGCAGAACGTGACCGGATTGCAGGACATCTGTTTTTCTTTTTCCGGGATGGTATGGAAGAAATTCCAGAGGAACTTGAATTAAAGGCAGGCAATTATCCGGATGCCCACGCACATATGGTAGAGCTTCTTTCTACCAAAGAGGGAGTTGAGATGGTAGCTTCCCATATGGACCATGCACTTCATCAGCTTGAAACCGGAGAGAAAAAGCTGCGTTTCCGCTCGATTATATCAAAAGACGAACTGCGGGCAGAACTTGATAATTTGCTGATAGAAAAACAAATCTTTCCAACCGCAGACCATGTGGAAATAAAAAGTGAAGATTTTATCGCACAGGATGAGATAGATAATC
>OAUC01000628.1_pt1 | contig 17073 bp, 15 predicted proteins | sample 1495091 | NCBI WGS metagenome assembly OAUC01 (sample SAMEA2579997, study PRJEB22360) | human gut metagenome | biome: human gut; feature: human-associated habitat; material: faeces | place: Denmark | collected 2008/2010
CTCGTTGGGCTGCCCCTGGAATAACCTCCCCAGACACAGAAATCCTGACACTCCCGGGATGCGAATCCCCGTTGGGAAAAATGGCAGCTACCACTCGTCTGAGCGGCATCGTTGCCTCGTTTTCAAGGCACTCGGAAGAATGATTGATCCAATTCATCCATTGCCATTGCGCCGTAGCCTGCAGCGTCGATGGCATCGACGGCTGTTCTTGCCTTCTGCCGGAACTCTTCGACTATCCTCTTGGCAACCGGATGGCTGTCAAGCTGATCGAGCAGAGCCTCGGCGAAATGGCAATCCCAAATGAGCCGATCCCAAAGGGCGTGACTCACGTCAACGGGCGGCAGGCGGTTGCGAAGCTGTTTGAGAAAAACAGGATCACGCTTGCCATACTCGTCTTGAGCCAGAGGCGTCAGACGACGCAGATCGTCGAACAGCATCGGTTTGACTTCCGCTTCGGAAGCTTGGACAAATCTGTCCAGATCTTCGAAGAAGAGCGTGCAAACCCGCTCGAACTCACGATAGAGTTCTTCGTTCATGATGATGTCTCCTTAGAGCGGAGACACCGCTCCCCTAGAGGAACGATGTCCCCATAAGGGTTGATTTAAAAGAAGAAAGACCCCATCGTGGCCGGCTGGACGGGCGGAATAGTCGACGGAACGTTGAGGACGCCCGTCGGCACATCCGCGACCTCGAAGGTGCTCGCCTGTCCGCTTGGGACATCGGACGCATCATCGAAGTCGTCAAGATCAAAATCGTCGTCTTCGGGTGCGGGCGCACTGTCGGACGGCTCTTCGGTCTTGGCCTCGTCGAAGTTGAAGGCGAGCGAGCGCTCATCGGTGTCGGTCGGCATTGCTGCCGGTTGAACCGACGGCAAGGTGAAGGCCGACGCCTGGAACGCAATTTCGCCGTTGGCAAACTGCCCGAGCATTTCCCGATTGGCAAGCAACATGATGAGCGCCTTCCATTCGGAAGCCACCGAGCCCTGCAGGTCCCCCTTCATTGGGATCTTGCCGAGCACGTTGTCGATCAGCGTCACGACGGGCGTAATGGCGGAGGACAGGAATCCAAGGCCATAGAGCTTGTCGCGAAGCAGGCGAATGCGATTCAAACCGCGCCGCGAGACCTCAGACTTGGTGAGGATCGAGCGGGCGTAGTCGGCTGCATCCTTCGACACTTCATCGAGCGCCTTGCTGCCGAGATCTTCGACAACCTGATCTGCGCGCTCACGATCTCTCGGCGTGGAGGTCGAGAGCTTGAGCGTCGTGTAATACGCGCCGAACTTCTTCTCGACCTCGGCTTGCGTAAGAACGCCGGCACGAAGCAAGGCTTCATAACCTGGATTCTGCGCAATCCATTCTTCGACATATTTGTCGTAGTTGGCCAGAAAGTCATCACGCGCATGCTCGTACTCATTGATGATGAGTTCGAGCTTTTGCATGATCGCGTCGGCGAGATTGTTGGGAATGGCATAAGCCCCGCCCGCAAACGCGACGCCCTGAGATCCGAGCAGTCGGTGTGCCTGACGGCGCAAAGCCGAAACGACGTTGAGTTGCTTGGGGTCGATGACCTTCTTCCCTCCGTTCGTCACCAAGGTGGTCGGCAGAGCCGCTCCGCCGGCAGCATTGAGTTCGGATGGGGTCATGACCTTGGTTCCCGACCACACCGGCATGGTGAGGGAGAGAACCGTCAGATTTTCAAGCGCAGCGACGGCATTCGTAGCGGCGTTGACAGTTTCGTGCGGAAAAAGCGCAGTCATTTTGTGTGCTCCATGAGGCGGGCGCACAAATGACTTCAATCCCCTCAGGGTGTCGTTCGTACACCCTTGGGGTTAACAGAAAAAAGGGGTATTACTCTTTTGAGGTTGGATTTGAAATGTCAAGTCCAACCTCGATTTTTTTGCCCCCCTGAAAATCGTGCTGTCGATTCGAGTCCGAAAAGTCAATTTGGGTTGGAAGTGGCCAAGAAGTCAGGTCGTCATGCCTCAGTAACCACGCTGATCGATCCTACGGACTTCCAGCTGTGCGCGATAACCGTCAAAACTCATGTTGGGTTGGATTCTCGTTCTGGAGCCAGTGCTTCAAGCCCGTATTTCGCGTAATGGTCTGCTTTCCCCGAACCGCCATTGCCAACGCCTTCTTCTGACCGACGAGGATCACCAGCTTCTTCCCGCGCGTCACGCCCGTATAAATGAGGTTGCGCTTGAGCATCACATAGTGTTGCATTGTGATTGGCAATATCACGATCGGATATTCGCTCCCCTGGGACTTGTGAATGGTCGTGGCATAGCAGAGCACAAGCTCGTCCAGCTCTCCGTAGGGGTAAACAACTTCATGCCCGTCGAAGTCAACTGTTAGCTCTTCTTCCTCAGCGTCAAGCCGCGTCACAAAGCCGATGTCGCCGTTGAACACGTCGCGGTCGTAGTTGTTCTCGATCTGCATGACCTTGTCGCCAACAGAGAATTTCGTGCCGAATTTGAGAACGGACGCTTCTGTGGGAGGGTTGAGCGCAAGCTGGAGAACTTCGTTGAGCGTGCGGGCACCGGCACTTCCACGATTCATCGGGCAAAGGATTTGGATGTCCTTGATGGGATTCACGCCGTATGCCTTCGGCAGGCGTGTCCTCACCAGGCCGGTGAGGATTTCAGGCATCTGCTCGTTGTCTTCAACCGAGAGGAAGTAGCAATCGCCTTTCTCTTCCTTGCTCGGGAAGACCGGCATTCTGCCAGCGTTGATTTGATGCGCGGCCTTGATAATCCAAGAGGTCGCAGCCTGTCGGAAGACTTCTGTAAGCCGAATGACCGGGACGGCGTTCGACTCGATCAAGTCGGAAAGAAATGCACCGGGCCCGACAGACGGCAACTGATCGACGTCGCCAACGAAAATGACCGCCGTCCTCGATGAGATTGCCTTGATGAGGTTGTTCGCCAGTGGAATGTCAACCATTGAGCACTCGTCCGCTACGAGCAGATCGCAGTCCAACGGGTTATCCTCGTTGCGCTTGAACTCCATCGTGGCAGGATCAATCTCAAGGAGCCGGTGAATCGTCTTGGCTTCCATGCCGGACGACTCGGAAAGGCGCTTCGCCGCACGTCCGGTGGGCGCACAAAGCATCATATTGACGCCCTTGGCACGAAGAATAGTGAGGATGGCCCTCACGATCGTCGTCTTGCCTACGCCTGGTCCGCCGGTGATGACCATCACCTTGGACTTTAGAGCCGCTGCTACGGCTTCCCGCTGGCTTGCGGCAAGGGTGAGGTTGAGCTTCTTCTCCACCCATGGAATTGCCTTCTCCGGGTCGATGTTCGGCCACGGCGGTGTACCTTTGACCAACTCCCTCAAGTTGCGTCCGACAGACTTTTCCGAGAGATAGAGCGAAGCCAAATAGATGCACCCTTGCACTGGGAAATCGGCCTCGATCAGTTCGCCTTCGTCAATCTCATGGTCGATAGCGTTAGAGATAACGCTTTCGGGGATGTTCAGAAGCTCTGACGCCTGACTTATGAGCAAGGGCCGTGGCAGGCAGCAGTGGCCTTGATTGCCTGAGGCTTCCGACAAGGCAAAGGCTACGCCCGCTTGAGCGCGAATAGGAGAGGTAGGTTCAATGCCGATGTTCTGCGCAATGGTGTCGGCAGACTTGAAGCCGATGCCTCTGATGTCCTTGGCTAAGCGATACGGATTTTCCTTGACGGTCTTGACAGCATCCTTCCCGTACTTCTTGTAGATGCGAACAGACTTCGACGTGCTCACACCATGGCTGTGCAGAAATACCATGATTTCCCGAATGACCTTCTGGTCTGCCCATCCGGATGTGATCTTCTGAATGCGCTTTGGTCCAATGCCTCGCAATCCCTTCAGGCGTTCAGGCTGTTCTTCAATGACGGTGAAGACATCGGTCCCGAAGGCCGAGACCAGCGTCTTAGCGCAGAAGGGGCCGATGCCTTTCACCATGCCAGAGCCGAGGTACTTTTCGATTCCGTGAAGCGTCGTAGGCGCATGGATGCGTAGGAACTGAGCGCGGAATTGTCGTCCGTACTCTTTGTCCATCACCCAGATGCCCGACGCAGATGCGTACTCTCCTGGAGTTACGGAGGGTGTATGGCCAAGCACCGTGATAAGGTCGCGTTCGCCTTTTACCTTCAGACGAAGGACGCAGTAGCCGTTCGTCTCGTTGTGAAAAGTGACGCGCTCTACGAGGCCGCTGAGTTTGTCCAGAGGCTGCTTGTCTGTGCGAGAGTCTGTGGCAATCATGTACGTGAAGCCTTCGATAACATGTAACGTGTTATTCGTTATTTATGAGCAGACTGCCGTGCATCAAGTTCGCGTTTCAACTTCTCAACCCGTGCGGCCATGACCTGGAGACACGCCTCCATTTGCTGAGCTCTAGAAAATTCTAGATGAGCATATGCAGCGAGCAGACGCCAACCAGGATGCATAACCAGCTCATGACGAATCAAAAGTTCAGCATGCTTTCCCAACACCAGAAGCTCTTCGTCGGAAAGTTCTTCGAGAGCTTTTTCGGATTGAAGAGAGGCGTCTCCGCTTTCGCCGCCGCCAGAGTCTGCACAGGCCAGCATGCACTCCGTATTGGCCCGAGCATTGTCGTCGATCAGTTTTATGACTGCTTCGAGGCTACCCCCGGTTTCGAGCAGATCCGTCGCGTGGTATTCGTCAGTTCTCATCCTGATCTCCTTCCATCAGCGCTCCGGAAGCGACGACGTGCTCCTTGAGCGCATTGTTTGTGATGGAGGTTTGGCTGTCGTCTTGATCGGGCTTGTAATCCAACTTTGCCCCGTACTCGCGCTTTCCGATAGTACCGTCAGCAAGCGCTTTCGGATTGTAGAGAAGCATGCCTCGAAGCATGTTGAAACGCATGCCTCTGGCACGGCGATCAACCGCGCGCGCAAGCGCATTAGCACATTCGGTGTATCCGTTGGTCAGACCGTTCGAATCCCAATACCGGAAAATAGGTTCATAAAAATTATGAACCATGTTGGCTACGTTCCGAAACGGGTCGTAAACCGATTCTGTGGGAAGGTTGCTCTCCCAATTGGCAAATGCTGCTTCCGCATCCTGACGATTGCCCTGATCGTAAATTTCGAAGAAATCTTCTTTGATGCCGTAGGCAATCTTCAGCTCTGGGACGAATACGCTAATCGCATCTATTTTTTGACGTTCATCTTCCGTAAGGTCTTTCTGTCTTTTCAGAAGGGTGTAGCGGAGTCTTTTTTTAATCCCCTTAGCCAGCTTACGTTCCGGAATCTGACTTTGAAGAGAGCGGCGGATTTCTTCAATGCATTCGTTTCCATACCGGACAACGTGGAAATGATCAATAACCCATTCGGCATTCGGGAACAATGCTCTAAGCGGCTTTTCAAAAGGACGGTACATATCCGTGCACACCCAGCGAACCTTCGCGCGCTCTGCTTCTGAGTAACGCTTCTCAAACGCATCCTTTAAGAAATCCCCCTGCCGTCGTTCAAGGAAGTCTACCAACGTACGCTTTTGCAGGTTTGTCACAGTTGTTCGAAACGTCTTGCCAATTTTGACTTCATCCAGACCCAAAGAGTACGGCAATTCAAACTTATGTTTTTTATCCATTTCGCCGAAATAGTCAGCGACTACTCGTTGAGCCGTACTGTCTGAAATCCCGAAATGTTCCTGGGCATGAAGAAAAGTTGTTCTCATGCCAAATTCTATGAGGTTACGAACGAGCGCCTTCGTAATGTTTCTCTTATTCGCTATAAAAGGCAGAGCCCCACAGTTGAAGACCTTCCCGCATTTAGGACATCGCTTCCGATGTTTGATCAACTCGATCTGGCTGGGATACCCGCTCATCGGCGCATGGCTTATGCAAACCTTTTTGCTTGAATGTGAATGCAAATTCACATGGCAATCCGGACATGTATTCGGAATCTCAAAGTTGGTCGTGGCGTAAAGAACGGTTCGTTTCGCAATATGATCGGTAACAATATTTGTAACGACAATGCCGTCAAGATCCAAAACCCGACCAGGCATGTCAAGGCTATTCGCTTCTTCTGACATAGCTTCATGCTCCACGCAACTGAGTTTCGGTCGTCTTGGTCTTCAACAAAGAAAGCACTATGTCTACCAATTCGTCCTTCTTATGGTTGTCAAGCATGACAGCCTGCGTGAGTTTCTTGTATTGATCAAAAAGATCAATGACTGCACCCTGCACAGCAGGCTCCAGAAGTCCCTTACGGGCACTTTCAGAGTCATTGTTCAGCACTTGAACCATTACCTGATCGTTTTCCTGCATTTTTTTCGTGATGCTGCAACAATAGCGGACAGCGTCCTCACTGCCTATGATGTCGCCTGCGAAGTTACTGATCTTTTCCAGGATCGTCTTCAGATGTTCGGGCATTTCCGGATGTGGATCATGGGGCGTATCGCGAATGGGCTTTAGCGGTGTCGCGTCCTTTTCTGCCTCTTCCGGCGTGTCCTTAGGAAGCTGACGAATCGTGTAATTCGTTAAGAGCACACCAGACAAGTCGATCTCTTCCTTGGGAGCATGCTTGAGATACTTCGACAAGAGGCTGCAGAAAGCGACAAAGACTTCTAGGTCGGGATTGTTGTAATCCACCATTTGAGCCAAGTAGTTATAGGTACTAACCGTCTTGTTGAGCGTCTTGCGGAAGTTTTCCAAAAGATTGAGATCCGTCGTTTGCTCTTCCAAGGCCTCTCTCGTAGCGGCAATACGAGCTTCATTGCCGCTTTCCTCATCCTTTTCCAGCTGTGCAGTCAGCAGGCTGCATCCTTCATAGCATTCACGCAACTGCAGATTGAAGTTCGTCGCCAAGGGTTCGAAAATGCGATTCAACACCGCATGGTCATCCTTGCTCTTCTTGTTTTCAACCAATGTGCGCAACTTGCTGAAATAGTACGAAGCCTTGAAATCGGTAACGTCGGCTTCAGTGAAGACACTAGCAGCAAGGACGGACTCCCTCAAAGAGAAGATCACATCGCTATTTTGGATTTCATTGACGGTCGCACCCGCATCGTACTTCTTGAATGCTTTCTGTACATCCTTCGGTTGATTCACGAAGTCAACGATAAAAACCGCGTCCTTGGCGGGATAGATGCGATTGAGGCGACTGTAAGTCTGGACGATTTCAATCTCCGAACCGAGAGCTTTGTCGATGTACATGGCACAAAGTTTCGGCTGGTCGAACCCAGTCTGGAACTTATTGGCCACAATCATCAGGCGATATTCCTCCTTATCGAACGCTTCTTCCAAAGCCCCTCGAATTTCAGGATTGAGATTTTCCTCATTGAACACCGCTTCCGGGTCGATCAGCGTAAAGCCTTGTTCTCGATCTGCTTCATGAATGACATCCGTTCCCTGAACATCCCCAGAGAACGCGGCGATGGGCACACCAAGACGCAATGCCGGCACCTTGTTCAGATCGGGATGAGTTTCAAAGTATTTATCGAAAGCCATCTTGTAGCGCACGACCGCAGCACGTGAGCTGGTCACAATCATGGCTTTCGCCTGACCATTCAGAAGCCCAGCGACATTACGAACAAAATGGTTGATGATGAAATCGGTTTTCTGACTGACATTCGTGGGATGAAGGTTCTTCCATTTTGCAATGGATCTCTTGGCATCCCTTTCGTTCACTAATGGATTTTTGGGATTTGAATGTTCCAGCTTCCAGGCCTCTTCATAGGGTGTGTACCCCTTGAGGACATCAATGATGAAACCTTCTTCAATAGCCTGTCGCATGGAATACAGGTCGAAGCTCACAACCTTTTCTTCACCCGGACATGTCAGATTGACAGGAGAACCGTCCTCAGTACGACCGAACAACATCATCGTTTGATGTCGCGGCGTAGCCGTAAACCCTAGGAAGGATACGTTGGCGGGACGTTTGTGCGACTTCTGAATGGTCTCGATGAAGTCATCAAGGGACTGGTTTGTTGTCTGCTTGCCTGCAAGCCCTAGAGCAGCATTGAGCTTCGAAGAGCTGGTGCTGCTCTGAGAGTTGTGAGCCTCGTCAATAATGACGGCGAACGAACGATCGCGAAGCTTTTCATTGAGAATGATCTGCTCCATCGCGAACGGGAAGGTCTGGATGGTCACGACAACGATGCGCACGCCCTTTTCAAGCGCTTTCTGAAGGGATGCGGTCTTGGACGTACCTGCCTTGCGGTCTATGCCTTGAACAAGCCCAGGCGTGCGATTAAAGCCGTTTACGGCGGCCAAGAGTTGGTCGTTGAGGTTGGTGCGATCCGTGATGATCAGAATCGTGTCGAATACGGCTTTACCATTCGGCTCACGAATTTCTGTCAAGCGGAATGCCGTCCAGGTGATTGTCTTGGTCTTGCCAGAACCGGGAGAGTGTTCGATCAGATAGTTCCTGCCAACTCCATACTCAATCGCATCATCCACAATTTTGGTGACGGCACGAAGCTGGTGGTAGCGAGGGAAAATCAGCCTATTATCGGTTTTCCAATTGCCAAACTGCGTCTGGATCCGATGTGCTTCAGTGAACACAAACGAATGGAAAAGGCGCAACCAGGTCTTTGGACGCCCGACGACTTCCCAGAAGTAAGAGACCGGGTAAGGATTGTCCACAGTAGCAGAAGGGTTCCCAGCATGGCCATCGTTGCCCATGTTGAAGGGAAGGAAGCGGGTGGTTTCCCCTTCTAGCTTCGTCGTCATCTGAATATCCGTTTCGCTGATTGCGAAATGCACAATTGCGCCGCGCCCCGGTTTCAGCAGAGCGCTGTAAGAACCCGTTTTGTGAAGTTTCGGATGACGATTCCTGCGATATTCCTCCACAGCGTCATTGATGTCCTGCGTGAAGTTCGTCTTGACTTCAGCTGTCGCAACAGGAATACCATTGATGAAGAACACCAAATCTATCGATTCAGTCGTTTCGACGCGGAAATGAACCTGTTGCATCACGCGAAGGATATTGTGGCCATAGCGCTCAACCACCGCGTGATTTTCAAGGTTTTCTGGTTCCTTCTCGCTGAGCTTGAAGAATGGCATCCCAGTAATGCCGACGGCATCCTGAAGCGTACGAAGCGTTCCCTTCTGGATAAGACACTGCTCAATTCGACCCAGAAACGTTTCCTGCCACTTGACATTTGTCTGTTTGAATTGTTCGAATTCATCTCGATATGCAGCGTCCATCCACGCGAACAAGTCTGGCGCGTACAACCCGGTCTTGGGATCAAACCCAGAGTCGTTGGAAGAATGCTGCCATCCCTGGCGCACAAACCCCTGCACAATTGCATTCTCGAACGCTTTTTCTTTATGGTCGGCATTGCTGATCATCTTTTTAACCCTGTCTCTTTCAAACTCTGTCGTGGTCCTGCTTTATGGCTTGGCCAGCTTTTCGATTTCGTTCAACGATTGTTCGACCACAAATAGATCGAAGTCGGATTGATAGCTTTCCAGAAGCCCTTTCCGATAAAGTTGATATTCCTTAATGGCAAAGGCATCTGCCACAGCCTTGGAAACTTTCCCTTGAGGGTCCTGAAGCAACTCTTCTTCGTTGAACTGCAGGAAGGCGTCAAGGCGCTTCACCCAGTCGGCCATGGTCATCGGAATGCCCTTCTTGGCTTGGTTTTCTGCATAATCCAGGTACATCGACACCAACCGGTTGAGCTTTTCCATCTCTTCGCTGCCGAGGTAATTCTTGGCAATCGTGACATCTGCCTGATAAATCCGGCCTTCCGGCGCATGCTTCCATGTTGTCAGTCCCATGTTCGGCTTTGTATGGTCGGCACGCGAGTAGATGATTTCCGCCGCTGTCTGACGAGATGTCGCCCAATGCATCTTGTTCTGTACCGTTGCAAAGAAGCGGCGAGTAATCTCAGCATTTTGGTTGTAGTCGACAGAACATTGAGCGTAGATATCGGTGATCTTCTGATAGAACCGGCGTTCGCTGGAGCGAATGTCGCGGATGCGTTCAAGCATCTCGTCGAAGTAATCCTTACCAAGGAAATACTCCGGATTCTTCATACGTTCGTCATCCATTGCAAACCCCTTGACGATGTACTCGCGAAGGATCTGCGTTGCCCAGATGCGGAAGGAGGTCGCACGCTTCGAATTAACGCGGTAGCCGACTGCGATGACAGCATCCAGATTGTAGAGTTTCGTCCGGTAACTCTTGCCATCCGAGGCAGTTGTCAACAAATCGTTGACAACTGAATTTTCGATAAGTTCTCCGTCTTCAAAAATGCGCCTCAGATGCTTAGAGATGTTCTGCTTGCTGGTGTCGAAAAGCTCGGCCAACAACTTTTGCGTCAACCACAGCGTTTCGTCATACAGAAGAGCCTGGACACGGATTTTCTCCGCATCATCTTGATAGATAACAACGGTTCCACTTGCTCCTTCGTGAATTACGGGTTTATTCGCCATGTGTGACCTCTTCTATGTTCAGTTTCCCGGTGACTGCGGCGTTGATTAAGCTAGACCGATATTCTGTTAACTTATCTGTAATATTTTCCAGTTTTTTTGATACTGCATCAATTGCTTCGGCCCGCTTGTCAAGATAATCAACGATTTCTTCTTGTTCATTCAGCGGAGGAATAAGTATCGGAGTTGCAGAAACCTTTTCCTTTGTGTAATGAGAAAAAGTAGCTTTATTGCATACAGTATCCAAATACGAATCATAAGTTATATGTAGCCAATATTTTGCAAATCTCGACAATACCTTACCATGCTCTCTCAAACGAATAATAGAATTTTGAAAATAGCACGGGTAATTTTCACCTTTATATAAAGCGACTGTACCAAACCCCGCTCCCCCCTCGACAATCAAGCAGTCATCAGGTTTAAGCAGTAGAGCATTTTTTTCTGCAGGAGAAAACCACATGTGTTTGAAGTAATCTTGCTTCACTCCACCCCAATCAATACTGCCTGCACATAAATATCTTTCTAAAGTGTAGGAATCATTGGCCTTCTTATTTTCTAACAATTTTCCTAGCGTGACATCCATCACTTTTCCAATTGTTGATATCCGCCAATCTTTAGGAATGCTGCCAAGCCAGTTAAGACCGCTATCTTTCATCTCAGTATTCGGATCAAGGCCTTTGGTCACGACTTGGGCGATCAGAGATTGGCGATAGGAGGAAAGCAGAGCAAGCTCTTTATTGGTTTGTAAAATTATTGCTTCGATTTTGGGTAGAAGAGCATTTAAATGTGAAAAGATTTTTTGTTGGTATTCTTTTGGCGGAATGGCAAGTGGGAGATCTGACTGGATCCCTTCGCTGATAGACGGAACTGTTGCAGGACACATATATGCGCCGAAATCTAAACAACGAAGCCACAAAAATGCCCAATTATCCTGAACTGCATCAGGAATATAAGCAGTCATATTATTATCAATACAACAAATTCGGGTCGTTACTCGTCTACGATTTAGTAGCGAAGCTGCCCCAATTTTTGCATAAACAATCGCTCCAGCAGGCACTAGCCTTGCCTTCAAAATTTGTCTGGTATTTTCCGAAATAGTATGTTGCGGTTCAGGCAGATGAATACCATCAGTGCTTCTAGAGAGGTCGGAGACCTTGTAAAAAGGAATTTCTTCATCAGTCTTTCCTTGATATTGATCAGGGAATGCTGAGCCAGATATAAATCTTCCGAAAAGTCCAAGGCGAGAGATCGTCCAATCATTGGGAAGAGTGAATTTCAAAGAGCTTCTAGATTGAACGATCATTCAAACAACTCCTTCATCAGCTTAGTCGTTTCAATTTCTAGAATTTTGATATCTGCAGCAATATCTTCAGGATTCCGAAGCGTGGTGTGCTTGTAAAAATATTTGTTGAAATTCACTTCATATCCAACAATTCCACTCACGTTATCCTGAGGATCTGCGACAGTTGGATCGACGAATGCATCTGGCATAAACGGAAGCACTTCACGTGTAACATAGGCGTCAATATCCTCACCAAGAGGGATGTTTTCCACTTGCTTTGCTGAGGCGTTAGAGATAACGCTTCCCTTCGCATCCTTGGCTACTTCTCCTTCAGGATCTTCGATAGTGAAGGTTTCCATGAATGCTTTTCGTACAGGTGCGCCGAGCTTCACCCCCTGTTTTTTCAGAGCAGAAAAGGTAGAGTCAATCCAAGAGAACGGTTTTTCATCGCCCAAAGACGTTTCAAGTTCACTACGAATCTGGGCTCGATCTGCATCTGACACTTTGCTCAAAGCCTTATGAGCAAGTAGGATCGCAATATTTCCGTCAGAGATGACGCACTTCACGCGTAACGGACGTTGAATCGTGACAGCACGATAGCCAAAGTCTCGATAATCACAGACCTTGCTGATTTCAGAGTCCTTGTAATTGGCAACTTCGCGGGCGATGGCTTCAATGTCTTTATCGGAAATGACGTAACGCTTGCTACCAATATTACGAATAAGGGTCTTGAAATCCGAAGCATTGATGAGTTGAACTTTGTTCTTCTTGTGTGCGGGCTTTGCCTTGTTCAACAACCACAGATATGTCTGAATGCTAGTGTTGTAGAACAAACTCCCAGGAAGCTGAACAATTGCTTCAACAATATCCGACTCAAACAGCCAACGACGAATGTTCGAGCTGCCAGATCCTGCTCCGCCAGTGAAGAGCGGGGATCCAGACAAGACAATCGCACCTTTGCCATCCTCAGCAAGTTTCTTGGCTACATGCGTTAGGAAGAGCATCGACCCATCAGACTTCGGGGGCAAACCAACAGCGGAAAAACGCAGATCTTTGGATACGACAGGATATTCTTTGGCCCAATCCATCCCGAAGGGCGGATTTGAAAAGACATAATGGAATGTCTCACCCTGATGCTTGTCGTCAATTAGTGTGTTGCCCAAGCTAATTCCAGTTGATTTATCGACTGGAATTACATTCGAATTGCTTGAATTATCGACCATGGATTGAAGCAACATCATGGCCTTGCCAATCGCCCAGGAAACTGGCGCGATTTCCTGACCATAAGGGAGCAGCATCGGGGGATACTTGGCACCACTTCGGTCTGCGTACTCTTGGATCAGTTCGATGGCATCGCTGATGAATCCGCAGCTACCGCAAGTAGGGTCATAAACGGTTCGAATTTGTCCATTGTCAGAAGTCAGAAGCCCATCATCGGCTTCAAGCACCAGCGTCGTAGCTAGACGCACAATGTCTCTAGGCGTCAAGAACTCCTTGCTCTGCTTGTGTTTAGTTGCAGCAAAGCGCCAGATCAACTCTTCGTAAATGTTGCTCATGACGCGCGTTGGAACCGTTGCCGGGCTCAAATCAAGATTCTTGAAGTGTTGAATCGTGGCGTAAAGGTGATCGGTGGCCTGCAACTGGTCGCAGATATTCCTGAAGTTCATCTTGTCGAAAATCTCACGGATATTGCAAGAGAAGCCATCAAGATACGCATCCATATCGGATCTGGTATTGGTTGCGCCGATTATGTCCAGAGTCATGTTGGTCGTATTGAAGAACGGAGCTCCCGTTACCTTCTTCAATGCATCGGAATAATGCGATTCCAAGAGCATGCCGGCACTGCGCAGGAACTCGTACTGTGCAACCGTGGCTTGTCTGGTAGGCGCTAGTGCGCATTCGATTCGACGCAGAAGAGCGAACGGAAGAATGATCGCCCCGTAGTCATCTTCTTGGAACGATCCCCGGAGCATATCGGCAACGCTCCAAATCAGGTCCGAAAAGTTTTGGAGATGCAGGTCATTTTGAGCCATGGTGTGACATATCCCTGAATTTGGTTAAGTGCACCCATTCTAGCAAACCCAACCCTAAAAGAGTATCTAATTTTATTTCCTGCATAGGGTCGGCTGGCGCGGCGAGGCAACGACTGCGGAGATCAATGGAGCATAGCGTGCGCCTGACTCCAACCCTTGGTGAGGATTTGATTTTTTTTGTGCACTCCAAACTGCCGCTTTGATGGTCATATGACCACTAAAAAAGGGCTGGATCTTCTCAAGGATCCAACCCTAAAAGAGCAATACCCGAAAAAAGAACAAAGTTGACGAACTTAAAGGCGTTCGCTGCCTTCTTTGCGCTCCACAGAGCGAAAAAACTCATCATTGGCTTGCAAGCCAATCCATCCAGTCGTCCACGAGAGCCGGCGTGATGCGTCTGCCCTTGTATTCCGGCCACCGATAGTCAAAATACTCGGCAATTCTAGCCTTCCAGTCGTCGTCATAGAAGCGTTCGTTCAGGAGTACCAGTGCTTCGAGGAAAAAAACGCGGGCAACGAACTTCACGTTGGGCAAACGCGTTTCCTCACCACAACGGATCGGGGCGAAAAGCAAACCGGGAAATTTGAACCAAAGACCCATGTCGTCCTCATGCAGGATGTGCAGAAAGGCGGCGAACTGGGCGCGGCGAAAGGCTTCCTGTTCCTCAAAGAAGTCAAGCTCGCCGGGCGTTCGCATTTGAGGCAAGAGCTCGTACGGGTACGGGTTCCATTCCGTGTTCACGAGTGCCGGCTTCCATTCGGCGAGGCAGCTCTTGAACATGGCAAGGCGCTTGCCGGTCGGATGGAACAGGTCGTACTTGGCAGCTTCTTTGTCGATCGAAGACATTGGAGAAAAACGGGAAAGCCGAAAAAAAATCGAAATTTGTTCTTTCAGGACACTGGAGTTACTTCAATGTCCTCAAAGAACAACGGCTCGCCTTCGCTGTCCATGTTGGACAGCGAAAGCAAAGCTGTTGGGAAGGCTCAACCTCGAATCAAAGCATATCCGAGGGATGGACTTCCTTGCCGAAATCGCGAGATGCGAATTGGGCGAGACGCACGCGGCAGCGTTCGAACTGATTGAGACGAGCACGGTAGTGACGGAAGAGCGCCACCAGAGACGCGTCCTTCGACGCGGCGTCGATGAGCTCGGAACCAAACGTTTGAGCGTTGCTACGCAGATGGGAATATGCCACGTTCAGACGAGACCAATCACGGCCATCCGAAGCGAGAATGCTTGCGGAGAGCGCGGACATGGCGGATTCGAAGTTGGTGGCTTGAGCGAAGTAGTTGATGGACATGGCGTCCTCCTAAAAAAAGAAGGGACGCCGGCCCGCATGGGATGACGTCCCATACGGGTTGAAAAGAGAAAAGACTATTTATTCTGGCGAGTGCGGTCAATTATGGTTGTTGTCACTTGTGATCTGCACGAGTGAGGAAATACAACCCGACAGCAGCGGCAAAACCAATAGCAATAGCCGTGAACATGACTAGAGCAAAAAATTCGTTACCTGACATATTGATCTCCTTATTCTTTATCCTGCCACAATTGTTGCAGGGAGCGCAATACGATCACCGCAAACAACCCGATCACAATGACCGACCAGGTCATCAAGCGATTCGTTTTCTCGATAAATGTAGCTACGTACCCGGCTACAGATATCAACAGGATGAATTCTGCGATTGACAGCAATGCCTTTTGGCATACGACAGTCAGCACGCGCTTGACGCTTGAAGGCTTTATCTTCACGTCGCCTCCTCAAAAAAATGTGGAGACGCGCCCCTCGGGGATTCGCATCCCCACGGGGTTGAAAAAAGAAAATTCGCCTGTTAATCCCACCAAAGCGGGTTGAGCTTCGGCACGGCAGCTGCCGCCTTGACCTCCTCGTCGAGCAGATCCTTTGGAGCATCTGAGTCCGTGAGCTTGAAGCTCCACCTTTCCGCAGGCTTGCTGCGGCAGGCTTCGAGATCATCCGCGTCGACGATGATGCCAGAGAGCTCCAGCGCCTTTTTGTAATCCACCCGTCCCTTGACGAACGAGTGCCTTACGGCGACGCCAGCAAAATCCACGGCCACATGCTGGCCGCACATTTCCTTGAGCGTGTCCTTGATGGACGACTGCTGAGCTTCATAGACCGCTATCTGGTCCTTAAGGGACTGGATGCGCTCTTCAAGCATGCGGTAGTCGCGGGCTGCGTAAGCCCACTTCCTGGCATCTTCATCCCGAGGGATATAGACGTCGCGTTCGGGATCAAGCGCAGGCTCGCGCTTTTCTCGACAGCAAGCAAAGAACTCACGCCCCTTGGTGAGGATCATTTGGATCATGGCTTCGTCGCGAGCAATTTCGAACTTCAGCAGTTCATCGTTGCAGAAGAAGACCAGGTAGCCTTTAGGCGCATCCGCGACCAGGATCTGATGTTGAACCTGGACGTAGTAGAGCTTGTAGGTTTCCGAGGCTTCGCGGTTGACTTTGACATCCATGAAGACGCGCTCCGACGGACACTTGATCTCCACAGGGAGGTTGGAAGACGTAAAGCCGTCGAAGGATGCGCGAAAGATAGGATCCGTGTCCCATTCGGCACAAGCGGGTTCGATGATGTCGCACATGTCTTGGGCGATGCGTTCGCGCACGGCGTCCTCAAGGAGCACGCCGCGTTGAACGTTGGGATTCTTGGATAGGTCCGGCCTTTCCATGAAGCCCGTCTTTTCCGCCCAGAGACGCCAGGGCGTCTGATAGGGTGACAGACCGACAATGACGGGGCTTTCGCTTGCCGTAATGCCATTCTTGCGCCACTCAAACCAGGCATCGGTTCTTTGATCGAGTTCTACAAATTGCATGAATATTCTCCGCATTCCTCTCCAGAGGAAGGTGCCGCAAAGGGCACCTTCCCGGAAGAGGACATTTAAAAAAAGCCGGCATTACGACATGGCATCGATGTCGAAGTCGTCGCGGAAGCTTTCGAGATCGTATGAATCCGCGTCGGGCGCGTCATCGAGTACGTTCTCAGCAGGCTTCGCTTGCGGTGCTTCAACAGCGACAGGTTCCGGCGCGGGCGTCGGATCAGGAACGGGCTCAGGTGCCAGCGCTTCAACGGAAGTGCCGTCGAAGTGTGCCGTCACCCAGTCAATCGCATAGGCTTGGGAGTCCAGTGCGATGTTCTTGATGATCCAGCCGTGTGCGGCCTTCACGCTCTTGCCCTTCTGATGGACGTGCGAGATCAGTCTCTCCAGCAGTTCATGAAGAGCTGCCTTGTCGGCAATCGTCGCATATCCAGGACGCGTCACCTTGGCCTGCATCCGCTCCTTTTTCGTCGCTGAGGACGAGGTAGTGAGCGCGGGCGTCGCGGCAACGGCTTCTGCCGTGGCTTCT
>OAUC01000633.1_pt1 | contig 17037 bp, 14 predicted proteins | sample 1495091 | NCBI WGS metagenome assembly OAUC01 (sample SAMEA2579997, study PRJEB22360) | human gut metagenome | biome: human gut; feature: human-associated habitat; material: faeces | place: Denmark | collected 2008/2010
GCGGCCGCTGCCCGCTGCGGTGCCGCTGCCCCGGCGGTGCCGGTGAAGGATACCATCAAGCAGGCGAAGGGCGGCGACGGCAAGACGGTGCCGGAAGGCTGCAGGGTGGAGAACACCCCCGACCGCAGCACCCTTTATGCGGTGCAGACGCCCCAGTGCTTCGACCGGGCCGCCTATCTGGCGGCGCTGGATGAACTGGACGAGGCCAGCGCCCGCCTCGTCACCGATGATTGCAGCCTGTTCGAGCTGACGGGCCGTCCGGTGGAGCTGGTACAGGGCGACTACGCAAACATCAAGATCACCACCCGGGAGGACCTGCCCCGGGCCGAGAACGGAGGAAAGAAAATGCGCATTGGTCATGGTTACGACGTCCACCGTCTGGTGGAGGGCCGCAAGCTCATCCTGGGCGGCGTGGAGGTGCCGTATGAAAAGGGCCTGCTGGGCCACTCGGACGCCGACGTGCTGGCCCACGCGGTCATGGACGCCGTGCTGGGTGCAGCGGCGCTGGGCGACATCGGCCAGCACTTCCCCGATACGGCGGAAGAGTACGCCGGGGCCGACAGCCTCATGCTGGCCCGCCGTGTGGCAGAAATCATGACCGGGCACGGCTGGCGCATCGAGAACATCGACGCCACCATCCTCTGCCAGCGCCCGAAGCTGGCCCCCCACATCCCGGCCATGCGGGCAAAGCTGGCCGAGGCTTTCGGGATGCCGGTGGACGCCGTGAGCGTCAAAGCCACCACCGAGGAGCATCTGGGCTTTACCGGCGAGGGGCTGGGCATCGCGGCCCACGCCGTCGCCCTCATCGAAGCAGTGTGAACGGGAGAATGTGACCCATGACTCTGAACTCTATCGTAGCAAACTTCCAGACCTTCAAGCTGGTAGACCTGCTGGACATCCTCATCATCGCGTTCCTCATCTACCAGCTGCTGGGCTTCGTCAACCGCACCCGCGCCGGCCAGCTGGCCAAGGGCGCGCTCATCGTGATGGCGGTCTATCTGGTGGCAAACATCCTGAATATGCGCACCGTCACCTGGCTGCTCAACTCGCTGCTGCAAGTCGGTCTGCTGACGCTGGTGGTGCTGTTCCAGCCCGAGATACGGCGTGCGCTGGAGCGGATGGGCCAGACCGACCAGTGGGCCTATCGCTTCTTCAATAAAAACCGCTACAACGACACCAGCCTCAAGGGCGCGTGGCGCAGCGCCATCATCGCCATCTGCGACGCGGCAGAGCGCTTTTCGGAGACCAAGACCGGCGCGCTCATCGTGCTGGAACGGAACACCAACCTTTCTGAGATCGTCCGCACCGGCACGCCCGTGAACAGCGCAGTCAACCTCGAGGTGCTGGGTACCATCTTCTACGAGGGTACCCCCCTCCACGACGGCGCAGCCATCATCGAGAATGGCCGCATCAAGGCCGCAGGCTGTGTGCTGCCCCTTTCCAACAACCTGGACCTGGGCAAGGACATGGGTACCCGCCACCGCGCCTGCCTCGGCATCGCCGAGAACTCCGACGCCATCGCCATCGTGGTCAGCGAGGAGACAGGCATCATCTCGATGGCGAAAAACGGTGTGCTCATGCGCCACTTTGACCGTCAGACCCTTTACACCCGGCTGGTGGATGAGATGATACCCAAGGAGACCGCCAGCGAGAAGAGCGCTGCCGAGGGCTGGAAGGCCCGGGGCAAGCGCCTGCTGAACTGGGTGAACAACAAGGAGGAGGATGAGCAGCAATGAGCACTGAGCAGAACAACGGCAAGCCTGCCGTACCCCCCAAGCGCAATCTGCTGAACGACCGCCGCATCCGGCTCCTGCTTTCCTTGCTGGGTGCAGTCATCGCGTGGATGGCTGTCACCATCGTCGTGCAGCCCGGCACCACCACCACCATCTATAATGTTCCGGTGGACTTTACCTATGATTCGGCTGCCTACACCTCCCGGGGCCTGAGCATCGTCAATGCAGAGGAAAAAACGGTCAACCTGAAGCTTTCCGGCGACGGCTACACCATCGGCAGCCTGTCGGCCAACGACTTTGTCGTCTACCCCGACTGGTCCAGCGTCCGCGACAGCGGCGAAAAGAGCCTGCGCCTTCAGGTGCGGAGCCAGAGCACCCTGCTCACCGGGGTGTCCGTCTCCATCGACGGCGACAACACCGTGGACGTGGTGTTCGATGTGGTGGAAGAAAAGACCCTGCCCATCCAGGTGACGACGAATTACCTGAAGATAGCAGACGGCTATATCCTCTACGGCACCGACATCTCGAAGGAGACGGTGACGCTCTCCGGACCCAGCACCGAGCTGAGCGAGGTGGAGACCTGCACCGCCGAGGTGACCTACAACGGCGAGCTGACCAGCCCCGTCACTCTGGACACCGGCCTGCGTTTTTACACCCGCAGCGGCGGAGAGGTGAAATTTGAGTATACTACTCTGGAAACGGACAGCGTCGAGGTCACGCTGCAGGTGTATAAGCTGGCCACCCTGCCGGTGGAAGTCAGCTTTATCAACGCGCCCCGCGACTTTGACCCCTCGGTGCTGGTCTACTCCCTGAGCAAGAAGACCCTCAATGTGGCCGGCCCGGAGTCCCAGATCGACCGTCTGTCCACCCTGTCGGTGGGTACCATCGACCTTTCCACCTTTGCACTGGATAAGGTGTACGAAATGCCCATCGAGCTGCCCAGCGGCATCCGTCTGCTGGACAACATCTCCAGCATCACGGTCAGCTTCGACAGCTCCCGTCTGGAAACCAAGACCATGAACCTGCCCGCCAGCTGTGTGCAGGTCATCAACCTGCCCTCCACCTACACCCTGACCGTGGAGACGGAGCGGCTGATGAACGTCACCCTCTGCGGCCCGGCCGGTTCGCTGGAAGCACTGAATCCGGAACAGGTGGTCATTGAGATCGACGCCGACGACTTCTATGTCGCCATCGGCCAGCAGAACATCGCCTGCCGCCTCTATGTGCCGGCCAACGACAAAATTTTTGCGCTGGGCAGCTATGTGGTGCAGTGCAAGATAGAAAGTAACTGAGTATATGATCCTGATCCATGATATTCGCCTGCCCCTCTCCGCCGGGGAGCCGCAGGCCTACGAAAAAGCCCTCCGCCTCGCCCGCATCCCCCGGGGAAAGGTGAGCCATCTGGGCATCGCCCGGCTCTCGGTGGACGCCCGCCACGGCCAGCCCAAGCTGGTGTACACCGTGGCCGTGACCCTGAAAGAGGAGGGGGAAGAGGCCGCCTGTGCGGGTGCTTCCCGCAGCGTCACCGTCCGGGGCAAGACCGATCTCTCGGTGCAGAACGGCACTCTGCCGCTGACGCACCGGCCTGTGGTCTGCGGCCTCGGCCCGGCGGGCCTCTTTGCGGCGCTGCTGCTGGCCCGTCAGGGCTACCGGCCCATCGTGCTGGAACGCGGCCCGGCGCTGGACGAGCGCGTCAAGGCCGTGGAGCATTTCTCCGCCACCGGTGAGCTGGACGAGAACGCCAACATCCAGTTCGGCGAGGGCGGCGCCGGCACCTTCTCGGACGGCAAGCTCACCACCCGCATCGGCGACGAGCTCTGCGGCTTCGTGACCGAAGTGTTCCTCGAGCACGGCGCGCCGAAGGAGATCGCCTGGCAGCAGAAGCCCCATGTCGGCACCGACCTGCTGCGGGGCGTCATCACTTCGATCCGAAAAGAGATCGAGTCGCTGGGCGGCGAGGTCCACTTCAACACAGCCCTCACCGGCTTCGAGCGGCGGGACGGCCGGCTCGTCGGCATCCAGACCACGGACGGTGCGTTCCCCTGTGAGGCGCTGGTGTTCGCGGTGGGCCACTCGGCCCGCGACACCTTCGGGATGCTGATGGACAGCGGCCTCGTGCTGGAGTGCAAGCCCTTCAGCGTCGGCTTCCGGGCAGAGCATCTCCAATCGGAGATCGAAAAGAGCCTCTACCACGAGGCGGCGGGCCATCCGGCCCTGCCGCGCGGCGAATATCAGCTTTCGCAGCATGTTGAAAAACGGTGCGTTTATACGTTCTGTATGTGTCCAGGCGGCCAGGTGGTGGCTTCGGCCAGCGAAAAGGGCCGCGTCGTGACCAACGGCATGAGCTACCACGCCCGCAGCGGCAGGAATGCCAACGCGGCGGTGGTGGTCAGCGTGGGCGGTGAAGACTTCGACAACGACCCCCGGAAGGCCATCGCCTTCCAGCGGGAGCTGGAAGCCCGGGCCTATGCGGCAGGCCGTCCCGGCGGAGAGTATGCTGCCCCGGCGGAGAACATCCAGAGCTTTTTGGAGGGCAGGGGCCGGCTGAACATTGGCCGCGTCCGGCCCACCTATGACCGGGGCGTCGTCGCTGCGGACCTCGGCGCACTGCTGCCGACCGAACTGGCCGACACCCTGCGGGCCGGTCTGCGGGCTTACGAGCGGAAAATTGCGGGTTACACCGCCCCCGAGGCCATTCTGACCGGCCTCGAGACCCGTACCAGCAGCCCGGTGCGGCTGAAACGGGAAGAAAATTTTGAATGCGCCCAGCTGGCAGGATTGTATCCCTGCGGCGAGGGTGCCGGATATGCGGGCGGCATCATGAGTGCCGCCGTCGATGGCCTGCGGGTGGCCCGCGCCATCATCAGCCGGTACAGCCCGGCAGAAGGGTGAGAAGTTGAATGACTGATCGTGAAGACGATTTTGACCGCACGGCGAAGGACAGCGAAGGCCGTAAGGTGCAGCAGGAGCTGGAACGACAGCTCCGCGAGCTGGGCAACACCATGTCCGACTCCTTCCGCCACGGCTTTGAGGGCCGGGGAGAGGAGATCGGCGACCGTGTGTGGGATGTGGGCCGCGCCGCGGTGAATGCCGCCGGTTATGGCATCTCGGAGGCAGGCCGGGCCTTTCAGGCCGGAAAACAGGAGTACCGGAAGCGGGCCGGGGAGGCCGGAAGCAGCGCCGGCGCCAGCGGGATGACCGACTGGGCGCGCAATTTCTTTGCGAAGAAGCCGGAACCGACGGCCATCGAGAATATCCGCACCAGCGCCAAAAAGCGCCACAGCGCAGGCGTCGCCATGCTGGCGACCGGCATCACCTTCGCCGTCCTCTTCGGCATCACGGCCATCGCCTGCTTTGGCACGGCGGGGGCGTTCACGTCCGGCGGCGTGATGGTGGCGGCTGATATGACGGTCCTCAGTGCCATCGGCGATTTTGCACTGGGTGCTATCGCGGTGACGGGGTGGTGCTCTGCCGCTGTGACCGCTGTGTTCGGCTGGCTGACCGCGGCGGGCGCGTCCCGTATGAAGGCCGCCAAGACCCTGGAGCTCTACGCCGATACCGCCGAGGGCTTCGACTGGCACAAGGGCCTGTCCCTCTCCATGCTGGCCGACCTGACGCATAAAAAGAAGACCAAGGCGCTCAAGATGCTGCGGAAATTCATCCACAAGGGCTGGCTCAGTGCCTGGCTGGACGAGAAAAACGACAAGCTCTACCTGACGGCAGAGGACTACCGCGCCGCACAGGAAGATCAGCCCCAGCCCGAACCGGAAAAAGCGCCGGAACAGGCCGGAGAAGTCCCCCTGAACCTCGAGACGACCCGCCGCTTTGCGCAGGTGCTCGAGAAGGAGCAGGGGCTCATGGAGGATGAGCGGGCTGTGGAGGAGCTGCAGCATATGCAGAAGACCACCGAGTCCATCTGTGCCTGGCTGGAAGCCCACCCCGAGAGCCTGCCCAAGGCCCGCCGCTTTGCGGAATACTATATCCCCACCACCCTCAAGCTCCTGCACACCTACAACGACGTGCAGAGCCAGCAGGGCGAGAACGCGGAGGCCATCCGCCGGGATATTGCGGGCATCCTGCACACCCTGAATCAGGCTTATGATAACCTCTACGATAAGCTTTTGTCGGACGTGGCGCTGGACGTTTCCAGCGAGATCGCTGCGCTGCAGGGGATGCTGGCGAACGATGGTCTGGCCGGGGAGGGATTGCGATGACCTACCGGGCCTGGAACACCAAGACCGTTGACCGCGCCGCCCTGAAAGAGCTGACAGCGGCCATCGCCCAGCAGAACACCGAAGAGCTGGAATACCAGAACATGGACGAAGAGTGGAGCGAGGAAAAGTACCGCTCTGTCCTCGCGGCCCAGCAGAAAGAAGCCGGCCTGCTGGCCGGCATCCTCGCTGCCCGGGGCATCACCGACCCCGCCGAGGCGCTGACCCTTCTGGCGGGCGAAGAAGAGCTGAGCGACCCCATGCTCCTGACCGATATGGACAAAGCCTGTGAGCGCATCCTGCGGGCCATCGACGAGGGGGAGACCATCGTCGTCTTCGGCGACTACGACGTGGACGGTGTGACCGCCACGGCCCTGCTCTATCAGCACCTGAAAGGGATGGGGGCCGCCGTCAAGTGCATGCTGCCCAGCCGGGAGGGCGACGGCTACGGTCTCTCGAAGAACGCGATCCAGTCGATTTATGATAAGGGCTGCCGCCTCATCGTCACGGTGGACAACGGCATCTCTGCCGTAGGGGAAGCCGCATTCGCGGCCAGCCTCGGCATCGACCTCATCATCACAGACCACCATCTGCCCCACGACACCCTGCCCCAGGCAGTGGCCATCGTGGACCCTCGCCGTGCCGACGACCACAGCCCCTTCAAGGGCCTGTGCGGCGCGGGCGTGGCCTTCAAGCTCTGCGCTGCGCTGGATGGCTGCCCGCCGGAAGAGATGCTGGAATACTGCGGCGACCTCGCCGCTGTTGGCACCGTGGCCGACGTCATGCCCCTGACAGGGGAGAACCGCACCATCGTCAAAGCAGGTCTGCGCCAGCTGCAAAATACGGACAGACCCGGCTTCTGCGCCCTTTTGGAAGAAGTGGGCCTTGCAGGCAAGCCGGTGACGGCAGAGAACATCAGCTACGCCATCGCGCCCCGCATCAATGCGGCGGGCCGGATGGACAGCGCTGTCACCGCTTTGCAGCTGGTGCTCTGTGAGGACGAAGACCGGGCGGTCGAACTGGCTCATAAGCTGAGCGACATCAACATCCAGCGGCAGGAGACGGAGATGGAGATCGTCAAAGCCGCACAGGAGCTGCTGGACGCTGAGCCGGAACGCCTCGAAGACCGGGTCATCCTGCTCTGGGGCAGAGACTGGCACCCCGGCGTCATCGGCATCGTGGCCTCCCGCCTTGTGGAAAAGACCGGACGCCCGGTCATCGTGGTGTCGGTGGATGAGCACGGCGAGGGCAAGGGCAGCGGCCGCAGCGTGCAGGGCTTCAACCTGCACGAGTGCATCGCCTCCTGCGCCGACATCCTGCTCCGCTTCGGCGGCCACGCCATGGCAGCGGGCCTCTCGGTGCGGGAAGAGGATCTGCAGACGCTCCGCCAGCGGCTCAACGACTGGGCGGCCCGGGAGTGTCCCGTGCTGCGCACCCCGCCGCTGGAATGCGATCTGTCCGTCCACCTCGACCGTCTGACGGTGGAGAGCGTCCGCCGCCTCGACCAGCTGGCACCCTACGGTGCCGATAACCCCAGCCCGGTCTTCGTGCTGGAAACGGCTGTCGTGGAGGGCGTCTACGCCGTCTCGGAGGGCAAGCACCGCCTGCGTCTGCGGCAGGGCAATTCCAGCATCTACGCCGTCTGGTTCGGGATGCACCCGGAACAGGTGCCTTACTCGACGGGCGACGTCGTGGACGCAGCCATCAGCCTTTCGGTCTACGATTCGCCCCGGGGCGCACAGCTGTCGGGCCGCATCATCGAGCTGCACCCGGCGGGCCTCGGCAACACAGCTGCAGAGCAGGCCGCGCTGGTGCAGGCGCTGCGCCGGGGTACGCCCCTGACGCCGGAGCAGAAGGAGAGCATCGCCCCGGAGCGCAGCCATATCATCACCGTTTATCGGGAGCTGCAGGCGCGGCGCTGGCACGCCGAAGACCTGCAGCCCCTGTTTGCAAAACTCGGCGAGGAGAACACCGGCCGGACGCTGGTGGCCATCTCCGCGCTGGAACAGGTCGGCCTCATCACAGCGGCTGACCGGGGCGGGGCAAAGTTCTGGGAACTTGTGCCTGCCACCGGCAAGAAGAACCTTGCCGATGCGCCCATCCTGAAATGTCTGGAGGAACGATAAAGATGCCTGAGGGAAAGAAACCTGTCGTCCCCGCGCCCGCAGCATCGGCTGCGGCGAAAGAGGACAGCTATTCTGCAAAGACCCATCTCCATCAGCCCGTGCCGGTGACGGAGATGTCTACCGTGGCCGCAACGGCTCTGCCGGCCAACGCCCCTGAGGGGACCCTTCCCTCGGAGGTGCGGCCCGAGATCGTGACCTGGGAGAAGCTGGTGGAGGCCATCAAAGCCAGCGGCAAAGCCTACAACATGGCCATGATCGAAAAAGCCTACAATATGGCCAACGACGCCCACAAGGGGGTCTGCCGCCGCAGCGGTGAGCCCTATATCTGCCACCCGCTGGCCGTGGCCCGCCTCGTGCTGGACCTCGGCATGGACAGCGAGAGCATCGCTGCCGCCCTGCTCCACGACGTGGTGGAGGACACCCCCACCACGCTGACCGACCTGACCGCCGCTTTCGGCGAAGAGGTGGCCGCGCTGGTGGACGGCGTCACCAAGCTGACCAAGATCCAATTTTCCAATATCGAAGAGCTGCAGGCCGAGAACCTGCGCAAGATGCTGCTGGCCATGAGCCGTGACGTCCGCGTCATGATCATCAAGCTCTGTGACCGCCTGCACAATATGCGCACCGGCGACGCATGGCCGGAGCAGAAGCGCCGCGACAAGGCCCGGGAGACCATGGAGGTCTACGCTCCCATCGCCAACCGTCTGGGCATCCTGAACGTCAAGGAGGAGCTGGAAGACCGCAGCCTCCACTACCTTGACCCCGTGGGCTACGAGGAGATCAACAAGATGCTCAGCGAGCGCGCGGGCGACGAGTTTCTGGCCAGCGTGTCGGGCGTCATCAAGAGCCGCCTCGAGGAGAGCGGCATCGAGGGCGCGACCATCAAGCGGAGAGTCAAGAGCATCTACGGCATCTACCGCAAGACCATCATGCAGAACAAGTCCTTCGATGAAATTTACGACATCTACGCGGTGCGCATCATCCTGGACACCCTGGCTGAGTGCTACAGCACCCTGGGCCTCATCCACGATATGTACCACCCGCTGCCCAACCGCTTCAAGGACTATATCTCCACCCCCAAGCCCAACGGCTACCAGAGCCTCCACACCACCGTCATCGGCCACGAGGGCATCCCCTTCGAGGTGCAGATACGCACCCGCACCATGGACGAGCAGGCCGAGTACGGCGTTGCCGCCCACTGGAAGTATAAGGAGGGCCTCGAGGGCCACGATAAGCTGGACGAGCGTCTGGCATGGGTCAGCCAGCTGCTGGAAAACCAGCGCGTCAGCGAGGATTCCGGCAACCTGCTCCACGATTTGAAGAGCGACCTGCTGCCGGAGGAGGTCTTTGCCTTCACCCCGAAGGGCGACGTCATCAACCTGCCTGCGGGCGCCAACTGCATCGACTTTGCCTACGCCATCCACTCTGCCGTCGGCAACCGGATGGTGGGCTGTAAGGTCAACAACCGCATCGTCCCCATCGACCATGTCGTGGCGACGGGCGAGATCATCGAAGTCATCCTCGGCCCGGCGGACAAAGGCCCCAGCCGCGACTGGCTCAAGATCGTGCGCACCAGCGAGGCCAAGAGCAAGATACGCAACTGGTTCAAGAAGATGCGCCGCGAAGAGAACATCCAGCAGGGCCGCGACGCGCTGGCCAAAGAGCTGCGCCGGGAGATGATCTTCATCCCCGACGACCAGCTGGACGAGTTCGTGGGCAGCTGCAGCCGCCGTCTGCGCCAGAACAACGCGGAGGAGATTTACGCCGCCATCGGCTACGGCGGCATGACCATCGCCAACTGCCTGCCCAAGCTCAAAGAGGAGTGGCAGAAGCTCAAGGCCGCCGAGGCTGCTGAGAACAAGTCGATGGAGGATCTGCCGAAGGTCGATTTGAGCCGCGTCCACGCCACCGACGGCGTGGTGGTGGAGGGCTTCGACAACACCCCCATCAAGTTTGCAAAGTGCTGCTCGCCCCTGCCCGGCGACCCCATCGTGGGCTTCATCACCCGGGGCTTCGGCGTCTCCATCCACAAGCAGAGCTGCGCCAACGCGGTGTCCAGCATGAAAGACCCCTCCAACGCCCCCCGCTGGGTCAAGGCGTACTGGGCCGACAGCGTCAAGGACAGCTACAAGGCCGGTCTGGAGATCATCGCCCTCAACCGCAACGAGCTGCTGTCCGATGTGCTGGCCGCGCTGGCTGACATCCGCGTCCCCATCTACGCCATGAACGCCCGTCAGGTGGAGAACAACTGTGCCGTCATCAGTCTGACCATCGGCATCAACAATACAGAGCACCTCAACCGGGTCGTGGCCCGTCTGTCCAAAGTCAAGGATGTGCTCAAGGTAACAAGGAGCTAATATGCGTGCAGTTATTCAGGCCGTATCCTCGGCCAGCGTCCGGGTCAACGGCGGCGAGCCGCGCCCCATCGGTCCCGGCCTCGTCATCCTGCTGGGCGTCAAGGACACCGATACTCTCGACATCGTGCCGAAGCTGGCTGAAAAATGCGCGGGCCTGCGCATTTTCAAGGACGAAAACGACAAGCTGAACCTCAGCGCAAAGGACCTCGGGTACTCTGCACTGGTGGTGAGTCAGTTCACCCTCTACGGCGACACGAAGAAGGGCTTCCGTCCCAGCTTCATCAAGGCGGCAAGACCGCCGCTGGCTGTGGACGCCTACGAGCTGTTCCTCGCCGAGATGAACAGGCAGGGCCTCAAGGATGTCCAGCACGGCGAGTTCGGCGCGGATATGCAGGTGTCGCTGGTCAACGAAGGCCCCTGCACCATCGTCATCGACACCGACGAGTGGCATAAAGGAGAAAAATAAACCATGAAGGCATTTCATCTGGTCGGCCCTGCGCCGTTTTACACCAACAGCTTCCTGCTCATCTCGGACGCAGGCAACGCGGTGGTCATCGACCCCGCCGCCGAGGTGCAGGAGTACGATAAGATCTTAAAGGAGCACGGCGGCAGGCTGAGCCTCATCCTCTGCACCCACGGCCACTACGACCATGTGGGCAGTGCGGGGGTCCTGAGCCGCGAGTGGGGCGCAAAGCTCTACTGTGAGCCCGCCGACTGTCGGGGGACCCAGCTGCTGCCCCTCAAGGGCTCGGACAGCGGCTACGAAGAGGGCGAGGTCATCCCCCTCGACGAGCTGCGCTTCACTGTCTGGCACACCCCCGGCCACACCGAGGGCAGCGTGGTGCTGCTGTGCGAAAGCTATCTCTTCGTGGGCGACACCGTCTTTCAGGGCAGCATCGGCCGCACCGACCTCGAGGGCGGCGACAGCCGGAAGATGGACGAGAGCCTGCGCAAGTTCGCGGCACTGCCCGTCCCGGCCGAGGCGCAGGTGCTGCCCGGCCACGGCGATTTTTCTACCTTCGGGCAGGAGGCCGCCACCAACTTCTATATCAAAAATGCGCTGAGAAACGCATAAAAAGGCGGGATTTCACATGAATATCTATATCACGGGCCTCGGCTCGGGCTACGAGGTGGAGCACCTCGTCCGCCTGTTCTACCCAATGGCCCCGCTCACCCTCACCCCGCCCGAGGACGGCGCAGACTGCGTCTGGGCCGAGAAGCGGCCTGACAAGCTCTGGGCCATGGTGCGGCAGGGCGGCAAGAGCCGGACTGCCGAAGCACCTCTGCCCATTCCCTTGGAAGAGGGCGGCGAGACGCCGGAATTTGCGCTGGCCAGCCTGACCTATGACCTGCTGCGCAGCTGGACGGGCATCCGCCCGCCCTGGGGCAAGATGACCGGCGTCCGCCCGGTGCGCCTCGTCCACGACAAGCGGACCGCAGGCTGGACGGAAAAGGAGATCGACAATTTCTTCCTCAAGCGCTTCGACTGCTCGCCCGAAAAATACGGCATGGCCAAGGCCATCGCGGACTTGCAGGAGCCTGTCCTGAAAGCAGGCAGTGCGCCCAAGACCTACAGCCTCTATATCGGCATCCCGTTCTGCCCCTCCCGGTGCAGCTATTGCAGCTTCGTCAGCTGCAACCTCGACCGTGACCGCAAGCTGGTGCAGCCCTATGTGGACTGCCTGTGCAAAGAGGTCGAGGCCATCCGGGACGAGGCTGACAAGGCCGGGCTGAAGCTCTGCAGCATCTACATCGGCGGCGGCACCCCCCCCAGCCTCCCGGCCGGGCCGCTGCGCCCGTCGTGGCCGACGGTGCGGGACTGCTTCGACCTTTCCGCCATCGTGGAGTACACGGTGGAAGCCGGACGCCCCGACTGCACCGACGCCGAAAAGCTGGCCGTCATCAAGGAATACGGCGCGACCCGCATCTCCATCAATCCGCAGACCTTCTCGGATGAAGTATTGGCGAACATTGGCCGCAGGCACTCGGCTCAGGACATCCTCGACTGCTATGCCGAGGCCCGGGCCGCAGGCCACGACGACATCAATATGGACCTCATCGCGGGCCTGCCCGGCGACACGGTGGAAGGGTTCGAGAAGAGCCTGCGTCAGGCCATCGCCCTCGCCCCTGAGAACATCACCGTCCACACCCTGACCCTCAAGCGGGCCTCCCGCATCGTCATCGAGGACCAGAAGGAGAACGACTACGCCGATGTGGCCACCATGCTGGAAAGGTGCCATCTGCTGGCCGAGGCGGGCTATCGGCCCTACTACCTCTATCGTCAGAAAAATACCCTCCAAAACCTGGAAAACGTGGGCTGGTGCAAGCCGGGCCACGAGGGGTATTATAATATCTATATCATGGAAGAGGTCCAGACCATCCTCTCGGCCGGCGCAGGCGGCAGCACCAAGCTGGTGGCCGACGGCGGCAAGCGGATGCAGCGCATCTTCAATTTCAAGTATCCGACAGAATACATCCAGCGTTTCGACGAAGTGCTGGAGCGGAAAAAAGGAGTGGCGGTTTTTTATGATCACGATTTGGGTACCGAAACGTCTGGTTGAGATAGACCTGTACAACGTCGCCGCCCAGAGCCCGGCGGCGCTGGCGGAGATGAGCGAGAAGAGCTACCGCCAGCGGGTGGCCTATGCCGCCCAGAAGATCAGGGACTCCCGCGCCAAGATCGTCATGCTCACCGGCCCGTCGGCCAGCGGCAAGACGACTTCGGCTCATAAGGTGGCCGAGGCTCTGGAGGCCTCCGGCACCCCGGCCCATGTCATCAGTCTGGATAACTTCTTCAAGGGCGCTCAGTATTACCCCCGCCTGCCCGACGGTACGCTGGACTACGAGAACCCCGACACGCTGGATATGTCCCTCATCCGCCAGTGCCTCAGCGATCTGAGCACCACCGGAAAGACCGTGCTGCCCATCTACGACTTCACCGCCGAGTCCCGCTCCTCCGAGACGGAGACGCTGGACCTCAAGGGCGGCGTCTGCATCGTGGAGGGCATCCACGCCCTGAACCCCGAGCTGACGGGCCTTGTGAAGGGCGACGACGTCTACCGCATTTACGCCGGCCTGCGGGAGGAATACTGCATCGATGGCCGCCGTGTCATCAACACCCAGGACATCCGCCTCTGCCGCCGCACCCTGCGGGATGCCGCAGCCCGGGGCCGCAGCCCCGCCAAGACCCTCGCCATGTGGGACAGAGTCCTCGACGGTGAGACCCGGTATATCAAGGGCTTCAAGACCACGGCAGACTTTTTGCTGGACACTTCCTTCACCTACGAGCTGGGCCTCATCGCAAAGCTGCTGCGCCCGGTGAGCCAGCGCTTCACGCTGGAAGGCCACAACGCGGAGCTCTGGGACGAGACGGCCCGCCGCTTCGAGCATGTGGCCCCGGTGGAGCTGGAGCTTCTGCCCGCCGACAGCATGCTGCGCGAGTTCTACGCAGGCGAGGTTTGAGAAGCCGTTTTCCTAAGCATTGCACACCGCCCGAAACGATCTTTTTGCCCGCATACTGCGTTGCTTTCCCTTGCAATCCGTCAGGATTGCTGCGAAAAATCGCCTTGTCTGCGGGCAAAAATCCTCGCCGTTCGGCGCACCCTGCTTACGAAAACAGTTTCTAAACGACATCAGAACGCGGAAAGTGTGCAAATTGCGAAAAAAATGTTTCCAAATCCGCACGATTCTGTAAAACTTGGGTGGGATTCGTTGCATTCCCCCCGGGAGTGCGCTATAATGAAAATAATCTCCGGCGGCACAGGGACAGCCTGAGCAGAAAACGCAGAGGAGTGCTGCCCGCCCCGGGCATAGACAAGTGAGGTGTCTTTTATGGACTTCAATAAGATCAAGGAAATGGGCCTCGAGTATGCCAAGAAAGGCAAGAATGCCGCGCTGGACCTGGCCGAAAAGGGCCGCACCCAGGCAAAGATCGTGAACGCGCAGAGCAAGCTGTACAAGGCGCAGCGCCAGCTGGGCGCTCTGGTGTATAGTCTGGCCAAGGGCAACGAGGAGAACCAGCCCCTTGTGGACAAATACATCGAGATGATCGCCAACATCGAGCAGGAGCTCTCCGACCTGAAAGCCTCTCTCGAGCCGGATACCGTCATTGAGACGACGTTCGAGGATACGGAAGAGGCCGCCGATGGGACGGCTGACGCAGCCGCAGAGCCCGCCGAGGAAAAGCCCGAGGACGACGAGGCCAAGACCTGCCCCCAGTGCGGCGCGCCCGTCTCGGACGACGCGCTGTTCTGCAACAAGTGCGGCGCACAGCTGTAAGCGAAAAAGCCCACGCAGGGCGGTGTCCTCCGGGGGATGCCGCCTTTTGTTGTGAATGAAATGAGAATTTTGCCGCAAAAAGCCGGAAAATGCGCTTGTGCCCTTGCATTTCGGCAGATTCTGCGGTACAATTTTAATCTGTTCGCAGATGTTTTCGGAATGCGGAAAGGAGACGCCCCATGCAGGACTGGACGCCGAGGGAACACTATACGGCGGAAGACCTCGTGGAGATCATCCGCATCCTGAGAGACGGGGAGAACGGCTGTCCGTGGGACAAAGTCCAGACCCACGCTTCCATCCGGAAAAACTTTCTGGAAGAAACGTGCGAGGCGCTGGAAGCCATCGACGCCGACGACCCTGTCATGATGCAGGAAGAGCTGGGCGACGTCCTGATGCAGGTGGTGTTCCACACCGTCATCGAGGAGGAGCGGGGCCGTTTCGACATGGAAAAGGTCTGCCGCGAGGTGTGCGAGAAGCTGGTCTTCCGCCACCCGAACATCTTTGCTTCCTCGGCGGCGGAAAATGCTGGTATAAACAGCTGGGATGCGCTCAAAAATAAGGAAAAGGGCCGCACGACTCTGGCCGATGAGCTGGACACCGTCCCGGCCACCCTGCCCGCCCTGATGCGCGCCCAGAAGCTCCAGAAGCGGGCCGCGCGGTTCGGCTGCGGGCCGGAGGATGCCGCCGGTGCGGCCAGGGCTCTGGACAGCGCCAGGGCCGCGTGGGACGCACAGCAGACGGCAGAGAACGCCGGTGAGCTGCTGCTGGCCGCCGCCGATGGCATGCGGCTGGCCGGTGTGGATGGCGGGGCCATGGCCACCTTTGCGGCAAAGCGCTTCACCCAGAGGCTGGAAGCGGACGAAACGTAAACGGGTACCAGACGGTCAGACCGTCTGCTCGAATAGAAAATGTTGAGAATATTGTGGAGGTTTTTATTATGACCAAGACCGATCTGATCGCACAGGTTGCGGCAAACACTGAGATGAGCAAGAAGAGCGCCGAGATGGCAGTCAACGCTGCATTCGAGGCACTGGGCAAGGCCATGGCCGAGGGTGAGAAGATCTCCATCTCCGGCTTCGGCACCTTCGAGGTGCGTGAGCGCGCTGAGCGTCAGGGCATCAACCCCCGCACCCGCGAGCCCATCACCATCGCTGCTTCCAAGAGCATCGTGTTCAAGCCGGGCAAGGCTCTGAAGGACACCCTGTAAGAGAAGACCCATCGCCGCCGGAACCTTTAGGCCCGGCGGCTTTTTTGTAGCCCTCTCCGTCACCTGCGGTGACACCTCTCCCAGAGGGAGAGGCTTTGGCAGGCCGGTCAGGCCCACGCGGGATGAGAGACGCTTTTTGGACCGGAAGCGGTAGTGCCCTGCGACAGAGGGCAGGCGATGCAGGACGGAGAGGTCATGCTTTAAGAAACAGGAGGAAATAGTATGAGACTGGACAAATATCTGAAAGTTTCGCGGCTCATCAAGCGCCGCACGGTGGCAAACGAGGTGGCCGACGCGGGCCGCATCCTCATCAACGGCAAGACCGCCAAGGCCAGCCAGGCCGTCAAGGCCGGCGACATCATCGAGGTCACCTTCGGCAACCGGCCCATCAAGGTGAAGGTCCTCTCCGACGTGGAGCCCCGCACCAAGGACGTGGCCCGCGAGATGTACGAGATCATCGAGCAGGACAACGTGCTGGCAGCCGCCCACGACGCCCCGAAAGCCGAGTAAATCCGGCATGACCCCGCCCCGCCCTGCATAAGATGGCAGAAAAGGGGAGGGGAATGTCATGAAACAACAGGACGCAAAGCCGGAGCAGGCTCTGCCTCACGACCTCATCCTGGAGGGGCGGAACAAGCTGACCGTCACCGGTGTGCGGCGGGTCATCCGCTGCGACGCCGAGGGGGCGGCGATGCTCACCTCAAAAGGGACGCTGGAACTCACCGGGGCCGAGCTGAGCGTCACCAGCCTCGACCTAGACAAGGGCGAAGTCAAGCTTACAGGCCGGGTGGACACGCTGGAATACACCGCAGAGCATACGCCGGGCGGCTTTCTGCGCCGTCTCGTCCGGTGATGGGCCCGGCGCTTTCGCCCGGGGCGGTGGGGCAGGAGATGGCGGCCTGCGCGGTGCTGGGCGGTGTGCTGGGCGCGGCGCGGGCCGTTCTGCCCACCCGGGGCAGGGCCGCGTTCCTGCCGGATATGCTTTTTGTGGGAGTGGCGCTGATGGCTTTGCAGAGCTATGCCGTCTCCCAGAGTCAGGCCGGGCAGCTGCGGGGCTATATGGCGCTGGCGGCGTTCTGTGCCGCCGGGGCGGTGCGGGCAGCGCCTCGGGCCCCTAACACAGTG
>OAUC01000646.1_pt1 | contig 16625 bp, 16 predicted proteins | sample 1495091 | NCBI WGS metagenome assembly OAUC01 (sample SAMEA2579997, study PRJEB22360) | human gut metagenome | biome: human gut; feature: human-associated habitat; material: faeces | place: Denmark | collected 2008/2010
GCCGCAAGATCAAACCCAAAAGTTCCGATTACGATATATGAGCAAAAAGATTCTGTCGGGAAAAAGATTCTCGCAACAGGAAACGGAAGGTGTAATCTGACGAACAAAGATATGAAATCTTCTTATTACCGCAGTGAAAATATTCCATTTGTTGAAGAAGTGTTAGAGCAGTTTGGGTATGAAGATACCATACGGTTTTTCTCATCTCTCGGACTTATGGTCAAAGAAAGAGGAAATTATGTCTATCCACATTCAGATCAGGCATCTACCGTTCTGGAATTATTAAAACTGGAACTTCACCGGCTTGGTATCAAAATTCTTACCGGTGTTCAGGTAACGGATATTACCCCGATATCGTCCGGCTTTATGATAAAGCTAAATACAGGAAAGCAGAAAGCGGATGCTGTAATTCTGGCCTGTGGTGGAAAGGCCAGTTCAAAACTGGGATCTGATGGCAGCGGATACACACTGGCAAAGGGCCTGGGACATACAATGGTTCCCGTGGTTCCGGCGCTGGTACAGCTTAAGGTCAGGAAAAATCCATTTGCCAAAGCAGCCGGTGTCCGAACCGATGCTTCCGTAACCGCAATCTGTGACGGGAAAGCCATTGCTTCTGACCGCGGAGAATTACAGCTTACAGCGTATGGAATTTCCGGAATTCCTGTATTTCAAATCAGCCGCTATGTTGCGAAAGCTTTATATCTCAAGCAAAATGCAAAGGTTAAAATTGACTTTCTGCCTGAGATGTCAGAAAATGAATTTTTATCCTTTCTTTTAGAAAGAAAAGAAGGGCGGGAGCAAATGACCTGTGCGGATTATCTTCTTGGGATCTTCCACCAGAAACTGATACCGAGATTTTTAGAGCAGGCCCGTATCCGTATGCACACGCTGGTTCAAGAGTTGTCCGAAACGCAGTTCAAAAGCCTTGTGCAAGCGGTCAAGCAAAACGTAGTACTAATTGATACTACTAACGGTTTTGACAATGCACAAGTGTGTGCAGGAGGGATTTCCACTATAGAGCTTAGTGCCAGGACAATGGAATCCAGATATATAAAAGGCCTGTATCTTACAGGCGAACTTCTGGATGCAGATGGAATCTGCGGTGGTTATAATCTTCAATGGGCATGGGCAACCGGCTATCTGGCCGGCAAGGCAGCTGCGGATACGCAGTGATTTTTACAAAGATAACAAAAAGGAGTAAAACATGATACGGATCAATCAGTTAAAATTAAACATTGCACATACACAATCAGATCTGGAACGAAAGATTTTGAAAACGCTTCATATGAAAAAAGAATATCTTCAGGGATACAAGATCAGACGCCAGTCCATTGACGCACGTAAAAAGCCAGATCTTTATTATGTTTATTCCGTGGATGTCCTGGTAAAAGATGAGGCAAAAATCAAAAAAAGCATCAAGAGTAATCAGATTCAATTTCAGGCGAAAGAAGATACTTATAACTTTCCTGCAAACGGAACCAGAGAGTTCAAGCACCGTCCTGTTATCATCGGAACCGGACCTGCGGGACTATTCTGCGGATATATGCTTGCAATCCACGGATACCGGCCAATCCTTCTGGAAAGAGGGGCCGATGTCGATCAACGCACTAAAGACGTAGAAACCTTCTGGAAGACCGGAACATTAGACCCTTCATCGAATGTTCAATTCGGTGAAGGCGGTGCCGGAACATTCTCTGACGGAAAACTTAACACTCTTGTGAAAGACAAATCAGGGCGGAACTACGAAGTTCTCCGCATCTTTGCCAGACATGGTGCTCCGGAAGCGATCACATATCAAAGCAAGCCGCATATAGGAACAGATATTTTGTCCCGGGTTGTAAAAGAAATGCGTGAATGTATCTGTGCGCATGGCGGAGAAGTACGGTTTCATTCACAGGTCACTGATATCCAGACCGTTACAACAGGGAACACAAAAGTGCTCCGCAAATTAGAAGTATACGATCTCAAAAAGCAGGAAAAATATGTTCTCGATACAGAGCTTGCTGTTTTTGCAATCGGTCATAGTGCCCGTGATACATTTGCCATGCTGCACCAACACGAAGTACCTATGCAGCCAAAAGCATTTGCAGTAGGAGTCCGCATGGAGCATCCTCAGGAAATGATTAATAAAGATCAATATGGAGAGTATTATCCGGACTTTCTGCCCGCAGCACCGTATAAACTTACGGCAAATCTGAAAAACGGAAGAGGTGTATATACATTTTGTATGTGTCCCGGTGGATATGTAGTAAATGCCTCTTCCGAACCTCATCGCCTTGCTGTTAACGGAATGAGTTATAGCAAGCGAGACGGACAGAATGCCAATACCGCCGTTATCGTTACCGTAACCCCGGAAGATTTTGGAAGCAGCCATCCACTTGCCGGCGTTGAATTCCAAAGAAAATTAGAAGAAAATGCATATCGGGAAGGAAACGGCAAGGTTCCGGTACAGTTATTCGGTGATTTTTGTAAAAATATACCTTCGCAAAAATTAGGTGATATTATTCCACAGATAAAAGGTATGTATCGGCTTGCTAATGTCAGACGCATTTTTCCTGAGATCATTGCGGATTCATTACAGGAAGGGGTATGCATATTTGATCAGAAGCTTCCTGGATATGCAAGAAAGGATGCTGTCATTTCAGGAGTTGAAAGCAGAACATCTTCGCCGGTCAGAATCATAAGAGATGATTCTCTGCAAAGCGAGATCCGCGGAATCTATCCTTGTGGAGAAGGCGCGGGTTATGCCGGCGGCATTACATCTGCAGCCATGGATGGAATAAAAATTGCCGAAATGATTGCCGGCACATATCGCCCGTTAGAGACAAAAAAATAAAAATTTTTTATGAAATATGCTCACTTTATGTAGAAAATCGAAAAGAAGTTTAAGAATTTTTTAATATCATAAACCTATACACTTTTTCTGAAATGTGATAAAATGTATTGAGTTTTTAGATAGGAAAAACGAGGAGGAGTACATATGAAAGGTGCAGGGAGTAAGAACGCCTGGGCTTTATTTCTGCTTATTCTGGCAGGAGTAGTTCTTGGTGGCTTTATCGGAACGCTGGCAAAAGGGGTGCCGGCCTTATCCTGGCTGAGTTATGGACAATCCTTTGGAATAGACGAGCCGATCGTCCTGGACCTGGGAGTGTTAGTCATAACATTTGGTCTGTCGATAAAGATAACCATGGCAAGTATCATTGGCGTGATTCTTTCCATTATCATATATCGTTTCTTATAGTTTACAGAAAGGTAGGTCCCTGACTTTACTTCTGTGAACGTCGTGCGAATCTAAAGAAAATATGAATCAATCTAATACCATGAGAGAAATGCCGAAAGACGAGCGGCCATATGAAAAATGTGCACGTCTGGGAGCGGACAGTTTAAGTGACGTTGAATTATTGGCGGTATTATTAAGAACAGGAACTCAGGGTGAAAATGCAGTAGACCTTGCAAGAAGGGTCCTGTATCATGCCGGCGAAAACGGAATCCTCGGGATTCACCAGTTTAATGTTGAACGTTTGAAAAAGATCAAGGGAATCGGTCAGGTAAAAGCAATTCAGATATCCTGTATATCGGAACTTGCAAAAAGGCTTTCCAAAGCTTCATATGAAGAAACCGTATGTTTTACCGAACCGAAAACGATTGCACAATATTATATGGAAGATTTAAGACACGAGAAACAGGAACATATGAAATTATTGATGTTAAACTCGAAGGCAAAGCTTCTCGGCGAAACCAATATTTCAAAAGGGACAGTAAATGCATCCCTTATTACACCGAGAGAGCTTTTTATAGAAGCATTGCAGAAGAATGCGGTATCAATTATAATTTTACATAATCATCCAAGTGGTGATCCGACTCCAAGCCGTGAAGATATGTTGACAACAAAAAGAATTCTGGATGCGGGTGCGCTTATAGGAATTGATTTGTTAGATCATATTATTATTGGCAATAATTGCTATATGAGTTTTCGTGAGGAGGGCATGCTGTAAATTCTGCAAACAAGATAGAAGAAAGGATTCTGTCAGATGGCAAGAAATGTATACGGGCTGGACCTTGGTTCTTATGATATAAAGGTCTACGATAAGAAAAAAGATACGATCTGGAAAGAGAAAAATGTAATTGCATTTAAAGATAACCGGGATCGCGATATTTTTGCAGTTGGAGATGATGCATTCAGTATGTATGGAAAAGCACCATCCAATATAGAAATCACATTTCCTATGGAGGCAGGTGTCATTTCCAGATTTAATGACATGCAGTTCCTGCTTCAGAACCTGTTAAAAAGGGGACGTCAGTTTTCGCGTGGTTCTGAATATGTGATTGCTGTTCCAACGGATGTAACAGAAGTAGAAAAGAAAGCATTCTTTGATCTGGTAATCCATTCAACGGCAAAAGCAAAAGAAGTAAACATTGTAGAGCGGTCTATTGCTGATGCAGTAGGTCTGAATCTTGATATTCAGAATACAAAAGGTATCATGATTGCGAATTTTGGAGGCGAAACAACCGAGTTATCTGTACTGGCCGGTGGAGGTATGGTTTTAAACCGCCTTGTAAAGGTCGGCGGTCTGACGTTTGACCAGGGAATCATCAATCTTGTAAAACACAGTCACGACTTTTTGATCGGACGGCAGACGGCAGAAGTACTTCGAAGAAATTTCAATGTATTTACGGGTGATTCCGATTCTATATTATCGGTGGCCGGAAGAGATCTGATCACAGGTGTACCGATGCGAAAGCCTATTTCTATTATGCTTGTCCGTGCGGCAATGAAGGATCCTCTGCTTGAATGTGTAAAAGCAATACATTCTCTTTTAGACAGGACACCTCCTGAGGTTCGCAAAGCAATTTATGAAAACGGGATTTTCCTCACAGGTGGACTTGCAAATATGCCAGGCCTCGAAATATATATCGAGCAGATGGTTGGAATCAAATCAAGGACAGCTCTGGAACCGGATACCTGTGCGGTAAATGGGCTGAAGCGTATTATTATGTCAAAAGATTTAAGAAAACTTACATTTTCAATGATAGAAGATAATTATAGGTGGATGAGATAATGAAGACAAAAAATCAATCTTCCCTTCCAAGTAAATACTGGCTGATCATTGTAATCGTCATCTGTGTTATTCTGATGGGGGTAGAACGTATTACCGGAGGGAACGGACCAATCAGTTTCATTGCAAATTATACAGTAATTCCTATGCAAAAAGGTATCGGATATGTAGGACGTTATATGAGCGATCTTTCCGATAATTTTGAGACACTGCAGGATATGAAAAAGGAAAACAAAAAATTACAATCCAAAGTAGATGATCTTACAATAGACAACACCAGACTCCGTCAGGATCAGTATGAACTGGAAAGACTCCGTGAATTATATAAACTCGATGAAAATTATTCAGATTATAAAAAAATCGGCGCACATATAATTTCCAACAGCGGTTCTAACTGGTTCAGCGACTTTACGATCGACAAAGGAAGCAAAGACGGAATCAAGAAAAACTGTAATGTTCTTGCAGGCAGCGGCCTTGTGGGAATTGTAACAGAAGTCGGACCTCATTACGCCCGGGTACGTTCTATTATAGATGATGAAAGTAATATCAGTGCAATGCTTCTTTCTACTTCAGATACCTGTGTGGTAAGAGGTGATTTAAAACAGATGGAAAATGGAAGAATCCGTTTTGAAAAGCTTGCTAATAATGATAATAAGATTGAAGTTGGAGAACAAGTCGTTACTTCGCATGTCAGCGACAGATTTCTTCAGGGACTCTTTATCGGATATGTCAGTGATGTAAAAGTAGATTCCAATAACCTGACACGTTCTGGATACATTACACCTGCTGTTGATTTCAGCAAACTTCACGAGGTTCTTGTTATTACAACGACTAAAAGCGAACTCATCAAACAGGAATCCGGAAGCACCAAGGGAGAGTAGCATATGAAAAGAAAACTTATCACATTTTTCATTATCTTTATCTGCTTTTTATTAGAATGTACCGTTTTTCACAGATTGGCATTCGCAACGATCAAACCCAATCTGTTGATTATCGTTACTTCTTCGTTCGGATTTATGAGAGGGAAAAAAGAGGGCCTTGCCGTTGGATTTCTGTCCGGTTTCCTGACAGATGTATTCTGGGGAAACACTCTCGGTTTTTACACCCTGCTTTTTTCGGTAATTGGTTACATGAACGGGTCATTTCGAAGACTCTTTTACGATGATGATATCAAACTTCCTATCGCACTTATTGCGATCAGTGAATTGATATACGGTTTAGTTACATACTTCTGTATGTATCTTTTGCAGGGGGATTTTGCTTTTGAAGCATACCTGAGACAGATCATTATGCCAGAACTTGTGTATACCATTCTGGTTACTTTGATTCTGTATCAGATCATATTACACATTAACAAGAAACTGGAAGCAGAAGAGCAAAGGAGTGCAAGTAAATTTGTATAGTTTATGGGAACGGATCAAATCCGGCATTGCAGAATTCGTACAATCTCGAATATTTGTATTAATTATTGTCTTTTGTATTACATCGGCAATCCTGGTACAGAGAATATTCTATCTTCAGATTGTCAAAGGGCAGGAATATCTTGATGATTATAAACTGCAGATTCAGAAAACAAAAGAAATACAGGGTACCCGTGGTAATATCTATGACCGGAACGGTAATCTGCTGGCATATAATGAATTGGCATATTCCGTTACAATCGAAGATAACGGATCTTATGACAGCATAGCACAACAGAATAAAGTTTTGAACAAGACGATTTCTTCTGTTATTAAAATGGTCGAATCGAACGGAGATACCGTTATCAATAACTTCGGAATCATTTTGGACAGTAATAACAATTATCAGTTTGTTGCGCAAAATGAGACTCAGAAATTACGTTTTATTGCCGATGTATATGGAAAATCAACCATCGACCAGCTTTCTAAAAAACAGAAAGCAACAACGGCAGATGAACTTATTCATTATCTCTGTACGGATAAACAAAAGTTCGGAATTAATGAAAAGGAGATGGACAAGTCTACTGTACTAAAACTGATCAATATTCGTTATCAGATCTGGCTGAACAGTTATCAGAAATATATCTCAACCACAATCGCTGAAGATGTCAGCGATGCCACAGTTGCGGATATTATGGAAAATCTGGACAAATTATCAGGAATCAATGTAGAAGAAGAATCACTTCGTAAGTATGCTGACAGTAAATGTTTTGCAAATATTATCGGATATACCGGTCAGATCTCGCAGGAAGAGTATGATGCTTTAAGCGATGCCGATCAGGAACGATACAGCAAAACTGATACTGTAGGTAAGGCAGGACTTGAAAAGGCGATGGATTCTCAGCTTCAGGGTAAAAAAGGAAGCGAGAAACTCTATGTTAACAACGTAGGTAAAGTTATCAAAACCGTAAAAGGAACAAATCCGAAAGCCGGGAATGATCTTTATCTGACGATTGATGCCAATCTGCAGAAAGCTGCCTACAATATTCTAGAGCAGGAACTTGCAGGAGTTCTTCTCGCCAAAATTCAGAACTCTCTTGATTTTGACCGCAATAAGGTAGAAGATGGAAGTGACGTTATCATCCCGATCGGTGATGTATATAACGCAATGATCAATAATGATGTGCTTGACATGACACACTTTACGGATCCCGATGCCGGAGAAGCTGAAAAAGAAGTTGCCTCTGCATTTTCTATAAGAAAAGAAGAAGTTAAAAATACACTGACAAAAGTGCTGAATGATTCAAAAGCTGCCGCATACAAAGATCAGCCAAAAGAAGTCCAGGCGTATCTGACATACCTGGTATCTGATATACTGACTAACGGTACAGGCGTCTTGATGTCAAAATCCATTGATACTAAAGATGCTACGTATAAAGCTTGGAAAGATGAAGAATCTATTAATGTTTATACGTATTTGAATTATGCAATTTCAAAGAACTGGATAGATACTTCTTTATTAAAGGACTATATAAAATCCAACGAACAATATTCCGATTCCGGAGAAGTATATCAGGGAATCATAAATTATATTCTGGATTATATAAATACCGATAACAATTTTGACAAACTGATCTACCGTTATATGATAAAATCAGGAACTATTACCGGCAGACAGATATGTATGATGTTATATGAGCAGAATATTCTGGATAAAAAAGATAATCAGTACGACAGCTTAAAAGCCGGAAGCATCGGTGCTTATGATTTTATCCGCAGCAAGATCCAATCACTGGAAATTACCCCGGGACAGCTTGGACTTGAACCATGTACCGGATCTTTAGTTGCAACAGATCCGAATACTGGTGAAGTACTGGCCTGTGTATCATATCCGGGATATGACAACAACCGTCTTGCAAATACTATGGACTCCGATTATTATAGTAAACTGCTTACAAATCAGTCTCGTCCATTTTATAATAATGCAACTCAGGAAAAAACAGCACCAGGTTCTACCTATAAGCCGTTATCTGCTATCACCGGTCTGACAGAAGGTGTTATTGATGTAAATACTTACCTTCCGTGCGCAGGTGTATATAAAAAAGTTACACCAAATCCAAAGTGCTGGATTTATCCGTCTGCTCATGGCAACCTGAATGTATCGCAGGGAATTCAACATTCTTGTAATGATTTCTTCTATGAAGTCGGATACAGACTTGGCCTTAACAGTACAGGCGATTCAAAATTAGATAATGATACTTCTGACGGAAAGAGTACTCAGAATTACTATTCAAGTGAAAGAGGAATTGCAAAATTGCAGAAATATGCAGAAGAATTCGGACTTGGAGATACTTCCGGTATGGAAATTCCGGAATCAGATCCGCAGATTTCCGATGACAACTCTGTATTATCCGCTATCGGACAGGGAACCAACAACTATACAACCAGTCAGCTGGCAAGATATATTACAGCTGTTGCAAATAAGGGTACTGTATATAATTTAAGTCTTTTAGACAAAGTGACCAATCCGAAGGGAAAGACAGTAAAAGATTATACACCGGAAGTAAAAAATAAAGTAACCGATGTATCATCTACTACATGGCAGGCAGTTCACGAAGGTATGAGAGCAGTGGTAACATCCGAAGACAAAGATATTTTCACAAAATTAAATGCCAGCGGTGTACAATTATCCGGTAAAACAGGAACAGCTCAGCAAAGTCAGACTCACCCGGATCATGGTCTTTTTGTAGGATTTGCTCCTAGTGACAGTCCACAGATTGCATTTGCAATACGTATCGCCAATGGTTACAGTTCAACTTTTGCAGCTGAAGTTGGTAATAATGTCATGGAGTATTATTATAAAGTTACTCCGGAAAATGAACTGATCACCGGAGAGGCTTCCAATATCGGAACTGGATCAAACGGTGGAGATTAAAGAAAGGATGATTCTATGTGAAAGATGATGTTCTCATCAAGAGCAACAAATACGGCATTACGATTTATTTTAATTCCGACAATTCATTTGAAGAATTGCTTGATGACGTAAAAAACAAATTTCAATCTGCCGCCAAATTTTTTAATCATGCAAAAATGGCGGTAGAATATGAAGGCCGTTCTTTCACAGAAGAAGAAGAGCGGCAGCTGACAAGAGCGATTGAATCAGCTGCCGGTATTGAAATACTATGCATTATTGAAAAGAATACTGCTACAGAACAAGTCCATAAAAAATTACTGGACGAAAGCCTTGAAGCTATCCATGAAAAGGACGGACAGTTCTATAAAGGTACATTAAGAGGAAGACAGGTTCTGGAGTCGGAACAGAGCATCGTGATCATCGGAGATGTTGAAGATGGTGCAACGGTTGCATCAAAAGGAAATGTAATCGTGACAGGTACTATATACGGAACCGTGATTGCAGGTGCCGCCGGCAGGACAGATGCTGTCATAGCAGCACTCCATATGCAGCCTAAAACTGCGGATCGGAGGGATTAAAGTAAAACCAGTTATAGGAGGAAGTTATTCATGGGCGAAGTTATTGTAATTACATCAGGAAAAGGCGGTGTTGGAAAGACAACAACAACGGCAAATATAGGTGCAGGATTATCTAAGCTTGGCAAAAAGGTAGTGATTATTGATACTGATCTCGGTCTTCGCAACCTTGATGTTGTTATGGGCATGGAAAATCTGGTTGTATATAATCTTGTTGATGTTGTTGAGGGAAGCTGCCGGCTTAAACAGGCACTGATCAGAGACAGCCGATATGAGAATCTTTATTTACTGCCATCCGCACAGACAAAAGATAAATCCGCAGTTTCTCCGGGACAGATGAAGAAACTCACCGCAGAATTAAAAGAAGAATTCGATTACATACTTCTGGATTGTCCTGCAGGAATTGAGCAGGGCTTCCAAAATGCAATTGCCGGTGCTGACCGTGCACTGGTAGTTACAACTCCGGAAGTATCATCCATCCGTGATGCCGACCGTATCATCGGACTTCTGGAACAGAACCAGATCCGTACAATCGATCTTATCATTAATCGTATCCGGATGGATATGGTGAAAAGAGGAGATATGATGTCGGTTGACGATGTCACAGAGATTCTTGCCGTTCCGCTGATTGGGATCCTTCCTGATGACGAACAGGTTGTAATAGGAACGAACCAGGGGGAACCGGTAATCGGATTGGATTCAAAAGCCGGAAAGGGATATCTTAACATTTGCAAACGAATCACGGGCACGGAAGTCTCTTTTATGAATCTTGACACAGGCAAAGGGTTATTTTCCAGAATTTCCCATGCTTTCAGGAAGAATTAGGAGGATTTATTATGCTGAAAAACTCTTCCGTATCCATTGCAAAGAATCGTCTGCGCACGTTGGTCATATCAGATCGTGTACAATGTACTCCTTCGGCTTATGAACATATTTGCAAAGATTTATACGAAACACTTTCCAAATATATGGAACTTACAGAAGATGATTTTCAGGTAGAGATTAACCGTTCACAGATAGTGATAAAAATAGCAGGAGAAGAAACGTGAGATCACATAGATTTACTAAACCATACAATTTAAAAAATTACAAATTTGGAATCGTAACACTTGTCGGGATTTTGTCTGTTCTGGGTATTTTAGTTGTCGGCAGTGCAAAGGAATCACTTCAGAGCAAACAGATTCTTGGTGTTATCATAGGCTTTACTGCAATGATTGTTGTTTCCTTAATTGATTACATGTGGATTATGAATTTTTACTGGGTTTTGTATGCATTGTCTATCATTATGCTTGCAGCTGTAAAATTATTCGGAGAAAATGTAAATGGGGCAACCCGTTGGATTAAAGTAGGATTTATTCAGTTCCAGCCATCTGAACTGGCAAAAATATTGCTTATTATTTTCTTTGCCAAATTCCTGATGGAACATGAAGAGGATATTAATGATAAATTTACATTAATTAAATATGCCGTTCTGGCAGGAATTCCTCTTGCTTTAATTTTAATTGAGCCAAACTTATCTACTACGATATGTACGGCACTTATGATCTGCCTTATGATCTATATTGCCGGACTCAGTTATAAGTTTATCGGTACGGTATTGATTATACTAGTCCCGATCGCAGTAATATTTTTGAGTATTGTTGTTCAGCCGAATCAGAAAATCCTCAAAGATTATCAGCAGAAAAATTCTGTAATGGCTATAGGATCCGGACAGTTAACAGGAAAAGGACTGGATAACAATACAACTACTTCCGTAAAAAACGGTAATTTCATTCTGGAACCTCAGACAGACTTTATTTTCGCGATCATCGGAGAAGAATTAGGTTTTGTCGGAGGGTGTATAATTATTGCGTTATTACTATTGATTGTGATACAATGTATCTTAGTTGGGATACGATCGCAAGACCTTGCAGGAAGAATCATATGCTGCGGTGTTGGCGGCCTGATCGGCATACAAAGTTTTATCAACATTGGTGTTGCCACCAAAATTTTGCCAAATACCGGAGTTCCATTACCTTTTGTAAGTTATGGTCTGACTTCTCTTGTAAGTTTATATATTGGAATTGGATTAGTCTTGAACGTAGGATTACAACCGAAAAAATACCAGTAAGGAGTGAATGATATGAATATAGGTCTGATAGCACATGATTCAAAAAAAGCATTGATGCAAAATTTCTGTATCGCTTATAGAGGGATTTTAAGCAAACACAGTCTTTATGCTACAGGAACGACCGGAAGATTAATTGAAGAAGTTACGAACCTGAAAGTTCATAAATATCTTGCCGGTCCTTTAGGTGGCAAACAGCAGCTGGGAGCTCAGATTGCGCAAAATGACATTGATGCGCTTATCTTTTTGAGAGAACCCTCTAATCCAAAGCCACATGATCCAGATTTAAATGACGTGATTCGGATGTGTGATACTTATAATATCCCGTTAGCTACGAACCTTGCAACAGCAGAGATTATTATTTTGGCAATTGACAGAGGAGATTTGGACTGGCGTGAAATGTATCGGTAAATATTCAAAATTAATTTCTGTACTGTTATTAACGGTTGTCATGGCAACCGGATGTGGAATTACAGATCTGCTTGGAACGAAGAATGTAGTCGCTGAATACGAGGCAGAAAATTATAACAAAGACCTTTACACCGGAAAATTATTTGCTTCAGATTTATGTGTAGCTTCCGGTGATATCAGTCTCAGTGGCATATCTTCGGATGAGACTAATACATTACATTCTGCTGCGCTGTTTGATGTGGACAGAAAGAAAGTAGATTTTTCTTATCAAATGTTTGACAAAATATATCCTGCAAGTACAACAAAGATCATGACGGCACTTGTAGCCTTAGAAAATGCGGATCTTTCCGATGTTGTAACCGTTTCCCAGAATGCGGATATGAACAGTTTTGCTGCGGATGAAGCAACTTGTGGAATAAAAGCTGGAGATAAAATTACTTTATCCGATTTATTATATGGTCTGTTATTACATTCAGGTAATGATAATGCTACTGCTATAGCAGAATATGTAGGCGGAAGTATGGATGGATTTGCTGAAATGATGAATAAAGAAGCAGCCAAATTAATGGCAACCGGCACACATTTTGTAAATTCCAACGGACTTCACAATGATAACCACTATACAACGGCATATGATTTATATTTAATATTTAATGAATGTATCAAACATGATGATTTTGTAAAAATTATCATGGCAAAATCTCACACCGCAAAGGTTACCGGAAACGATGGAACGATAAGGAGCATCACATGGGAACCAACAAACTTTTATGCAACGGGAGATGCCAAGAAGCCTGATAATGTAACTGTAATCGGCGGAAAGACCGGTACAACTCAATTGGCAGGAAACTGTTTAATTCTGCTTACAAAAGATAAAAATGACCATCCGTATATATCAATCGTAATGAAGGCTGATACCAAACCTTTACTTTACAAAGATATGACAGCAATTGTAGAAGCAATTCCTGAAAATAATTGATGCATAAGAATATGTCGCAGACACTTTTCATACCAAAGTATACAACAGAAGTTGCCGGTGGCAAGTTCTCTTGTATACCCAAACAAAAGGGGCATCCAAATTACGGATACCCCTTTTTTAGGATGAACTTCCAATTCTTCCATAAAGGCTGATGAGATATAAACCGCACAGTCCGATAATTGTATAAATAATTCTGGACAGCCATGTAAGATTTCCAAATATCACGGCTACAATATCCAGTTTAAAAATACCGACCAGCAACCAGTTAAGTGCGCCTATGATCACCAGCGTTAAAGCAGTGTTATCAAACCATTTCATGTAAGAATCCTCCTTTTATCGAATGATAATAGTATTACCATAAAAGGAAAGATTATACACATATCAGAGAAAGGATTTATATAATGGATATCGATGAAAGATATTATCCATATTCAAAATATTTAAAGAAAAGATATGGAGAAAAAGTATATAAATTACCGGTAAATCTTCCTGTTACGTGCCCAAATCGTATTTCAGGCGCAGGATGTTCATTCTGTGCAGAAACCGGAACCGGATTTGAAGCAATGGATTCAGCTGTTTCTGTTACCGAACAGCTGATGAGCACAAGGAAATATATAGAGAAAAGATATCATGCCCATAAATTTATTGCTTATTTTCAAAATTATACCAACACATTTATGCCTCTAGATATTTTTCAAAAATATATGCTCGAAGCATCGAAGGTTCCTGATATCGTAGAAATTGCGATTTCCACACGTCCGGACTGCATCCGTGAAGATTATCTTGATGTTTTAAATAGGATTCGCGAAACAACGGGAATTCAGATTACAATAGAACTTGGACTTCAGACAGTAAATTATCATACTCTGAAAAGAATATCGCGCGGTCATACTCTTGCAGAATATATTGACGCCGTTCTTCGTATCAGCAGATATGGTTATGATATCTGTACTCATGTGATTTTAAATCTGCCAGGAGATGAGATGGATGATTCGATTGAAACCGCCAAGATATTATCGGCTCTTCCTGTTCAGATTGTAAAAGCACATTCTCTCTATATAGCCAAAGACACACGGTTGTGCGATGACTATGAAAATGGTACAATATCTCTATGCGAAAAAGAAGAATATCTGAACAGACTGATTGCTTTTCTTGAACATCTAAATCCGGATATTGCCGTAGAGCGTCTGTTTAGCCGTATTCCTGAAAAAGATGCCGTATTCTGCAACTGGAACACAAGTTGGTGGAAATTACGTGATGAACTTCTTTTAAGAATGGAAGAGCAGAATAGTTTTCAAGGAAAAAAACTGAACTATCTGGATGGAGCGGCATTGCGTTTATTGGACAACAAAGAATAGGAGGCCCGTATTTTGGCTGCAAATATTACTTCTTCAAATATAAAAGTTTATCAAAAGAAAAAACATTTAAATATCGGAATCGTCATTTTTGGGGTTATATTTATTTATCTTCTTGTGACGGTTCTGATGTATCTGACCGCAAAGCACATTTCTGTTTATGAAGTACGTGAGGGTTCGATCGTAAAAGATACTTCTTACACCGGTCTAGCCATTCGCAACGAAACGGTCGTACATTCCAAAGGGAAGGGTTATGTTAATTACTTTATTTCAGAAGGAAACAAAGTCGGTGCCAAAACACAGGTGTATTCCCTGTCTGACCAGAAACTTCAATTTGAAACCAATACAAACAACACACAAAAATTAACCTCCAGTGAACGGTCGGCAATCAGTCAGAAGACACAGACTTTCTGCGAAAATTATACCGACGGAACCTTTGGGGATGTATATACTTTAAAGAACAATATTTCCGGAGTTCTTGAAGGCAAGTCTAATCAGAATCGTCAGACGCAGATCGCGGCTTTGACGGAATCAGATCTTGATGGTTTGAAAGTATATACCGCTGAGTCCGACGGAATTATCAGCTATTCTGTAGATGGTTTTGAAAATACAAAAGCAGAAGATATAACCCCTGATATGCTTAACAAAGAAAACTACAATAAAAAAGAGCAGAAGAATAATACGAAAATCAAATCCGGTGATTCAGTATATAAATTGATCAAAGATGATGACTGGACACTTGTGATTGCTCTAAGTAAACAATCAGTAAAAGATTTAACTGATGCTTCCAGCGTTCAGGTCCGTTTTCCGAAAGATAACGAAACTATGACAGCGGCTTTTTCCATGAAAAAAGTAAAAGGCACCTGGCTTGGATATCTGGCATTTGATAATTCTATGGTTCGTTATGCCCAGGATCGTTTTGTAGATGTAGAGCTTATTATGGCAGATCATACCGGACTTAAAATACCAAAATCTGCAGTCACCAAAAAGAATTTTTATGTGATCTCAGAAGACTATCTTACACAGGGTGGTAACAGCAACAGCACAGGAGTATTGATCGATACCGGGAAGGAAAATGCACAGTTCCAATCAGTCGATATCTATTACCGAGATACATCAACCGGTTCTGTTTATATAGATCCTGATGATTTTGAAGAAAATACAACACTTAGAAAGCCCGATTCATCGGATACCTGCCAGTTAAACAAAACCCGGGAGTTAAAAGGTGTATATAATATTAACCGTGGTTATGCCGTATTCCGACAGGTACAGATTCTGTGCGAAAGCGATGAATATTATATTGTTCAAAGTGGTGATGACTACGGACTTTCCAATTATGATCACATTGCTCTGACGGGTAAGGACGTACATGAGGGCGATGTAATATCCTGACACACACAATAACAGATTATACAAGGAGTGGACAATTATGTTAAAAGAAAATCTGGAAAAAGTAGAAGAAAATATACAGGCTGCATGTGACCGTGCCGGACGTAAAAGAGATGAAGTTACTCTGATCGCCGTAAGCAAAACAAAACCTGTAGAAATGCTGCAGGAGGCCTATGACCTTGGAGTCCGTATAAACGGAGAAAACAAAGCACAGGAACTGGCTTCTAAATATGAAGTCCTTCCAAAGGATATTCACTGGCATATGATTGGGCATATGCAGCGTAATAAAGTAAAATACATTATTGATAAAGTTGATCTGATTCATTCTGTAGATTCTGTCCGACTCGCAGAAACAATTGATAAAGAAGCAGAAAAGCACGGTGTTATTGCCAATATATTGATTGAAGTAAATGTCGCAAAAGAAGAAAGTAAATTTGG
>OAUC01000656.1_pt1 | contig 16504 bp, 15 predicted proteins | sample 1495091 | NCBI WGS metagenome assembly OAUC01 (sample SAMEA2579997, study PRJEB22360) | human gut metagenome | biome: human gut; feature: human-associated habitat; material: faeces | place: Denmark | collected 2008/2010
TATCTGGTGGGGCGGGTGTGGCCCGGGGGCGCCCCCCCCCCGCCGCACCGCCATGGATGCCGCCACCAAGAACGCCGGCGAGATGATAGAGCATCTGAATCTGTATTACAACCGCGCCCGTCAGGCCGCCATCACGCAGGAGATCACCGAGATCGTGGCTGGTGCGGAAAATTAAGGCGGCTTGCCCTCTCCGGCATTGCTTGCGCAATGCCACCTCTCCCAAAGGGAGAGGCTTAAAGCTGACCGATATGTTTCAGGCTCTCCCTCTGGGAGAGCTGGACGCGAAGCGGCCTGAGAGGGCAAGGACGCTGACAAAGAGCATTTCATTAAAAGAGAAGGAGTTGTAGCCTATGTCCGAAAAACACATCGGCAAGGTGATCCAAGTCATCGGCCCGGTGCTGGACATCCAGTTCAAGGATGGAGAGCTGCCGGACCTGCTCAACGCCATCGAGATCGACAACCACGGCCAGAAGCTGGTGGTCGAGGTGGCGCAGTTGACCGGTGACAACGTCGCCCGCTGCATCGCCATGAGCAGCACCGACGGCCTGGTGCGCGGCACCGAGGCCGTGGACACCGGCGAGTCCATCAAGGTCCCCGTCGGCGACCAGTGCCTGGGCCGCGTGTTCAACCTGCTGGGTGAGCCGGTGGACAATAAGCCCGCCCCCACCCCGGAGGCTTACTGGCCCATCCACCGCCCCGCTCCCAGCTATGAGGAGCAGCAGTCCACCACCGAAATTCTGGAGACCGGCATCAAGGTCGTTGACCTCATCTGCCCCTACGCCAAGGGCGGCAAGATCGGCCTGTTCGGCGGCGCCGGTGTCGGCAAGACCGTCCTTATCCAGGAGCTGATCTACAACATCGCCACCGAGCACAACGGCTACTCGGTGTTCACCGGTGTCGGCGAGCGCACCCGTGAGGGCAACGACCTTTACGGCGAAATGACCGAGAGCGGCGTCATCAACAAGACGGCGCTGGTCTACGGCCAGATGAACGAGCCCCCAGGAGCCCGTATGCGTGTGGCACTGTCCGGCCTGACCATGGCGGAGTATTTCCGCGACGTCAAGAATCAGGACGTGCTGCTCTTCATCGACAACATCTTCCGCTTCACTCAGGCAGGCTCTGAGGTGTCGGCTCTGCTGGGCCGTATGCCCTCCGCCGTCGGCTACCCGCCCACGCCGGCTTCCCAGATGGGCACGGGCGAGGAGCGCATCACCTCCACCCGCAAGGGCTCCATCACCTCGGTGCAGGCTGTCTACGTCCCCGCCGACGACCTGACCGACCCGGCCCCCGCAACGACATTCACCCATCTGGACGCTACCACGGTCCTGAGCCGTGACATCGCCTCTCAGGGCATCTACCCCGCTGTGGACCCGCTGGACTCCACCAGCCGTATCCTCAGCCCGGAGGTCGTGGGTCAGGAGCATTATGAGATCGCCCGTGCCGTCCAGAAGGTGCTGCAGCGCTACAAGGAGCTGCAGGACATCATCGCCATCATGGGCATGGACGAGCTGAGCGAGGAGGACAAGCGCACCGTCAGCCGCGCCCGCAAGGTGCAGCGCTTCCTGAGCCAGAGCTTCCACGTTGCAGAGCAGTTCACCGGCATGCCCGGCCAGTACGTCCCGCTGAAAGAGACGCTGCGCGGCTTCCGCATGATCCTGAACGGCGAGTGCGACGACCTGCCCGAGAGCGCCTTCCTGTTCGCAGGCACCATCGACGATGTGTTCGCTAAGGCGAAGAAGGGGTAAACCATGACGACCTTTCATCTGACGGTGGTCACACCGGACGGCTGCGCCTTTGAGGGGCAGGCCGAGCGTGTGGTCTGCCGCGCCATCGACGGTGACCTTGCCATTCTGGCCAAGCACGGCGACTACTGCACCGCGCTGGGCATGGGCGAGGCCCACATCGTTGATGCCGAGGGCAGCCGCCGCCGTGCCGCCTGCATGGGCGGGATGCTCACCGTGCTGGACGGTGAGGTGCGTCTGGTAGCCACCACATGGGAGTGGGCTGAGCAGATCGACCACACCCGCGCCGAGGCCGCAAAAAAGCGCGCCGAAGAGATCCTGGCCCGCAAAAACCTCGACCGCCGCGAGTACGAGATGGCACAGGCCCGCCTCAAGCGCGCACTGGTGCGCACCTCCATCAAGGATTAACAGCTGAAATAAAAAACCGGAGTCCCCGCGGGGACTCCGGTTTTTGCTGTATCAGAAGCCTTTAGAGCATATTTGTCTTCTCGATGAGGCTGCGGATATGGTGGGCCAGCATCTCGATGGCGGTGGTGTTCTCGCCGCCGTTGGGGACGATGATGTCCGCGTTCCGCTTGCTGGGCTCAACGAAAGCCTCGTGCATGGGTTTGACGGTGGTGAGATACTGGTTGATAACGCTGTCGAGGGAGCGGCCGCGCTCCTTGACGTCCCGCACCAGACGGCGCAGGATGCGCTCGTCAGCGTCGGTGTCCACGAAAATTTTGTAGTCGAACATGGCGCACAGCTCCGGCTCTACGAAGGGAAGGATGCCTTCCACGATGAGGACGGGGGCCGGTTCGATGTGCTGCACCTCGTTGCTGCGGTTGTGGTCGGCGTAGTCGTACACCGGGCAGTCGATGGCGCGGCCAGCCTTCAGCTCCTGTAAGTGGTAGATGAGCAGGGCGTTGTCGAAGGCGTCCGGGTGGTCGTAGTTCAGCTTGCAGCGCTCTTCAAAGGGCAGCTCGTCGTGGCGCTTGTAGTAGCTGTCGTGGGAGATGAGGCGCACCTCGTCCTCCCCGAAAAGTGCCTTGAGCCGACAGGCCAGTGTGGTCTTGCCGCTGCCGGAGCCGCCTGCGATGCCGATGATCAGATTGTTCATGTTCCAAAAACCTCCGCGTGCCGATTGTTGTAGAAAAAATCCCCAGAGTAGGGTATAATATTCTTATCCTACATAATAACACACTTCGCTCTGTTTTGACAGGGCCGAATCTCTGCTGGGAGGCATTTTGATGAAAAAAATCGTTCCTGCCCCGTACATCGACCAGACTGAGCGCTGGGTCAACGGCTGCGAGAGCATCAGCAGCGTCATGCTGCTCCAGGCCGTGGGCATCGACATCGACCCGGATACCTTCATCGCCCGCGACCTGCCCCACGCCCCTTACTGGGAGCAGGACGGAAAACTCTACGGCCCTGACCCGTGGCAGGTCTACCCCGGCGACCCCCACGACCACACCGGCTACGGCTGCTATTCGCCCTGCATCGTCAAGGCCCTGAACAGCGCTCTGGAGCACGAGGGCGCAGCCGACAGGTTCGAAGTCGTGGACGAGAGCGGCAAGACGGCGGCAGAGCTTTGCTCTTATATCGACGCCGGGATGCCGGTGGTGTTCTGGGCGACGCTGGATTTTCAGCCCGTGCCGGAAAAGCGTGACCACTGGCTGCTGGCCGATGGCACCGACTTTGCGTGGAAGTGCAACGAGCACTGCCTGCTGCTGGTGGGCTACGATGACGAAAACTACTGGTTCAACGACCCGTGGCATGACCACGGCGTCTGCCCGCAGCCGAAACAGCTGGTGGAGGACTGCCATGCGGCCCAGGGGCTGTTCGCCGTCACCCTCCGCCCGAAAGGAGAAGCATGAAAAAAGAAGAATTTCAGCAGAACATGAAAGACAGGATGCAGCAGTTCGAGGACGGCGGCCTCCGGCTCCTGAAAAAGGGTCAGAAGGGCATCGTCCACGCGATCTTCAGCCGCTTCGGGCTGGTGCTGCTGCTCATGCTGCTGCAGGCCGGTGTACTGTGGGGCGTGTTCCGGTGGTTCGGCGGACTGCTGCCCCATTATTTCGGCGGCAGCGTGGCCATGTCGGCCTTCATGGTGGTCTACATCCTCAACAGCGAGATGGACAACAGCGCTAAGATCACATGGATGGTCACCATCGCCATCCTGCCGGTCGTGGGCGTACCGCTGTTTTTCTACGTCAAGAGCAACATCGGCCACAACGCCCTGAAAAAGCGGGTGACCCACCTCACGGAGGAGGCCCGGGGCTTACAGCCCCAGCCGCTGGCTGCGGCCCAGGAGCTGGCCGAAGCCGACCCCGGCGCGGCCTCGCTGGCGCGGTATCTCCACGGAAAGGGCGGCGGCTTCTCGGTCTACAGGAACACGGAGGTCACCTACTTCCCCGGCGGCGAGGCCAAGTTCGAAGAGCTGCTTCGCCAACTGGAAAAGGCCGAGAAGTATATCTTCCTCGAGTACTTCATCATCGACGAGGGCCTCATGTGGGGCAAAATTCTTGAGGTGCTGGCCCGCAAGGCCGCTGAGGGCGTGGACGTCCGGGTGATGTACGACGGCACCTGTGAGTTCGCCACCCTGCCCCGGGATTACCCCAGCCGCCTCGAAAAGCTGGACATCCAGTGCCGGGTGTTCTCGCCGGTGCAGCCCTTTGTCTCGACCCACTATAATTACCGCGACCACCGGAAAATTCTCGTCATTGACGGCAAGGTGGGTTTTACCGGCGGCGTGAACCTCGCCGACGAGTACATCAACCACATCGAGAAGTATGGCCGCTGGAAGGACGCCGCCGTCATGCTGGAAGGCGAGGCTGTCCGGCCGCTGACCATCCTCTTCCTCGAGATGTGGAGCATCCTCCGGGAGCCGGAGTTCGAGAAGTTCCTCTCCGTGCCGCCCCACTCCGTCCCGGCGAAGGGGTTCGCGGCCCCTTACGGCGATTGCCCGCTGGACGGTGAGCGGGTGGGAGAGATGGTCTATATCGACCTGCTCAACCGCGCCAAGCGCTACATCCACATCATGACGCCCTACCTCATCCTCGACGGTGAGCTGGAAACGGCCCTCAAGTTCGCGGCAGAGCGGGGCGTGGACGTCCACCTCATCCTGCCCCATGTGCCGGACAAGAAGTTCGCCTATGCGCTGGCGAAGACGCACTACAAGTCTCTGCTGGACTCGGGCGTGAAGATCAGCGAGTGGCTGCCCGGCTTTGTCCACGCGAAGGTCTTTGTGGTGGACGACAGCGAGGCCGTGGTGGGTACCATAAACCTCGACTACCGCAGCCTCTACCACCACTTCGAGAATGCGATCTGGATGAAGGATACCGCCTGCATCCCCGCCATCGAGAAGGATTTCCAGAAGACGCTGGAATTCTGCCGCGACGTCGAGCCCACCCGGGAGAGCATCTGGGAGGGCAACGTGCTGCTCCATCTGGCAGGGATTTTACTGAAAGTTATTGCGCCGCTGTTATAAAATAAACCTCTCAGTCAAAGCCGAAGCGATGACGGAGAGGTTTTTTCTTACAAATAATCCTTATCCATCGAGAAGCCCCGGCCGCTGACCTCGGTGACATGGCTCACGATGAGGAAGCAGGTGGGGTCGATGCTGTGAGCCAGCTTTTCCAGCCGGGGCAGTTCCCGGTTGGACACGATGCTCAGCAGCACGGCGCTGGACTCGTGGGTGTAGCCGCCCTCGCCGTGGAGGATGGTCACGCCCCGGTCCAGCTGCTCGAGGATGGCGGCACAGATGGCGTCGGACTGGCTGCTGATGATCTTTACCTCGGTGCGGCTGGCACCCATCATCAGCATCTTATCCATGACGACGGTGTGGATGAGCACCATCACAATGCCGTACAGCACCTGCGGCATCGGGCTGAACACAGCCTGCATCAGCAGGACCATGATGTCGAAAGCCAGCATGGTGGCCGACACCGGCAGCTTGAACCATTTGTTGAGCACCAGCGGCGGGATGTCGAGGCCGCCGGTGGATGCACCGGAGCGGATGACGATGCCCAGCGAGACGCCGATGCCGAGGCCCGCGAAGACGGTGCAGAGGAAGATGTCCTCCGTCAGCACCCGGCCATTCGCCATCCCCTCGAACAGGGCGAGGAAGGCGGGGCTGAGAACACTGCTGGCCAGCGTATTGAGGGCGAAGGCCCGGCCCAGGACCACCCAGCCCCAGACCAGCATGGCGAGGTTGATGAAGAGCAGCAGCCCCGAGACGGACAGGCCCGTCAATCGCCCGATGGCCAGTGCGATGCCGGTCGCGCCGCCGGTGATGAGGTCTGCCGGCTCGAGGAACAGCGCAACGGTCAGCGAGTAGAGCGCGTTGCCGAAGATGATGGAAGCCCAGTTCCAGATAAGCTGCTTCCAGTGCGGATTCTGATTCATAGCGTTTCCTCCCATATCTCTTCTATCATACCGGAAAACGGCAAAAAAATCCACGCCCGGCGGCCTGCCGGGGCGTGGATTTTTGTTCATTTGACAGATGAAAGTTGATTTTTTACTCTTCGTCCAGCAGGCGCAGGCCGGCGGTGTCGGTGACGGGCAGCGAGAAGACGATGGAGCCGGCCTTTTTGTCGGCGTTGTCCATGATGGCTTTCATGATGGCGTTCTTCTCGGAAGTGCGGCTGACGATGAGCACCAGCTCTTTTTCGTTCACGAGGTCGATGCCCATGAACCTGGCCGCGCCCTCCATGCCGGTGCCTTTGGCGTGGATGACGGTGCCGCCGCCGGCTCCTGCGGCCCGGGCCGCGTCCATGATAGAGCCGGTGTAGCCCTGATTGGCGATGACCAGCAGCAGGTCGTAACGGGTATCTTTCAAGGTGCTTTCCTCCTTCAGCTCAAGGGTCTGGTGTTCGGTGAGGAACAGCAGGGCGCGCTTGCCGCCGATGCTGCTTACCGGGACGATGAATGCGATGCCGGTACCCGGCACATCAATGCGCATCTGGCGGCGCAGGGCTTTCTGGATGCGGGGCCAGCTGTCCGCTGTGATGATGGCAAAGAGCACGGCTTTTTCGGTCTTTTCCAGCCCGAGGGTGGAAAGCGTCTCCTGAACGGCAGTGCCGGCACCCACGGTGCGGAGGCTGACATCGACGCCGAAGCTTTTATACAGCTTCAGAAAGGCGTCTGTCGTGGGGCGGTCGGTGATGGTGACCAGCCAGTAAAGCGTATTCACGGCAAAGCCTCCTTACAGCTCGATGATGGCGTCGTCCGGCAGTTCGGCCAGCAGGGCGGCAGGATCCAGCAGGGGCTGGGCGCTGCGGGCCTTGCGGGTCTTGAGCTGGGCCACAAGGCCCATGAGCTGGACGGTGATGAGGGGGGTCATGGCGACCATGGCCACCACGCCGAAGGCGTCGGTGACGATGTTGCCGCCTACGGCGATGCAGGCACCCTGCGCCAGCGGCAGCAGGAAGGTGGCCGTCATGGGGCCGGAGGCCACGCCGCCGGCGTCAAAGGCGATGGCGGTGTAGAGCTTCGGCACCACAAAGGAGATGCTGATGGCGAAGAGGTAGCCCGGGATGAGGAACCACAGGATCGAGATGCCGGTGAGGACGCGCACCATCGCAAGGCCCACCGAGAGGGCGACGCCGGCCGAGAGGGCCGCGCCCATGGTCCCGGCGGAGATGGCACCGTCGGTGACTTCTTCGACCTGTTTGTTGAGGACATAGACCGCAGGCTCGGCCCGGACGATGAAGTAGCCGATGAGCATCCCGATGGGGATGAGCAGCCACCGGCTGCTCTGGCCGCCCAAGACCTGACCGAGGTAGTTGCCGGCGGGCATGAAGCCGATGTTCGCGCCGGTGAGGAAGAGCACGAGGCCGATGTAAGTATAGACGAGGCCTACGCCGATGCGGCCCAGCGTCCGCCGGTCGATGTGGAGGGCGGCGAGCTGGAAGATGCCGAACATCACGACGATGGGCAGCAGGGAAGTGGCGATCTCGTGCAGATAGGTGGGCAGGCCCTCGCTGAACAGCTGCCACAGCTCCACCGAGTCGCCCACTTCGGGGATGACCGGCGGCAGGTAGCTGCTCTCGCTGGCATTGAAGAGGATGCCGAGGATGAGGACGGCGAGGATGGGACCCACGGAGCAGAGGGCTACGAGGCCGAAGCTGTCGTCCGCTGCATGGCGGTCGGAACGGATGGCCGACACACCGACGCCCAGCGCCATGATGAAGGGGACGGTCATGGGGCCGGTGGTGACGCCGCCGGAGTCGAAGGCCACGGCCAGAAACTCTTTCGGCACAAATGCGGCCAGAAGGAAGATGGCAGCGTAAAAGATGACCAGCAGCCGGGGCAGCGGGATGCCCAGAAGCATACGCAGGAAGGCCATGACGAGGAAGATGCCCACGCCCACAGCCACCGAGAGGATGAGGGTCATGTTGGGGATGGAGGGCACCTGATTGGCAAGCACCTGTAAGTCAGGCTCTGAGATGGTGATAAGGAAGCCCAGCAGGAAACCCACGCCGATGATGAGAAAGAGGTTCTGGCTCCGGGTGAGCATGGAGCCGACCCGCTCGCCCATGGGGGTCATGCTCATCTCGGCCCCCAGGGTGAAGAACATGATGCCGACGATGATCATGGCCGCGCCCAGCAGAAAGCAGAGCAGGATGCTCGGAGAAACGGGGGCGATGCTGAAACAGAGCACCAGCATGATGGCCGCGATGGGCAGGACGGCCTGCAGTGCCTCCAGCAGCTTCTCCCGAAGCTTGGGGAGGGATGATTTGATAATGATGTCCACCAGCCTTTCCCGCCCGGAAGCAGTGCCGCCGGGCGTTGGAATTGAGAAATATTTCCTTATCAAGTATACAAAAACAGACAAAAGTCCGTCAACAAAAGAGCGGCTAAGATTGGCAAAGAAACAGAAATGTTACAAAAAGAAAAGGCTGCCGCGCTTTTGCACAGCATCCTTGAAGATCAGGATTTAGACGCCCTGCTTTGCCAGAACGTCAGAAGGCGGGGTGGAGAACACCGGAATACCGGCGTAGGGGTCGGGAGTGTTGTCGGCGGGCAGGGCCTTCATGTAGGCGTCCATGGACGCGGCCACCTTCTTGGCGATGGCCACGGCCTCCACGACGGTGCGCGCGCCCATAACGGCGTCGCCGCCGGCGAATACGCCCTCGCGGGTGGTGCTGCCGTCCTCGTTGACGGTGAGCAGGCCGCGCTGGTTGGTCTCGATGCCGGTGGTGGTCTTGACGAGGGAGTTCTCAGAACCCTGGCTCACCGAGACGATGACGCCGGTGTGGGGGTAGAAGGTCTCGCTGCCCTCTACCTGGGTGAACTTGCCGTCCTCGCCCTTTACGGTGTCGCGGCAGATGATGCCGTTCTCACGGATCTCCACCGGAGCCTTGCAGAAGCGGAAGCCCACGCCCTCGAGCTTGGCGTACCGCACTTCATGCTCGGAAGCGCTGATGCACTCCTCATCGCGGCGGGCGTAGCAGGTGACGTGGCGTGCGCCGTTGCGGATGGCAGTGCGGGCGCAGTCCATGGCGGAGTTGCCCACGCCAATGACGGCGATGTCGTCGCCCAGCTGGAAGGCCTTGGAGTTGGCCAGATAGTCGATGCCGAAGGCCACATTGCCCAGCGTCTCGCCCTTGATGTGCATGGCGTTGGCCTTCCACAGACCGGCACCGATGAAGACGCTCTTGTAGCCGTCCCGGAAGAGGTCGTCGATGGTGATGGTCTTGCCGATGGCGGTATTGGGGCGGACGTGGATGCCCTTCAGCTCGAGGTGGCGGTACTGGAAGTCGTCCAGCACGCTGTCGGGCAGGCGGTAGTTGGGGATGCCGTACCGCATGACGCCGCCGATCTTGTCGCGGGCGTCGAAGATGGTGACATCGTAACCCCAGCGTGCCAGCAGGACGGCGACGGTCAGGCCCGCAGGGCCGGAGCCGACGACAGCGGCCTTCATGCCGTTTTTGGGGGCGGGGCCGGAAGTCATCTTGTTGGCGTAGGTGGTGGAGATGTAGTCCTCGATGATGGAGAAGTGGACGGGGTCGTGGCTGGGCATCCGGTTGCGGATGCAGTGGCCCTCGCACTGGTTCTCGTGGTTGCACACGAGGCTGCACACAGTGGTCAGGGGGTTGTTTTCAAACAGCATCCGGCCGGCATCGTCGAGGTGATTGTCCTTGAGCAGGCGGATGACCTCGGGGATGTTGGTGTGGATGGGGCAGCCCTGCTGGCACATCGGCTTTTTGCAGCCGAGGCAGCGGTTGGCTTCGTCCAGAACGTGAAGTGCCATGGTTCCTCCTTGTACCTGTCGAACAGGCGGTGTTGTATCCAAGTATCTTTCCTATAATACACCGAAACTGCCTCGGCATACAAGTGCCGAAATGACAAAATTTGCAGAAAAATTTCTGCCATTACGTCAAAAAGATATTTTTTTGACGAAGTAGACCGCCCATTGCCTCGGGTGAAACGCGGCAGAGCGTACCAAAATCAGCGGCGGCAAGCTGCGCCTCGGCCATCCGAGCGGAGGCATCGCCTGATCCCCGCAGACGGGTCAGCGAGTGGGAGACAGGGAGGGCGCAATTTTTTAAGAAAGGAAGGGCATCCTTCTTCCCTCCCAGCAGGTGGAGATAGGGCGGAAGGGCGGGGAGACTGTCGGCGGTGAAGCCCAGCGCGGCGTCCATGGCGAGGCGGCGCATCCGCGCCCGGGGGTAGCGGACGGTGGTGAGGGCGTCCAGCAGTTCGTCGTAGGTGGTGCTGGTGCGGACGGCGGCTTCCAGACGGTGCTCCAGTCCTTCGGAGACGCCGCGGATGTCTGCAAAGGGCGCTTTGCCCCGGCAGGCAGACCGGAGAAGGGCCAGCTCACACCGCCCGGCGGCGGAAAAATCGGTGTACTGCCCGGCGGCGTAAGCCTCCCGATAAAGCGGGAAGACCGCCTCGGGAACGTAAGGTGCGACGGCGTCCGCTCCGCCCTCGGCCCAGAGCTTGCGAAGTGCGCTGGCGCTGGCGAACTGCCCGTGGGCAGAGTGGAGCGCCTCACCGTGGTTCGCGCCCTGCCGGGGCAGGGGATACGCCTCCATCCGAGGCGCAAGGCTGCGGATGGCCCGGCAGTATTCGACAGCGAGGTTGTTGTTGGGCTTGTCCAGCAGGGCGGCGACCCGCTCGTCAGATGCAAGCTGAGCCGCGGCGGGCGGCCGCGCGGCGGCGAAAAGACCCGGTCCGCAAGCTGGGCTTTCAGGGCGGCGCGGTAGGAGCTGCTGTCAAGAAGCTCGGCGGCCTCCATCAGAAGGGCCGCGTCGGGCGTCTCGGCGCCGAACACCAGACCGTCGCACCCGGCGGCGGCAAGCAGCGCCACCCCCGCCCGGGCGAACGCCTCTGCCCCCGCGCAGGCACAGGGAGCAGGCAGAGCAAACACAAGGTCAGCCCCGCAGGTGAGGGCGGACCGGGTGCGGACAGCTTCGGGCAGGAGGGGCAGCGCCCCCCGCTGCACCAGCGAACAGCTCATAGCGACGGCGACGCGCTCTGCACCCAGCGCTTTTGCCTGCGCCAGCTGCCATGCGTGGCCGTTGTGGAAGGGGTCGTATTCGGCGATGATACCGGCAAATTTCATGGCGTGACCTCAAAAGTTTGTGAAATATCTGTCATACTGCATGGAGAACTGGGGCAGAATGACAGGATTCTGGGCAGGATGTACAAAAAAGCCCGGGGACTTCGCGGCAGGCTTTGCCGCCATTGCGGCTTGAAAACCGGCCGACCCTATTATATAATAATTCTAGGAATCTGTAAAATTCTGCCCTCTCGGGGGTGGACAAAAACATATCTGGAGGAAACAAGAAGATGAAAATTCTGGTTATCAACTGTGGTTCTTCTTCCCTGAAATATCAGCTCATCGATATGGACGGTGAGAAGGTGCTGTGCAAGGGCCTGTGCGAGCGCATCGGCATGGAGAGCAGCATGATCACCCATGAAGCCAACGGCCACAAGGCCACCACTCCCGCGATCTTCCCCACCCACACCGAGGCTTTTGCTGAGGTCGTGAAGAAGATGACCACCGGCGAGGGCAAGTGCATCGACGATGTCAGCGAGATCAGCGCCATCGGCCACCGCGTCGTCCACGGCGGTGAGAAGTTCAAGGCCAGCTGCCTGATCACCGACGAGGTCATCAACACCATCCGTGAGCTGAGCCCCCTGGCTCCTCTGCACAACCCCGCAGGCATCCTCGGCATCGAGGCAGCCCGCAAGGTCTTCGGCAACGTCCCGATGGTCGCTGTCTTCGACACCGCTTTCCACAGCACCATGCCCCCGAAGGCTTATATGTACGCCATCCCCTATGAGTACTATGAGAAGTACGGCGTCCGCCGCTACGGCTTCCACGGCACCAGCCACAAGTACGTCGCTCACAAGGCTGCTGAGTACCTCGAGGAGCCCATTGAGCGCCTGAAGCTCATCACCTGCCATCTGGGCAACGGCTCCTCCATCGCCGCTGTCGATCAGGGCAAGGTCGTTGATACCTCCATGGGCATGACCCCGCTGGCCGGCCTGATGATGGGTACCCGCTGCGGCGACCTGGACCCCTCTGTGGTCAACTACCTGAAGTACACCCTGAACATCACCGGCCACGAGCTGGACGAGATCCTGAACAAGAAGTCCGGCCTGCTGGGCATCTCCGGTGTTTCCAGCGACAAGCGTGACGTCGAGGAGGCTGCTCTCCACGGCAACAAGCGCGCTCAGCTGGCTTCTGACATGCTGAACTACCAGATCAAGAAGATCGTCGGCAGCTACATCGCAGCTATGGGCGGCGTGGATGCCATCGTCTTCACCGGCGGCATCGGCGAGCACGACGAGATCGCCCGTGCAAAGGTCTGCCACCACATGGATTGGCTGGGCATCCGCATCGATACCGAAAAGAACGAGCATCCCGTGGGCGATGTTTGCGAAATCACCGCCTGGGGCGCCAAGGTCCGCACTCTGGTCATCGCTACCGACGAGGAGCTGATGATCGCCCGCGACACCAAGGAAGTCCTCGAGAAGTAATCTCTGCATTTAAGGCATCCAAGGCCGCACTGCTCCCCCAAAGGGCGGTGTGGCCTTTTTGCTGTTTTGCACGAGCAAAGACCGTCTTATTATGCCGAATGCACAAAAAAGCGGGCGAGGGGTTGTTTTTTGGTTGACAAATCAAAAAAAGAACGGTACAATAGGAGAGTCCTCAGTCCGAGGACGTTTACTCATTCAAGCCCCTGGTAAGCTTACGATCAGCGCTATGGTCCCTAAAAACCAAAGGTATGGTTACAATCCTTCCGTGGGCAAGAACTAAACAAAGAGGAGATACTACTATGTTCGAAGACAAGACTTTAGTTTGCAAGGACTGCGGCAAGGAGTTTGTTTGGACTGCTGGTGAGCAGGAGTTCTACGCATCTCGCGGCTTTGAGAACCAGCCCCAGCGCTGCAAGCCCTGCCGTGATGCCCGCAAGAACGGCGGCGCACGCAGCAACGGCGGTGAGCGCCAGATGTTCGACGCTGTCTGCGCAGCTTGCGGCAAGACTTGCAAGGTTCCTTTCCAGCCCCGTGAGGATCGTCCGGTCTACTGCTCTGACTGCTTCGCTCGCATGAAGCAGAACTAAGCGCTGATTCTACAATCTGAAGCTTAACGGCCCCCGCACTGCCTGCAGTGCGGGGGCTTTTGTTTTCTCTGGGGGAGGGGGAGAGACTTCGCGCCGGTGGCGCGGGGTCAGAGCGCGGTTACGCGGGGCTAAGTTCTCTTTTGCGTGCCAAAAGAGAACCAGAAATGGTTCTCGCGCCTGTGCGCGGGGCAGAGCGCTTTTTCATTAAGGCTGATTGTTCTCTTTTGATGTCAAAAGAGAACCAGAAAACCACCAGCGATTTCGACGCGCTGGATCCACGAGAAAGGGGCTGCTCGCCCCTTTCAGACCCCGAAGGAGTTGTCGAAGCCCAAAAATGCTAGCCGCTTCGCTAAACGCATTTTTTGGGCTTCTCCGGTTTACGGCTCCGCCGATGGTGTTACGCTTTCGCAGAACTTTACGTTCAGCAAGGGCGTAAAGTCTGCTGCGAAGCAGCAAATTGGAGAAACGAGAAAAAAGCGTTAAGCGCAGCGACTAGCTTTTTTCCGTTTCGACCTCATCTTTGGAATCGTTAAGGGCGAGCAGCCCTTAACTCGTTGCGGGGAGAGTGGAGTCCAGAGGTAGGGAGGGGGGATTCGAAACACCCCTCCCTATCTCTGGCCCGCGCGGAGCGCAAGCCATTTGACCGAAAGAATAAAACCCGCCCCGCGCCACCGGCGCGAGAAGGATCTCTGGTTCTCTTTTTCCCCACAAAAGAGAACATCATCCCCCGAAAAACCACACTTCCTTGCGGAAGAAATAAGAAGCTTTTCAATTACTACTTGAAATATAGGATATGATTGGGGTATATTATAGCTGAGCGCCGCAAAGGCGCATCGTAAGAGACAGAAAGGACAACTACCATGTTTGATATTTTCAATATGCTCAAGAAGGACGAAACCAAGGCTGTGAAGCAGGTCACCCGTGAGACCATCATCGGCGACATTCTGGATATGGACCAGAGCACCGCTCCCTACTTTATGGAGATCGGGATGCACTGCCTGGGCTGCCCCGCCTCCCGCGGCGAGAGCATCGAGGAAGCCTGCGAGGTCCACGGTGTGGATTGCGACGAGCTTCTGGAGAAGCTGAACGCTCATCTGGCCTCCAAGAAGTCCTGAGTGCTGCCGACACTGGATGCGCGTCTGAGCGCTGCCGCTGAGCTGGTGCGCCCCGGTGAGCCGGTGGCCGACATCGGCTGCGACCACGGCAAGCTGACGGCGGTGCTGGCCGCTTCGGGGAAGTACCCCAAAGTCATCGGGGCCGACCTGCGCCCCGGCCCGCTGGCAAAGGCAGAACAGACGCTGGAATATGTCGGATGCAAAGACCGCGCTGAGCTGAGGCTCGGCGACGGTCTTTCTGTGTTGTCTCCGGGCGAGGTGAGCACCATCGTGCTGGCGGGCGTCTCGGCCCAGACAACGTGGGAGATCATCGAGAAAGCCCCGTGGGTATCTGCGCCGGGCGGGCCTCGCCTTGTGATGGTGCCGGCCACCCGCCACAGCGATCTGCGCCGCTGGCTGTGGGAACATGGCTTCGCCTTCGCGGCCGACCGGCCGGTGCAGGCGGCGGGCCGCTGGTATGCGGTCATGGCCGCCGAGTACACCGGCGAGGTGAAAACGCCCACGTTCCAAGAGTGCCTGTTCGGCCTCACCGGCCAGTGGCCGGAGGGGGAAGGCTACGCCGCGTGGCAGAAAGCCAAGCTGCCTCGCCTCCGCCTCGGTGTGCCGGACGGCACAGAGCTGGCGAAAGAGATGGATGAACTGATAAAAGGGGAGAGCAAAGGATGACGACGGTACAGCAGATATACGAAGAGATGCAGCGCATCGCGCCGCTGGCTCTGGCCGAAAGCTGGGACAATCCCGGCCTGCTGGTAGACTGCGGCGGCGGGGTGTCCCGTGTGCTGGTGACGCTGGACATCACCCCCGAGGTGGTGGAAGAGGCCGCCCGGAAGGGCTGCGGGCTCATCGTGTCCCACCACCCGGTCATCTTCTCGCCCCTCAAAAAGCTGAGTGGGCAGGATGCGGCCTTCCGGCTGGTGAAAAACGGCATCTCGGCGATTTGTATGCACACGAATCTCGATGCCGCCGAGGGCGGCGTCAATGAGGTGCTGGCCGGGTTCTTTGGGATGCGGGAGATGGAAGCCTTCGCCGAGGGCTGCGGCCGTGTGGGCAGCATTGAGCCCATCACAGTCCCCGAGCTGGCAAAAAAGGCGCAGAAAGAGCTTGCCTCCCGCTGCAACCAGCCGTCCGACGGCCCTGCGGTGCAGGTCAAGTTCGCCGACACCGGCAAGGTGGTGCGGCGGCTGGCCGTCATCAGCGGCGCAGGCGGAAGCCTCTTCGAGGACGCCATCGCGCAGGGGGCAGACTGCCTGCTGACCGGCGAGGCCAACCACCACCACGCCATCGACGCAAAGCGTCTGGGGCTTTCGCTCATCGCAGCAGGCCACTACGCTACGGAGTTCCCGGTAACGGCGGCGGTGGCGGAGAAGCTGCGCAGGGCCTTTCCGGAGCTGGAAATCCTTGTGAGCGAGGATGCCCGGGACCCCTATACTTATTTATAATACAAAGAAGCAGATCGGCAGGGCCGGACAGGTCTTGCCGATCTGCAAAAAACGAGGTAATACAAATGGCATTGGATGCCGCGACACTGGCACTCACGGCGGCGGAATTGAAGACCACGCTGGCTGACGCCAAAATCGCAAAACTGTTTGAGCCGACCCGCGACGAGCTGGTCATCACCCTGCGCACCCGTACGGAGACTGACTGCCTGCTGCTGTCGGCCCGGAGCGGCTCGGCGCGAGTCTGCCTGACCGAGGAGAGCTTCGAAAACCCCGAGACGCCGCCCTCTTTCTGTATGCTGATGCGTAAGCATCTCACCGGCGGGCGTCTGCTGGACGTCCGGATGGAGCCGGGCGACCGGATCGTCTACTTCGAGTTCCAGTGTACCAACGAGATGGGCGACCTTGTGCGCAACATCCTCTGCGCCGAGCTGATGGGCCGTTACTCCAATCTGGTGCTGGTGCAGAACGGCAAGATCATCGATGCCCTCAAGCGGGTGGATTTCGAGGACAGCGATGTCCGTCAGCTTCTGCCCGGCCTGCCCTACACGACGCCCCCCAAGCCTGCCCGGCCTGATTTTCTGGCCGTCAGCTCGGCGTCCATCGTGGCGGCGGGCCGCCGGGGGGGCCCGCCCGGCCTTGATGAG
>OAUC01000665.1_pt1 | contig 16270 bp, 13 predicted proteins | sample 1495091 | NCBI WGS metagenome assembly OAUC01 (sample SAMEA2579997, study PRJEB22360) | human gut metagenome | biome: human gut; feature: human-associated habitat; material: faeces | place: Denmark | collected 2008/2010
GCCGTCGTGGGGGGCCGGGTTTGGCGGCCCTCCCGCTACGGCTCGCCATCATAAAAGCCTCGGTGGTATCCGGAGCGGGCGTATGGCGATTGCCGTTAGCGCTTGATCCCGCGCTGCCCGGACGCGGTCCATTCGAGGCAAAGTGGTTGCCGTGAGGCATGTTGTTGTCAACAGGCATAAGTCCTCCACACTGATATATAGGTGTCAGACATTGTACTCGCTCATGTAGCTGCGCTTTCGCACGATATGTGTAGACGCGCGGTTACATATTTCCCCTCGGATGGAAAAAGAGAAATACTGTCTTATGAGTTACACTATTTTCCACACATATTCCGATTGCCGGTAATCGTCGCCCAGCGCGCGTTGCTGCGAGCGGTTGGGGGTTTGAATATGTATCGCTGCAGTATGGCGGCTCAAGCTTGTAGTTTCACGGGCCAGGGCGTAGCCGTACGGAAATGGTGTTGCTGCAATGGGTGTATTTGTAGTTCAGGTGATCGGTGGCCAGGAGGACAGGGCCGCGGCGCTGATAGCTAAAATCGCGCAAGGGGATGTTGAGGACTGCTTTGTCCCCAAGCGCGAGATCATGCATCGAAAGTCTGGCCAGTGGCACCGCATATTGGAAAAGCTGTATCCAGGCTACGTGTTTGTGCAGACGAGCACACTGGAACAAGTCCGCGAGGTCCTCGGGCGCGTGCCCGCATTTACCCGCATGCTCACATCTGCAGGCGATACGTGTTTGCCCCTTACCGCCGATGAGCTTGCCTGGATCAACGCCACCACAAACGTGGACACCCATGTGATGGAGATGAGCGAGGGCGTCATCGAAGGGGATCGCGTGACAGTGATTCGTGGCCCGCTCAAGGGTCACGAGGCACGGATTGCGCGGATAGACCGCCACAAGCGCCTGGCATGGGTGGATATGGACATGTTTGGACGACATAAAACGATTCGAGTCGGGTTGGAGATTGTATCCAAGAAATAAGACTCGAATCGACCAAAGGGGGGAAGTGCCCGTGGCCGAGATGAGAGATCTCACGAGGGGTGAGGACATGAGTGGGGAGCAGGCCGCTCACCCTCGTGTGGCAAAGCGGGGAGATTTCCGCGTCCCGCCACCGGACGATACGGTCCCCGCGCCCAAGCCTGGTGGCGCGGGATATCGTTTTGTAAAGCGCTTGTTCGACATTGTGTTCAGTGCTGTGGTCTGCGCGGTTCTCGCCCTGCCTGTCGCGGTTTTGTGCCTGCTCGTGGTGTTTGATTCCCCTGGCGCCCCGTTTTTTCGCCAAGAGCGCATTGGCCTGAATGGCAAGAAGATCCGCATTTGGAAGATTCGCTCCATGGTGACGGATGCGCACACCAACCCCCAGCGCTATATGACCCCCGAGCAGCTGGAGCAGTGGGAGCGCGAGCAGAAGGTCGATGACGATCCGCGCATCACACGCATCGGCAGGTTCCTGCGCAACACTAGCCTGGATGAATTACCCCAGTTTCTCAACGTGCTAACCGGCGATTTATCTGTGGTTGGACCCAGGCCAGTAACGATTGAAGAAACGTACGAGTTTGGTAACGCCCGCGACGAGTTTTTGTCGGTGAAGCCCGGTATTACCGGATGGTGGCAGGTGACCGAGCGCAATAACGCAACATGGGAGAACGGCGATAGGCAGATGCTGGAGCTGTTCTACGTGAGGCATGCGAGCTTCGCGCTCGACTTGCGCATTTTTGCTAGAACGTTTAGGGCGATGAAAAGCGGGCAGTAGTACCAACGGGTCTTAGGTTGTGGGTTCAATGATGTCAAACAAGCCGTATTCCGTTTTGATGTCGGTATACCATGGGGATAGGGCGGAGTGGCTTGCGCTTGCCTTGGAATCAATGGCGCAGCAAAGCCTACCCCCTGGTGAAATAGTTCTTGTAATAGATGGCCCGATTGACCAAGGATTGCAGAATTCAATAAGAGATTTTGACACTCGCTATCCAGGACTTCTGCTTGTTAAGGCTTTGGATCGAAACGGTGGCTTGGGCCCTGCACTGAACGAGGGCCTTGCGATGTGTCAATATGACTTTATTGTTCGAATGGACGCCGATGACATATCTGATCTCAATCGATGCGAGGAAGAGATTAGATTGCTGAACGATGGCTACGATATGGTCGGATGCAACGTTTGGGAGTTTTCCGATAATCCGATGAGGTGTGATGCGCTGAGGATTTTGCCTCAGACCTCAAATGAAATTGAGGCGTTTGCAAAAAAAAGGAGCCCGTTTGCTCATCCAGCCTTCGCTACCAAGAAGGAATGCCTTCTTGCCGTTGGTGGCTATAGGAATATTCGGTTTGCCGAGGATTACGATCTGTTCATCAGGCTCCTGAAAAGAGGCTATAGAGGGTTCAATATACAGCAGGCTTTAGTGCGCATGCGTGTGAATGCCGATGCATATATGCGTCGCGGCGGCCCTTCATACCTCAAGGATATGATTTCCTTTAATTTTTTGCAGCTACAAGAGGGCTGGTACTCTCCATGGGACTTCGTCGTAAGGACTTGTGCCAATTCGACAGTCGCGTTGTTGCCGAATTCAGTCAGAGATTTTATTTATAAAAAAATGCTTAGAAGATAGGCTGATCGAGATAGGCCGATCGAGCAACTGGAGAATATAGATGAGAAAAATCCTGTACTATGCTGAGGCTTGGGGGCTTGGGGGCATCGAGTCTTTCATCATGAACGCCATACGAGGTTTCGATCAGCGTGAGTTTACGGTTTCCATATTCTCGGTTCACGACTGGTCCGATGCTTACGATGAAGAGCTCGAGGCGCTCGGTGTATCGCGATTCTGTTTATATAAAGGTTACAAACCGAGCTTGTTGAAGAGATATGTAACAGGGGTTACAGCTTGGCGAAAAATAATCAAGCAGCAAAAACCCGATATAGTTCACGTTAATGTAATGAACGGACTCGGCCTTATATACGCTGCGGTTGCGAAGGGTATGGGCGTCAGATTATGTGTTGCTCACTCACATAACACTTCATTTGGATCTGGATCGAGGACGATCAAGACGTGCGCTCACTTTATAGGCAAGATGCTGTTTACTAGACAAGTGGATAAAAGAATCGCATGCTCAAGTGAGGCGGGGCATTATATTTTTGACGATAAAACTTTTGAGGTGATATGCAACGGAATAGACGTTCAGCGGTTTAGGTTCGATGCTGACGCTCGGCATCGCGTTCGAGAGAGCCTCGGAATCGGGAATGAGGTTTTTGTATTTGGTTCGGTTGGGCGAATATCGGAACAGAAAAATCCTGTATTCCAGTTAAATCTGCTTGAAGATTTATTAAAAGCAGGCATTAACGCGAGGTTGCTTTTGGTTGGCACCGGCGCAATGTTTGGGGAGGTTAAAAAGGAAGCGGCTAGAAGGTCTGTCGCGTCGTACGTAAGTATGCCGGGTGCCACATCTGTTCCGGAAGATTTTCTGTGTGCATTAGATGCGATGACGATGCCCAGCTTATTTGAGGGTGCTCCCTTCGCGCTGGTGGAGGCGCTCTGCAACGGATTGCCCTGCATAGTTTCTGAATCTGTTCCTCAACCCGTCTCTGTCGATGCGCAGGTAACTAAATTGTCCCTCGATCGGATTGATGTATGGGAAGATGAGCTGTCGAGCAGGGCACTCAGCGGCGCGACCGATCGCATGCAGGGATTGAATGCTGTCGCGGGCACGTCCTATGATAGTGAGTGCATGCGCACGAGGCTGCAAAGCATATACGAGATGCAGTGAAGGCGGTTTAGGAATGAAGGGATCCATGACGCAGGTTGCCTCCTTTGATATTTTTGACACTCTAGTCGGGAGAATCTGCGGTTCCCCTGAAAGAATGATTGATGCGATTGCGTATCGCGCGCTGAACGACGGGGTAGATGGCGCCTCTGCATTCAAAGATATTCGTATAGAGGCTGAGGCGAGAGCGATTGATCGTGTGGGGCAAGAGCGCCTGACTCTGGAAGATATTTATTCCGAGTATGCTCGCATACGTGGGCGAGCCGAAGCCGAGTTATACAAGAATCTTGAAGCCAGGGCTGAAATCGACATGTGCTATCCAATAACGGGTGGTGTCAATTTATATAAAAAGGCGTTAACAGATTGTGGTCGAGTGATTCTGATTTCAGACATGTATCTTCCGAGCGAGATACTGGAGGAGATGCTGAGAAAGTGCGGTATTACTGGTTATGAAGCACTCTTTGTCTCAAGTGAATGCGGCTACACGAAATGCTCCGGAAAGCTTTTTTCGATTGCAGCTAAAGCAATTGGAGTCGAAGCGGACGAGTTGACGCACGTTGGAGACAATTTCAAATCTGATTATCTCATGGCGAGAAGAGCAGGTGTCAAAGCCCATCTGATTAGGAGCGGAGAAATTATATCACCGCTGGAATCGATGAGAGGGAAAATACATCGTAGGATGAAGGCGGATTCTTCGCGGGATATAGAAATGAGCTTTAGGAAAGGCGTAAATGATGATCCCGCGATAGCTGCCGGCTATTGCGTGTTCGGCCCGCTCTTAATAAGTTTTTGCAGATGGATACACGAGAAAAAAAGGGAAATTGGAACCAAAAAACTATTTTTTGTCGCCAGAGATGGATATCTCATTCGCCGCGCCTACCAAGCCCTGTACCCACAAGAAGAAACGGATTATCTGCTGGCGTCGCGTAGGGCAACAACGGTCCCGCTGCTTTGGAAAGTTGGCTCTGTGGGGGAGCTTCCCGGTCTTATAGGGCTCGGAAGGGAGACGGCTTTAAGGGAGATGTTAAGTCGGCTCGGCGTCCAACGGTCTGAGGTGTACGACACGATGTTCGGTCTCGGATTAAATGAGGAGACATCATTTCTAAGCGAGGGGATCGAAAAGAATGAGGTGTTTCTTTCGGTATACGAGTTGTTGACCGAGAAGATAAAGAATAATTCGAAGCAAGAGTTTGAGGCTGCATCAGCATACTATAGCGAAATATTTAAAGATGAGAAGAATGTCGTGCTGGTCGATTTGGGCTGGAGGGGGAGTATACAGCATGCCATATCCGAACTTGTGGACAGCATCGGTCTCGATATAAGCATAAGCGGTCTGTATCTCGGGGTGTCTTCTGAATCGAGTTGGAGAGAAAGACAACCAATGTCCGGATTCCTGTTCCAAGGGGAATCCGGCTCACTTCTTGAGAAGGATGAGGGCTGGTTTAACGCCCTGCTTGAATCGGTGTTCACAGCACCCCATGGATCGGCGGAAAGATATACTCTGGACAGCCAGGGCGGGTGCGATGTGGTGCTCACTCCCTATTTAGAAGAAGAGCGCTCATCCGCAAGAGTTTTTATGGGTGTGCAGGCTGCTGCGTTGGACTTCGTGAAAGATTATATTGCCAACGAATGGAGCCGTTACGGGATATTTACAAAGAGAGATGCGTTAGATGGGTTATATCGGCTTGGGAACGAGCCAAGCATTGAGGAAGCGGTGCGGTTTGGCGATTGCGTAGTCTCTTATAAAGAGGTCGGTTATCTGGCGCATCCTTCAAGCGGGCTTTTCGGTTCTCTTTTCGATCCAAAACACCTTGTTTCGGAAATAAAAACATGTTATTGGAAGCCTGCGTATGTGACAAGGCTTCTCGGTCGTTCGGGCCAGTATCTTTGGCTTTTAAAAACGATGAAAAAGCTTGCTGGCTAAGAGGGATGGAAGGGAAATTGAAGACAGTCTTATTCGTGTCGGGCTTAGAGTCTGAGGGAGGCGCGGCCAAGGCACTCGTAGAGCTTTGCTCTCGCCTCGTTTCGACTCGAAAATTCCGCTGCGTAGTTCTGACTGCAAAGCGCAATCATTTGAACGTTGAGCTCGAGAAGGCCGGAGCAACTACAATCGCTGTTGGTTACGGGGCGTTTTTGGTTCCGCCTCCATATAGCGCATGGAAAGCACCGATTAAGTATCTGCTTGAGCTTTTGCGATATGTGTGCGGATATAAGAGGTCGATGCGCCTTGCAGAAAAGAATATCGATTTCTCTAAGGTTGACATTATTCATTCAAATGTACCCAGAATCGATATCGGGCTAGCTCTTGCGAGAAAACATGGAATAAAGCACATTTACCATTTGCGAGAGAATTCGTTTACATATTTTAAATGTTGGTCATTTCGCCGCGATCCTGTGAATTACATGGACCGTGGTACCGATGCATATATTGCGATATCGCAAGCGGTTGCGAATAATTGGATTATGCGGGGTGTTGATAAAGATAAGGTTTGGGTGATTTACGATGGGGTTGATACATCGCGCAGTGAGATTGCGAGATCTCGGCCGCCAATAATGGGGGAAAAACAATCAGCTAAGACGGTGTTTCTTGGTGGATATATACCTTCGAAAGGTGTTTGGGATGCAGTCGGGGCAATCGACAGGCTTGTGAGCACTGGTTCGGTGGGGGTTACCTTGGACATCTATGGCGGAGGTCCGATCGAGGTAAAGAAACAAATTGAAGCTTTTCTAGAGAATCATGGTCTGACTCAATGCGTTACCCTGCATGGAGAGGTTGAGGACGTATGGTCTGTGCTTCCGCATTATGACATCGGACTGACATGTGCTGAAAACGAAGCTTTTGGTCGTACGGTCGTTGAGTTTCAGGCTTCTGGATTGATTACCGTTGTTAGCAGATCGGGCGCATTTCCGGAGATCGTGCACGATGGAGCCGACGGCTTTATATATGAAAGTGCCCTTGGGGCTAAAGGTCTGGCCGACGTACTGAACGACTTGCTGAACGGGCCGCATGACTTCGAGAGGATTACCTCTTTGGCGCGGTTGAACGCAGCGAGGTTTAGCGATCAAATGAATTGCGAGAAGATAGTGGGTCTTTATGAAGAGATCGAGAAAAGTCGGCGTGCACTTTAGGGAGGAGCCAAGGAAAGAGATCATTGGGGATGTCATCAGCCGTGTACTTAAAGATGACCCATTGCCACTGTATGTCGCATTTGGAGTTTTCTCATTCTGGTCGTGGTTGCGCCTAACGATGTTTTTTCCTGATGGACAGCCGACACCCGCTGACCAGATTGAGAGTTACGTTCAGCTTGTGACATGCGCTCTCATTGCGTTTAGATTTCTCACAATAAAAACCTCTCCAGCGCGTCGGGCTATTTCGTTGATATTGGCATTATTTGGTGTGATTCTGTGGATACGCTCAAGGGAAGGGTGGATTCTGTGGAGTCTTCTATTTATTGCTGCTGGAAAGGATGTCAGCATAAAAAGAATTGCTGAAATAACAGCCTTTTCATGTTTGTCGGTAACCCTGCTTGCAGTCATCGGCTCGGGCTCCGGATTAATTGAGAACATAGTGGCAGCAAGGTCGGATAATGGTGTTGTTCGGGTGGCGCTTGGATTCCAGCACCCCAACTCATTAGGGGCTGCGCTCGTCACTGCCGTGATTGCCATTTATATCGCTGTGAATGGGCGAATGGCACGATTTGTGGCACCCGTGCTTAATCTAGCCGCAATTTATATAGTTATGTTTATTGCCAGGTCAAAGACATCCGCTTTAATTCTGTTTATGACGCTGGTATCAGTGATTCTAGCCTCCTTTATCAGGAGAGTTGGAAAAAGCAGGAGTCATCTTTATGTGTTGCTCTTTGTGTCTTTAGCGATGATGGGTTTAAGCATTTTTTTTCTATATAATTTTGATGCGAATATTGCCTTGCATGAATGGCTAGACAGTTTGCTTTCAGGTCGTCTAAGCCTTGCGAAAGCATATTTTGTTCGCGCTCCATTAACTCTATTCGGGAACTCTTATTCAGGTGTAATGGAGTGGAATGTTGATGGGGTTATCAAGGAGTTTGTTGTCGATAACGTTTACGATCATGCGATCATGCGTTTTGGGATAGTCCTTTTTACAATGTTTGTAGTTGCTTTTATCGCTTTGTATGCGTTTGCAATTAGGCGTGCGTGTCTTGTGTACGAACTGACTTTGTTTGCGGTGTTCATCGCTATGGGTTTCGCGGAAATATTAGCCTTGCAGATCCATAGCGACTTTCTTTTATTTTTATTCTCAACCTTAATCTACAGCTCGCACCCATTGCGAAAAACATCGGAGTCGGGGGGCACATGTGAACTTGGTTGCCATTCCTCGGCCATGCGCTCAAGATTCACTGTAAGAGGAGAATGATGACTTCAGTGCGGACAACTAAAAATGATGTAGTGTGGAACTATATCGGCACGTTGGTAAGCATGACGAGTGGATTGCTTTTGCTTCCACTGCTTGTTCACTATCTGACTGGCGAAGAGCTCGGTTTGTGGTATGTCTATACGGCAATAGCAAATCTGGCTGTCTTATTCGAGTTCGGATTTGATCCTACTTTTGCTAGAAATATAGTTTACGTGATTAGTGGCGCACAAAGCCTAGATGGCGATAAGGTTGCGGAAGATGTGAGTCGACGGTCGATCGATTGGCATCTTCTTAATACCGTGATCAGTGTGTCTAAAGGCGTTTATGCATTAATAGCGATGGTTGTGCTGGTCCTGTTGGTTACTGTAGGGACTGCGTACATCCATGTGGTTGCCGCGAAAATACTTGATGCAGGAATTATGGCGTCATGGGCGATTTTTTGCATTGCCGTCTTCCTGAACATCTATTTCCTTTGGTCTCTGACCGTTCTTAGGGGATATGGAGACATCGCAGGAGAGAACAAAGCCCGCACGATAGGTAAAATGCTACAAATCATCGTCAGTGTCGTGTTGCTGTGCAAGGGTTTTGGTTTGCTTGGCGCCTCCCTTGGGTATCTGATGAATTCGGTTGCGATTAGAGTTTCCGCTGTAGTTGGTTTGCGCATGCATCGAGATATCAATGAAGGAAGAAAAAGAGATCGGGTGCGTTCATCTCTGGAGGAAAAGATGGAGGTGCTTCGCAGCGTCGGTGGAATTGCCTGGAGAGATGGGGTAGTTTCTTTTTCAAACTATGCTTCTACACAGGCGATATCAGTGATAAGTTCGTTGTTTTTTGGTCTAACAGCGGCCGGTCTCTATTCCATAGCCCTGCAGTTCGCAACGGCTATTGTCAACCTTGCCTCGGCGTATCCAAAGGCTTTTTTCCCTGCCATGCAATCAGCGTTTGCCAAGCATGATAATGAGGCGCAGATTAATTTGGTATCAAGCGGAATTGTGGTTTACTGGCTTTTGTTCATAGTCGGCGTGTTTGGCGTATGTGTAATTGTAGCTCCTCTTCTGCCATTTCTTAAACCTGGAACAACGATGGATCTCCCTCTGTTCATCTTGCTATGCATCTATATAGCCTTGTGGAACCAGCATGGGTTATTCTGTAACTATATTGTTAGCAGGAACGAACTTCCTTATATGCCGGGCTACTTGTTTGCGGCGGTTTTGGGGGTCGTATTATCTTGCGTGCTGTGCGGAGTGTTGCACTTTGGCCCGTATGGAATAGTTTTAGGCCAAGCAGTTTCGCAGTTGTTGTATAACAATTGGAAATGGCCGATGTATTTATGTGAAAAGCTAAATACGAGCTACTCCGCAATAATTAAGCGTGGCGTTTTTGAGCTTAGAAAGAAAATTGCTCCAATTATATCGAAAGGCCGGCAACGACCAGTGCGTCATTGAGGGTTACACCGAGCGTCATCGCACCCGTTTGTAATAGACAGAATAGGTAGTCGAGGCGTTTCAAAAAGGAGAAGGAGTCATACCGACAACCGATCCCAGGTAACGTCGCGAAAAGTGGTGGGTAGTGTCCCGAAAGTTGGTGTGGGGCACGGTTCTCGCGGGTGGCCGCAGGCTGCCCGAGGAACCGAGAATCGCCCAGAATGCCGTCATTCTAGCGCATGCTACGCCGCCCTCCTGCCGGGAAACAGGTTGTCGGCCACCACAAGCGCGATGATCCTGGCCGCGTGCTCGGCCGCGGTGCCCTCGTAGGCGCGCGGGCTCGTTGACCTTGACGGTACCGGTGTACCTCTCGTTCAACAGCACGATGCTCGGCGTGTTGTCGCATGGAAATTACTAGGTTGGACTGCATCAGCTCGCAGTGAAGATCGAGCATGTGCAATGCAGTGTGGTCGGTGCGGTGACGGGGGTGTTCGTGCCCCGGATAGCGCACGACCAAATGACTGACGACGTTGCGGGGTTTCGCAGGTTGGTGCGCGCAGGCTTTGGATTCACGATGAACATCTGCCTTGCGGTGATGTGCTATCTGTTGGTGTTCGCCGAGCCCGTGGTCCTGTTCGTGGCCGGCGAGGCGTTTGCCAGCGCGGTGACGCCGGTGCGGATCATCGGCGCGGTGAGTCTCATGTCGTGCGTCGGCTACTTCGTGGCGATGTGCATCCTGTCCCCGCTGGGCCGCGAGAGGCAGATGGCAATGTCGAGCATCGCGGCGGGCCCGGTGAGCGTGGCGCTCAACCTGCTGTTGGACGGCCCGTTCGGGACGGTGGGTGCGGGCGTTGCGCTTTTGGCCACCGCGGCGACCGTCCTGCGCATCGAGCTCTGGTGCGCCCGCGACGTGCTCTCGTCTTTCGTGCGCCCGCTCGACCTGGCGCGCATGGCGGCGTCCAACGCGGTCGCCGCCGCGGTGTCCGCGGGTTGCGCCTGGCTGCTCGCGACCGCGTTCTCCGCCGGTCCCGGAGTGATCGCAATCGCGGGTCTGTTGGTCTACAGCGCCGTAGACATCGCCGTCGCAGTGGCCCTGCGAGACGACACCGACCTCATGCTGGTCGGAAAAGCCCGCGCGGCCTTGCGACGCGGGTGATTGGCCAGGGCCTGTCATATCTTTCTGATGGAAAGTGCGGTGCACGTGATTGAGCAATTACTTCTTACGAGACCGGTTTGTATGAATTTTGACAGGTTCTTCTACCTTGATTCGGTGCGTTGAACCGTCGTCGAAGTCCTGCAATTGTGATGCGCCAATGCCCTCTGCTCTTACGGGCGCCTTTCTTGCAAAGTGAGCAACATGTCCATGGTTTGGCTTTGGGTTTCCGATTCAAATTGATTAGGTTGGGTGCGGTTGTCGGGCTAACTTCATGCGGGTTGGTTTGACCCCGTGGAATGGGGCCCAAATGATAAAAATATCAATTGGCTCGGTTTCAGCTGCGGGTGAGAGCGATTAACGTCCGGCCCTTTTGGTGGATGAAGTATCTTGGAAGAGTCTTCAGGTGTGAGCATTTAGCTGGTCGAAGATATAATGATGAGAGGGCGGTGCTGGCGAGTGATCGCCGACTTCCTTCAGGAGGCATTGGTACCGTATAGTCGAAGGCTTTATCGACTCAGTATGGGTGTTTTTTCGCATTCTTAATAGCACCGCCCCACCGAGAAGGGGCGATGAGTGCAAATGAAGACCGAAGATAAAAAAGAATACCTTAGGGACATGTTTAAAAAGACGCGGCTCGCTAGGATACGAGCGGAAAGGCGCTTCCTTGAAATGGATGCGCTTTTGAAGCATGCAACGATTTACTATGCATGCATAACCACTGTTCTATCGTTTGTTCCTCTCTTTATTGGGCCCGATATGGAATGGCTGCAAAAGCCAATAGCGTTTCTTTCAATTGCTTCCGCGATCGTCATTACGATTTGCACGACATACGCCTCGAGTGAAAACTATGCTCTGCGAGCTGAAAAAATGAGATATTCCTACTTGGAAATACAACGCCTTTGGCTTGAGCTTGATGATAGCGTTGCGGGACTTGATGAGGGTCCGTTGGAAAGTAGGGTGGATAGTATCGGAGAGCGCTACGTCACCGTTCTTCAGAGCACAGAAAACCATCTCGAAGAGGATTATTCTCCTAAAGATGAGAAGTGTCGACTGATGGGATACCTTGCCTTACGCGCGGTTATATATATCGCTCTTCCATTGGTGCTAGGGATAGTATCTTGGGTGGTGTGCAGTTGATGTCACACCGTGAAGCGAGCTTCGAAGAAATGTTTTCCCTCGAACATTTGAAGACGGTTTACACCGAAAGAGTGCGGAAGTCGTCGGCGGTCGGTCTTGATAAGACGTCACTTGCCAAATTTGAGCTTGCTCTTGATGAGGAGATCTCTCTAATCAATAGGAAGGTGCTTGCGGAGACATACTCCTTTACGCCATATCGGCAGATTGTCGAATCGAAGGGCGCAGGAAAGCTGCCGAGGATTCTGAGTATACCGACGATACGAGATAGAGTGACCCTCAGGGTTCTATCAGAAATCCTAATCAACGAATTCCGCGATAAAGCCAGGACCCCATCTCCTCAGGAGGTGGTTAAGGGTGTTGTCGCTACTGTAGAGTCTGAAGAATGTACCGGCTATATTAAGTTTGATTTAAGCGACTTTTACGGCTCCATTGTTCATACGGCAATCCTTGACATAATTCGCTCCTCCACTATGGATACAAGGGCTGTCGACTTGATTGAAAGAGCGCTCGTCACTCCCACACACCCATATTCCACCCGTTCGTCCGAAAAAAACAAAAGAGGTTTACCTCAGGGAGTGGCAATTGCAAATTCTTTGGCAAATATATACGCGAGCTCGCTTGATGAGTTCATTGCGGGGATGCCCGGTGTAATTGCCTATTACCGCTACGTTGATGATGTGCTGGTTCTTTGCGAATACAGTCAGACTGACTCACTGTGCAACGGAATAAAAAGAAAGATCGAGGAAATGTCCCTTGTAATAAATGAGGACAAGACTCGCTCTGGGCTGGTATCTGCAGCCAGTATCGATTTTCTTGGCTATGTTATGTGCGATGGGATGGTAACGGCAAGGGAATCCTCGAAAAGAAGAATTGAGGCTTCGCTTGAAAGGCAGATTAAAGCAATTGCCAAAAAACAAAAGCAAGTAGACGGCATGGGAAGCAAATGTCTGATAAAACAGCTTGGGAGAAGGATTACTGGCTGTCTCGTGTCGGATGATGGGGTTCGATATCAGAGGTACGGATGGCTTTTCTATTTCAGCAGAATGAATGACGTGAGCTATCTGTCTCATCTTGATCGACTTGTTCAGAAACTGTGTGACAGGCATGGCGTGGAGTTGCCAGACGGGATGCCAACATTCAAAAAAACATATTACCAAATGAGGTACAACGCGAAGGAAAGCGCGATGTTTCCTCGCTACAGCTTCAGCGATGCAACGAAGGAAAAGCGGAAGAAGTTGGAAGAAGATTTCCGGGGTTTTGCTGATACGGTGCGCCTGAGCGACGAGGAGGTTGACAGCGTGTACGCAAACGAGTTGAACATGCTCGTTCGTGGTCTGGAGAGAGATGTTGGATCATTCTCATGAATGTCGTTGACGCTCCACTGCAAGGGAAGGGGCACTGATGTCAGCGAGGCCCCACAGTTTGGGGGAAATGGGGTTGGGCCGTTTTGCAAGGTGAAGTTTTGGTTGGCGAAGACTGCCTCCGTGTCAGCAACTCTGGAAACATGTTGGTTGATAGGGACGTGGCAATTGCGGGTGGTGTTTCTGACACGAGAAACCCAGCGTTGATGCGAATGATGAGCTTTATCGGGGCGACGGATAGGGCCGGCAGCGGTATAGAGATGATCTGGTCTGTGTGGGGTAAGTTCTATAGTGCCCTGCCAATGATCAGTGAATCCCATGGTCCGTCAGAGACGCTTCTGGTTCTGCCTATCGAGCTGCACCAAGATATTGCCTCTGATTCCCCTGAGGGCGAACAACGCATCAGGCATGGTGAGAATGACGTCTTGAGGTGCTTTGAATCGACCGGGACGGAGCTTGGTGTCGGCGATGTGATGGCGATGCTCCCAGGCATTTCTAAAAGAACCGCCCAGAAGAGGCTTAAGGCGCTATTTGAGAAGGGAGAGGTCGCCCGCCGTAAAGAGGGCGGCGCTTTCGTGTACTTCAAGGAGTAGTTTTCGGTCTGGCGTCCCGTTCGCGAATCGTTCGCGCCCTACCGCGCCCGTTCGCGAACCGTTCGCGATTTCGTCGCGTGCAAGGCCAGTCGCCATGGATTCGGTTTGCAGCCGCGCGAGCGAGGGGCGGTTGGGGGCGGCAAGCTAGGGGTGGCCGTTTCCTGGAATTACTCCAAGGAGCGGTGGGTCTCAGCTGAAATGGGCGCGGAAAGAAAACCGGGTTTCTTTCAGATAAGTCGAATTAAAGCCCTTTAAAAGAAAGAATTCGCTGTTTCTTTCATTTAGGGGTTTCGCAAGGTGCCAGACGTATGGTGGCGAGCAATCTGTTCCGATGCGCGCGGCGCACCGCCCCCCTCATGCCCATTCCGTTCAGTTTCCACGTTCGGCATAAAACCGTAGGAAAATGATGGCAATTGGAAGGGGGTCAACATGCCCAATGACGATTACCCGTTTGACTATGGAAACGCGCCGGCTGATGACTATCTGCCAACTTCGCCGGGGAGCACCGCTCCGCAGCATCGTATCGTGCAGGATGCTCCAACGGTGCAGATGCGCCGCCCCGCCACCCCGCAACAGAATCCTTCCACGGAGCCTGCGGCGTATCCGCAGCGCGGGCAGCGGCCGTACGCGTATTCCGTATCGCCGTACGACCCCGATACCTACGATCCCTCGCCGGCAAAACCCGATCGCCAAGCTCGTCAATCATCCCGACGGGATGCATCTCAGCAGCCTGCGACCGTGCAGCCTCGTCGCGGTGCATCCGCGCTCCGCTGGATTGCGCGCCTTCTTTGCCTGGGCCTTCTCGTCTTCGGCGCGATGACCATCTACTATCTCACGGAGCAATCGGCGTCAGATAGCCTGGCGCTGTCATCGGAGGCCGGTTCGTTTGCCGAATACGGTGCCTATCTGGTTCAATCCGGCCAGCTTCCCACCTTCGAGGAGAATCCGCTCAAATGGACGGCCGCCCACATCCTGTTGCTCTCGGTTAAGTTCTCCAATCACGGCCTCTCGGTCCGACAGCAGGCGCACGTGGTGGAATTCGCGTTGATGGGCGGCGTTGTTGCGCTCAATGTGTTGGCGTGGATGTCGGGCTGGGCCCATCGTCGTAGCCCGCGCGGACACATCCGCATCTGGCGGACGTGGCTCATGTACGTTCTTGGCGTGATGGCTTGCGCGGCCGTTTCCTTTGCAGATCAGTACCACAAGCTATTTGTGCCCGCGAGACACTTCGACAAGCTCGATTTGCTTCTCGACGCATCCGGCTACATACCAGCTATTACCTGCGTGTTCATTGCTTGGAGTGTGGGCTCGGCCATCTATCGTCTCATCTTTCGAAAGTAATTTGAAAAAAGTTGTTGACGAGGCTTTCCCCTGTGAGCTATATTAATCCCCGCGTTGGACCTGTAGCTCAGTTGGTCAGAGCGTCCGGCTGATAACCGGGAGGTCACAAGTTCGAACCTTGTCAGGTCCACCACTTCTTTCGCAATAAACACCCCAGCGAGAGCCGAGTCGCCGCTGGGGTGTTTATTACTACGTGGGGGTTTAGCTCAGCTGGGAGAGCGCGGGCTTTGCAAGCCTGAGGTCAGGGGTTCGATCCCCCTAACCTCCACCATATAGACCTAGAGAGCCGGGGCATGTTCCCCGGCTTTTTTCATACATGGGTTAAGGCAAACGATAGCTAACCAACAATGAGACAAACCCATGGCGAATCTGCGGCGCGTAGCGAACCAGCGGCGAGTGAGGCTCGTTGAGCTTTTTCGTATGCGTTTTCGAAAAGGCCAAGTACAAAGGGTGTTGCCGGAGGCAAAACAGCAGGTGACGAAAGGTCACAAAGCGACGCTACTTGCCAAGTACCGATCTGAATACGAAAAAGCTCAACTTTGCCCCAATCTTCCCGCATCAGCATCCCAAAACATTGCGCCTTCTGAAGGAAAGCGGCTTGCCCAGGCTGTCATGTCGAGGAAGAACGGCATTTTGATAGCAAGCTGAAGCGAGCCCTATTTATATACATACGCATATAAGTAGATATCGCGGGTGGCGATGAGCCATACTGCGGTCCGCAATGTTTCGATCGTTCTTGCGAGTCCACTTGCCCTCAAGAAGGTGTCATGTTCAGACTTATTGAGGCGAGGTTGAGGCTAATACGCAGCTGCAGAGGTGCCTCCAAATACAAGTTCTAAATAAATCAAATGGTCCAAGAGGTGCTGTCCTCTTCGGCAATCGGTACTTATAGGGCGGTGAGCGTCTTAAGAACACTATATGTAGTATAAGAAGACGGTCAACGATTGTAAGTTATGTGCAAAATATGGAGACGCAAATAACCCTTTGCGAGGCGGCGGGACTCTGGCAATATATGTCTTCGCCGCGCGGGTGGCCGAGAGCAAACGAGCTCGGAAGACCCGCGGCGGGTACCTTGAGAACCGGATACCGCGAAGAGACGGAACAAGTGGAG
>OAUC01000673.1_pt1 | contig 15986 bp, 14 predicted proteins | sample 1495091 | NCBI WGS metagenome assembly OAUC01 (sample SAMEA2579997, study PRJEB22360) | human gut metagenome | biome: human gut; feature: human-associated habitat; material: faeces | place: Denmark | collected 2008/2010
CGCCGATTACGGCTTGGGCACCAATACGGCGAAGGGTCGCGAGGTTGCTGGCGGCTTCGTCGGGTATGCCGACCTCGCCCGCGTGAACGATTGCGACGCGGGCAACCTCAAGTTGGTCTCAAGTGGCGAAATCGCAGGCGGCTTCGCCGGCGAAGCGCAGCGTGCCCATCTGGTGGAAACGGAAGTTAATTCGTGGCTTCTGGACCTGGTGCTCTTCGTCGTGAACGCGTTGCTCAAGGTCCTGTATGTTCCGGGACTCGAGAATCTGGGCGTCATCAGCCTGGGCAAGTGGTTCGGCATCGACAAGATTTTTGATCTCAAGGTGCTTGCCGATGGCGACGCGGTGTGCGTGAACCTGTTCGGTCTGAAAATCGGCGTGTCGCTTTCGAAAAAGAGCCCTGAAAACAAGCAGGAAACCGACGTGGCGATCGTTACGATCGGCGACTCTACCATCAAGCTTCCGTGTAACGGGGAGGGCGTTATCGATCCAGCGAACGCCAAGTCCAACCTGACGATTGAACTCATCAAGGGCAACCGTGCCCGCGTGGAAGGCTGCTCGGTGACGGGCGTCGCTAATGGTTACGACGTCTTCGGCGGCGGAGCCTCTCAGGATGCCGACGGCGTGGCCGAACGTGCCACCGGCTACGCGGGCGGTTTCTCGGGCCTCAACGACGAGGGCGTGCTGTACCACAACGACATGTATTACGCCGACGTGGTGCGTGGCACGGCCGAGAAGGTCGACCCGTTCGCGAACACCAAACTTAAGAGCGTTTGGAACTTCAACAACATGGAAGACATCGTCGGCCCGGATGATGCGAACAGCTATAACGTCTATCGCATCTATAGGCCTCATGTTGACGGCGGTACCAACGCTGTTGTCCGTAACGGTGTTGGCGGTCGCGAGACGCTGGCTTCTGCTGTGCTCGATGAAGGGGCGGGCACATTGAATACAGGCCTCGACCGCTACGATGTCGATTTCTTCGAGCTGGTGAACTGCTACGACCAGAATGTAGCCTCAAGCGGAGCTGCCGGAGATGACGATACCAAGTGGGTAGGCGTAAAGGATGCGATTCGTCTTGGCGCTGCGGGAACGGGCTTCCAAGAGCCGCTCGGCGTGTACGCCAGCCCTGCAAAAGCCGTGCTCATGCTCGATACTGCGCAGACTGGCAACGGTGGCGCGCTTACCCCCGAGCCCGACGAAGGCCAGGATCCCTGCGAGGCGCGCGTGGATGTGACCATCCAGAAGATTTGGAACGACGCCGGCGATAAGGAAGGCCTGCGCCCCGACGCCATTCGCGTGAAGCTCGTCGGCTCGTATACCAACGGCACCGATAAGGTGGTGCCGAACGAGCTCATCGTGCAGGACGGCAACGGCACCACGACCGAGAGGATCGCCAATCCGCAGCAAGTCGACCTGACGGAGGCAGACAACGCATCCGGCTGGACGGAGACCTGGCGCCGTGTGGTGGCGGGTCTGCCCGTGGCCTTTGCGGACGAGAACGGCGCTATTCACTACTACACCTACGAGGCCTCCGAGGTCCAGGCGCTGGTCGACGGTACATGGAAGAGTTTGGAGGAAGCGGGCTATACCGTCACCTACCGCGTTGACGGCACGGACCGCGTGATCGAGATTACCAACACGCATCTGCCCATGCTGCCCGAGACGGGCGGCGCTGGCACGTGGCTTGCGGTGTTGGCGGGCGGCATGCTGCTCGCATGTGCGGCATATGAGCGCCGCCGCAGGTCGATCTCGTATACCGGTTACGCGCCCGCACATTTCGCACCTGCTCGCCCCCGTGCTGAGGCTGGACTCACTCACCCCCGGCACCTGCGCGCACGAGGCGCGCTCCAAGATAGGTATCTACCGTGGCGTCGCTAACGCGTCGCAGCAGATAAGTAGTTGTTCATGTCATACGTTTGAGGGAAGGAATGATTCGATGAAAACGATGACAAAACGCATTGCCAGCATGGCGCTGGCGACAATCATGGCGGTGGTGCTGCTCGCGAGTGCCCTGCCCACGAAGGCCTTCGCGGCCACCACGGGTAATCTGACCATCGCGAGCCAGAGCGCCGAATTCGACGGCAAAGAGGTCAAGGCGTGGCAGATGTTCTCCGCCACCGCTACCGCTGACGGCAAGAATGCAAGCTACACGCTCAATACTGCGTGGGAGGACTTCTTCACGAGCCTTGATGGCGCCGGTATGAGCGGTCTTGCTGGCGAGGAACTTTCTCAGAAGGCTATTGAGTACGTGAACAAACTCGGCAGCGACGACGAGGCCAACGTGATCGCCTTCGCCAAGAAGGCTTCTGGCTGGGCGAAGAAGAACGGTATTGCCGCAGCGCAGACCGTGAATGCTTCTGCAAGCGGCGGCAGCTATGTTGCTACGTTCACGGGCCTCGCTTTTGGTTACTACGTGGTCTCCCCGCAGAGTGGTTCCACCGCTGATCGCGGAACCGAAGCCATTTTGGCGAATGTGGTCACGGCCGAGAAGAACGTGAACCTCAAGAGCGAGTATCCCACCATCAGCAAGACCGTCGATGGCAACAATCATGCAGGCGCACAGGTTGGCGACACCTTGAACTTCGAACTGAAGTCCAAGGTTCCCAACATGGACGAGTACACGACCTACGTGTTCAATTTCGTCGATACCCTGTCCAAGGGCCTGACGCTTGACCAGAACAGTATCAAGGTAACCATTGGCGCTTCCGAGCTTCAGAAGGACGTCGATTACGCTGTCTCTGCCACGGGCGGCAACGGTGCTGCTACCGAGCTGAAGATCACCATGACCGACTTCAAGACGAAGCATGGTGGCAAGGCCGGCCAGGAAATTAAGGTGGCCTATTCTGCAAGCATCAATGAGCATGCCGTCGCTGGCCAGGATGACGCGGGCAACAGCGCGAAGCTCGAGTACAGCAACGACCCCATCAACGGTGGTACGGGCACTTCCGTTCCCAGCGTGACCCACGGTTACACCTTCGGCTTCGACATCAAAAAGACTGACGGCATGGATGGCTCCGCCCTTGCCGGCGCTGTCTTCCAGCTGCAGAAGAAGGGTGAAGGCACCCCGATCAAGCTGATCGTCGAAAACGCTGGCGACGAGACTCAGCCCGCTGTCGTGCGTCCCGCAAAGACTGGCGAAGGCAATGCGGTTGACACCATCACCACTCCCGAGAGCGGTAAGATCACCTTCAAGGGCCTGGACGCTGCCGAGTACCAGCTCGTCGAGACCAAGGCTCCCGATGGATACAACAAGCTCCAGAAGCCTTTCGATGTGACGATTGTCGCAAATTACGATCAGAATGGCACGCTCAATAACTGGACGGTGAACGGCGGCGGCAACGACGTTGCCCTTAACATCCAGAACAACAAGGGCACCCTGCTCCCCGGGACCGGCGGCATGGGTACCATCCTGTTCACGCTCGTCGGCGCGGCCGCCATTGGCTACGGCATCTACCGCAAGCGCACGGCCAAGACCGTTGCGTAATCGGATTCAGCAATGAAAAAGTCCCGCGACTGGCTCTCGACATTGGCGATCATCGGCGGCTTGCTGTTGGTGCTCTACCCGACCATCTCGAACTTCCTCAACCTGCGCAACGCGACACGCGTGATCGAGCAGTACAGCGAAGCGGTCGACGAGCTTACCGATGAAGAGGCGGCGCAGCTCATGAATGCTGCCCGCACCTACAATGCCAAGCTCGCGGGGCTTTCGGGCATCCCGGCTGCCGACGGCGGCTGGGGTGCCACCGACGCCTCGACGGCCGCCCAGCTTCGCGAGGAGTACAGCGGTCTGCTCGACCTCACCGGCACGGGCGTGATGGGCTACATCACCATCCCGCGCCTCGACGAGACCATGCCCATCTACCACACCACCGAAGAGAAGGTCCTGCAGGTGGCCACGGGGCACATCGAGACCTCGTCGTTGCCCGTGGGCGGCGCGTCCACCCACGCGGCGATCTCTGGCCATCGCGGGCTGCCGTCCGCAAAACTCTTCACCGAGCTCGACAAGATGCAGCTTGGTGACATCTTTTACGTGAAGGTCCTCAAGGAGACATTTGCCTATCAGGTCGATCAGATTCTCACGGTGCTGCCAGAGGAGACCGAAGCGCTTGCAATCGAACCTCGGGCGGACTACGTGACCCTCGTTACATGCACGCCGTATGCCATCAACTCACATCGACTGCTCGTGCGGGCTCATGCCATTCCGTATTTGCCCTCTATGGAGGGCGAGGTCGGCGTGATGGGTAATCCGATCAACCTGTCGTGGCCACATCTTGCGTTGATCGCCGCCCTTATCCTTCTGGCGGTTGTTTTGGCGGGAATGAGATTGCGGCAATTGGAGCGACGGGACAAGGATGGGTTTTTGGAAGAACACATCGGGGCGCACGCAGCACCCGGAAAGGGGGAAGCTCATGAACATGCGGGCAGGCATTATAAATAGCGCGACGCTCCTTGTAGTGCTGGCATTTGCATGCCTGTTCGTGGCGCTGCCTCCTATGTACGCAGCCGCATATGCTATGGGCTCTATTACCCTGACGTGTAATGTCAATCGCGATGAGGTCGATGTGCCGCTGGCGGGAGACACCTACGAGTTCTCCTTGGTAGCTGCCGCCCAGGTTGTAAATGGGGAGCTGGCGTACGAGACAACAGGACCGTTTGCTTCGATTGGCTGCGAATGGGGTGGCTTGGATGCGGGGCAGCTTCGGAGCAAGGCCCGGGAGGCGGCCGAGCTTGCTGCGCGCAAAGGGATTGCTGCAGACGCGACGGGCTCCACGGATGCTCAAGGCAAGATATCTGCACAGGGCTTGCGGTTGGGAATGTATCTGGTGAGGCGCGTGGCAGTTGCGTCTGCGAACGATCGAACGCTCGTCGACCCCATGCTCATATCTGTGCCCGCGCCTGTGGGCGATTCCCTTGAATATCAAGTTGTCGCAGATCCCAAGGTGGAAATCGAAGGGGCTGTTCCTGGACCAACTGATCCGGGCGTGCCCGACTCCAACGGTATATTTCCCTGGTTTGATTTGCCTACAACGGGAGACGTTCAAATGCTGCTGGTCGGTCTCATTGCGCTGTTGGGCGGATCGATGATCGTCGTATCTCGTAGAGTGACGAGATAGTTTGCCGTTTAAAGACGGTTATACGAGCGCTGCGATAGCGCGCACGATGGCATCTGCAGCGGCGGAGGTCTTCGACGTGTCCTCGATCTGCAAGATGATCTTGCCCTTGATACCGAGCTCCGAGATCTCGGAGAACAGGACGCGCGGGCCGTCGATGACGGGGGAGACACCCTCGCCGGCTTCGAGCGCCAGGCTGGCGAGCTGCTTGGCGAGATCGTCCATGTGCTGAGTATGGGCACAGCCATCCTCGCCAACGCGTGGTACAGCGAACGGAACAACCACGCGGTTGGCCGGCAGCAGATGCACGAGGGCGGTCTTTGAAATGATCGAGTTGGGGATGATCACCGTCTGCCCCATGGCGTCGCGGATGGTGGTGTGACGCCACGTCACGTCTTGCACGACACCGGCCTCCGCCCCGACCTCGATATTGTCGCCTGGCTTGACGATCCCCATGAAGGTCACCTGCAAGCCGCCGATGAGGTTGGACAGCGTGTCTTGGAAGCCGAGCGAGACGGCGATACCGCCGACGCCAAGAGCGGCTACGAGAGCATTGGCGTTGACGCCAAAACATGCATCCAAGATGACGCTGATGCCCGTCGCCCAGATCACGCCGCGGGCGATATTGATGATGATGCTGGAGGAGGGCAGGGGATTGCTCTCCTGGTTGAGGTAGCGCTTGAGGATGCGCGTTGCCACGCGAGCGGCAATGGCGGTTACAAGTGCAAGGGCGAGTGCCCACAGCGAGCTTTGCACAAGCGGGATTTTGAAGATGGAAAATGGACCTTCCACGGGAACTCCTCTGGTGCGTACAACGGGTTCGATTTGAAATCTCACACAACTGAGTGTTCCCAATCACGGGCGCTTTATGACGGGCGGCCGGGGCGTGCCGAGCCGGGCCAGAATCCGGCTCGACAGGCCCCGGCTGCCCGGATGCCATGTCGGATGCGTCAGGCCTCGGTCGACGATGTGCGTCCACCGTGTTCCGCGCGCTCGGCCATACGGCGCGTGAACCGCATGAACAGCTCATCGGACGCGGCGATCTGCGCATCGTTGTAGTGTGCCGAGGCCATGCTCTCGAGTACGAGCTCGTAGTCCTTGTCGGGCCGGAGCCAGTTGCGGACGTCGAAGCAATCGTCGATCTTTTCGAGGAAAGCCAGGCCGGCTTCGATGGCGGCCTCGCGGCGCTCGGTGTTCGCGTGAGCCGGCAGCGAGTCCATGAGTCGGCTCACATGGAGGTACTCCTGCGTGAGGCCGCGCTCGGGGATGGCGTGGAAGATGCGTTCGATTTCGGCGAGTTCGTCGTCGGAGTACAGGTGCGCCGCCACGCCCATTGCGGTCTTGTCGTTGCCCGTGAGTGCGCAGAGCAAAAAGCCCTGTCCATGGCTCGTGCGTTCGAAGTCCTCGATCGCTTCGAGTGCGCGGGCGGCACGGGCGGGATAGTCGGGCTCGCCCTGGCCGGAGCGGATGCGCACGATGAGCTCGCGTTGTCGCTCGAGTTGAGTGATCTGCTCTTGAAGCTGTCTGTCGAGGTCGTCGAGCAGTCGATCGGACTCACCGCGGCACTCGTCGCCCTCAGCGCGCTCGGCGTCGAGGTCCTGAAGCATAGGACCGATTTGCTCGAGGGAGAAACCGAGTGAGGCAAGCTGACGGATGCGAAGGAGACGCAAGAGGTGCGTGGGCTCGTAGTCACGATAGCCGTTATCGCCGCGCGGCGGCTCTGGCAGCAGGTCGATGGCGTGATAGTGCCGCAGGGTGCGGACGCTCACGCCTGCCATGCGTGCAAGCTCGCTGCTTTTCATCTGCGCTCCTCCGTGGGGTCGGTTGGTTTGGGCTCATCGCGTGTTGTACCCACCGATAGTAAAAACCCAGACGTAACGTACGAGTCAAAGCACCCACAAATGCTCCATGCCCAAACATGTCTCAATTTGTGCCTGTCCCCATGTGAGACCGTCTCGATTGGGGACAGGTACAAATTGAGACGTTTGCCCCGTGCGTCTCTCAGGTTCTTATCAGCTTGCTCGGGTATTCTCTAGGCAATGAGTGGGATGCGCCTCATACGAGAGGCGCTGCGCTCGAAGGGAGGTGCTCCGATGCGCGTGCTGCTGATTGAAGATACACCGCGTCTGGCAGAGGCGGCGGCCGAGATATTGCGCAAAAGCGGTTACGGTGCCGATGTCGCGCACATTGGCGCCGATGGTCTCGCCATGGCGCTTACGGGCGCATACGATGCGGTTCTTCTCGATATCATGCTGCCCGACATGAGCGGTATGGATGTTCTGCGCGAGCTGCGCGAGGCGGGCAGCGTGGTTCCCGTTATCCTGCTCACCGCCCGACAGGGCGTTGGCGACCGCGTGGCGGGGCTCGACGCCGGTGCGGATGATTATCTTCCCAAGCCGTTTCATGCAAGTGAGCTGCTCGCCCGCATTCGAGCGGTCACGCGCCGCCCGGCAACCTACCGGCCGAACAATGCGATCGAGGCGTGCGGACTTGTGCTTGATGTGGAAAAGTTGTCTGTGCAGGCCCGTGGGGGCGCAGTTGCCGTTGAGCTGACGCCGAAGGAAGCGTTGCTCCTTGAGGCGTTCATGGGGCGCTCGGGAAGCCCTGTCTCCAAGAGCGATTTGGCCGTTCGGCTTTGGGGACCTCATGTGTCGTTGGTCGACAATCGTATCGAGGTATTGGTTCACGCGCTGCGTGGCAAGCTTGAAAAACTGGAGTCACCGGCGCGGATCGAGACCGTGCGCGGTGTGGGATATCGCCTGATGAACGGACAGCTTGCAGGCTGAGATGCGACGAGGGGAGAAGATTCATGAGCGCCGTGTTCAATAATGGGCAGAAAGACGGTTTGACTGCGGGGAGCGGTGATCTCAGGGCCCTGCGCAAGCGCCTGTGGCTGCGCTCGTCGATGCTTGTTTGCAGCATCCTCGTATTCGCTTTGGCGGCTGCTTGGGTTGCCAGTGCATTTTCGGCGCGAGACGCCAACAACGTGGCGCTGCAAAACGTGATGACCGACTCATTGAATCGAGGCAGCCTGATGGAGGCCTACGAAGGCGCGAAGTCCGACGTCCCTCAAGCGTTCGCTGGCCTGATCGAATCATCGAAAGAGGAGGCGGGCGATTGGAAGCCGACGGCAACGGCGCCGGACACCTACTACTCGCTCTCTGGGCCCGTGCAGAGTCCGTTCTCCCTCGCAGTGTTCGAAGGAGGCTCCATGGCGTTCCTGGTGCCCCCTCATAATGTGATAAGTGGCGATGGCGATCCTTCGTATGGGGCGTTCAATTGGTGTGAATCCGCGCTCGAAGAATTGACGAACATTGCTCTGTCCAATCGGGCGGATGCCGGTAAGCGCCCGAAGCCGCAGTACATCAAGGTTCAGGGGATGACGTGGAAGTGCGCGACGGAGATCGCAGTGACGAGTCCGCGTTATTCGAAAGACGCGACGGGCGACAGCGGGGTTTCCCTGTACAGCGACGGGCGCCTCGAGGGGTACGAAAAGGATGGGTATTTGGCCGCTCGCGTGTATGCGTTCGTCGATATCACCTCGTCAGTCATATACCTGAGGCGGATGGCTATGTTTCTCGCGGCGGTCGGCGTGGTTGGCTGCGCCGTGCTCGTCTTGGTGTGCCGCAAGATCATCGATCGCGCGCTCGTTCCGGTGGCGGAATCTCAAGCGCGTCAGCGAGAGTTTCTCATCAAGGCATCGCATGAGCTCAAGACGCCCATGGCCTCCCTCTCGTCAAATCTTGACGCCCTGGTGGCGAATAGTGCGGAGACGGTCGCGAGCCAGGAGCGCTGGACGAAGAACATGCGCGAGGACATCGACGAGCTCGCTGATCGCACGTGCAAGCTGCTCGATTTGGTGGCCGACCCCGAACGCGGAGATTCAAAGGCGTGATGAGCATGCGGCGGGCTGAGTGATGGAAAGGCCCAGGGATGCGGATGCGAGGCGGGCGGGGCGCCGCGGCTTTCGCGCTGCCCCGCCGAGCGGGCATCGCATCGAGATGGCATGAAAGTTACGAATGAGACCCGAAGTTCGTGACTTTGGATATGTTTCGGTGAAATGCGAGGCGGGGACGAGCGTGGAAGGGCGAAAATGCTCGTCCCCGCATGGGCCACTGGACCTAGGCTTCGAGGCAACGCTCGCGGAAGGCGGCGATTTCGTCCTCGGTCACGCCGAGCGTGCCGGTGAGATAGCCCTTGAACCCGCCGTGTGGCTCGAGCGCGCGTTCGATGGCCTCGAAATAGCAAATGGACGCGGGAGAATCCAGCGTGAGGTCGATGGGAGCGTAAAGGTTAGTGGCGAGGTAGTCGGCGAGAATATCGTCGCGGCTCACGCCGAGCATGGTCTCGATAAGCGCCGAGCCCATGCCGCAGCGGTCGCGCCCCACGTAGCAGTGCCAGAGAGCGGCACCTTCCTCGACATCGAGCACCGTCCGCACAAAGGAGCGGTAACCGTTGATGCCCGTCTCGTCGATGAGCATGTGCGGGTAGAGCAGTGTCATGAACTCGACGGGGTCTCCCTGGGCCATGGCCTCGAGCTTGTATTCGAACGCGGTCTTCTCGTGCTCTTGCGTGACGCCCACCTGGCTGTCGGAAAAGATCTCGGCATGCAGGTAGCGCGCGGCGGGGATGAGATCCATGGGATCGGGCAGCTCGGAGAGTTCGATGAGATTGCGAAAGTCGACCACGAGGCGCAGATTGTAGTCGTCGCGCAGGCGGTTGATGTCGGCGGGAGAGCCAAAGCCGAGTGTACCTGAGCGCAGCAGCAGGCCGTGCTTCACGCGGCGACCGCCGGCGCCCACCATGCCGCCCAGGTCGCGGGTGTTGGGGAGTTTGTCGAAGTTGATGCGGCCGTATCCCGGGCGTGCCGGATCGGCTGCAGGGGGCAGGTCGACGCGAGAGGGGAGCTCATCGCCCCAATAGTTTTGAGCCATCGTGTGACCTTTCTCGTGAGGTTTCTTGCCATTATTCTGCCAGAGGGCCATACGCGGCACACCTGCTAGAATGGACGATTGTGAGAAAAGCGCATCGTGCGCCGCCGTCTTGCGGTGCACGCGGGAAAGGAATGGCATGGATCGCACCAAGATCGCCCAGCTCTACGCCGATGCTGAGACGCTCGGCGGACAGCAAGTGACCGTTGCCGGATGGGTCAAGTCCGTCCGCGACATGAAGAACTTCGGCTTCGTCACCTTGAACGACGGCAGCTGCTTCAAGGACCTGCAGGTCGTCATGAACCGCGAGGCGCTCGCCAACTACGACGAGATCGCCCATCAGAACGTCTCCGCGGCGCTCATCTGCACCGGCGAGCTCAAGCTCACGCCGGACGCCCCGCAACCCTTCGAGCTCGCCGCGACCGAGATCGTGGTCGAGGGCGTTTCCGCTCCGGACTACCCGCTGCAGAAGAAGCGCGCCACCGTGGAGTTCCTGCGCACTCAGCAGCACCTGCGCCCGCGCACCAACCTGTTCCGCGCCGTCTTCCGCGTGCGCTCCGTGGCCGCCGCTGCCATCCATCGCTTCTTCCAGGATCGCGGCTTCGTCTACGTGAACACCCCCATCATCACCGCGAGCGACTGCGAGGGCGCCGGCGAGATGTTCCACGTCACCACCATCGACCCGGCCAACCCGCCGCTGGACGATCGCGGTAACGTGGACTTCAGCCAGGACTTCTTCGGCACCACCGCCTCGCTCACCGTGTCCGGCCAGCTCAACGCCGAGAACTTCGCCATGGCCTTTGGCGACGTGTACACCTTCGGCCCGACCTTCCGCGCCGAGAACTCCAACACCACGCGCCACGCGGCCGAGTTCTGGATGATCGAGCCCGAGATCGCCTTTGCCGACCTGGCAGACGATATGGACCTCGCCGAGGACATGCTCAAGTACGTCATCCGCGACGTCATGGACCGCTGCCCCGATGAGCTCGCTATGCTCAACAAGTTCGTCGACAAGGGCCTCCTCGAGCGCCTCACGCATGTGGCAAACTCCGATTTCGCCCGCGTGACCTACACCGATGCCGTGAAGATCCTCGAGGACGCCGTTGCCGCCGGCCACCAGTTCGACTATCCCGTGAGCTGGGGCATTGACCTCCAGACCGAGCACGAGCGCTTCCTCACCGAGGAGCACTTCAAGTGCCCGACCTTCGTGACCGACTACCCGGCCGAGATCAAGGCCTTCTACATGCGCCTGAACGATGACGGCAAGACCGTTGCCGCCGCGGACTGCCTGGTTCCCGGCATCGGCGAGATCATCGGCGGCTCCCAGCGCGAGGAGCGCCTCGAGGTGCTCGAGCGTCGCATCGCCGAGCTGGGGATGGACCCCGAGCAGTACAAGTACTACCTCGACCTGCGCCGCTACGGCACGTGCAAGCACGCCGGTTTCGGCCTCGGCTTCGAGCGCCTGGTGATGTACCTCACGGGCGTCGGCAACATCCGCGACGTCCTGCCGCACCCGCGCACCGTTGGTAGCTGCGACTTCTAAAGCCGGGCGTGTTTGACTCGGTTTGATTGATAACCGGCCGCAACCAGATACGGTTGCGGCCGGTTTTCGTTGCGTACGGGTCTTTTGAGCCTTTGAGTCGGTGTGTTGAGGCCTTGGCCTTGGAGCTGGATCCCCCGAGGCTTTTGAGTTGTCGGGGAAGTCAAGTTGCGGGATATCGAGATGTCTGCGACGTTTCTATTGGACCGCTATATTGCCCGCTTGTTAACACGGCATTAACGCTCTGGCCCCCATGACCCGGGCGGGCTAGTATATCCCTTGCATTGCTTTCACGCGATAAAGCGTCCCGCTGATGGATGGCGGGACCCGTACAGAGGAAACGGAGTTGATCGCCATGCTGAGCATTTCGCGCAGGAACCTTATCACCCTCGGAGCGAGCTTTTTTGCCGCCGGAGCGCTGGCCGGCTGTGGCGACGGCAAGGCTGCCCCCGGCAGCACCGGTGCTTCTGGGAAGACGGGTTCCGGCTACAAGGTCGGCGTCCTGCAGCTGGTCGAGCACGGTGCGCTCGACCAAACGAACAAGGGCTTCGTCGCCGCGCTCGACGAGTCGGGTATCGCCTACACGATCGATCAGCAAAACGCACAGAACGATCAGTCGGCCTGCCAGACCATCGCGAGCAAGCTCGTGAACGACGGTGACGACCTGATCTTCGCCATTGCCACTCCCGCTGCCCAGGCGGTCGCGGGCGCCACGTCCGACATCCCGGTCGTCGGCTCCGCCATCACCGATTACGCCGAGAGCGGGCTCGTGGACTCCAATGAGGAGCCCGGCGGCAACGTCACCGGAAGCTCGGACCTCACGCCCGTCGCGGATCAGATCGAGCTGCTTCGCCAGCTGCTGCCCGAGGCCAAGAGCGTGGGCATCCTGTACTGCTCCGCCGAGTCCAACTCGACGGTGCAGGTCGAGCTCGCCGAGGAGGTCCTCGAGGACGCCGGCATCGCGCACGAGCGCTACGCGGTCTCCTCTTCCAATGAGATCCAGCAGATGGTCGAATCTATGGTCGGCAAGGTCGACGCGATTTACGCTCCCACCGACAACACCATCGCCGCGGGTATGGCGACCGTCTCCATGGTCGCCAATGAGAATAAACTCCCCGTCATCGTAGGATGCGACACCATGGTCGAGGATGGAGGGCTGGCGTCGTATAGCATCAGCTATTACGACTTGGGTTATAAGGCAGGCGAGATGGCCGTGAAGATCCTCACGGAGGACGCCAATCCCGCCGATATGCCCATCGAGTACCTGTCGAGCGATGAGTGCCAGCTCATCGTCAACCAGGCGACCGCCGATGCACTCGGCGTCGACATCTCGATGCTCGAGGATGCCCAGATCGTCTAACGCGGTCGGTCGGGCGTGAGGCCGCGCGCGATGCGCGATTCGACCTCCCTCAGTCCCATATGCCACCCATGCGCCCTGTGCGCACGTTAGGAGAATCTCCATGAACAATTCCACCTGCTCTCGTCGCTCTCTTGTCAAGGGCATGGCCGGCGCCGCCGCATTCGCGATCGTCGGCGGTCTCGGCCTCGCCGGATGCGGCGACCCCGCCGCCAAGGCCGATGGTTCCGCCCCGTCTGACGCCGCCTTCAAGATCGGCGTCCTGCAGCTCACCGAGCACCCCGCACTCGATGCCGCCAACAAGGGCTTCGTCGCCGCGGTGGAAGAGGCCGGTATCGGCGCGAAGATCAATCAGCAAAACGCCCAGAACGACCAGTCCGCCTGCCAGACCATCGCGAGCACGCTCGCGAACGAGGGCTGCGACCTTATCCTCGCGATCGCCACCCCCGCCGCCCAGGCCGTGGCGGGGGTGCCACCTCCGACATCCCCATCGTCTGCACCGCCATCACCGACTTCGCCGCCTCCGGCCTGGTCAAGGACAATGATGCCCCCGGCGGCAACGTCACCGGCACCTCCGACATGAACCCCGTCGTCGATCAGATCGACCTGCTCCACCAGCTCGCGCCCGAGGCCAAGAAGGTCGGCCTGCTCTACTGCACCGCCGAGTCCAACTCAAAGATCCAGATTGAGCTGGCCGCCGCCGAGCTCAAAAAGCTCGGTATAGAGGGCGTCGAGTACACCGCCTCCAGCTCCAACGAGGTCCAGCAGGTGGTCGAGTCCATGATGGGCAAGGTCGACGCCATCTACACTCCCACGGACAACACCATCGCCTCCGCTATGACGGTGATCGCCTCGATCGCCAACGAGCACAAGGTGCCCACGGTGTGCGGCGAGGTCGCACACGTCGAGGCCGGCGGCCTGGCGAGCCTGTCCATCAATTACGAGGAGTTGGGCCGCCGCGCGGGCGAGATGGCCGTGCGCATCCTCACCGAGGGTGCCGAGCCCGCCGCCATGCCAATCGAGTCCATGGGCGCCGCCGAGTGCGACCTGGTCTACAACGGGCAGACCGCCGAGGCGCTCGGCATCGACGTCACCTCGCTGGTCGAGGATGGCGCCACGGACGTGAGTGCCGCCGAGTAGCCGTCCCACAGCGCGTTTCAGGCGCATTTTGACCGGGGTGTTCGCTCGGACCCCCTTGTCGGCGTGGTACACTGGCCGACACACTATCTATCGCAATCGCGATGAACCCCGGCGAATCATACCGCCGGGGTTCATTTGGCTCGAACAAAGGAGGGACGACATGAGCGGAGCGCTTCTCGGCGCCGTTTCCCAGGGCATCCTGTGGGGCATCATGGTCCTCGGTGTGTACATCACCTACAAACTTCTCGATATCGCCGACCTCACCGTCGACGGCAGCTTCGCGCTCGGTGGCAGCGTGTGCGCCGTGCTCGTGGTTGCCGGCGTCGACCCGCTCATCGCGGTCGCGGCGGCGATGCTCGCCGGCATGCTTGCCGGCGCCGTCACGGGCTTTTTGCATACGGTGTTCGAGATTCCGGCGATTCTCGCGGGCATCCTCACCCAGATCGCCCTGTGGTCGGTCAACCTGCGCATCATGGGCAAGTCCAACACGCCCCTGCTGCAAAGCGATACGATCTTCTCTCGCATGACCGAGTTGACGGGTCTGTCTTCGGCCACCGCTTCCATCATCGTGGGAGTCATCGTGGCCGTTGCGATCATCGCCGCGCTGTACTGGTTCTTCGGCACCGAGATCGGCAGCGCCCTGCGTGCAACCGGTAACAACGAGCACATGATCCGCGCCCTCGGCGTCTCCACGGCCAAGACCAAGATGATCGCCCTCATGCTGTCGAACGCCCTCGTGGGTCTTTCCGGCGGTCTCATCTGCCAGAGCCAGAAGTACGCCGACATCGGCATGGGCACCGGCGCCATCGTCATCGGTTTGGCTGCCATCGTTATCGGCGAGGTGCTCGGCCGCCTTACCCCCGGCAAGCTCACGGGATTCAAGAGCCGCCTGGTTTCCGCCGTTGCCGGCTCTGTGGTGTACTTCCTCATCCGCGCCATCGTGCTGCAGATGGGCATGGACGCCAACGATATGAAGCTCCTGTCCGCGGTCATCGTGGCCCTGGCGCTGTGCGTGCCGGTGGTGTGGGAGAAGTTCAAGCTGCGTGCGAGCTACTCGAAGGGCGGTGAGGCAGATGCTTAAGCTGTCCCACGTGAAGAAGACGTTCAACCGCGGCACCGTCACCGAGAAGCGCGCCCTCACCGGCGTTGATCTCACCCTGGCCGACGGCGATTTCGTGACTGTCATCGGCGGCAACGGCGCCGGCAAGTCCACCCTGCTCAATATGATCGCGGGCGTGTATCCGCTCGATTCGGGTACTATCGAGTTGGATGGCGAGGACATCTCGCGTCTATCCGAGCCCAAACGCGCCAAGTACCTGGGCCGCGTGTTCCAAGATCCCATGCGCGGCACCGCCGCTGACATGCAGATCGAGGAGAACCTCGCCCTTGCCAAGCGCCGCGGGCAGCGCCGCGGCCTGCGCTGGGGCATCACCAAGGACGAGCGCGCCGAGTACGCCGAGCTGCTCAAGCGCCTCGACCTTGGCCTGGAGACGCGCATGCAGGCAAAGGTCGGCCTGTTGTCCGGCGGTCAGCGCCAGGCGCTCACCCTGCTCATGGCAACGCTCACCAACCCGCGCGTGCTGCTGCTCGACGAGCACACCGCCGCGCTGGACCCCAAGACGGCTTCGAAGGTCCTCGAGCTCACGGAGCAGATCGTCGGCGAGCGTCAGCTCACCACGCTCATGGTGACCCACAACATGAACGACGCGATCCGCCTTGGCAACCGCCTGATCATGATGCACGAGGGTCACGTGATCTACGACGTGGCAGGGGAGGAGAAGCGCGCGCTCACGGTGCCCGACCTGCTGCAGAAGTTCGAGGAGGTTTCCGGCGGCGAGCTCGCCAACGACCGCATGCTGCTGAGTTAGCGCCGGCGATACGCACCGGAGTTCATATCTACGCCCGC
>OAUC01000704.1_pt1 | contig 15392 bp, 10 predicted proteins | sample 1495091 | NCBI WGS metagenome assembly OAUC01 (sample SAMEA2579997, study PRJEB22360) | human gut metagenome | biome: human gut; feature: human-associated habitat; material: faeces | place: Denmark | collected 2008/2010
ACTCTCTAAAAGCTCTAAAGAATCAGTTTCGCAGCTCCACAGATACCGGCATCATTTCCTAGTGTAGCAAGAACAAATTCCGTATCTTTGTTCGCAAAGAATGCTTTTTCCTTAAAATTCTTTTCAACATACTGAAGAAGTACTTCTCCTGCTTTCGAAACGCCTCCTCCAATTACAATTGCTGAAGGATCTGCAACAGCTGCAAGATTAGCCATCGCATGTCCAAGATATTTTCCAAATTCCTCTGCAATCTCTTTTGCCACTTCATCGTCTGCCTTAACAGCATCAAATACGGTCTTGGCGCTGACTTCCTGTCCTCTTAATACAGACGCTTTATCATCCTTAGCCAGACGAATATTGGCAAGTCTTGTAATACCTGTTGCAGATGCATACTGCTCCAGGCATCCTGTGTTGCCGCAGCCGCAGTGATCTGTCTCTTCATAATTCACACAAAGATGTCCGATCTCACCACCTGCACCATGTGCTCCTACCAATGGTTTACCATCAATAATAATTCCACCGCCGACTCCGGTTCCAAGTGTGACCATAATAATATTTTTGCGGCCCTTTCCTGCACCCAGCCACATCTCTCCAAGTGCAGCTACATTGGCATCATTTCCTATCTCTGCTTTCATACCGGAAAGTTCTTCCATCTCTCTTTTTACTTCTTTATATCCCCAGCCAAGGTTTGCTGTATTCTGAACAACTCCTTCTGAATCTACCGGTGCAGGAACTCCGACTCCGATTCCTTCCACTTCATCTTTCGGAATCTGCTTTTCCTCTAACTTTTCATTCAAAGCAGCGGCAATATCCGGAAGAACGGCTTCACCCTGATTCTCTGTGCGTGTCTTAATCTCCCATTTATCTACAATCTCTCCTTCGGTTGTAAACAAACCTAATTTTACAGTTGTTCCCCCAATATCTACTCCAAAGCAATATTTCATTTTCTGTATTTCTCCTATTTTTTTATTAAATTCTGCTGAACACGTTTGTACAGTTCCTGAGCTGCATTATATCCCATCTGTTTCTGTCTGTGGTTAACTGCTGCCGTCTCAACAATGATTGCAAGATTACGTCCAGGACGAATTGGCAGATGATGGCAAACCACTTTGTTACCAAGGAATTCTGTATATTCTTCTTCGAGACCGAGGCGGTCGTATTCTTTATTCTTATTCCACTCTTCCAGAGTGATAACAAGATCGATATTCTGTGTCTCTCTGACACTTAATACACCAAACAGAGCCTTAACGTCTACGATACCGATACCTCGCAGTTCGATAAAATGTCTCGTAATATCCGGTGCCGTTCCTACAAGTGTCTCATCACTGACTCTGCGGATTTCAACTACATCATCACTGACAAGACGGTGTCCACGTTTGATCAGCTCCAGAGCCGCCTCACTTTTACCGATTCCGCTTTCTCCCATGATCAGTACTCCGACACCATATACATCAACCAGCACACCATGGATAGAAATGCATGGTGCAAGTTCTACATTCAGCCAGCGGATAATCTCTGCTGTAAATTCTGATGTCTTCTTCTCTGTCTGGAACACTGGAATATTAGCCTTTTCTGCCATTTCAAGAAGCATTGCCTCCGGCGGAAGGTTTCTGCAGAAGATCAGACATGGAATCTTGTAAGAAAGCAGTGTTTCATAAATCTTTTTTTTCTTAACTTCATCTGTCATCTTCTCCAGGAATGTGTACTCCACATATCCTATGATCTGCACACGTTCGGAATCAAAATGTTCAAAGAATCCGGTAAGCTGCAAAGCCGGTCTGTTAATGTCTGGTATCTCAACTTCTTTTTCGGAAAGATCTACATCCGGTGTAAGATTTTTGAGATTCATTTTTTCAACGAGTGTTTTTAATTTTACTTTATTCGCCATATTCTTTTACCTCACACGTATTAAAAATCTGATAGCCCTATTATACCATACTTAAGTATCCTGGTGAAAAAATTTATACACTTCCTGCGCAGATTTTTCATTCATGGACGGCAGCTCTTTCAGATCATCCACTGTTGCATTCCGGATTGCTTCAATATTTTCAAAGCTCCGCATCAGGTCTTTTCTTCTTGCAGGTCCCACTCCCGGAATATCATCCAGTATCGAATGTACCTGTCCTTTACTTCTTAACTGTCTGTGGAATGTGATTGCGAACCGATGCGCCTCATCCTGTATTCTGGTGATCAGGCGAAAACATTCCGAATTACGGTCAATCGGTAATTCTACATTATTGAAATACAATCCTCTGGTTCTGTGATTATCGTCTTTTACCATTCCACACACAGGAATGTGCAGATTCAGCTTCTCCAGGACCTCCAATGCAATATTCACCTGTCCCCGGCCTCCGTCCATCATGATCAGATCCGGGAATGCCTGAAATCCGCCTGTCTCACTTTCATCCTGTCGTTCCCTTAATCCATGCTCGAATCTTCGGGTCAACACCTCATTCATACTTGCGTAGTCATCCGGTCCCTGTACACTTTTTATCTTAAATTTGCGATAATCATTACGCTTTGGCTTTCCATGCTCATAAACGACCATAGAACCAACCGAATCAAATCCGTTTGTATTAGAGATATCATAAGCCTCCATACGTATAATTCCGGTAAGTCCCAGTATTTTTTCCAGTTCCTTCACCGCTCCGATCGTTCTTCCTTCTTCACGCTTCAGACGTTCTTTGTCATTCTTTAATACCATCTGTGCATTCTTCTGCGCCAGCTCTACCAGCTTTTCTTTTGTCCCTTTCTTCGGTATACGAAGCCGTACTTTATGTTCCCTTCTGGTCGTCAGCCACTCCTCTATAATCTCCTGGTCTTCAATCTCTTCCGGCAACATTAACTCGGCCGGGATATACGGTGTTCCTGCATAAAATTGCTTGATAAAGCTTGACAGGATTTCGCTTTTTGTATCATTTTCCGCAATCTTCAGATAAAAATGATCCCGTCCGATCAACCTTCCTCCCCTGATAAAAAAGACTTGTACAACCGCGTCCTCACCTTCCGAAGCCATTGCAATAATATCCCTGTCGTCCCCTGCTGTATCTGTAATCTTCTGTTTCTGAGCGATCTTCTGAACGCTTGCAAGAAGTTCCCTGTATTCTATTGCTTTCTCGAATTCCAGATTTTCGGATGCATCCAGCATCTTTTCTTCCAGTTCTTTTAATATCGGATCATAATTTCCATTCAGGAATCTTACTACTTCATCAATAGATTTCCTGTACTCTTCTCTGGAAATGTAGCTCTGACACGGCGCATAACACTGATGGATATGATAATTGAGACACGGACGTTCTTTTCCGATATCTTTTGGGAGTGAACGATTGCAGCTTCGAATATGATAAAGCTTTCGTATCAGTTCAATGGTATCTTTTACTGCACCGGCACTGGTATACGGACCAAAATATTTTGCCTTATCTTTCTTCATCCGCCTTGCCATCATTACACGCGGGAAAGGTTCATTTACAGTTACTTTTATAAATGGATACGTTTTATCATCCATCAGCATCGTATTGTATTTTGGTCTGTGTTCTTTAATCAGATTACATTCCAGAACAAGCGCTTCCAGCTCGGAATCCGTCACAATATATTCGAACCTGGAAATATGTGTCACCATCTGTTCTATCTTGGCTCCCTTATTCCTGCTGCTCTGAAAATACTGTCGGACACGGTTTTTAAGACTGATTGCTTTTCCGACATAAATGATCGCATCTTTTTCATCGTGCATAAGATATACACCTGGTTTTCCTGGCAGCTTCTTCAGTTCTTCCTGTATATTAAAATTTTCCATATATGTCACCTGTACATTTTCTTTTACTATTTTCTTACCCGTTGCTTATGAATGTTACACAGATTCTTTTACAATCAGAAGCGAATAATAGCTGGCATGCTCTGGTATATCTTCCAACCGTTCATATATCTGTTCGTCTGCCATCCCACAATTTTCTATCATCTTTACATCCACATTTTTTTCTTCCAGGATTTCCCTTACCTCCGCTAATCTGGAAGCAGACTTCATCAGGACCTTCGTTCCCGGATATCTCAATGCGTTCCTTATATCATAGCTGGATGGAATCACATGAAGCTCATCTGCTCTGTCTGCCAGACTTTCATTCAGTTTTGATGCAGCTGCGCAAAATGATGGAATCCCGTTTATAATTGATGTTTCATATCCTTTTTCCTTTATAATACGTTGAATATACATATAAGTCGAATAAATCGTTGGATCTCCCAATGTCAGATATGCTACATCTTTTCCCTTTTCCAGTTCCTCTATGATCCTTTTGGCAGCTTTCTCATAATTCTGATTCAGAATCTGTCTGTCCTTTGTCATCGGCGTATCCAGATCCAGATATTCTTTTTCTTCCATATTATCTACCATTCCTGCCGCAATTCTGTAACTGACCGCATGTTCCCTGCCCTTCGCAGGCACTGCTATTACCGGACATTTTTCTATCGTACGAACAGCCTTATACGTCATAAGTTCCGGATCACCTGGACCAACTCCGACTCCGAACAATCTTCCTTTCATGTTATATCTCCTCCAAAATAATCTTATCCTGCCTATTATATACCAGACAAATATAATTGAAAAGAAAAAAGATATGAAGCCGGCTCTTGCCATACTTCATATCTTTTGTTCTTTTTTATAGAATTCTATTCTTCATGAACAGATTCAGTTGCTGTTCCGACAGTTTTTTCTTCTGTCTTTTCTGATTTTTCCTGTACATCTTCGTTATGCGCATCATCTATATCATCTGCCGGCTTCATCACAAATCCTTCACCCTCTACCGGATTCATACCGATTCTTGCTTCTTCCTTCTTCGGTGCATCCGGATCAATTCCTTCTACTTCATGGAAAATCTCCATAAATTCTTTTCCGGTAATTGTCTCTTTTTCAATCAGGAATGCAGCAATTTTATCCAGCGCCTGTCTGTGATTTCTCAGAAGCTGTTTTGCCTCTTCGTAAGCATCTTTCAACATCTTCATAACTTCTTCGTCAATCTCTGATGCTGTCTGCTGTCCACAGTTGCTGACCGGGCGTCCGTCCAGATAACGGTTCTGAATAGATTCCAGACCGATCAATCCGAATTTCTCGCTCATACCATACTGTGTGATCATCGCTCTTGCTACGCTTGTTGCTTTCTCAATATCATTAGAAGCTCCTGTTGTAACCGTATCAAACACTACTTCTTCTGCCGCACGTCCTGCAAGCAGTCCGACTAACATTGCCTGAAGTTCTTTTTTGGTATTCAGGAATTTTTCTTCTTCCGGAGTCTGCATTACATAACCAAGTGCTCCCATTGTACGTGGAACGATTGTAATCTTCTGTACCGGCTCCGCATCTTTCTGCAATGCACTTACAAGTGCATGTCCGACTTCATGGTAAGAAACAATCCTTCGTTCTTCCTGGCTCATGATACGGTCTTTCTTTTCCTTACCTACAAGTACCACTTCTACCGCTTCAAATAAATCAGACTGACATACTGCATTTCTTCCATGCTTTACAGCATTAATTGCCGCTTCATTGATCATATTTGCAAGATCAGAACCTACTGCTCCGGATGTCGCAAGTGCGATTTCCTCCAGATTGACTGTCTCATCCATCTTCACATCTTTAGAATGAACCTTCAGGACTTCTACACGTCCTTTCAGATCTGGTTTTTCAACAATGATACGTCTGTCAAAACGTCCCGGTCTTAATAATGCAGGATCCAAAATCTCCGGTCTGTTGGTTGCAGCCAGAAGTACCAGTCCTTTATTGCTTTCAAATCCATCCATCTCTGCAAGCAGCTGATTCAGTGTCTGCTCACGCTCATCATTGCCGCCCATCTGATTGTCTCGGCTTTTACCGATCGCATCAATCTCGTCGATGAAAATGATACATGGTGCCATCTGCTGTGCCTGCTTGAACAAATCACGCACTCTGGATGCTCCGACACCGACATACATTTCCACAAATGCCGAACCACTCAATGAAAAGAACGGCACCTTTGCTTCTCCTGCTACTGCTTTCGCCAAAAGCGTCTTACCTGTTCCCGGAGGGCCGACCAACAGTGCTCCCTTCGGAAGCTTTGCACCGACACTCGTATATTTTTCCGGATTATGGAGAAAATCTACCACTTCCTGTAAAGATTCTTTCGCTTCATCCTGTCCGGCTACATCTTTAAATGTAACTCCGGTCTGCTTTTCCACATACATCTTGGCATTGCTCTTACCGATTCCCATCATGCCGCCGCCCTTTGACATACGCTTTGTCATCCAGATGATCATTCCGACAAAGAATGCAATTGGCAGGAATGTTAAGATCACGTTCATCGCTACTGCCGATGTAGTATCCGGAATCTCCTGCTTAAACTCCACGCCTGCCTTCTCCAGACGCTTTGTCAGGTCATCGTCATTCACCACTCCTGTGTAATATTCCTGTGCAACCCCGCTGTCCTTGTCCTTTTTTGTAACAATCATGATTTTGTCACTCTGGATCTGTACTTTTCTGACTTCTCCGTCATCTACCATTTTCAGAAATTTATTATAGGTAATCTCTTTTGCAGAGGTCATTCCCTGAAACTGGAACAGTGCGATCACCAGGATCGATGTAATAACTGTGACCAGTAAAATAAACGATATACCCTGTTTATTATTCTTGTTATTCTTATTATTCTGGTTATCCATTTTAATCCTCCTGTATACCTAATTATTATATAGAGCGTCATGTTAGAAATCAATAAAAACATTATGAAAAGATTGTAAACTTCCTATGTGTTGTAGTATACTTGAAATGAAAATGCTTATGCCGCTTCCGGCGCATTTTTCTTTTCATTTTTATACCAAAGTATGACGGCAGATCTGCATACAGCAGTTTTACCGCATCAAAAATCAAATAAATTTTAAACGAGGGCATATACTTATGAAAATTGGATTCGATAACGAAAAATATTTAAAAATGCAGTCCGAACACATCCGTGAACGCATCGGTCAATTTGATAACAAACTTTATCTGGAATTTGGTGGTAAACTTTTTGATGATTATCATGCTTCCAGAGTTCTTCCCGGATTCCAGCCAGACAGCAAGCTTTGCATGTTAAGAGAACTTTCTGATCAGGCCGAGATCGTCATCGTCATCAGTGCCGAAGACATTGAAAAGAACAAGATCCGCGGTGATCTTGGTATCACCTATGATTCCGATGTACTTCGCCTGATGCAGATTTATCAGGGGCTGGGGCTTTATGTCGGAAGCGTTGTTATTACCAAATATAACGCTCAGGAAAGTGCTGAATTATTCAAAAACCGCCTGGAAAAACTGGGTATCAAAGTGTACCGCCACTACCTGATCCCTGGCTACCCTACAAATGTACCATTTATTGTAAGTGACGACGGATATGGAAAAAATGATTATATCAAGACAAGCCGTCCGCTGGTCGTTGTAACTGCACCAGGACCTGGAAGCGGTAAAATGGCAGTCTGCCTGTCCCAGTTATATCACGAACACAAACACGGAATCAAAGCCGGATACGCCAAATTCGAAACATTCCCAATCTGGAATATCCCGTTGAAGCATCCGGTTAACCTCGCTTACGAGGCAGCAACAGCTGATCTGAATGATATCAATATGATTGATCCGTTCCATCTCGAAGCATATGGTGAGACAACCATCAACTATAATCGTGATGTAGAGATTTTCCCTGTATTAAATGCAATGTTCCAGCGCATCTACGGTGAAAGTCCTTATAAATCTCCAACCGATATGGGAGTGAATATGGCCGGAAACTGTATCTGCGACGACGATGCATGTCAGGAAGCTTCCCGTCAGGAGATTATCCGCAGATACTATGCATCCAGAAGAAGACTCTTGCTTGGTGCATGCTCTGAAGAAGAGACTTATAAATTAGAAATGTTAATGAATCAGGCAAATATTACGGTTCATGACAGACCGGTCGTCGATGCAGCATTGGCAGAAGCCGAACGGACCAATGGACCTGCGGCAGCACTGGAACTCCCGGATGGATCAATCGTCACTGGAAAGACATCCGATCTTCTCGGTGCATGCTCTGCCCTGCTGTTAAATGCATTAAAAGAACTTGCAGGTATTGAACACGAGATTAAGATCATCTCACCACAGGCGATCGAACCAATCCAAAGTCTGAAGACCAAGTATCTGGGCAGCCGTAATCCACGTCTGCATACCGATGAAGTCCTCATTGCACTTTCCGTAAGTGCCGCAACCAGCAAAGACGCCAGACTTGCAATGGATCAGCTTCCAAAATTAAAAGGCTGTCAGGTTCATGTATCTGTCATGCCGGGGTCTGTAGACATCAAACAGTTCAAGCGTCTGTCTATTCAGGCAACTTTTGAAGCAAAATATGAAAAAAACTCTGTATTTTTTAATAACAAAGGTGTATAATCTTAAAGTATTTTTTTGAACACTTTATAACAGAGAAACTATTTTTGACTTAAGGAGGAAGTTATGGCAGTAAAATACGTATTCGTTACAGGCGGTGTAGTATCCGGATTAGGTAAAGGAATTACGGCTGCGTCCCTCGGACGTCTGTTGAAAGCCCGTGGTTACACAGTCACAATGCAGAAATTTGACCCGTATATCAACATTGACCCTGGTACTATGAACCCTGTACAGCATGGTGAAGTATTTGTAACTGATGATGGTGCTGAGACCGACCTTGACCTTGGACATTATGAAAGATTCATCGATGAAAGTCTGAGCAAGAATTCAAATGTAACAACCGGTAAAATCTACTGGTCTGTTCTTCAGAAAGAACGCCGCGGAGATTTCGGCGGAGGAACGGTTCAGGTTATCCCACATATTACAAACGAGATCAAATCCCGCTTCTACCGCAACCCTGCTGCTGAGAATACGGAAATTGCCATTATTGAAGTCGGTGGAACTGTTGGTGACATCGAAAGCCAGCCTTTCCTGGAAGCCATTCGTCAGTTCCAGCATGAAAAAGGACATGAAAATGTTATCCTGATCCATGTTACACTGATTCCATATCTGAAAGCTTCTCAGGAAATGAAGACCAAACCTACACAGGCAAGTGTAAAAGATCTTCAGGGAATGGGAATCCAGCCGGATATCCTGGTATGTCGTTCTGAATATCCGCTCGGTGTCGGAATCAAGGACAAGATTGCATTATTCTGTAATGTACCTGCTAACCATGTACTGCAGAACCTGGATGTAGAATATCTCTACGAAGCACCTCTTGCAATGGAAAAAGAGAACCTTGCAGGTGTCGTATGTGAATGTCTGCACCTTGATTGTCCGGAACCAGACTTAAAAGACTGGACAGAGATGGTTGACTACCTTAAGAATCCAAACACAGAAGTCACAGTTGCTCTGGTTGGTAAATATATCCAACTTCATGACGCTTACATCAGCGTGGTAGAAGCCTTAAAACATGGTGGAATCTTCAGCCGTGCAACCGTAAATATCAAATGGATCGATTCCGAAACTGTTACTGCCGATAATGTAGATGAATTACTCGGTGATGTAAGTGGTATTCTGGTTCCGGGAGGATTCGGTACACGTGGAATTGACGGAAAACTCGAAGCAATCAAATATGCCCGTACACACAATGTACCTTTCTTAGGTCTGTGTCTCGGAATGCAGCTTTCTATCGTAGAATTTGCAAGAGACGTTCTTGGATATAACGATGCACACAGTGCTGAGCTTGATCCGAACACTACACATCCGGTTATCCATATCATGCCGGAACAGATCGGTATCGAAGACATCGGTGGAACTTTAAGACTGGGAGCTTATCCTTGTGTTCTTGATAAGACATCAAAAGCTTACGAAATGTATGGAACAGAGCAGATCAGCGAACGTCACCGTCATCGTTATGAAGTAAATAACGATTATCGTGATGCACTAACTTCTCACGGCATGAAGCTTTCCGGACTTTCACCAGACGGAAGAATCGTGGAAATGATCGAGATTCCTGAGCATCCTTGGTTTGTTGCCACTCAGGCTCATCCGGAATTAAAATCAAGACCGAACAGACCGCATCCATTGTTCAGAGGATTTATTGAAGCCGCTTTGAAATATCAGAACGACCATAAATAATATGATATAAAAAGGAAATCTGTTGCATGTTTATATATTGCAACAGATTTCCTTTTTTATCTGCATATACTATAGAGAAAATGACAGCTTCTCTGTATTTCTGATCTTATACTTTATATTTCTCTTATAAAGACCAGCTTACAGAACTTCCCTTTTCGTTCTTTTTCACCACAAGTTTATGATCTATCTGCTCCTTCAGTTCATTTACATGAGAAATAATTCCAATCAGTCTGTCCTTATCTGCAAGATCATTCAACACACGGATTGCCTGATCTCTCGATACATCATCCAAAGACCCGAATCCTTCATCAATAAACATTGTATCGAGATGGATTGCACCTGCTGTATTCTGGACAATATCTGAAAGTCCAAGTGCCATGGATAAAGCTGCCATGAAAGACTCTCCTCCCGATAATGTTTTTACATCTCTGACCGTATCTGTTGCCATATGATAAACATCCAGATCCAGTCCGGCCTGTCCCTGGCTACCCAGTTTTTCTACATCTCTGCATTGCAGAATAAACTCTCCTGACGTCATACGAACCAGTCTCTTATTCGCAGCACGTATGATCTGACGGAAATACTGCCTCTGAATATAGGTCTCAAAATCAAGCTTGGCACTTCCGCTCAGATTCCCATTTGCTGTCTTACTCAGATTTCCAACAATCTCATACTGCTTCTGAAGTCCACTGTTCTTTTCAAAATTACGTTTCAGATTGTCTCTTATCTCACGGTTTCTTTCATTGGTATTATGAAGTTTCATATATTCCTTACGGATTTCTTCCAGCTCTCCGGATGCCTCTTTTATCTCCCGCGCAATCTGTTCCGTATCTTTTCTTTCTTTTCCCTCTAACTGTTGCTCAAGCAATGTCCTGTTCGCTTCCAGTTCCTGCAATTCTTTCTGATATGCCCCTATCCATTGTTCTGCTTCTTCCAGTTCTCTCTCAGTCATACATTGACTATGATAGCTTTCTTCGTCCTCAAATCCCTGCTCTTTTATAATCTGTTTATAGGAACGTATCTTTTTCTGTACTTCTTCCTGTGATTGCACGACAGATGCTGATACGGTCTTCTGTTGTCCTTCCAGTTCCTTTTCTTTATTCTGCTTTTCCGTAAGACATCTTGTTACCGTCTCGTAATTATTTCTGACCAACTCAAGTTTCCCTGTTATCTCTCTCAGATGTTCTTCGGCTTCTTCCATCGTCTTGTATGGAAGCTTCTCCTCCATTGCCTGATACTCCGCCTCCAGCTTTGTATACATAAGTTTTGATTCCGTCAGACTCTGGCTGGTCTTTCGTTCTTTTTCTTCCAATTTTTCTATCTGGTTCGCAATCTGTTCCTGATTCTCTTTTAACGTTCTACATCTTTCAAAAATTTCTTCCAGCTGTTTCAATCTTTTTTCCGTTTCCATAAGCGTACGCTTCAGGCTTTGTATCTTCTCTTTCCAGCCAATTCCAGTTATATCTTCCACCTCATCTTTTATATTCTTTCGAAGTGTCAGACAGATTTCCTGTGCTGCCTGATATCCCGCAAGACATTTCCTGAATGCTTCTGTTTTTATATCTCTTATTTTTTCTTTCTTATCCCTTTCAGCTTTTGCAAGTTCCACTTCCGCCTGCGTCGGCGCCTCATCACTCAAGGCTGCAATCTGTGGATGTTCTCTGGAACCACAGACCGGACAAGGCTGCCCATCTTCCAGATTCAAAGCAAGAATCCCCGCCTGTTCATTCAGGAACTTGTGATACTTCATTTCATATTCCGCCCAGGCATTTTCATAATTCTTCTGTTCCCTGTCTGCTTCCTTCTTTGCTCTTTCGCAGTCTTCTTTTAATTCTTCTTTTCTCTCTTCCTGATGGTCAAGATCTTCGTAATGGCGTATCTGTTCTTCTATATGTTCTTTTTGATTCCTGCATTCATTTATGCATGTTTCTATCTTTTCATATTTCTTTAGAAATGTTAATATTTCTTTTTGATTATTTTGCAGGATTTCTTTCTTCTGTAGTATGGTTTCCGATTGATTAAGATAGTTTTTTATTTCTTTTGTAATTTTATCTAATTCTTCTTTTTTTGCATTCATACCTTGATACTGTAAAATTGCATCCTGTATCCGCACCTTTTTTTCTGTAAGCACTGTCTCTTTTTCCGTCTTTTCCCGGCCAGCTTCTTTCTGTTTGTCTGTTAATTCCTGCAGCTGCTTCCGGCATTCCTGTAATTCCTTTTGAAGACTACGTTCCTGTACTTCCAGTTCTGTCAGGCGCTTTTCTTCCTCCAGATACCTTTTTTCTTCTTGCAGTACACGTCCCGCCTTTTTACCTGTTTGTATCCGTCCTGTTAAAAACTCATATTTCGCTTTTTCCGGCATTTTTTCTTCCAGTCGGCTCAATACCCGTTCATACGAATCAAAGAGCTGATTCAGCAGTTCTGCTTCCTTCAGCAGCCGGTTCTTATCTTCCAGTACCGTCTGCGCCCGGGAAGATTCTTTTTTGCATACTTTTTCCCACCGGTTTCCCTGATCAATGATCTCTTTCAAAATCACGGATATACGTTCTCTGTCCGGAATATCCTGCCCGGCAATCACCTTCCACTGCTTTATAAGTTCATTTTCTTCTGTACATTTTTCCAGCTGAACTTCTTCCGGACACACACCTCCATCCTTCTTATATGACGGATATTCCACTCTGGCCATCTCAAGTTTCATTTCCTGAAGATTTTGTTCCAGCTTCACATATAACTGTACAGCCTGTTTTTTCAGTTCTTCCTGTATCCTGTAGTAAAACCGCGTCTGAAATATTCTGGAAAATATCTTTTTCCGTTCCCTGGACTCAGCCAGCAAAAGCTTGAGAAATTCTCCCTGAGCAATCATGGAAATCTGCGTAAACTGGTCTGCATCCAATCCGATAATCTCGGAAATCTTCTGATCTGTCTCTCTTTTCTTTCCTTTGAATATGCTGCCGTCCGGCAATGTCAGTTCTACCTTCGGAGTTTCTTTCACATATCTCGGCGACCCGTCTGCATATCTTCTTTTTCCAAGTCGTAGATATTCCGGGTTTCTTCGTATCTTGTATTCTTTCTTTTGATATAAAAAAGTGTACTCTACATAAGTGCTCGTTTCTTCTCCAGCATACTGGCTTCGCATCATATTTCCATCTCTGGTTCCTCCGCTAGTCCTGTCATACAATGCATAAGTAATCGCATCAAAGACCGTCGTCTTACCCGCACCTGTATCTCCTGTAATCAGAAACAGACCATTCGGGATCTCCGTAAAATCAATCTCTGTTTTACCGGCATATGATCCGAATGCCGACATAATTAGCTTTACCGGTCTCATCTACTCAACTCCCTTCGCCTTATCGAAGATTTCTTTCATGATCGTCTCTTCTTCCCCATTCATCTCTCTTCCCTGCATCTCCTTATAGAATTCCGCAAAAGAAGTAAAAGGATCTTTCATGACCAGTTCTTCATCCATTTCTTTTAATTTTGTTCTTGTCCGCTGATTATCCACCCGGATCTCCAGTATATGGGAAAATATCCGTTCCAGCTGCTCTTTCGGCTTATACGGATCGATTTCATCTGTCAGTGTAATACTGATATAATCATCTTTTTCCGTCTCTTGGGCTTCTTTTATAATCTCATCCAGTGTTCCTTTTTTCTTTCTGACATCTCTTAACGGATGCAGCGGGGAATTTTCAATTTCCGGCTTCTCGCCTTTTGCCTTTAATGTCACCACGGTAAGACTTTTATTCTGTGTACTCTCGCTGACCGAATACTTTAAAAGCGTTCCACAATAGCGGATCTCCGGTTTTCCGATACACTGTGCACCGTGAAGATGACCCAGCGCTACATAATCAAATTCTTTCACCGATCCAATATCTACGTTATCAATCCCACCTACAGAAAACACTTCCGAATCACAGGTTTCCGGGCTTTCCGCTTTTTCGCCCACATAGAATTGATGCGAAACTAATACATTTCTTTTATCTTTATAATCTATCTTTTCCCGTTTAATAATTTCTTTTACAGCATCTGAATACGTTTCCGGTGTTCCATCAACAAAAATATTTTTCACATATGCCGGCTTCATAAATGGAAGCAGATAAAAATTCACCTCTCCATATGCATCATGCAAAGTTACTTTTTCAATATGTTCTTCCGGTCTTTCAGGAACATTGCCGGCAAGGTAAATATGATGTCTCTTTAAAATCTCAGATGCATACTTCAGACGATCCGGCGAATCGTGGTTTCCACTGATAATCAGAATCGGAATCTCTGGTGTAATCTCTGAAAGATCTGTCAGAAACTCATCAAATACATTCACAGCTTCTGCCGATGGAACGGACTTATCATAAATATCTCCGGCGATTACAATTGCATCCGGCCGTAATTCTTTTGCATAAGTAATAACTTCTTTTAATATCACCTGCTGATCTTCTTTTAAATTATAACGATGAAGCTGCTTTCCAATATGCAGATCCGATAAATGAAAAAATTTCATACCTTTCCTCATCCCTTCTATTTTATTTGCATCTTTCTCTATTTTACACTATAATCAACTTATCTAACAAGTCTATACAAGAAAACGATAAACACAGATATGAGGTAATAAATATGTTAAGAGAAATTAATTTGGATGAAATATCCGATGGAAGATTATATAGTAGCAATGACATGGCCAAGACAGACTGTAAAGGATGTGATGGCTGCTCTGCCTGTTGTCATGGCATGGGAAATTCCATCGTCCTTGATCCACTGGATGTATACCGGCTTTCCACCAATCTTTCCAAATCTGTAAACGAACTGCTGACCGGCCCTCTGGAACTTAATGTTGTAGACGGTATCATTCTTCCGAATCTGAAAATGGCCAGAGCCGAAGAAGCCTGTTCCTTTCTGGATACTAATGGACGCTGTACGGTCCATGCATTCCGTCCCGGAATCTGCCGTATGTTTCCTCTTGGACGCTTTTATGAAAATCGGTCTTTCCAGTATTTCTTACAGATACATGAATGTCCAAAAACAGATCGTTCCAAAGTAAAAATCAAGAAATGGCTGGATACACCGAATCTGAAAACTTATGAAAAATATATAGCCGACTGGCATTTCTTTCTGAAAGACCTTCAGGAATATGTTATGAATCTTGCTTTCGATTCTTCTGCGAATTCTGACGGAACCGCCAGAACGATCAGTATGCATGTGCTGACACAGTTTTATCTTACGCCTTATCCGGAAGATGGGGATTTTTATTCTGAATTTTATAAACGATTAGAAAAGTCGCGGCTTTTCACTCAATCAATTGGTATTTAATTTATCATCGTGG
>OAUC01000724.1_pt1 | contig 15150 bp, 13 predicted proteins | sample 1495091 | NCBI WGS metagenome assembly OAUC01 (sample SAMEA2579997, study PRJEB22360) | human gut metagenome | biome: human gut; feature: human-associated habitat; material: faeces | place: Denmark | collected 2008/2010
AAATATCGATTCTAATTATAAGAATAAAACATCTACAAGTCAAGTGTTTTTTCGATATTTTTTGTATTCTTTGTCTTTTCCACAAATACCCACAAGCTATGCACAGTAATCCCCAACTTATCCACAAATTGGGGATAAGTTGGGGATAAATTGGGGATAAATTCACAACATCCTGTGTAAAAAAACACGAAAAAGCGCATTTATGGGCATATTTCGTGTTTATAAGTTGTCAACAGCACTGTGATTTGTCCACTTTTAACTGAGTTATCCACTATTTTTTCATGGGCTTCTTGCTAAAAATCCACATTTGTTATATTATATATTAGAATACATTTACTTTAACGAAAGCCAGAAAGGCATTGATATAATATGGAAGATTTAAAACAGAACTGGGATTTGATATTACAGACCTTTAAAGAACGCTATGAGCTTCAGGATATTTCCTTTAACAGCTGGATTAAGCCAATTGAAGTTTATACAGTGGAAAACGATACCATTACACTGATTATGTCGAGTACCTCCATGAACCCCGACATGGCTGTTTCCTATGTGGAAAAAAAATATCTGGAGATGCTTCGCATTACGATTTGTGAGATTATGAACCACGAATATGATGTCCGCTTAATTACAGCCAAAGATAAGCAGGCAGCGGAAATTAAAAAGGCCGCAACCGGCTCTGCTGCGAAGAATTCCGGTCTTCAGAACCTGAATCCGAACTATACTTTTGACACCTTCGTTGTCGGTACAAATAATAACTTAGCACACGCTGCTTCCCTTGCAGTTGCCGAAACACCGGGACAAGTCTATAACCCGCTTTTCATCTACGGAGGCGTTGGACTTGGAAAGACGCATCTGATGCAGGCGATTGCCCATTTTATTATTACCAATGACCCGACACGCAAGGTTTTATACGTAACCTCCGAAACATTCACCAATGAACTGATTGATTCGGTAAAGAATCAGAAAAACTCTGAATTCCGCAAAAAGTACCGCAATATTGATGTGTTACTGATTGACGATATTCAGTTTATTATAGGTAAAGAGTCTACGCAGGAAGAATTCTTCCATACTTTTAATGCGCTCTATCAGGACAGCAAGCAGATTGTAATTTCTTCTGACCGGCCGCCGAAAGAGATGGAAACCCTGACGGAACGACTGCGTACCCGTTTTGAAATGGGTCTGCCTGTCGATATCCAGATTCCTACGTATGAAACAAAACGTGCTATATTAAAGAAGAAAGTCGAACTTGGCGGCTACAACATTCCCGATGATGTTCAGGATTATGTTGCAACCCATATTAAATCCAGTATTCGTGAGCTGGAAGGCGCACTTACCAAGCTTTCGGCTTTTGCAACACTTTCCCACAGCCCGATTACGGTTGAGTTTGCGGAAGAAACTTTAAAAGACCTGATTTCACCGGATGCCAAAAAAGAAGTCACACCGGAACTGATTATCCAGATTGTTGCGGACCACTTCGGTATTTCACCGGCGGATATTCTTTCTTCCAAACGAAGCGCCGACATTGTTTATCCACGACAGATTACGATGTATCTGTGCCGCCAGATGACGAATGTCGCCTTACAGGGAATCGGCAAAGCCCTTGGAAACAGGGACCATACGACGATTATTCACGGAGCGGACAAGATTGCCAAAGAAGTACTCGTCAATGAAACAACCAAGAACACTGTGGATATTCTCATTAAGAAGATTGATCCTTCGTAATAGTTATCCACATTTATTGTGGTTTTTCCGTTGAAAAGCTGTGTAAAAATGCTTTATTTTATGTTGACATTTTTTTGTTTGTCCACAACGGCCATTTGGGAATTTTATTGTGTCTGCGGTTATCCCAAATTTTTTCACAGGCAAAAACGGATTTATCTACCGGGATTTTAGATACCGCAAACCCGCATGATACAAGGGCTTACACCACATATCAACAAATTCACAGCCCCTACTACTACTACTACGGATTTTTATTTATATATATTTATTTTTGTTTTTTTGTTTTTTCGCTGAAAGGAGTTTTACACAATTATGAAGTTAGTTTTTTCAAAAACGAATCTTGCCAAAGCAGTTGGCATTGTTATGAAAGCAGTTCCTGCCAAAACAACAATGAACATTTTAGAATGTATCTTAATCGATGCGACTACAAATGAAATTAAATTTACCGCCAATGATATGGAACTTGGTATCGAAACCATCGTTGAAGGTGAGATTATCGAAAAAGGTAAAGTTGCCATTGATGCAAAGATTTTCTCAGAAATCGTCAGAAAACTGCCGGATAATGAAATCTGCATCGAAACAGACAGTAATTACACCTCTTTAATTACCTGTGAAAAGAGTAAATTTAATATTGCCGGTAAATCAGGGGACGATTTTTCTTATTTACCGATTATTGAAAAAGACAAATTTATTACTTTATCACAATTTACATTAAGAGAAACCATTAACCAGACACTGTTTTCTATCGCAATGAATGACAACAATAAAATGATGACCGGTGAACTTTTTGAAGTTGCAAACGGTATTTTAAAGGTTGTAGGTCTTGACGGACACCGTATTGCAATCCGCAATATTGAATTGACCAGTCATGCAGATGATGTAAAAGTTGTTGTTCCTGGAAAGACACTTTCTGAAATCAGTAAAATTTTATCGACAAATGCAGAAGATGCCGTTACAATATACTTTACAAATAATCACATTTTATTTGAATTTGACAATACCACCGTTGTATCCCGTCTTATTGAAGGAGAGTATTTCAGAATTAACCAGATGCTTTCTAGTGATTATGAAACCAAAGTAACCATTAACAAAAAAGAATTTTTAGATTCTATTGACAGAGCAACCCTTTTAATCAAAGAAAGTGAAAAGAAACCGATTATTTTAAGCATTACCGATGGTTCACTGGAAGTTCATGTCAATTCTTCCATGGGTTCGTTAAACGAAGATATTGATATTAACAAAGACGGTAAGGATATCATGATTGGCTTTAATCCGAAGTTCTTAATTGATGCATTAAAGGTAATAGATGATGAACAGATTTATATTTATCTGGTAAATCCGAAAGCACCATGTTTTATTAAGGACAAAGAGGAAAGTTATATTTATCTGATTCTTCCGGTAAACTTTACGGCTGAATAGTAAGAATGGAGAAACAATAGAAAAAATAAAAATCAGAGATGAGTTTATTAAACTGGGACAGGCATTAAAGGCAGCAGGTCTTGTGGAATCCGGTGTAGAAGCAAAGATTGTCATTCAGAACGGAGAAGTTCTTGTCAATGGCAGGCCTGAGCTTCAGCGCGGAAAAAAACTGACAGGCGGGGAAGTCATTTCCTATAACGGTCAGGAAATCAGAATAGAAAAGTAATTTGCAGGTGTAACCGTGATAATTGAGTCCGTAGATTTAAAAGATTACAGAAATTATAAAATTTTAAATATGAATTTTAACCCGCAGATTAATATTATTTACGGTGATAATGCGCAGGGAAAGACCAATATTTTAGAGGCGCTTTATGTCTGCGCAACATCGCGTTCCCACAAAGGAAGCAAAGACCGTGAAATGATACGGATGGGCAGTGATGAAGCACATATCAAGCTGAATGTGAAAAAAAACGGACTGCCGTACCGGATTGATATGCATCTGAAAAAAAATAAAAGCAAGGGAATTGCCGTAAACGGTATTCCGATTAAACGGGCGGTAGAGCTGTTTGGAATTTTAAATATTGTCTGTTTTTCACCGGAGGATTTAAGTATTATTAAAAACGGCCCGGCGGAGCGCCGCCGGTTTATGGATATGGAGCTGAGCCAGCTTGATAAAATCTACTTAAGCAATCTGATTAACTACAATAAAGTGGTCAATCAGCGCAACAAGCTTTTAAAAGAACTGTCATTTAAGTCGTCAGAAGAAAAGCTTGAAACGCTGGATATCTGGGATTTGCAGCTTGTGAAGTACGGAACGGAAGTCATGAAAAGGCGTGTCGGTTTCGTACAGGAGTTAAATGAAATTATCGGCGGACTGCATGAAAAGTTATCCGGCGGAACAGAGAAACTAACGATTGAGTATCAGCCCTGCGTGGAAGAAACAACATTTTTAGATACCGTGACAAAGATGCGGGAGCGGGATCTGCGGATGAAATCGACCTGCTTTGGACCACATAAGGACGATTTAATCTTTTTTATCAACGGCAGCGAAGTAAAAAAGTACGGTTCGCAGGGACAGCAGCGTACAGCCGCCCTGTCTTTAAAACTTGCGGAAATCGAACTTGTAAAAAAAGTAGTGAAGGATACGCCGGTGCTGCTTTTGGATGATGTGCTGTCAGAGTTAGACAGTAACCGGCAGCAGTTTTTATTAAATAGTATCGGGCAGATTCAGACAGTGATTACCTGTACGGGGCTGGATGAATTTGTAAACAGTCAGTTTGCCGTTCATAAAACATTTCAGATTCAGAACGGTACCGTGATTCATGAAAATAACATTTAGTTTTCTGAAAAACATTGAAGGAGGAATGCACAGTGTCAGAGAATAATTATGGTGGCGACCAGATTCAGATTCTCAAAGGTCTTGAAGCCGTCCGGAAAAGACCGGGTATGTATATCGGCAGTACATCATCAAGGGGGCTTCATCACCTTGTTTATGAAATTGTCGATAATGCAGTAGATGAGGCTTTGGCAGGATATTGCAATACAATTGAAGTCACAATTAATCAGGATAATTCCATTACGGTTATTGATAACGGACGAGGCGTTCCAGTTGATGTCAATCACGAAACCGGCAAACCGGCAGTTGAAGTCGTGTATACAATGTTACACGCAGGCGGTAAGTTTGGCGGCGGGGGATATAAAGTATCCGGTGGTCTGCACGGTGTAGGTGCATCCGTTGTAAATGCCTTATCCGAGTGGATGGAAGTCTATGTAAAGCGTGACGGACACATCTACAACCAGCGTTATGAACGCGGTAATGTATGTTATCCGTTAAAAGTTGTGGGGGACTGCCCATTGGAAGAAACCGGTACAAAGGTTACATTCTTACCGGATAAAGAGATTTTTCAGGAAACAACTGTTTATGAATATAACATTTTAAAGAGCCGTCTGCGTGAAATGGCTTTTCTTACAAAAGGCATCAAAATTGTGTTAAAGGATGCAAGAGAAGGCATTGAACAGGAAAGAGTATTCCACTATGAGGGCGGTATCAAGGAATTTGTTGAATATTTAAACAAGAGCAAGGATGCGCTTTATGATAAGATTATTTACTGCGAGGGTCTAAAAGACGGTGTGCAGGTTGAAGTGGCATTCCAGCACAATGACGGTTACAACGAAGTTGTGGATTCCTTTGTCAACAACATCAAGACACCGGAAGGCGGAACGCATCTGACCGGTTTTAAAAATGCCTTGACAAAGACATTTAATGATTATGCAAAGAAAAATAAACTGATAAAAGACAGTGAGCAGAGCCTTTCCGGCGATGACATCCGTGAAGGTCTGACAGCGATTGTCAGTGTCAAGATTGAAGACCCGCAGTTTGAGGGACAGACAAAGCAGAAGCTTGGCAACACCGTTGCACGAAGTGCCGTTGACAGCATTGTCAGTGAACAGCTTGAGATTTTCTTAGAGCAGAATCCGGCAGTTGCAAAGGTTATCTGTGAAAAATCCATTCTTGCACAGCGCGCAAGAGAGGCGGCAAGAAAGGCAAGAGATCTGACAAGAAGAAAGACTGCGCTTGAAAATACAAGTCTTCCGGGTAAACTTGCGGACTGCTCTGACAGGGACCCGAAAAACTGTGAAATCTATATCGTTGAGGGTGATTCTGCCGGCGGTTCTGCAAAGACGGCAAGAAGTCGTGCAACACAGGCAATTCTTCCGCTGCGCGGCAAGATTTTAAATGTTGAAAAAGCAAGACTTGACAGAATTTTAGGCAACGAAGAAATCAAGGCTATGATTACGGCATTCGGTACAGGCATTCATGAAGATTTTGATATCAGCAAATTAAGATACCACAAGATTATTATTATGACCGATGCCGATGTGGACGGTGCGCATATTGCAACACTGCTGCTTACCTTTTTCTACCGGTTTATGCCGGAGTTAATCAAGCAGGGTCACGTATATCTTGCACAGCCGCCGCTTTATAAGATTGAAAAGAACAAAAAAGTCTGGTATGCATACAGTGATGAGGAACTCAATCAGATTATGCTTGAAATCGGACGTGACCAGAATAACAAAGTCCAGCGCTACAAAGGTCTTGGCGAAATGGATGCCGACCAGCTCTGGGAAACAACCATGGACCCGGAAAAGAGAATTTTATTACGGGTGAACATGGACGAGGATTCAGAATCAGAAATTGATGTAACGTTCTCTACGCTGATGGGCGATAAGGTTGAGCCGCGCAGGGAATTCATTGAAGCCAATGCTAAGTATGTAAAGAATCTGGATATTTAATAAAAATTTGTACCGTCACACGGACTGAGAACGCTCCGGGTGATAATGGATTTTTTCTAAAACGCGTTCTCGGAATGGAGTAGAAAATGGACGAACATATCTTTGATAAGATTCATGAAGTGGATATGAAGCAGACCATGGAAGATTACTATATCGACTATGCGATGAGCGTTATCGCTTCCCGTGCACTTCCTGATGTAAGGGACGGTTTAAAGCCGGTACAGCGAAGAATCTTATTCTCAATGATTGAATTAAATAACGGTCCTGACAAGCCGCACAGAAAATGTGCGCGTATTGTCGGTGATACAATGGGTAAATATCATCCGCACGGAGATTCATCCATTTATGAAGCACTGGTAAAACTGGCACAGGATTTCAATACAAGATACCCGCTGGTAGACGGACACGGTAATTTCGGTTCTGTCGATGGTGACGGTGCCGCCGCCATGCGATATACAGAAGCACGTTTAAGCCGCATTTCCATGGAAATGACAGCCGATATTAATAAAAATACCGTAGATTTTATTCCAAACTTTGATGAAACGGAAAAAGAACCGGTTGTACTGCCGTCCCGTTATCCGAATCTTTTAGTAAACGGAACGTCCGGTATTGCCGTTGGTATGGCAACGAATATCCCGCCGCATAATCTGCGTGAAGTTGTCGATGCCGTTGTCAGGCTGATTGATAACAAAGTCGAGGAAGACCGCGAAACGTCGATTGATGAAGTATTGCAGATTGTCAAAGGTCCGGATTTTCCGACCGGCGGTGTCATTATCGGTAAAATGGGCATTGAAGAAGCATACCGTACAGGCCGCGGAAAGATTAAAGTCCGTGCCGTAACCAATATCGAGCCAATGGAAAACGGAAAGCACCGCATTATCGTAACGGAACTTCCGTACATGGTAAACAAAGCCAAATTAATCCAGAAAATAGCGGAACTGGTCCGCGATAAAAAGATTGACGGCATTACGGCACTGCGTGATGAATCTGACCGAAGCGGTATGAGAATCTGTATTGAACTGCGCCGTGATGTCAATGCAAACATCATTTTAAACCAGCTGTACAAGCATACCCAGTTACAGGATACATTTGGTGTGATTATGCTGGCGCTTGTTGACAACCAGCCAAAGGTATTAAACCTTTACGATATGCTCAAGTATTACCTTCTGCATCAGGAAGAAGTTGTCACAAGAAGAACACAGTATGATTTAAATAAAGCTGAAGAACGGGCCCACATTTTAGAGGGCTTAATGATTGCGCTTGACAATATTGACCGTGTCATCCAGATTATCAGAGGTTCGCAGAATGTACAGATTGCCAAGGAAGGGCTGATGAGTGAATTCGGACTTTCCGAAGCACAGGCACAGGCAATCGTGGATATGCGTCTGCGTGCACTGACAGGTCTGGAAAGAGAGAAGCTGGAAGCTGAATTAAAGGAACTGCTTGCAAAGATTGCGGAATACAAGGCAATTTTAAGTGACAAGAAAAAGCTCCTTACCGTCATCAAGACAGAAATCAGTGCCATTGCGGATAAATATGCCGATGAAAGAAGAACACAGATTGGATTTGACGAATACGATTTATCCATGGAAGATTTAATCCCGGATGAAGATGTTATTATTGCAAGAACCAATCTCGGATACATCAAGCGCATGACACCGGATAATTTCAAGAGCCAGCACAGAGGCGGCAAGGGCATTAAGGGAATGCAGACCTTAGAAGATGACTTTATTGAAGATTTATTCATGACGACATCACACCACAGCCTGACATTCTTTACGAACCAGGGACGTGCCTATAAGTTAAAGGCTTACGAAATTCCGGAGTCTGGCAGAACCTCAAGAGGAACGGCAATTATTAATCTGCTGCAGCTCCAGCCGGAAGAACAGATTACAGCCGTGATTCCTGTGGATACAAAACATATTAATGATTCAGATTATATGTTTATGGCAACAAAGAAGGGTATTGTAAAAAAGACCCAGTTAAAAGAGTATGCCAATATCAGAAAGACAGGTCTTCAGGCAATTAATCTGCGTGATGACGATGAATTAATTGAAGTAAAATTAACCGATAACACAAAGGATATTCTGCTTGTAACAAAACTTGGACAGTGTATCCGATTCCATGAATCTGATGTAAGAAAGACCGGCAGAAGTTCTATGGGCGTTATCGGCATGAATCTGTTAGACGAAGATGAAGTAGTCGGCATGCAGCTTGATACACAGGGCGATTCGCTGTTAATCGTTTCTGAAAAGGGACTCGGTAAAATCACGGATATGAATGAATTTACAGTCCAGCACAGAGGCGGCAAGGGAATTAAGTGTTATAAGATCAGTGAAAAGACCGGAAATGTAGTCGGTGTCAAGGCAGTTGATGACACACGTGAAGTCATGTTAATTACGACAGAAGGTGTGATTATCCAGATTGAATGTAAAGACATTTCAAAGCTTGGCAGAATTACATCCGGCGTCAAACTGATTAATCTTGATGAGAATGTAACTGTTGCAACGATTGCAAAAGTTTCTAAAAAGCCTGAAAATGAAAAAGGCGAAGAAATAGAAACAGAAAACGACGAAGAAAACACAGAGAGTGAATAAACAATCATTGAAAATGCCGCACGGAGGGGACATCAGAAGATGCCGTTTCTTCGTGCGGTAATTTTTAAACAGGAGTAAGAAAAAAATGGCATGGATAAGTATAAATTTTGAATCCAAGGCATTGGGAATGCCGGTCATGACAAATGTCTTAATGCCGCAGGGGCGTGGCGGATATAAAACCTTGTATCTTTTACACGGCGCAGGGGGCGATTATGCATCATGGCTGCTAAAATCCCGTGTTGCGGATTACGCAGAAGGAAAAAATATTGCAGTGGTGATGCCGTCCGGCAACAACAAATGTTATGTCAACAACCGTTACGGAAAAGACTATTTTACATTTCTGACAGAGGAACTCATCGAAAAATGCGAAACGTGGTTTGACCTTTCGCCAAAAAAAGAAGAACGTTTCATCGCCGGAATGTCGATGGGAGGATACGGAGCGGTTCATGCGGCGTTAAAAAGACCGGAATTATACGGAAAAGCATTTTCCTATTCGGGACTGCTTGACATATCGGAGCGTTTTTTAAGACCGCAGGGACTCGATTTAAAACCGGTTTTCGGTGAAAAAGAGGATTTTTCCACGGCGGCAGCAGATTTATTTGAACTTACACACAAAACCGGCATAAATTTATCGGGAAATGTGGATAACCTTCCGGAAATTTTCATTACCTGTGGATTACAGGATAAGCGCATTGAAATGAGCCGGAAGCTGTATGAGGCGATGAAGCAGGAAAACTTTAATGTGCATTATATCACGGAAACTGGCGGACATGACTGGACGTACTGGGATGCGTGTATACAAAATACAATTCAGATTTTAAATGATAAGGTGCCTGTGTCACCGGATTGGAGGAGCATATGCCGGTAATGAATATCAATCTGTTTTCAATTACACTGCGTTACGGTATTGACTGTATGGTTGTACTGCCTGAAAATCTAAAAAAAGGGGAGAAACTGAAATGTCTGTGGCTGTATCACGGCGGAAGCGGCGATCATACGGCATGGCTGTATCACACACCGCTGGTTGAACTGGCAGAGGAAAAGCATTTTGCAGCGGTGCTTCCGAATGTCCATGAATCCTGTTTTGTCAATATGAATATCGGGGATGCCTTTGGTACGTTTGTGGGAAAGGAACTGCCGTCTGTTATCTGGAACATGTTTGCGTGTATTTCCGATGAAAGACAGGACAACTACATTGCCGGATTTTCAAACGGCGGATACGGCTGTCTGCATAAGGGGCCTTCCTATAAGCCACGGCTGTCTGCATACGGCGCTATCATATCCACAAAAATTTGCGGGTGTCGGTGCATTTTCGGCAGGCGATAAGGCGGACTCTGATTTTTCATCACCTGCAAAGCAAAAAAGCAGGCTGCTGTTGTTTGGTGAGGGCGATTTACACGAAAATGACTACGGACTTACCCACCTTGCGGGGAAACTTTTGACTGAAAATGTGGATAAGCCGCGAATTTTCCATGCGTGTGGTGGAAAAGATCCGTGGCTTATGCAAAATCACATTCTGCGCGATTATTTTACGGCACATCCCGGATTTGATTACACCTATGATGAAATCCCGGAGCTTGGACATGAGTGGAAGTTCTGGAACGAGGAATTGAAAAGATTTCTGGATTTTCTGCACTGGTAAATCAAAAATTTTGAAAACTTTTGACTTATGAATTAAAATGGTATACGCTATAAAGAAGATGTGAGTAATGACACGCAGTAAAACCTTACACTGCGTTTTTGAAAGGGATAAAGGTATGCGGGAAGTTGATGTAAATGAAATTATCAAAAATATTAAGGAAATGTGTATTGAAGCAAATCATTTTCTGTCAAAGGATATGAAAGAAGTGTATGATGCGGCAGCAGTGGAGGAAGAATCTCCTCTTGGCAGACAGATTTTAGGACAGCTTCAGGAAAATCTGCAAATTGCAGGAGAAGACATGATTCCGATTTGTCAGGATACCGGTATGGCGGTTGTTTTTGTTAAAGTCGGACAGGAAGTCCATATCACGGGCGGCGGTCTTACCGATGCGGTTAATGAGGGCGTGCGTCAGGGATACGTTGACGGATATTTAAGAAAATCCGTTGTCAAAGACCCGATTTACCGTGAAAATACTAAGGACAATACACCGGCAGTTATCCATTATGACATCGTGCCGGGTGATAAAGTGGAAATCACCGTTGCGCCAAAGGGCTTTGGCAGTGAAAATATGAGCCGTGTTTTCATGTTAAAACCGGCAGACGGCATTGAAGGTGTGAAAGAAGCAATTTTAACGGCCGTTAAAGATGCAGGTCCGAATGCCTGTCCGCCAATGGTTGTGGGTGTCGGTATCGGCGGTACATTTGAAAAATGTGCATTTTTAGCGAAAAAGGCGCTGACCAGAAATCTGCATGAAAAGCCGGAAAAAGAGTATGTCAGAAACTTAGAGGAAGAAATGCTTGAAAAAATCAACCGTTTAGGCATCGGACCGGGTGGACTTGGGGGAACCAAAACGGCGCTGGCAGTCAACATCGAAACCTATCCGACACACATCGCGGGACTTCCGGTGGCAGTTAATATCTGCTGTCACGTCAATCGCCATGTGACACGGACGATATAAAGTATGAAAAATAACGCTGATGCGCGACAAAAGCAAATCTACTTATATGGCAGATGAGAAATCGCCTGCGCGAAATTCTCATCGCTACTTTGCGACAAAGCAGTTCATAAGTTTAGAAAAGGAGAAATGCGAAAATCCATAAATCAAAGATTTTCGCATAACAGAATTGTGCCGCAGGCGTCACAATTCTGGATTTATCGCAGAACTGAATAAATTCAGTCCGCGGTTCCTCCGGCATTAAAATGCCTGCGAAGTGTGAACAAGCCATAAACGAAAGCTTGTTCACACAGATGTTTGCTCCTGAGCGAACGCAAACATCTATGATGGCAGATGAGAAATCGCCTGCGCGAAATTCTCATCGCCATTTCGCGACAAAGCAGCTCATAAGTTTAGAAATGGAGAAGAATATGGAAAAGCACATTACTGCCCCGTTGAAGGAATCTGATATTAAAGATTTAAAAGCAGGGGATTATGTATATATTACGGGAACGATTTATACAGCAAGAGATGCTGCGCATAAAAGAATGTATGAAACAATCGGCGAACATAAGGAACTGCCGATAAAGATGCAGGATACGGTGATTTATTATATGGGACCGTCACCGGCAAGACAGGGACGACCAATCGGTTCGGCAGGACCGACAACGGCAAGCAGAATGGATAAGTATGCGCCGACCCTGTTAGATCTCGGTTTAAAGGGAATGATTGGAAAGGGAAAGCGCTCCCAGGCAGTCAAGGACGCCATTGTGCGGAACAAGGCCGTTTACTTTGCGGCAATCGGCGGTGCGGGGGCACTGCTTTCACAGCGCATAAAATCATCTGAGGTCATAGCTTATGATGACCTTGGAACAGAAGCCATCCGCAGACTGGAAGTTGAAGATTTCCCGGTTATTGTGGTCATTGACAGTGAAGGAACAGACCTTTACGAACAGGCTGCAAAAAAATATTGCAAATAAGTTGATAAATGATATTGACAAACAGATATTTCTTTGGTATTCTAATATTCGTGTTTAACACATTATATGATTTGTAACAGAATCTGGAGAAATACTCAAGAGGCTGAAGAGGCGCCCCTGCTAAGGGTGTAGGTCGGGCAACCGGCGCGAGGGTTCAAATCCCTCTTTCTCCGCTGACTAGAAATGCTACGGACTTTCGGGTTCGTAGCATTTTCAGTTTATACAAATAAATAGAAGTCAGAATGGAAATAAGTATGAAAGAAAAGATTAAAGCACTGCTGACGGATTCCATGTGGAGTATTGCAGGATTAATGTTAATGAACGTTGTTGTTCAGTTTTTAGTTTATCCGGTGTGGAACAACCACCTTGGCAGTGAAGAATACGGAAACATTTTATATCTGATATCAATTATGAACATTATCGCTATTTCTGTCGGCAGTGCATGTAATTATGCCCGGATGACAGAGAGCGCGACAAAGGATACATGGAATATCAATTACAATATTATTCTTATGGCATCCTCTGTAATCGTGATTCCGGTAATGCTCATCATTGTAAAGTTCTGCGGTGTTCCGATGACAGTGACTGAAGCGGTTACATTTTTAATTCTTACGATTCTTACAATGTGGCGCTTTTATGCGGATGTGGAGTACAGGCTGCATCTGAATTACAAAGGTTACTTTTTATATTACCTTTTTATCAGTATCGGATATTTAATCGGTATTGTGTTATTTAAAGTAACCGGTATGTGGGCATTGGCATTAATTCCGGGAGAAATCGCAGGACTCATAATGGTTTTTGCCAAAGGTTCTGTTTTCAAAAAGGATACAGAATTTTCAAAAGAATCATTTAAAGAAGTTTTTAAAGTTGTTATCGTTTTAATTATCACAGATATCATTTCCAATATCGTATTTAACGGTGACAGACTGGTTTTAAAAATATTTATTGACGGAACAGCGGTAACGGTATATTATATCGCATCGCTGTTGGGAAAGACGGTTTCATTGATTTCAACACCGCTTAACAGTGTTATTATCGGTTACCTTGCAAAATACAAGGGAAATTTGAATTTGAAATTTATGAATCTGGTGACTGTATTTTCGCTGGCAGCAGTTGTGATTGGAACGCTGCTTTGTACGATTGCCTCACATATTCTGATATACATTTTATATCCACAGAATTATCATGAAGTGAAGCAGTTTTTTATTATTGCAAATATGGCACAGGTCTTTTATTTTGTCACAAATGTAATTACAGTCATTCTGCTTCGTTTTTCAAAAGCGAGGTATCAGCTGTATATTAATGTAGTATATGCAGCAGCATTCTGCGCAATCTGTATTCCGGTAACGCTTTACCTTGCAGATATGTGGGCATTCTGTATTGCATTACTGGTTGTATGTATTTTAAGAATGGCAGTGTCTTTGTTCTTAGGATATAAAGATGCGCTGGCACAAAGTCAGAAATAAGGGGTACGAAAAGATGAAAAGAGAAGAATTGCATAAGCTGTTATTTGAAACATTATGTATTATTGATGACATTTGTAAAAAAGAAAATGTCCGGTGGTTTCTGGATTCCGGCACGGAGCTTGGTTCATTAAGAGAACAGGATATTATTCCGTGGGATGATGACATGGATATTAAGGTGTTCCGTGAAGATTATCCGGCATTTTGTGAGGCAATGAGAAAGCACCTGCCGGAATACCTGCACTTTATTGAACCGCAGGATTACAGCCCTGCATTTTACGATTTTATTCCAAGAATCTATGATGAGCGGTATCCGTTAAGGGAAGAAACGGCAGAGGACCGCTACTATAAGAATTATCAGAACCGAATCGGAATCGATGTTTTTATTTTTGATGTTGCGCCGGACAGTGAATTTAAAAGAAAAATGATGAAATTCCGGTATAAGGTCATTTACGGACTGGGCATGTCAAAACGTTACCAGTTAAAAGATGAGAAATATACCGGACTACAAAAATTACAGGTTGGCGTACTCCGCTTTTTAGGAAAATTTACAACGACACCGAAAGTCTGTAAAATGTGGGAGAAGGCGTCTTCTAAATATCAGGGACAGAAAACGGGCTGGTCTTATGCCTGCAACAATGCAATTGATGAAACGTGTTTTTATCGTTCGGATTTGTATGAGGACACAGATTACGGTATCATTAAAGGAAGAAAGTTCCCGGTACCGGCAGGCTATGATGAAGAACTGACCGTACACTACGGGGATTGGAGAAAACCGCCGGAAGATAAAGATGCCTTTGTACATCACGCAGATTTAGAAGAATAAAGACTTCTTATAGATAATAGATAAAAACAATAAAAGAAAAAACTGCCGGGCTGCTCCGGCAGTTTTTTGCTTTTTGTAAAAACAAAAAATCGCGCGGGGTAATAGATAATGCTTTGCAGGAAGTACGGTTATAAAAAAGATGCTGCCATAAATGCAATACGCATCTGAAAAGTGTTGATAAAAACAGAGAGAAAATGCAGAAAATACAATAAAATTCTGCAAAATGTGATATTTTATTGTAAATATAAAATGCCGCAAACCCGCATAAACACT
>OAUC01000777.1_pt1 | contig 14089 bp, 15 predicted proteins | sample 1495091 | NCBI WGS metagenome assembly OAUC01 (sample SAMEA2579997, study PRJEB22360) | human gut metagenome | biome: human gut; feature: human-associated habitat; material: faeces | place: Denmark | collected 2008/2010
TCGGCGCGTTGCCCCCCGGTCCGGCGGGATGATGGGAGTCGCCGCCGCCATTGAAGGCGCTGGTATTCCCCGAATGAAAGGACCATCATCATGCCACAGTCAATGCAAGTGGTTCGCGGTCTCCTCGCCGCGAACCCCGATTACTGGCCGGCGAAAACCAACGCGGACGGCACCACGAGCTCGGCGTACCTGCGCGCCACCGTGTATGAGGACCGCCCGCGAGTCCGTCAGAAGGACGGCAGCTATACGGACAATCCGCTCGGCCCGGTGAGAACCACCGTGAAATTCTGGGGCCAGGCTGCCGAGCTCCTGCACGGCATGGATTTCCGCCAGGGCGACGCCGTGGTGGCGACCGGCCGCATGGGCGATCCCGACGCCTTCATCAGCCAGAAGGACGGCAAGGCATACGCACGCCCGGTCGTGATCGGCGATTCCATGCAGATCGATTCCATCGTGTCCCAGCGCATCCAGCTCGCCCGCGAACGCAAACGCCAGAACAAGGAACAGGCCGGTGCCGTGGCCGATGCCGGGCGAACGGATCCATGGACGGACCAGGTTGACGCCTCGCGCGGCGAATACGTTGGCGACGGCGTTCCCCGCACTTTCAACGGCGAGCCCTTCGAACCGCTGTCGGGCTATCCGACACCGGGCGCGGCTCCCGCTCCGGCGGACCCTGCGGCACCGGATTTCCTTTCCACCCCATCCGATTTCACGACGGGCAACGCCCGCTAGCCATGACGCAAGCCCTGGCGCATCGACGGCACCGCTTCCATCGGTTCCGCCGTCATGCTTGAAAGGAGAAATGAATCTTGGCCGACGTCGATCCGAAACTGCAATCGAACCGAGTGAAGGATCTGGGCGGCACGGTCCGTCCCAGCCGCAAGATCGAACTGGCGATCATCGTCGCGGTGTCCCTGATCCTCACGACGTTCGCCCTCGTGTGCTCCCATGCGGGGCATCCCTTCCAGATCTTCGCGCTCATGTACCTGGTCTCCGGCCAATGGTCGCTGACCGCAGGCCAGTGGGCGCTGGCCGTGGCCGTGCTCGTCGTACTGGCCGTGGTGTGCGGCGTGGGCGCGTGGCTGATCGCCAGCAAGGCCGTGCCGTGGGCAACCGGCGCCAAGGCACGCACCCGCGTGGACGTGTACGCACCGGCGATGGGCCATGGCGAGGCCGTGGAGAAGGTGACGCGCCAGCGCGCCGAGGCCATGGCGTCAAGGCTCATAGAAGCGGACCACTGGCGAAAGGGCATGTCGCCGGGATATCCGCTGGGGCTCAACATCGTGGACAACACGTCGATGTACACCAGCTGGGAGGACATGGCTATCGTTCTGGCGGGCCCACGTTCCGGCAAATCCCTGTGCTACGCGATCCCGGCCGTGCTCTCGGCACCGGGCCCGTGCCTGGCGACCTCGAACAAGGGCGATATCCTCGACGTGACCGCCCCGATCCGCAGGCTCGACCATCCGAACGGCGAAATATGGACGTTCGACCCCGAACGCATCGCGGACCCGAACCGGAAGAGCGCGCCGTGGGTGTGGGACCTGATCGCCTCGGTGCAGTCCATCGCCGACGCGAAACGCATCGCCGACTGCTGGCGTTACGCCTCGGGCCAGCCGCAGACCGGCGGCGACGACTTCTTCCCCGGCACCGCCGCCCAGCAGCTCGCCGACTACCTGTTCGCCGCGCATCTGGGAGGCCGTTCCGTGTCCGACGTGTTCAGGTGGTGCTCCAACGAGCGCGACACGTCGCCGGCCGACATCCTGAGCGAATACCCGCGCTACGCGGGCATCGCCTCGCGCGTGTCCAGCGTGATCGCGCTGACGCCGGAAACCCGAAGCGGCGTGTTCGGCAGCCTTCAGACCATGGTCGCGTTCCTCGCGGACCCCGAGATCATCGACTGGATCGACCCGCACCGGGATACGAATGGGAACATCGACGAGCGGCGCGGCCTGTTCGACCCCTACGAGTTCGCCACGAGCGAGGACACCCTGTACCTGCTTTCCGCCCAGGGCCGTCCCTCCACCGCGTTGACCGCCAGCCTGACGGCGGTGGTGGCGTTCACCGCGTTCCAACGCGCCCAATCCGAGTTCACCGGCAACAACCGCCGTCTGCCGGTCCCGTTGTGCTGCGTGCTGGACGAGGCCGCGAACATCTGCCGCTGGCCCGAACTGGCCGACGTGTACTCGTATTTCGGTTCGGCGGGCATCCCGATCATGACGATCTGGCAGAACCCCGACCAGGGCAGGGCCGCGTTCGGCGAGACGAACTTCGGCTCGCTGTTCAACAACGCGAACATCACCGTCTACCTGGGCGGCATCAAGGACGCGAAATTCCTCGGCGAGATCAGCCAGCTGGTGGGCCAGAGGGAGATCGTGCGAGGCAGCGTCAACATCGACGGCACCGGCCGGCGCAGCGTGAACAACTCGATCCAGAAGGAGAACATCCTCGACGTTTCCGACCTGACCGAATGGCCCGTCGGCCGCGCGCTGCTGCTCGCATCCCAATCCCGAGCGCAGATCGTCAAGACCCTGCCATGGACGGGCAACAGGCAATGGGCCGACGCCCTGACGCAAGCCAAGGCGAAAGCCCGAGAAGAGCAGAGAAAGGCCGCATAATGAGCGAACACACCTCGAACACCACGTCCGGCCCTGATGGGGAGGAATGGGAGCGCGCGGTCGGTGCCGCCAGGACCCTGCTGTCATCGGACTGCGGATGGCTGGAACTGTTCACCCGCGCCATCCTGGAGGAGAAGGGCGTGCCTTACGGCAAGGGACTGCCCAACCCCGAAGCGCCGCACATCCCCGAGGACAAGGAGATCGAAGAGGAAACCATGCCGGGCCAAGGCGAGCCGACGCCGACCGCACCCGAGGTGCCGGCAGGCCGGCACGCGGCGGAACCCATCCGATCCGGGATTCCGGCCAAAGCTGGGGAAACCGGCAACGGCTACGAGAACCCGCCGGAAGACGCAACGGACCGTGACGACACCCCTCCAAAGGATGATGCGGAGGAATCCGACACCCGTATACTGCCCGCGCCGGAGGGGAAGACGGATCTCGGCCGAGACGAATCCGGCGACCTCGATCCCGCGCGGGCAAGGGACGTGTCCGGCCAGTTCGGCGCGCGAATGCGGCGCAGCGAGACCTACTATCCGAACCTCGCCGCGTTCGTGGAAAGGTTCGTGGCCAACGTGTTCTGCTACCACCAGAGCGCATCCGTGAACATGCAATGGGTGAGCGACTGGTGGCGCTATCCGGCGCTCGTGTTCCCGCTCGACGCCATGTGGCGCGCCTACGAGAACGCGCGCAAGGCACCCGGCCAGATGATGATCTTCTACATCCAGGCGGCGTCGATGCTCGACCGCGTTTTCGACAAGGACCGTGGCATCGTCGCCAGCCTCGACTGCAAGCAGAATCTCACCAGGAAGGGCGAACCGCTGCCCTGCGAACGGCCGAGGAGGGCATGGCGCGAACCGATCCTGGAAACGTTGTCGGTCCCCGCCGCAGGCGGCAAGGAAAACAAGGAAACCACCATCACGCCAACAAGGAGGAGAAACAATGGCTCAAACTGATCCCGAGGACGGCTTCGACCAGATCATGGTCCAGAGCTGGAACAGCGTCGCCCAGCAGCTGCGCACCCTGCACAACGAGCTGAGCGGCGACCGCGCGCGACGCAGGGAACGCGCCGAACGCGCCGTCCAGAACGAACGCTACGAGCAGACCAGACGGCAGCAGCAATCCATCCGCCTCGAACAATGGGAGATGGACAACAGGGAACGCCTCAACAAGGGGTTCGAGTCCACCCTGAACGCGACCGTGCTTGCCGACGGCGACGGCTGGAGGAAGATGCGCGACTCGTCCCTCTTGCAAGGATGGATGGTCGCCGACCAACTGGAGGGCAACGACCCCGGCTACCGCAGGCAGATCATCGAGGCGAAGGCCCGGCTGAAGGACGAATGGTCGAAACGCCACCCGGAAACGCACATCGACGCCGCAGCCGACCAATTGACCAACCACGTGAACATCACCTACACCGACCAGTCGCCCGCGTTGCAGGCCACCCTGAACGCCTTCAACACGGCCGGCGTGCCCGTGGACCTGCAACGGGTGGAGCACACGCAGGCGTTCCAGGCCGCGCACGGCGACGACGCCACGTTCTTCGTGGACTCGCGGCTCACCGGCCAATGGACGGGCTACGACCACGACAGGATCGTCGAAGCCGTGATGTGCGCGCCGGTCAACGGCGTGGACGACGCCGCCTCCCGAATCAGCTTCCTCAAGGACCAGGGCCTGCCGGAATCCTCGCACACGGACAATAAGGCCACAGGAGACGAGCCCAGCACCATAAGCGAGGCCGAACGCACCGAGAACGCTGACGCCGCGCCAATCATCGAAACCCCCACACCCGTGCGGGAGCATACGAAGCCCGCCGCCGATGAACGCAAACCGGCATCCGGACCCGAGCCCGAGACCACGGGAGGCGGCGACCTGACGACCGGGGAGCCCGACGGATACGAGGAACCGCCCCTCGACCTGAACGAACCCGAGGAATGGAACGGGCCCGACCCGTTCGGCGAATACAGCCCCGCCATGGAATCCTCCATGAACGGTGCGTTCGGTCCCCCCCCACGACCCCCACGCCCCAGCCGATACCCGACCAGGCCAACGTCTCGACGCCGCAGATCCTGCAACCCGAGACCAACGGCAACGCACGCTGACGCCGATGCCGGCGCACCCCTTGCCATGAGGTTCGTGGGGTGCGCCGGCATCGGATGGCCGTATCATGGTGTCAACGGCTTTCGGAACCGGAAAGGACGAGCATGGCACACGTGACGTTGGATCTGTCGAAATATGATGCCCTGACCGCCTACAAGGGTCTTCCCGACGAGAAGGAGGAGAACCCGGCGCGGTTCTTCCCCGACACCTCGTCGGTCCGCCGTTGCGTGCGCGAACGCATGTCCGTCATGGGTCTCGACGCCGCCGAACTCGCCAGGAGAGCCGGGGTTCCCCTCTCAAGCGCCGAAGAGCTCGTGGAGACCGGTCTGACCTCCATCCGCTACGTGTACAGGATGTTCGACCTGCTGCACATCCGCACCGAAACGCTGCCGTCCGCCTACGCGGGGAGACTGCTGTGAGGGAACTGCACGCCTGGGAGAACGGGCATCATGTGGGCGTGTTCTCGGAAGACGACGAGGAGCGCATATCGTTCGCGTACGACGCGAACGAGGGTCTGCCGATCAGTCTGAGCCTGCCCAGAACCGGCGGATGGAGAGACCAGGCACCGCGTAACTTCCTGGACAATCTATTGCCCGACAATCCGAACGTCCGCCAGGCCATGCGTGAGCACCTGAATGCCTCCTCGGCCGGCGTCTTCGATCTGCTGGACCGGGTTGACGCCACCGGCGGACTGGTGTTCTCCCTCTCCCCGGAACCTCCAATCCCATCGCCGACGCTTCGTCTGATCTCCGATTCCCAGATAGCCAACGAAATCGACCGCATCGAGCGGACCAGGAACTACTGGTGGGACGAGGACAGCCACTGCCGGTTCTCCTTGGGAGGGGCGCAGGGCAAGTTCACACTGTCCCGCGTGGACGGCAAGTGGTATTGGCCGGATATGATGCTGCCCTCCACCCACATCGTCAAACCGAAGCCCCATGACCTTCCCGAGGCGACCAAGGTGGAACTGGCGACGATGCGATTGTCGGAACTGTGCGGCATCGACACACCGGCACGCGGCGAGATCACGGCGCAGCGCAAGACGGCCTATATCGTGGAACGGTTCGACCGTCGCCTGGAGGAAGGCCGAATCGTCCGACTGCGGCAAGAGGACTTCCTGCAAGCGTTGGGATTGCCGACCCGCGACAAATACGATCCGTCGGCCGATGACTGCCTGGATCTCCTGCAACGCATCGATGCGTCGGGTTCCCTGTCCTACCGATGGCTCGAAAGGCTGGCCTTCAACACGTCGTCCGCCAACAGCGACGCACATGCGAAGAACTATTCCCTGATCCTCGATCCCGCATCGGGGATACGCCTGTCTCCCCAGTATGATGCGGTCGCCACCAGGTATTGGCCCGAGTTCAACTGGGAACTCACCATGCCGTTGAACGAGGATCACGCCTTCGCGGAGCACACCACGCCCCAGGATTGGGAGGATCTGGCGACACGTCACGGTCTCGATGGTTCGAGGGTGGCGGATATGGCCCGGCGTATGGCGGGGAAGGTCCTCGCCGGCATATCCGAATCCTGCGAGGGCCTGGACGCGCGGATGGCCGATCGCCTGAACGCGTGCTGGACGAAGGCGAACGAGTCCATCGAGCCGATCATGCCGGGAGACGAGCCGGCGAACTCTCTCGATCCAGCATCGGCTTTGCCCGATTCGCTCGGTTTTCCCTCCTCGGGCCGTACCATCTGAGCTTTTTCCGGGAAGCGTCCTAACGGCGGGGCCGGTTCTCCTCGTCAGAGGCGACCATGCTCCATAGACCGTATTCCGGCGCGATTCCGTAGCGTTCGCGCAGCATGTCGAACGTGTGCAGGCCCTCGCGCATCGCTGCCCGGTATTCGTCGCCGTCCGCCGCGTTGTTGAGACTGGCGGCGATGCCGAACGCTTCTGAGACGAGGCGTTCCATGTCGTGCGTGGACAGATTCTCGGGGTGTCTTTCTCGTCCGTCATCGAGGAAGGGCGGGCGGTTCTCCATCGCGGCGCGCCATTCCTGCACGGCCAGGGCGCGGCTTCTGGCATCGTCCGCCCAGTCGTCGCGCAGTCGTTTCAATCGCATGTCGTCGCCGAGCTCGAAGGCGTTGAACCGTTCCGTCCACCCGTCCGTGCTGCGCCACGTGATCCTGTAGCCGACCACCTGGCCGGGGTCGGTGAACGAGTCTTTGGCGGTTCCCTTGCGCAGCCTGGGGTCGATGGAGAAGCCTTCCCTGCGCACGCGGCGTATGAACTCGTCCTCGCTGCGCGATGCCTTGGCGCACGCCTCCACGATCCGGCCGACATGCTGGCGCGGCATCGTTGAGGCGGCGACCGCTGCGCGACGGCCGCGTTCTGGGGTCGCCGCCCCCGCCGTGACGAGCCGGCTTCTCTCGTTGCCGTCCAACGCATCCCATCCCTCGTCGTCGCCGTACTCGTTTCGCGCCTTCCATTCGGCCCATTGACGCCATTGCCCGTACTGCCAGCTGACGCGCGTGCCGGTGTCGGAGCGTGCGAGCTCGACCAGTTCGGGGCGCGTCTTCTCCATCCGCCTGCATGATTTCTGCGCGTTGATCCGGTCGTGGTACGGGTTGATCCAACCGTCGTCGGCGGCGAGCTGCACCATGATGTGCACGTGGTCGTTGCGGTTGGCGGACAGTCCGTGGCGGACCGCGAGCCATGTGACGCCCTGATCGTCGTCGCCGTCGATGATGTTCATGCGCGTCAGATAATCGCGGATGATGGCCTCCCATTCCTGGTCGGTCAGTATTCCGTGGCCGGCCTTGATGGCGAGCGAGCAGTGCCACACGCGCTTCCTGCCATGCTCTCGTTCGGGATTGTTCTTGCCTCGCATGTCGGGCGGGAACGGATCGTCCTTGCGTTCCCTGACGCGGTAGCGTCGGTCGAACCTGCGGCCTATCTCCGCATACGACGCCGCCGGCTTGCCATCCATGTCAAACGAGGGAAACATGTCGCCGCTCGCGCACACGAGATGCTGGTCGGTGTGTTCATTGCGCCGTCCCTTGCCGAACAGGTAGCGCACCAGGCCGGCCGGGTCCGAACCCCTGACGATATTCGGTATCATACGATGATTCTCCGTCCGCGCGCCCGGCACGGCGGCGCATGGCGTCTATGAGAGATATGCGTCCTTTGCCGGCACGGCCACTTCGATAGAATTATCGGAAACAGATAAGGGGCTTTGATGGAACCGGTGAGGAACGATACGACGGCGGATAGGCGCACGGCCGTGGAACTGGCGAAGCGGCTGCTGGTCGATTTGATCTGGCGCACCGCCAAGATCGAGGTTGATGGCGTCACCTTCCCCGACACGCAGGAGATCTTCGACGGGCGCGCGCCCGAGGGTATGAGCGTGGACGATATAGTCACGGTGAACAACATCAAGCGCGCGTGGAGGTTCCTGCTCGACAACATCGATTATCCAGTCGATTGGCAGTACATCCGCGAATACAACCGCATCATCGGCGAAGGCCTCGTGCGCGACGCCGGCCGCTTGCGTGAATACGGCGTGAGGATCGGCGGCACGGGATGGGTGCCGGAGATCCCCACCGTCGAATCCTCACAGGAAAGGGTTCGCGGCATCCTGGAGGAGTCAGAAGGGGAGGACACTGCGATGCTGCTGTTCGGCGCGGTCACGCGGGGACAATGGTTTTCGGACGGCAACAAGCGCACCGCGCTGATGGTCGCCAACCACCAGCTCATACACGACGGCATCGGCGTCTTCTCGATCCCTCCCGAAGACAAGGCACAGTTCGTCTCTATGCTCCTGCGCTACTACGAGACGGGCGACTACTCCCGGCTCTCCGATTGGCTCTCACAGAACGCCGTCGGCCATGTGCCCGGCGGGCTGACTTTGGCCCAATCGTCTGGGGCCGCGGAAAAGACGAATGATGCCGCGAACGGGATGGGCATCGTGCCCGGTGTTCCCCTCGATGGCCTCGATGGAGGTTCCGGCTTACTGAGGTGACGGTCGTGGCGTCCGGGGGTGCTCCCGAACTCCATGGGATTATTTACGGTCGGCTTGCGGGATGATGACTTCGAGCCGGCCTATAAGTTTCCGGCGCTGCCGCACCGTGTGCGCGGCCGTTGCCTCGTCGCGTTCGCTGGCGTGCATCTCGCGGTTCACGTTGTGCGTGATCTGGTTCACATTGACGCCGATACGACGAACCATGGCGTCTACGCAGCCGATGATTTCGCGGGGTGTCGGGCCGCGCCCTTCTCATGTGCTATCCTGGGTTTCTCGGGAATCGGAGGAACCGTATGAGTGAGATCAGGATAGCGGATTTGTTCGCCGGCATCGGCGGCATCCGCATGGGAATGGTGCAGGCGCTGGGCGATGCCGCGCACGTGGTGTATTCGTCCGAGTGGAACAAGTACAGCGTGCAGACCTATGAGGCGAACTGGCACGACGAGAATCCCGTGGCCGGCGACATCACCAAGGTCGACGAGCATGACGTTCCCGACATCGACCTGCTGCTCGCGGGATTCCCGTGCCAGCCGTTCTCCATCGCCGGCGTCTCCAAGAAACAGAGCATGGGCCGTCCCACCGGCTTCGAGGACAAGACCCAAGGCACACTGTTCTTCGACGTGGCGAGAATCATCAAGGCGAAGCAGCCGAAGGCGTTCCTCCTGGAGAACGTGAAGAACCTGCTCTCGCACGACCGTGGGCGCACGTTCAAGACGATATATTCCGTGCTGACCGAAGACCTTGGATACCACGTCACCTACAAGCTGATCGACGCGGCGGGCTTCGTCCCCCAGCACAGGGAACGCACGTACATCGTGGGCTTCCGCGAGGAGAACGGGTTCACGTTCGATGACGTGAAGCCCATCGCGCACGGCAACGTCGGCAGCATCCTCCTGCCCGCCTCCCAGGTTCCCGACAAGTATGTTCTGAGCGACAAGCTGTGGACGTACCTCCAGAACTACAAGAAGAAGCACGAGGCCGCAGGCAACGGTTTCGGATATGGCATGGTCGATGCCGCCACCGACCACACGCGCACGTTGAGCGCGCGGTACGGAAAGGACGGCAGCGAGATACTGGTCTCACGCGGCGAGGGAAAGAACCCTCGAAGGCTAACCCCGCGCGAATGCGCGCGACTGATGGGCTACCCGGATTCGTTCAGTATCCCGGTATCAGACACGCAGGCATACCGGCAGTTCGGCAACTCGGTCGCAGTGCCGGTCATCCGAGCCATAGGCGAGGCGATGAAACCCTACCTGTCCGACTGATTCGCCCGAGGCGTTTCCTGTCCGATTGGTCTATGCTCATGGATTATGAGCGATTACGGAAGAATCGGCGACTACATCGGCCCGGTCGCGGCCAAGAAACTGTCGGCCGTCGATATCGACGCCAACAGCAGCAACCAGCACGAGTTCGGCGGCAACGACGCGCTCAGAAGACTGCTCGGCACCGGCGAGGATCGTAGAGCCTCACAAGGGCACGGCATACCCACCGCGCTCATGTACCTGAGCGACGATGACGCACCGGCGGTCGCCGACCTCGAAACCACATGGTACGACGCGCGGCGCAACAACCCGAACCGCAGCGCCGAATGGCGTCTCTACTACAAGGACTGCGAGCCAATCCGCATGGCCCGCCCCGGCGACCTCATGTGCTTCGGTATGCTCAGGGACAATCGCCTGCTGATCATCATCGCACAGCATGACAGCACGGCCGAAGCCCAAGCCAAATGGCTCTTCGGCATCGACGACGAACAGGAGGGCGCGTTCCGCTTCCACGACAATACGGAACGTGAGCTGGACGCCTTCGGCGCGCAGATCTTCGAAGCTCTCGGCATCAACGTCGAAGTGCGGGATGACACGTATCTCCCCGAGATGATCGGCAGATGGGGATACAGGTTCCCCAGCAACGAGGAGTTCGCGGCCTTCTCCCAATCCTCCTTGACGGACGTGGACCCCACGCACGATGACCCTGACGACGTGGTGATCGAATACTACGACCGCAGCTACCTGCTGTTCAAACTCTATGAGCGGGCGGTCATCCAACACGACTACGATGCCGCGCCATTCGTATCGGATGGCGTCATCGACGTTGACTCGTTCACTTCGTTCTACACCTCCGTGCGCAACCGGCGCATGAGCCGCGCAGGCAAGGTCCTCGAAATCCACATCGCCCACATCCTCGACGCGCGCGGCATCGAATACGAGGCGCAGGCCAAGACGGAAAACGGAAAGAAACCCGATTTCCTGTTTCCCTCGCAAGCCGCCTACGAGGATCCGGCGTTCCCCGAGGAACAGCTGCGTATGCTCGCCTCGAAAACCTCCATCAAGGATCGTTTCCGCCAGGTCGCCGACGAAGCCAACCGGATCAGGGACAAACACCTGTTCACCCTGACTCCCGGCGACGTGACCCATCCCAAGCTCGCCCAACTCGATGAACTGCACATCCACCTGGTCATGCCCAAGGTAGTCAAGGAATCCTATGACGACCTGATCCAGGGAGAAACCATGACGTTCTCCCGGTTCATCGAAGAAATCCAAGGACTACAAGCGGACCGTCCGCAAAGCCTGACCCTCCTCTGACCGGTTCGCGTCATCAGGCACTCCCCCGGACTGCCCGATGACGGCATCGAGATGGTCTATCAGCTCCCGGCATTGCCGGACGGCGTAGGACGCCGATGCCTCGTCCTCGATGGTCGCGTTCATCTCCCTGTTCGCGTTGTGCGCGATCTGGTTGACGTTGCGGCCGATGCGGCGCAGCTGGTATTCGATCTCCCTGAGCGCCTGGACGGTGGGCGAATCATGTTCCTCCTCCTCGACGCACAGGCTTCCCTCCAACAGCTTTACCGCTTCGATGATGGTGAGGGATACCGTCTGGTTCCGTTTCCTCGCGGCGGCGCGGATCATCGCGGCTTCCTCTTCGTTCACCATGAGATGCACTTGGATGGAGCGCTGCGCGCCGCCGCCTTTGCTGCTTCTTTTACGCATTATTCTTTCTCCTCCTCCATCGGCCTTCGGCACTCGGGTTGTTGCTCCTGCGCCGACGGGCGCGGGAGGTGCTGCGTTCGGTTCATGTACATGAACCGTCTAGCTTGCTTACCTTCGATTTGATGGGCATCTCCATGTGGATGTCCATGGACATATCCATGTGGATGTCTATGGACGTGTCCATGTGGGTATCCATGGACATATCCATATGAGCGCATAGGAAAACGCATGAGGGTGGATGATCGTTCGGGGTGATGCCTTCTTCCACGAATGGGAAGGGGCTCTTCCTTTTTTTGGAATGTCATCTTCCCGCATCCTTCGTCTTGAGCTCCTTGAGCAGCATCGTCGCGTTGTCGCGGATGCTCGCGTCCGTGAGCGGGGAGAGCTCGTCCGCATAGGAGCGGCAGAGGAGCGCGTACACCCGTTCCCGCACCCAGGCGCTGCGCGCGATGCCCAGCTTGAATGCGGCCCGGCACAGCATCTCGTATTCGTCGCCGGTGAGCATGACATTGAGCTGGCGTCCCCGCTTCAGCGGATGTTCGGGGTCGGGGTCGGTGCGGTACACGTCGTTCCAATCGGTGGTGCCGGGGGCGAGTTCCGTGTAGCTGAACGGCTGGATGGCGTATCTCACGAAACGGGATTTGGGTATGCCCGTCTTGGTGGAGGCCTCGGCAAGCAGATTGAACAGCTCCTGGTCCATGAGGACCCGGAAGGCGTGGCTGTATCGTCGCATGGTTTCATCGTCTCCTTGGTCGTTGCCGTGCCCGGCGCGGCATGGTGCGTCGGGCACGGATGGTTGGCGTTTGGTCAGCGGTCGAAATCGAACGCCGTGCCGCGTTCCTTGTCGATGCGGATGGCCGCGTCGAACTTCTTCCCGGATTTGGATGTGAAGCCCTTCAGGGTGACGGATTGTCCCGCGAGGAGCCTGCGCGCGGTCTGGTCGGTGATGGTCTTGCCCGCGATGCGCGCGAACATCTTCCATCCGCAGCCTGCGGTCGTGGCCCACTTGCCGTCCTTGGTCTTCTCGGTCTTGTTCGTGGAACACTGCCACATCCGGCCGGTTTTCCTCACCGGCTGGCCGCAGCGCGGGCAGTCGCCCCATTCCTGCGCGTCGGTGTTCGCGGTTCGTGTGACGGCATCGGCCTTGAGGTTCGCGGTCGCGTCGGCGGGGATTCGCAATGCCTCCCGGTGGAACATGTCCATCACCTCAGACGGGCCTCGTTTGCCGTGTTCCACGTCGGACAACGCCTGTTCCATCCGTGCGGTGAGCAGCACGTCCTTCAGTCGTGGCTCCACCACGTCGGTGAGGCGTTCGCCTTCCGTGGTGGCGTGCAATTGCCGGCCCTTGCGTTCCACGAGTTTGGAGCGCACGAGCTTTTCGATGGTGTCCGCGCGGGTGGCGGGTGTGCCGATGCCGCCGGAATGTGATTCGTCGTCATCGAGTGCCGCCTTGAGGTTTTTGTCCTCCACGCACCGGCTCGCGTGCTCCATCGCGGCCAGCAGCGTGGCCTCGGTGAACGGTTTGGGCGGCCGGGTCTCGCCTTCCTCGACCGTGACCTTCCCGACCGGGCGAATGACGCCGCCTTCCATGAGGTTCGATGGGATCACGTTCCTTCCTCCCGCCGGGTTCGCGGTTTCCTCGTCTTCCGGTTCGGGCCCGTGGCCGGTTTCGACGGCCTTCCATCCTGCGGATACGGTCTCGTCGGAACGACTGGAGAACTCCCTGTCGGTGTCGTCGGAAAGCCGGGCCTTCACCTCGGTGACGATGTGCACATGGTCGTCGCCCACGGCCTCCCACATGCGGCGCACGATGCGTGTCATCACCTTGCGCTCGTCATCGTCCAGGCCTTCCAGCTTCCCGGCGTCCAATTGCATGGTCGGCAGTATCGCGGTGTGGCCGGCCACCTTCGCGTCATTGACGGCCAGCTCCGGGCGCGGGTGTCCGGGTATGCCCTCGCGGGTGACGAACCCTTGGGCGAGACGGCCGGATTCGAGGAGCGCCGTGAGCGTTTCGAGGTCGTCATGCGTGATGTACCGGCTGTCGGTGCGCGGATAGGTGGCGAGTTTGAGTTCGTAGAGGTGCTGCAACGCCGCGAGCGTGCGCGCGGCGGTCATGCCGTACATGCGGCTCATGTCCTTCTGCAATCCGGTCAGGTCATACAGGCGGGGGGTCGTTCACCCGCCTCCGGTTCACGGACATGATGCGGAAGCGGCCGTGTTCGGCCTGGCCGCACAGCAGCATCGCCGCATCCTTGCTGTCGATCCGTTCGCTGGAGAGCCGCCATCCGCCCATGTCCGCGATCACGGTCCAGAACGGCACCGGTTTGTGGTTCCTGATCTGCCGGTCGCGTTCCGCGATCATGGCGAGCGTCGGCGTCTGCACGCGGCCCACGCTGAACCGTGCGTTGTAGAGCAGCGAGTACGCGCG
>OAUC01000781.1_pt1 | contig 13899 bp, 10 predicted proteins | sample 1495091 | NCBI WGS metagenome assembly OAUC01 (sample SAMEA2579997, study PRJEB22360) | human gut metagenome | biome: human gut; feature: human-associated habitat; material: faeces | place: Denmark | collected 2008/2010
CCTACACGCTGTGGCGGAGGGGGGGGAAGAGAAACGCCCCGCCCGCCGGTGACGACGATGCGCTTGGGCTCGAAGATGTCGTTAGTCATACAGAATTCCTCTCAAAGCATAGCCATTTCATCATAACGCTTAATCTCACATGCGTTAATCCGCGTGCTTTCGAGCACGCCCAATATCACGAAACCCCTCAACGCCTCAACTCGCGATAGGCGGCGGCAAGCGCACGCCTGCACTTGCTTCCTTGTGGAAGGAAGACGTTGATGATGGGCATATACCATCGCCGCGAGCGTGCCTCCGCGACCCGCACAAGTTCAGCCTCTCGCTCAACGCGAGCACGGTCGGCGGCATCCCGCATCGCAATGTGCGTATCGACCTGCAAGAGCGCCGTCTCAAGATCGGTGAACCCCTGTTCGTGCGGCAATGTGACCCTGGCCACCATGCGATCCCATTCGGTGCGCCATGCATGGAATAACGGGTCGTCGAGGCGGCCATCGTCCTGCAAAACCCATGTCGCACGCCCCGTCAACGGAGAGGCCAATACACGGCAAACTGACACAGCGCCCCACGTCTCGACAAGCACTGGAACGGCATCGACCTGATCGGACGGCCGCAAACGCACGGTCCACTCATTCGAAAGCGTTCGCAAACACTCCCGCTCGAACCATTCGGAACATTGTCGCAAAGCAATACGTCCGTCAATCTCTGCAAACAAGGAGACTTCGCGGACCAGATCATGCATCTCGCGCTGTCGAGAGATAAAGGCATCAAGCCCCATAAAGCCAAAGCCGGAGCGTCCCGCGCCGAGATTGTAAATCTGACCAATGCAATCTACGGCATTTTCCAGAACCGACGCACGCGATGCCAAGACAAAAAACTCATAGGCATCTTCCATGTAACCAATTTGGACCGAGGTCATTGCGGCAAAAGCCGCGCGGCAAAATTCGCCCTCGTATAAACATGAGACCATTCTCCATGGCTCGCGTTTTGCACCAACGCCTCCAAAGGAGCGAGATAGAATTTCGTCGCCTTTCACCGTGCCCGACGAATCGTTGAGCGCGCGGTCAACCAGAATGCGAGCGGCTTCACCCTCGGAACCGTGAGCAACAACACAGCACCCAAGGCGGTATATCTCCGCCCTCCGATGACAAATAAGACCGACAACAAGCTCGAGAAAATGCGGAGTCACCTCATCATCGCCATCGATAAAGTAGACAAATTGGCCAGACGAATACAAGACTCCCGTTTTGCGGGCGAGGTGCGCACCACAGTTTTGAGGATGTTCCACGATGCGTATGCGCTCGTCTTCGCCTGCCTCAGCCTTAATGAGATCAAGAGTAGCGTCAGTGCTGGCATCATCTACGACAATGACCTCAAAAGAGGCGCCAACCTGTTCACGCACGCTACGCAGGCAACGCTGAATATAGATCTCAACGTTATGGGCAATCACCACAAAGGAGACAAGCGGACGCGTGTCGCCAGACAGTTCCGTCATAATCCTCTGCCCTCTCAACCCGCAATGCCTATTCGCAATCCATGCCAATCATATCAAGACCAACCGCGCCATCGGCCAAAAGCGCATAATCATTCGCGCGATTACTGCGTATGACAAAGAAGCAGCAGTTACGATCGCTCGTAAAGGCAATCATGTCCGTCTCACCCGTATCGGATCCGGGCGTATCGTTTCGCAGCGTGGCAAACAACTTGTATTGACCGCTGTTGAACATATCCAAAGCCAACGAGAATCGTATGCGATGATGGCCCGTCTTATCCATTTTCAACGGGGTGGAATCAAACGGAATCCCCCCACGTTTTACATCAAACATGGAGAATGAAAGGTAGAAATCCTTCTCATCGCGATAGTCGTATTCGATGTCAAAAACAAAAGGTGAAGTTCCATCGGTGACGGCAGTGGAAATCGGATTGATTTTCAGCGTGGGCACAATCGCGCTCAAACCCGTCTCAAATACGCCATCCTGAGCCTGCCCATGCGACTCCGCCTTGAGGTTCTCAAGCGTATAACGATCGGCAACGTCATTCTTATCACCCGACGCAATGACTCTGCCGTCCTTGATGAGAATCGCCTTGTTGCAGTACTTCTTCACAGCGTCCATGCTGTGCGTAACCAGAATGACCGTCTTAGTGGGGTCCTTCTTGACCGACGCGAAGAAGTTGTCGCACTTGCGCTGGAACGCCTCGTCGCCCACGGCCAGCACCTCATCGAGCACGAGGATATCGCCCTGTGCCTTGATCGCCACGGAGAACGCGAGCCTCACCTGCATGCCAGACGAGTAGTTCTTGAGCTTCTGGTCCATGAAGTCGTGCAGCTCGGCAAAATCCACGATGTCGTCGTACATCGCATCGATCTCATCGCGCGAAAAACCGAGCAGAGCGCCATTGAGATAGACGTTCTCGCGGCCAGTCAGCTCGGGATTGAAGCCGACGCCCAACTCAATGAACGGGACCAGCTTGCCGTTGACCGTGATGGAGCCGCGCTCGGGAACGTAGATCTGCGAGATCAGCTTGAGCAAGGTGGACTTGCCACTGCCGTTGCGGCCCACGATACCAAAGAAATCGCCCTGGCGCACCTCGAACGACACGCCGCGCAGCACCTGCTGCTCGCGATAGCCCTTGATGCCCTTCGTCCAGTTGATGAGCAACTGCTTGATTCCAGAAGCCTGCTCGGTGGGCAGCCGGAACGACTTCTCGACGTTGTCCACCTTCAGGACGACTTTGCGCTCTTCCGTCGTCACGACTACATCACCTCAGCAAACTTGGGGCTGTACTTCTTGAACACATGGATGCCAAGTCCCAGCAAGACGAATGTGAGCACCACTGGAATAAGCCGGAACAGGAGGTTATCCGACAGCGTCCAGATCGTATCGGTGGTGAGGGGGGCAATCAGGTTGTGCCGGATATCCTGAATGACCTGAGCAGCGGGATTGAGCAACATCAGCTTCTCGACGAATATGCCCACGCCCGGCGCGACAGATGCCAACTTCTCCCCAACCATGGAAAGCGGATAGATAATGGGTGTCGCGTAGAACAGCCCCTGCAGGCAGACCTCCCAAATATGCTGTGCATCACGGAAATAGACATTAAGGGTGGATAAAAGCAACGCCACCGCAAGTGCCAACACGTAGAGCTGCGCCAGGTTAAGCGGGAGCCACAGGACATTGGCCGTAAACTGCACGCCGCTCAGGATGCACGCCATGACGACGACACCGAGGTTGATGGCGAGCCCGATCAGCGCATTAATCGTGGCAGAGATCACAATGATATACTTGGGGAAGTTGATTTTACGCAACAAGTCACCACGGGCCGTCATAGAACACAAGCCCAGGGTTGTAGCTTCTGTAAAGAAGTTCCATAGACTAATTCCAAGCAAGAGCACGAGCGGAAACGTCTCGGTGCCATCGGAGAAGCGCAGAAACTTGACGAACACGACGTACATGACGCAAAAGAGCATCAGAGGCTTAAGCACCGACCATGCAATGCCCAAAAACGATCCCTGATAACGCAACAAAAAATCAGTCTTGACGAGTTCGCGCAGAATTACCCAAGACTCGCGATAGCGTGCTTTAAGCTTTTCAAACAAAACGATATCCGCTTTCCCTGCAAATTATCTATATCAGTACGAAAGATTCTGGTTGACGAACTCGCCGGCGGCGACGCGCTTGAGGTGCTTCCCGTACTCGGACTTGCCGTAGCGCTCCGCGCAGGCCGAGAGCGTCTCTCGGTCGATCCAGCCGTTCTCGTAGGCGATCTCCTCCAGCACGGACACGGGCATGTCCTGGGAGCGCTCCACGGCGCGGACGAACTCGCCCGCCTCGTGGAGGGACTCCATGGTGCCGGTGTCGAGCCACGCGTAGCCGCGCCCGAGGGTCACGACGGACAGCAGCCCGTCCTCCAGGTACATGCGGTTGAGGTCGGTGATCTCGAGCTCGCCGCGGGCGGAGGGGACGACCCGCTTGGCGCGGGCGCACACGTCGCCCGGGTAGAAGTACAGGCCGGTGACGGCGTAGGAGCTCTTGGGGTGCTCGGGCTTCTCCTCGATGGAGACGGCGTTGAAGGACTCGTCGAACTCCACGACGCCGAAGCGCTCGGGGTCGTCGACGTGGTAGCCGAACACGGTGGCGAGGCCCTTCGTCTCGGCGTTCTCCACCGCGCGGCGGAGGTGGCGGCCCAGGCCGTTGCCGTAGAAGATGTTGTCGCCGAGGACGAGCGCGCAGGGCTCCCCTCCCGCGAACTCCTCGCCGATGACGAAGGCCTGCGCGAGGCCGTCGGGGCTGGGCTGGACGGCGTAGGACAGGTTCACGCCGTAGTCCGACCCGTCGCGCAGCAGGCGCTCGAAGTTCGGAAGGTCCGAGGGGGTGGAGATGATCAGGATGTCGCGGATGCCGGCCATCATGAGGACGGACAGCGGGTAGTAGATCATCGGCTTGTCGTAGACCGGCAGCAGCTGCTTGCTGGTGACGGTGGTCAGCGGGTAGAGGCGGGTGCCGGACCCGCCGGCGAGGATGATGCCCTTCATAGATATAGCTCCTTCAGTATGGTCACGTTCACTCTATCTTAACGCCGAACGCCCGAAGGGCGAACCTCGGGCGCCCGGCTTTAGATAAGCTGCATAGCCAACAGCAGCATTGAAGTCGGAAGGTTACTTCAGCAGTGGGACCTCAGGATAGTAACCCATTGTTGCAGCAGGACGATGATAAGGGTCACCACAGGCGTAATACTTACTCCAGGCAGAACGCAGTTTGCCCTGCTCACCCATGAATCTCATCATGTTTTTGCCCACAGCATCAGAACCGCGGCTAAAGGATTCATGGTGATACAGAAGAGCATCTGGAGTATAGACAACCAGCTTGTCCAGCTCGCGCACCCGTAAACAATAGTCAACATCATTAAATGCAACTACAAATTCCTCATTCAGCCCGCCAAGCTCATCAAAGACAGACCTCTTAGTCATCAGGCATGCACCGGTAACGGCGCTTAAATCCTGCACCAGAGAAGCCCTGCGCATATATCCGGGATCGTCGCGATCAAGATTCCAGAAGGCATGTCCGGGGCTCGCCTCCTCTGCGATGCTCTGGCACTTGACCATAATCACGCCGGCGTGCTGCACCGTGTCGTCGGGATAAAGGAGCTTGGCTCCCACCACTCCAACTTCAGGCCGCTGGCAAATGGCAAGCATCGATTCAAGCCATTTGGGCTCAATCACCTCGACATCGTTATTGAGCAGCAAGATAAAATCGCCCTTGGCGTCGCGCGCACCAAAGTTATTGATGGCCGAATAGTTGAACTCACCATGCCACGTCACAACACGAATATTGTCGTACTGAGCGACAGCCTGCTCATAATATGTGAAGGTCTCCTCCTCCACGCTGTTATTCTCGATGATGATGATCTCGAAGTTGCGGTAGCTCGTGAGGTCTTCGACTGAGTCGATGCAACGCTTCAGGACTTTCACACTGTCCTTATTCGGAATCAGAATGCTGACCAGCGGATCGCCCACGACCTCATAGGCAACATGATAGAAGCAAGCATTATCGGTCAGCTCAGCCGTCGCAGCTATCCCGCAACGATCAAGATGCTCTTGCAGGGCTCGCCTACCGGCATCATCTGCATATCCTTTGTTGCCGGCACTTTTTGCAGTCGAGGTATCGCTGATTCTCCAGTGATACAAGACATCAGGAATATGGACGATGTTCGTGGTACGCTCAACAAGACGGAGAAGGAAATCATAGTCCTGCGCCCCATCAAATGCAGAGCGTAGCATGAGCTCCTTGGCAAAGGCCGCCCTAACCGCCAAGAGATGCGTGATGTAGTTATGGCAGCGGAGAAGATCTAGATTGAAGTCCGACTTGAAATGAGGCGCAACAAACTCCCCCTCCTCGTTCAGGAAGTCCTCATCGCAATACAAGGCATCGATTGACCCATCCTCATTAATCGCCTCTGCGTAGTAGTAGAGCGCAAGGGGATCTAGCAGATCATCATGGTCAAAGAACACGACATAATCGCCCGAAGCGGCCTCGATACCGACATTCGTGTTGTCAGAAATGCCATTGTTCCCCTCAAGCTCGATGACGCGCACGCGGCTATCGGCAATCTTTGTAAGGGCATCCTGCAACGTCACATCCTCAGGACTAGCGTTGAGGAGAATAAGTTCCCAGTTCTGATAGACCTGATCGACAACGGATCCGACCATACCGGTCAAAAAGTCAACAGGAGTTCGATATAGAGGAACGATAACACTGAACTTAGGACCGACGAGGTCCACGAACTCCTTGCGATTGATTCCGGACAGGAATCGACCGCGCGCAATAGTTCGACTCTTGTATTCAGGACCTCCAGCGCAACGGTACATAGACGGCGATAGAGTGGCGAGGTAATGAGCACGGGCAGCTGGATCAAGACATAGGAAGCCAGAGCGATTCCCTTTCTGGCTGTCCGCCACAACACAGTACGTTTTACCGTCATCGGGAACTCGAACCGTGAAAGGCACCTCACGACGCAGTCCGCCCATCACCGTCACATCCGCTGGATGGCCAACACGCAAGGAGGGACAGTCGACTGCCATTCCATTGCCATCGATCACGCGAAGAGAAGCAAAGTCCTCAGATGGCAAGCAGATTTGGCCCTTAAGAATTAGTTCGCCCTTTTGAGGGGCTGAGATAAGGGCTTTGGGAGTTAGATGGATCTGACCCGCATATGTCGACCTATCAATATCTCGCATAGAACGAGCGCGATCGTTTGCGAATCTGTAGTTAAAGCGAGAGGCCCACTTGATGACAAACCTGGAGAATGTTCTACGCGCGGCCGAAATAACCCCCCCATTGGCATCGAGCTCCTCCATCTCAACCGTGAAGCAACGTGTATCCAGAAGAGGAACGACGACAACGAAGTTCGCCCAGCTGTCATCATGACTATCCTGTTCATAAGCTTCTATAGGAAGATGATTTCCAAATTCTGACTTTGATGAAAAACGGATATCGCTGACAGAGTAAGACCTCTTGAACCCAAGAGAAACATAAGCAACACCGCGACCACGACAAATGCCATAGCAACGCATCAGCATAAAAGCTCCTTTATAAATAAGGCGTTCGTTGAAGCCTACGGAAGTGTAATGGCAATCGAGAGAATTCTCGTAATGTAAACCATGTTGAGGATGGAGAAACCAACAATGACAAGAGTAGCAGGCCTGGCCAGGCTCACATGCACTCTTTGCGATCTAAAGGCCATCAGCATGAGAGGCAAAACCGGAAGAAAATAGCGACCCTGTACGCCCAATATCAATTGCTCAGTATCGAACGTCCAGCCAAGACACATTGACATCATTACGCCCAAGACAACGATCAGAAAAATGGCGCAAAACAATACCCTCTGCCAAACGGGCAGACAACTAGACTCATAGGCATTAGGCTGAAGAGCGATCAGAAGAAGCACGGCATAAATCAGTATAAAAAACTTGGGAGCCTCCAAATCCTGCTGTAGCCACCCGAGACTTCCACCAAACATCGTGAAAAGATAGTAATCAGCAAAATGGTCAAGTGAAGCGAATAGCAGTTTGAATAGATGCAAAGGATGCGCGAGGAAATAACCGAGCTCATAAAAGTGACCTGACTCTGCACCGCGATAGTCAAGACCACTTGAGGCAGACGCCATCGCCCCGACAGACGCAGCCCTCATAACAAAGAGGGAGAGAGCGGCAGCTGTGAAAACAGCGAGCTTCGAAGCGATTGCCATCTTCTTAGAGGAAAACTTACTCGAGGGAATACATAGCACCAGCAACAAAACGGAAGCATAGACCACTTTCAAAGGCGCAACAACCGCAGAAATTAGTGAGAGCAGCAGCATTGAACGCATGCCAATAAGACCCTCGCCATGCATCAAGTGCAGCAGATAGGAAATCAGGAGAATAGTCAGGCTGATAATTCCAGAATCGTAAGAGAAGGAGGAGGCAAGGTGCAAAGACATGGGCAGGAGGGATGTGCCTACTATCGCAAGCTTACCAAACATGAAAGGCATAAGCCTAACGGAAGCGAGAATGGTAATTACAAATTGAAGCGCTGCAAATAAACGGCCAAAATAAAACACACCGAGGCCATTCATTCCAAACAACCTAGCGATAAGAACTCCGGCAACAGAACCAATTTTAGCGAATGCATTTTCGGAGCCGATAGTAAACTCGTATCCCTTTACCTCATGTTTACCCCCCTCATGAGATATAGGAAAACTCGAGGCCTCTTCAATCGCGGCGAAATCTGAAATGCCAATCCGAGACATATCTCCAGCATTTTTCGAAAAGAAGTCGTACAGCTCATAATCTTCATTCCTCATTAGAAATACTGAGGAGTCGGAGACATCGGAATCGCCAGTAAAAAACCCTGACATCCAGTATGAAGAACAGAAGTGGTGAAACTCATCGGGGACAGAAAAGGGAGGGAAAGCAAATGCAAACACTACGCATGAGAGAGAGAGGATCGCTCCGAATGCACGCAATAAATCCGTCTCGAAATGAGCCAGACCAGAAAGATACGTGTATAACATAGCAGCGGAAAGCAAAGCCGTTGCTAGCGATAAGGCAAGCATGCTCCCGGAGTCGTTCACCGCATACCAATATAAGCCGCATGCCGCCAATCCAAGAAACAGGAACACAGAGAGAAGAAGCGGCTTATGGCCCTCTGTTGCACACATCAGCTTATTCACTGAATAATCCACCTCTCCTTACAAGCTGTTACTATTCTGGCTTGTCCCATATACCCGATTCACTATTTTCGCAATGGGGCCAGGCCAAAAACGCTTCAGCATCTGAAGGTCCTCAAATCCCCTAGTGTTGTCCTCGATTAAAGCCGTAGTTTCCGAGCCTTCGTGAATCCTGTGGCGCATCAACAGAGTGGGAATATATACAAAATCCCCCTCAAGCCCAGAGAATCTCTCCCACGCATCCCAATCCAAATCACACTTCATCTCATTGCGAAACAATGGGTTTGGAAGATTTGGCAGACAGAATGTAACAGATGGACAGCAAATCGAAGATCCGAGAGACAAAATCCTACGTCGCACGAAGCGGGAAGATTGAGCTCCCTTCACCTTGAGGGGGGACAGCAGGGTGCGCTTGATGTGGAGCAGTTTTGATTTGTCGCAATTCTGCCCATCACGAACTTCACCGTAGTCAGTAAATGAAATCAAAGGGGAAGACGATTGGTTCATAGAATCCAACACGTGCTCTGCAAACTCGGGCAAATACAAGTCATCCTGATGCGCAATAGTAGCAAGAGGTGTGCCACAGTGCCCAATCGCGCAATTCCAGTCATGCGAAATGCTCGGCTCACCATCATTTACGAACAAAGGAAGGTCGTACTTGGCGGCAATGGAACGAATGTATTCGTTCGGGGTTGAAGTCGAAACAATCACGTTGGTTTTAGTTGTTTGTGAAAGAAGGGAGTCAACGCAGTCCGCAAGATGAGGTGACTCACCGTAAGCGCACAAAACAAAAGTGTGATCTTTAGGACGGTAGTTGGGCATATGAACAATTCCTCTATTTAATATCAATTCCGTTGCGCTCGATCTTATGCTCTAGTAACGCGATTTTTTGAGTCAACCTGCTAATTGATACGGACTGCCTGCTCACAATAGAGCTCAGATTCAGGGACACGCACATCAAAACCAGCGCCGCGCAGAAGAAAATAAAATTAGAGGCATTGGTGAAGCCGCATAGACTCGCAAAACGAAAAAGCGGCTGAGGGAAAATCGCAAACACCAGCACTCCAAGAGCGATTGCAAGCCATAGAAGCGAATAGCGTAGAAGCAGCCGCTTCCTTTTGACAAGATAAATCGTATAGATAAACAACAGAGCACAGGAAATAACAATGGCAATTTGCAACACGGCAGACATACAGACCTACTTTGCTTGACGACCAAGACACGCAATCAGAATTGCCAACGTGACCTTAATCATGTAATACACCGAAGAAAAACCCGATATGGAGGAAGATCCTCCCTGGCGTTCCTTCATCACTACGGGAGTCTCGCATACAGTCAGACCATTTCGAAGGGCAACCGCAATCGACTCAGGTTCAGGATAATCTACGGGATAATCGCAGCAAAACAGCTCGATCGCATCCCTGCTACAAGCTCTAAAACCCGATGTAGGGTCCGTAACCCTGTTTCCGGTAAACAGCTTCAAACACATGGACAACCATGCTATGCCCAGCCTTCTTAGCCAGGTGGATTGGAAGCCCTCAGTTCTTTCAACAAAACGAGAGCCAATGACCAAACTTGCTTGCCCAATCTCCATCGCATGAAGAAGTTTTGAAATGTACTGGGGGTCATGCTGCCCGTCACCGTCGACCTGGACATCAATATCGTAGCCATGGTCCCGAGCGTACATGTGACCGCACTGCACAGCTCCACCAATTCCCAAGTTTTGTGGCAAATCGACAACGTTTACATTATTCGCGCGACACACACCGAGGGTGTCATCCTTAGACCCATCATTAATGACTACATAATCATAGCCGCAGCGCTGAACATCTCGAACAGTAGCGAGAATTGCCTCGGCTTCATTGTAGGCGGGTATAATAACCAGAACTTTCAAATCCCTAGTCACTTGACCCTCCTTGCCGTTCTTTTTACAACTTAACCATGTTACAACATAGACCCTTTCCTGCTATCAGAACGGCAAGTTCACATCCATACTGCAAGCTTAATCCGCAAGACTAAACAACGAAAAGAGTGAAAGTCAATTGAGTTCTCAATCCCCGCGTCCAAAGCCACTTAGCACAAGAGCAAACACGATCTGGAATATGGCGGGCTGCATCTTTTATCTTGGATGCCAATGGCTCACCACCATAATTGTTGTTCTCTTTTCAAGGGGATTTGATAACTCAGGATTTCTGGCATTTGCAATGGCCACGGGCAATATGTTCGCATCGATAAGCCTTTTCAAAATCAGGACTTTCCAAGTTTCTGATTTAAATGGTGAATATTCGAATCGTGACTACATTGGCTTCAGGCTGTTCACCATCACGATTAGCATGCTATTCAGCATCGCCTACCTTGCCCTCATTACTGAGAACGTGACGCTATTCGCCACGACAATTCTCTACCTCCTTTTTAAAGCGGACGAGACGTTCGCAGATGTTCTCTACGGAATTGAACAGCGAAACGGCAGGATGGACTACATTGGAAAGTCGCAGCTGCTGCGCGGAGCTGCGACATTGATCGGTTTCTCGGCTCCGATACTTGCCACTGGCAACCTGCTGTACGCAATAGCCGGTATGTTAGCAGCTTGTGCGAGCATAACGTTTCTTTACGACTTTAGAAATGCAGGCAAGTTCGGCCCCTACCTACCCTCATTCAAACTCAGCAGAATTGCCGGGCTCTTTAAGGCGTGCCTCCTGCCGACCATTGCAAACTTCTTTGCAACTTCAATCGTTTCAATTGCACGCCAGCGTTACGGGATATTGGCAGGAGAAGCGTCACTTGGTCTTTATGCATCAATCGCCACACCAGCAGTTCTAATTCAAGCGGGAGCCGCCTATCTTTACAGCCCCCTCATCGGATCACTCGCAAAAACTCTTAACGAACGCGGAATCTACAGCTTTAAATCAAGTGCTCTAAAAATACTGCTACTAATTATCGTCGGAGCAGGTTTGCCATCGGCTTTCCTGACCATGGTAGCCCCAACCGTCCTCGTGAGCTTATTTGGCAATGATCTCCTCCCCCACATATGGGTATTCCCCTACTCGCTAGTTGCCACGGTCTCAATTGCCGTATTGCTTTACATCAACGATATATTGCTGATTCTTCGAGACGGCAATACACAGATTACAATCAACGCACTCGCTCTGGCGCTCACGGCGTTCTTAACCGAGGGACTAATTGGGAGATACGGAATGAATGGCATCAACGTCACGATTATCACCTCGACGACTATAGCCTCTCTCATAGGTCTCTTGCGCATAGGTACAGCGGGCAAACCGAATCCTTCCAAAGAAACCACGACACGAGTCGACCAGAACTAAGTTTCACCTTTTCGGCAAAAAACAGGACCGTCGGCTATCGCCGACGGTCCAATAAACCGACTCAAGTTAAATCGAAAACAACCAGCAGTAAGCTAATGAAACGATCAACGCTTAACAAACGGCCTAGCAGTCGATCCCGGAGCAGAGGCCCCCTTGGGAGTAATCGAAACCTGCAGCGCCTCTACCGAACGAGCATAGCCCTCAGAGCCAGCATTCTCACCATTTTTAGTCCATCCAAGCCATCCGAACTCCGAAGAATGCACCCGGTACCAGACATCGTAATTTGCCTCTGCAGCACCATTTAAACGAATCTGCACAGCCTCAACGGCAAAATTACGGCCAGTGGTTCCAGCCATGGAGGAAGTCCAGTCTTGCCATCCAATATTCGAGACGTGCGCACGAACTTGAATTCCACCCGATTCAATACCGGGACCAAGGCTCAGTTTCAAAGCTTCAACGTGAAGAGCGCGGCCAGTCGTACCCGCAATCATGCCATCGGATACAGGTGTTTGCCAACCGATGTTTTGCACGTGAGTCTGAATGTTCAGGAAGCGAGCTTTGAAAGGACTGCTCGTGTCCCCAGGAGCTGCGGCGCCCTTTTTTGTAAGAACAATTTGAACAGCCTGAGAGGACTTTGCGAAACCCTGAGAGCCGGCACTCTGACCGTTCTTTGCCCAGCCAAGCCAACCAAAATCGGCAGAATGGACGCGATACCAAACATCGTAATTCTGAGCCACATCTCCAACCAGGCGAATCTGAAGTGCTTCAATAGGCAGGTTTCTACCCACCGTACCCGCCTTACCAGTTGTCCAATCCTGCCATCCGATTTCCGACACATGTGCCCTAACTTCAATTTCTCCGGACCCAACATCATTCCCCAAATTGACATCAAGAGATTCGAGGTTCAAATTACGTCCGGTCGTGCCGGCAATTGCTCCATCGAATACCGCTGACTGCCATCCGATGTTTTGAACATGCGCCTCGTAGGACACAAGGCTGCCAACTGAATCGGTGCCGTTCGATCCCCCAAATTCAGGTCCATACCACCAGTTCACGTCAACGGTTCCAGAGATACCGTCAATCGTGCCCCTACTGCTGTACTGCCAGATGCTGTATCGACCAGCATAGTCGCATGTAGAGTTATATTGAGCGACCCAACGGTCCCAGGAATTGAAGTCGGAGGCCGAGAGATAGTTGTTCCACCAGTTCAAATTGGCATATACACCGGCCTTGTAACCCTCGCCCTCGATTACAGAGCAATACGAGCTGGCAATCGACGCAAACGCTGCAACCCCGCCCTCAATTACCCGATAGTTTCCGTTCCCATCCACGCCGGCAGGCTTTCCATATGCGGGATGAGATGGGTTGCCGACCTCGTTTTCCAGGTCGAAATATACCGGCAAGGCAAGGTCGGACGGCTTAACACCGGCACCGGAAAGAACCTTCAAAGTCCAATCTGCCTCCTGCTTGGCAATCCCGGCATCCCAAGCATATGAATACAGGTACACGCCGAAGGGAATCCCGTTCGCCTTGCACCCTTCAACATTCTTTTTGAACTGGCTGTCATTACCGCCCGAGCCATAGCCGCAGCGCAAAATAGCAAAATCGCATCCCGCCGCCTTCACCTTGGCCCAATCGATCTGACCCTGAGCGTAGCTGACATCGATGCCCCAACCTGTCGCATTATCAGGCCACTGGGGAATGCTGAAGGTAGCGATTGGCTCGATATCCTCCCTCAGGTTTCCGTTTTCATAGCGAAAAGAACTCCCGGAAAACTCAGAAAGGTACGGGTTTTCAGATCCAAAATTATCATCAGTAGCAGCCGCCTCAACCTGATCGGCTGCCGCCCCAACGGGTTTTAGCCCAACATTGC
>OAUC01000806.1_pt1 | contig 13598 bp, 10 predicted proteins | sample 1495091 | NCBI WGS metagenome assembly OAUC01 (sample SAMEA2579997, study PRJEB22360) | human gut metagenome | biome: human gut; feature: human-associated habitat; material: faeces | place: Denmark | collected 2008/2010
AGTCGGTCATGCTACGCGTAGACCTCCGGCTTGAGGATGCCCACGTACGGCAGGTTGCGATAGCGCTCGGCGAAGTCCAGGCCGTAGCCGACCACGAACTCATCCGGGCAGTGGGTACCCACGTACTTGGGATCGATGGCGGCCTGCTTGCCCTCGACGTCCTTCCACAGGAAGGTGCAGACCTCCAGCGAAGCCGGGCCGCGGCTGGCGAGATTGGCCATGAGATACTTGAGGGTGAGGCCGGAGTCGAGGATGTCCTCGACGATCAGGACGTCGCGGTCCTTGATGTCGATGTCGAGGTCCTTGATGATGCGGACGGTACCGGAGGACTTGGTGCCGTTGCCGTAGCTGGACACGGCCATGAAGTCGATGGCCAGATCGGTGTCGATGGCGCGCATCAGGTCGCCCATGAACACGACGGCACCGCGCAGGACGGCGATGAGGACCAGATCCTTACCCTTGTAATCCCCGGAGATCTGAGCGCCCAGGCGCTTGACCATATCCGCAATGTCCTCCTCGGAGAACAGGACCTTCTCGACATCAGGATGCATCGTTTCCATGACTTCCCTTTCACATGCATGTACAAGATGGTTGAAGCATACCCGCATTCGGGGACGCTACACGTCGCCAATGGGACGAATCGTTAATTTTACCAGCATAGAGCTAGTAGGGGTGCACTTGAAACGCTCGTCCGCACGAACTCCCGCGACCCACGCGATCGCGCCCCCCGGAGAGCTGCGCACAACCGGGACGCCCGCGCGCTCGGCAAGCGGGACGCGAGCCTCGTTGATGAGGTCGGAGAGCTTCTTGCTACGCCCCTGCATCCCCAAGGGGCACATCACGTCGCCCGCCGCCGGGCCGTCCACCCACAGGCGGACGCCGTCCGTCCCTCCCTGGGCTGCCGAAGCTCCCCAACGCTGGTCCTCGGCGAGTCGTTGCAGGTCGCGCGATGCATATCCCAGCGCCGCAGCGTCGATCACGGCCACCGTTCCGCCACCCGCCTCGGCGCTGAGCCCGCGGGCAAGGCTGACGGCGTCGTGTCCCTCGGGGACGCGGACGAACGAGCTCTCAAGCACCCGACCGCCCGCGACGACCATGGAGCCGGGAACGGGCAGCCAACCGGTCGCCGCGCGCTCGCGCTCAGTGGGGGTGCGGAAGGAGAGCGTACCGAACTCGATGCGCGCGTCGACGCCCTCGGGCAGGGCGACCGAACCCTCCCCCGCCGCCACGCAGGCGAGTACCGCCTCGACATGGCGCATCTCCAAACGGGCCTCCGGCGCGATCCTTTTCACCGCCAGGCGTACCATGCGGCGGGCGATGGCAACCTCTGCCGCAGCGAGGCGGGCGGCGTCCAACACGACGAGGCCCGCCCCTTCACGCCGCGTGCAGCTGCGCAGCGCGGTCGCCGCGAGTTGGGACATGAAGGCGTCCTCATCGCCCAGGATGTCGCAGGCCGCGCCCACGCTGCGCGCCACGCCGGGATTGCGCTCGGCGGCGAGCGGCATCAGGCGGTGGCGCACAAAGTTGCGCAGGTAACTCGTATCTCGATTGCTCTCATCCTCACGCCAGGGCTGACCGGCGACCTGCAGATAGCGCACGAGCTCGCCGTGCGTGCGGTCCATCAGGGGACGGACGATGATGTTGCGGCGTCGTGGAATGCTCGAAAGGCCCGCGGCGCCCGAACCCTTGATGGCGTTCATGAAGAACGTCTCCGCGCGATCGCTCGCCGTGTGCGCGGTGAGAATGCGCGCCGCGGTGCGGGGCGTGCCGGATTGCTGCGAGAGCTCGCGCACGTAGCGGCGCGCCGCAGCGTAGCGCACATCGCGCGCGGCCGCCTCGAGGTTGCGCCCGTCCAAATCGGCGAAGTGGGCGTGCTCCACGCACAGGGGCAGCCCCAAGCACTCGCACAAATCGCGCACAAAGGCCTCGTCGCCGTCGGAGGCTTCACCCCGAAGATGGTGGTTCACATGCAGCACGTGCAGCCGCTCACGGGCAATACGGGCGCAGCCGCGCCCGTCGTCGATGTCGAGCTCGCCGGTGCAGGCCATCAAGGCCAACGCCGTTGAGTCCGCACCTCCTGATACCATGAGGACCACCGGCGCCGCGAGGGCTTGCCCCCGCTCGCCCGCTGCACGCGCATGCAGCGCGTGCCCGGACCCATATCTTTGTGAAACCGTTGGCATGTATCGCCTTTCGCGACGGGCGGCGACGATTCTGCCCGTCATTTCCACGCGTGCGGCACCGCGTGCGGCACGCTCATCTCATCCGCCTTGTATTGTACTGATTGGACCAGACATGACCCACTCCACAAGCGCATCCCCAGCCGAGCAGCGCACGCCGGGCGCAGACGCCAAAAGCGAGCGTCGGCACGCCCTGCACCTGCACATCCTCGGCAGCGGCTCGCGCGGGAACTGCGCGCTGGTGGAAGGGCCCGAGGGGCTCATCATGATCGACAACGGTTTTGCACGCTGCAAGGTCCTCGACCGCATGCACGAGCTAGGGCTCGACGAGCGCGATGTGCGGGCGCTCATCCTCACGCACGAGCACACCGACCATGTGAGCGGCATATCCGTGTGGGTCAAGATCTTCAACGGCCCCCTGTTTGCCAGCGAGGGCACGGTGGATGGACGCAAGTACCTCAGCTGCCTCGATTTTGAGACCTTCACCCCCGGGGACGCCCTCGAGGTCGCAGGCGTGCGCATCGAGACCTTCCCCACCTCGCACGATGTGGTGAACCCGGTGGGATTCCGCTTCTCATGCGCGGGCGACGCGATTGGCTACGCCACCGATACGGGCATGTTGCCACCGCGCGCCATGGAGCTGCTGGCGGATGCACGCATCCTCGCACTTGAGAGCAATCACGACACGCAGATGCTCCGCTGCGGCCCCTATCCGCGCCACCTGCAGGACCGCATCGCCTCCGACCGCGGGCACCTCTCCAATGCGCAAGCCGCCGAGGCTCTGTCCGCCCTCGCGAGCGAGCGCACGGAGCATGTGGTGGCCATGCACATCTCCCAGGAGAACAATCGGCCGAGCCTGGCGGTGCGAGCGCTCGCCGCGGCCCTGGGAGCCGAACTCGACAACGAGCTCGGCTCCCGCGCCACGCTCAAGCGCCCCGGCGATACCGCCGACCTTCACATCCGCCCCGCCGGTCAGAATCGCCCCTTCTCCGTCCTGTAGCACCCGAGGGCGACGGGCCGCCCATAACGGCGCGGCGCGCGGCGGCAGTTACTCTCCAGCCGCGTCCTTGGATCTTTTGGGAAACGTGGTGAACAGGGCGAGCCCCGCGAGCGCGGCGACGGTCGACATCGCGATGGCGCCGGCGTTGGCGCGAACCTCGCGGTTGGCCGCGATCAGCTCACCGGCGACGGGATCGGAAACGCCCATGCCGTCCATGCGGGCGGAGAAGGCCAAGTCGCCCTCATAGGTGTAGACCGTCTGCTCGAGCGCCGTGCGGACGGGCTCGTCGAGGACGGCCATCGATTCGACACGCGCATCGAGACCCATGTTCACCGCGATGAGCATGACCGAGCCCATGGCGGCCGAGCCGAGCGCGAGACCGAGGTTTCGCGCCGCGCCCTGGATGCCGCCCGATTGCTGCGCGTCATGCGCGGGGACGGCGGAGGCGACGAGGTTGTTCGACTGCGAGTTCACCATACCAACGCCGATTCCGCCCAACAAAGTGCCGAGCACCATTATGGAAGTCAACTCGGAGCCCCGCACGCCAAAGGCCGCCATAATCGCACCGAGGGCGATGGCGATGTAACCGCATCGCACCACGAGCCAGGAATTCGCCTGGGGGAACTTGCGGGGGATGCCCATGGCGAGCACGAGCATCGGCACGCCCGAAACGATGCCCAAAAGCGCCGTGCTGGTACCGCCGAGGCCGACCACGAGTTGGTAGAAGGACGTGGCCACCAGGCCTTGTGCGCCCATGTAGAAAAACGGCAGCGCAATCGCCACGACACCGGAGCGAACCTGCGCGCTCTTGATGAAGCTGGAGGGCAGGATGGCGACGTCGTGCTCGCGCTCCATCCACGACTCGACCGGAATGAGCACGATAAGCAGCGCCACGCCCGCGATGACGATGAGCGGAGCCGGTGAGAGGCCGAAGATGGTGAACGGTGCGGTGGGCAGCGGATCGGCCACGCCCCAAGCGGAGATGCGTGACAGGCCGAACATCACGGCGAACAGGCCCATCGAGGCGAGGGCCGCGCCCACAAGGTCGAACTTCTTAGATGCGCGCGGCTGGGAAGCCGGCAGCGCCAGGCTCGCGGCGACGAGCGCACCGAAATAGGCGACGAGCGCACCGAACGTGAAACGGAAGCCGAAATTGTCCACGAGCATGCCGAGCGGGATGGGAACGATGGTCGCCAGGGCAGCGGAGCCCGCGATGACGCCGTAGGCCTGCTTGCGCTTATCCCCCTCAAACAACAGCGGGACCATGCCGAGAACCGAGGGGATCACCAGGCTCGCACCGACACCGACCGCAAGGCGACCGCCCCAGATGAGCAGCTCGACCACGGGGGCGAGGGCGGTGACGATCTCGCCGATGACCATGAGCACCATGCCGCCCACGAACGTGCGGCGCCACCCCACCATTAGGCCGAGCAGGCCGCTGGCCAGCATGAAGGTGCCGGCCATGAGTGCATACACGGTGTTTGCCAGCTGCACGTCGGCGACCGAGCACCCAAAGACGCTCATCATCTCGGACATCGCGACCGAAAACGCCCCGTTGTCGGCGGAAACGCCCAGCTGTGCCAGCGCCAGGACCGCCAGGGAGATCGTGGCCTTGGAGCCGACGGAACCGCCCTGCCCCCGCGCCACCTCGACCCGTTCCTTGCACGCGCACGTGGAACTCACGTCCATCACCATCCAACGGCGCTTTATTCACGCCATAACGAAAAAGTAGGTATCTTCATCATATGAATATCGCTACCATCTATGTGCAGCGAGTTTGCCTGATATGCGGCAAATTCCGCGACATTGGAAACCACCGTCGCGACCATCGGGGGACGCACAAGCCATGAGCATCAATCGCCGGCAGGCAAACCTTCTCAAAACCCTCGTGTCCACCACGAGCTATATACCCACCGCGGCCCTCGCCGGAGAGCTCTCGTGCTCAGAGCGGACCGTGCGCAACGACGTCGCGGCCATCAACGCCTTCCTCGAGCAAAACGGCCTCGCCGCCCACACCGCCTCCAAGCGCGGCACGGGTATCCAGCTCAACCCGAGCCCCGCGGAACGCGAGCGCATCCTCGGCCTCGTCAAAGAGCGCGCACTCGCCATGGACCCAGCGCTCGACCGGTTTTACCGCGGCATCCTCCTGCTCATTTGCGACTACAACGGCGATTACACGGTCGAGTCCCTCGCCCGCGCCATCCTCACCAACAAGCAGCAGGCCCAGGAGGACATCCGCTCCTGGAACGATATGCTCTACCCCTATGGCGCCCGAATCGAGCGCGGGCATCGCCTCACCGTGGTGGGGCCCGAAGAGCACATCCGCTTCTTCGTCACGCACAGCCTGTTCGAGCTCGCCCCCACCGCCATGAAGCGTCGCGTCGAGCCCCAGCTCTTCGGCGAGGACCGGCAGTTCCTCTTCGACGAGATCGAGGCCGTGGAACGCACCCTCGACTGCCCCTTCACCGATAACGCTCGCCACGAACTGGCCATCTACCTGCAGGTCATGACGTTGCGAATCCGCAAGGGCAAGAGCGTCCCCGCGCGCGCCACCGCCATCCCGCCCGCGTTTGCCGCCATGCTCGGCCGCATCGAAAAACACTACGGCATAACCTTGGGATCCGGCGAAAAGGCCGTTGCCATCGAGCTGTTCTCGGTTGCCGCGCGCCGCTGGACGCCCGACTTCCAAGACACCTACACCCCCGACCGCGAGTCGGCCCACCTCGCCGACGACCTCTTCCGCGCGCTCTCCGACCGATACGGGACGCGCCCGGCGTCCCACCTGCGCAAACCCCTCGCCATGCTCTTCGAGGCAGGCATCACGCATCGCAAGCTCGATCGAGCGATCGCCCTGCCGCCCGAGATCTCATGGACCGTGAGGTTCGAGAATATGACGCTGTTCATGCGCCTCGCGCAGCTCATGCGCGACACGCCGAGCCTTTCTTCGGTCGACCTGTACGAAACCGACCTCACGCGCATCGCCATGCTGTTGCTCGATTTCACGGACGGCATCGCGGTGAGCGACACCTGGCGCGCCGGCCTCGTGGTGAACTGCGGCGTCGAGCAGGTGCTGTTCGCGCGCGACCGCATCGAGCGCTTCCTGCCATTCATCCGCATCGCCCGTGTGATTCCCGAAAGCGAAGAGGCAGGTGGGAGCACCGCGCTCGACGGACTGGACTTCCTCATTTCATTCGACCCAATCGAAACGGCCCTGCCCGTCGCGGTCATCTCGAGCGCGATCACCGAGCTCGACCGTCGCTATATCAACGACACCATCCTCGCCATCGCGCAACATCGCGCGCAGGGCGACGGGCCCGTCGACGACGACCTCCCCGTGCGGGAGCTGCCCCAGATGGAGGGCGAATCGCTCCGCGATGCCCTGCATCGCGCGCTCACCGCGGAGAGCCTGTGGGCGGGCACCGACGAGGAGTTCCGCAAGATCTTCGAGATGTGCTCGTTCACCTGCGGCACCACGCTTATCCTCACGTATTTCTCGCACGAGGCGGGACGCACGGGAAGCGCGCTCTTCTCCATAGATGCACAGATCCCCTTCCGCCGGACGCGGCTCACCCATGCCGCCGTGCTCGCCGTGTCAACTTCCGACGAGCGCGCGCTGGGCGCGCTCTCCCAGACCTTCCGCCGCAAGCTGGCAGCGGCCGGGCTCGCCCCCGCGGAGCTGTAACGCCTCATAGAGAGACAAAAAAGACGCCTGGCACGCAACATGCCAGGCGTCTTTCCATGTGAGCTCACAAGCTCAAAAACGCGAGCGCGTGGGCGGCATTAGGCCTCCCAGACGATCTCGCCCTCCTTGATGGTCTTGAGGACCTTGAGATCGCGCAGGTCGTCGATATCGACCTTGAGCGGGTTGTGCTCCACGACGCAGAAGTCGGCCAGCTTGCCGACCTCGAGGGTGCCCTTGCGGTCCTCCTCGCCGTACTGGAACGCACCGTTCTTGGTGATGCACTCGAGACCCTCGTAGACGGAAATCTTCTGGGACTCGTCCAGCTGGACGCCGTTCTTGGTGACGCGCTTGACCGCGCACCACACGCTCTCGAACAGATTCGGGCGCAGCACCGGGCAATCGGTGTGGAAGGTCGGGCGCAGGCCGAAGTCGAGGGCATCGCGGACCGCGGAGACGCGGCCGCCGCGCTCGGGACCGAAGTTCTTCAGGTGCACGTCGGCCCAGTACCAGATGTGGTTGGTGAAGATGGTCGGGATCATGTGGATCTCGGGCATCTGCTCGTACTGGTCGCGGCGGGCGGTCTGGCAGTGGACCATGACCGGGTGCAGCTCGTGCTTGTTCGGATTCGGGGAATCCTCGAGCGCGCGCTTGTACACGCGCAGGTACTGGTCGGCGGCGGCGTCGCCGTTGGTGTGGGCGAGCAGCTGGTGATTGCCGTCGATGGCCTTGCGCATGTAGTCGTAGGCATCGTCGTCGGAGATGGTGCCGTAGCCGCAGTAGCCCTCGCCCTCGTCGCCGGGCGCGTAGGGCTCGGTCATCCAGGCGGTGCGGCCCTGGGGAGAACCGTCGAAGAACATCTTCAGGCCGCCGAAGCGGAAGTGGTTCGTGTACTCATGGGAGTCGAACTCGGCGTAGTCGGACAGGATCTTGTCGACGTCCTCGCCGTGCATCGGGTAGCTCACCACGTCCATCTTGAGCAGGCCCTTCTTGGCCATGCCCGCGAACAGCGCGGCGTAGTCGGCGGTGGTGGCGCCCTCCTGGCAGGTGGTGATGCCGTGCTCCAGGTAGACGTCCTGCATCTGCAGGATCATCTTGTCCATGTCGAACTTCTGACGCGGCTGCACCTGACCGAAGACCGGCCACATGGCGTTGGGCTCCTCGCAGAAGCCGTCCGGCGTCACGCCATCGGCCTCGCGGCCGTAACGAGCGCCCTCGGGATCGGCCGTCTCGGCATTGATGCCGGCCAGCTCGAGGAGCTTCGTGTTGGCGACCAGCATGTGGCTGGAGGCGTGAATCGCCACGCAGGGGATCTCGGTGGAGACCTGGTCCAGGATGTGGCGGTTGGGATGCTTGCCCTCGGCCAGGGAGTTCTGGTCGTAGGAAACACCCATGATCACGCTATCGGGACCGATGTTGTTCTTCTCGCCGAAGGCGCGCATGGCCTCGACGATCTCATCGAAGCTCTTGCAGTTCTCGAGCTGAGCGGCCACGACGTACTGGTTGGAACCGGCGATGTGGCTGTGCGGGTCGATGATGCCGGGCATGAGGCAAGCGCCGTCGAGGTCGATCTGGTCGGCGTCCGCGGCAAAGGCACGGGCATCGTCGAGCGAGCCGGTGAAGGCGATGACGCCATCCTCGGCAACGAGGGCCTCGAACGTGTCGTTCTCGCCCGTCATGGGCAGGAAGTCACCGTTGAAATACAGCTTCTTCATGACGAATTACGCCTCTTCCTTCTTGAAGATCTTGATGGCGGGGGTGGTCAGCAGACCGGCGAGCACGATGCAGGCGCCTACAGCGTAAGCCATGCGGGTGGAGTTGAAGCGGCAGTCCTGGTTGATCTTGACGAGCTCGGTGCGCTCGGCATCGGTCATGTCGATCTCGGAGAGCTGAGCCTCGAAGTTGGCGTCGGACACGAGGGAGAAGTTCATGTCGGCGAGCTGGGCGTTGACCTCGGGGGAGATCGCGGCGTTGTTGGCGGCCTCGGCCTTCACGGAGTTGGTGATGCCGAACAGCAGGACGGCGCCGAGCAGGGCGATGCCGAGGGCCTGGCCCACGTTGCGCATGGTGGTCTGGATGCCACCGGACTGGGCGGCGTCACGCTCGTTCACGGCCAGGGCAACGACGTTGTTGGCCTGGGAGGACACGATGCCCGCGCCGGCGCCGGCGAGGAAGGCGCCCAGGTAGATGAGCATGCTGTTCACGCCGGTCTTGGTGACGGCCATGGCCATGCAGCCGAGGGCGGAGGCCATGACGATGTAGCCGAGCTGGATGACGCGACGGGGGTTGGCGTTGGGGCAGAACTTGGGGATGCCCATGGAGAAGGCGAAGGTCGGAGCACCGGTCACGATGGAGATGACGCCGACGGTGATGGCGGACCAGCCAGCGACGAGCTGGAGGTAGGGGGCCATGAGGATGGCCTGGACGCCCATGAAGAAGAAGGTGATGGCGGAGGCGGCGAGGCCGGCGAGCACCTGGGGGGTCTTCAGGAAGGACTGGGGCAGCAGGGCGAGACCGTTCTTGGCCTCGACCTTCTTCTCGACGACGACGAGGACGGCGAGGATGATCAGGCCCGCGATGACCATGGGGATGGCAGGGGAGAAGCCGGCGATGGAGGGAGCGCCGGGGAAGGCTTCGACGAGACCCCAAGAGGAGATCTGGGAGATGCCGACGAGGAAGAGGAACAGGCCGAGGCCGGCGAGAGCGACGCCGATGCCGTCGAACTTGAGCTTGCCGTCGTTCTGCTCGATCTCAGGAAGCTTGAAGGAAAGCAGCAGGACGATGGCAAAGTACACGGCGAGCACCAGGAAGGTGACCTTCATGCCGGCGAGCTCCATGACAACGCCGAGCACCAGGGGCAGCAGCGCGGAGAGGCCGGAGGCGGCACCGATGCAGCCGAAGGCGAGCACGCGGTTGGCGCCGTAATAGATCTTGGGAACGAGGCCCAGGACGGACGGGATCATGAAGGAGGCGCCAAAGCCCACGAGGACGCGGCCGCCCCAGATGAAGACCATCATGTTCGGAGCGAAGGCCAGAACGACCTCACCGAGGGCGCACAGGGCGGCACCGATGCGGAAGTTCTTCTTCCAGCCGATGATGGTGCCCATCATGCCGCCGGCGATCATGAAAGCGCCGGCCATGAGGGAATAGACCATGTTGGCGAGCTGGATGTCGGCGACGGTGGCACCGAGGTCGGTGGTGAGGGCGGTAGCGGCGAGCGACAGGGCGCCGTTATCACCCGAGGTGCCCATCTGGGCGAGAATCAAGACGAGGATCGGGAGAACGAGAAACTTCTCCTTGCCCCCCTCCTTGGCAGCAGCAGTAGACGCCATTGCATCTTCCTTTCTTCTGCGAGAAGGGCCCCTTGCCCTTCCCTTGCGCTGATACGCCCCGACCAGATCGCGCGCATGCTCCCATGCGAGCCACCGCAGGCCCCCTTATTCCCACGGAAGCACCCAAATCACGTTCGCGGCGTTTGAATCGTCCCGAGAATACGCCGCCCTAAACACACTATCGAGCAGGACGTCTGCCGTAATAACGGCAAAGTGTTGACGATTCATCCGCGTGCATTGACGCGGCTTTGCCCGCGGCATGAAAAAGCCCCCACGCGCCTTTCGGCACATGGGGGTCAGGGAAAAAGGGGCGGGTGTGGGAGCCGCCTCCCTAAGCGTGAGCCACAACTTCTTCTCCACGGTCCGCGCATGGAGAACATTGAGGTCGCAAGTTACTTGGACTCGGGCTCGAAGCCTGCGGTGGTGCGGGTCACGACGATGTAGCCGGACAGGGCGCCCACGACGGCGCACATGCAGCCCTTGAAGATCATCATGCCGGTGCGGGTGAGGGGCATGGGCAGGAACATGGTGAAGACCAAGGCCAGGGCGCCGGCAACCACGGCCGCGATGATGCCCACGGGGATGGACAGGGTGATGGCGCCGCCGGGGAGCTTGGCGATGATGCCGTTGCGATCGGCGTCGGCCTTGTAGACGTTCTTGCGCAGGTCCATCTTGGTGAGCGGAACAACGCACCAGGTCAGGATGAGGCCCAGCAGAGCGCCGGTAAGGACGATCTCCTCAACGACCTTGCCGGCGGCGAAGGTCACGTCGGGGTTGGAGGCGTTCATGCCGAAGAAGATAGCCGCGTTGACGATGCCGTTGATGATGCCGTAACCGATGATGCACTTGTTGGCGAGATAGCTCTTGAATTCCTTGGTTTCTGCAGCCATGCTGACCCTTCCCTCTTGGTGTGCCAATTTTTGCGGGACATAGTGTATCGTCGGCATTTATGGCGATTTACCACAACGTTTGCCGTAGTTACGGCAAAGTACGAACAATGTGTGGCCGTTTCATCCATTTTTTCTGTTCCCCGTATGGGAATCGACGGGCATGTCCCTGAGGCGGCGATCGGGCACAAAAACGCCCCGGGAACCCATGGGCTTCCGGGGCGTGACAGGAGCGTTTGACGCAGCGCGCTAGTCGATTGCGATCTTGGTGACGTTCTTCTTCTCCACGAACTTGGGAACCGTGACAGTCAGCACGCCGTCGGCGAACGTGGCGGACAGGCCCTCGCAAGCCGCATCCTTGAGATAGACGCCGCGCGTGGCGGAGTACGCGGTGAACTCGCGCTGGAGGTAGTTCTTGTTCTTGTCCTCCTCCTTCTCCTCGACGGTCACGGAGATAGACAGGCGGCCCTCATTGAGCTCGACGTCCAAATCATCCTTGGTGACGCCGGTGAGATAAGCCTTGACCTCGTAGGAATCACCCTTGTCCTCGACGTCGATGGGGAACGCCTTGGTGGCGAGAGCGGTGCGCGGAATGTCCATCATGTCGTCGAAGATGTCGAACAGAGAGTTGGTGGACACGGGGAGGACGCCATAACCCTGACGATACGGAACCATAGCCATACTCGATCACTCCTTCGTGATACGCGTGGGGCACTGTGCCCGCACGCCTCGCGCGCGCCCTGCGGGGTGCGTGCCGTTGTTTGACACTCACGTTATGCCCGCCGCGCGCAAGGCTATTCACATCGGTGCAAGTTTTTTAAGCGTCACATTGTCATCAAATCTAAGTCTGAATGACTAAGATCTATCTCCGCCTATCCGAGGTCCCCGGTTTCGAACTCGCCGGCGGCAACGGACGCGGGGGCCTGGCCCACCTCGGCGAGTTTGAAGCGATACGCAGCGGCGATCACGTCGACGCACCCCTGGCGACCAAGCTTGGCTCGGTTGACCACGATGTCTTTGCCGTCCGTCATCTTCCACTTGCCGGCGGAGTAGCGCTTGTAAAACGCCTCTCGGGCATGCTGCATCTCGCGCACGAGCTTGGCACCGGCGCGCTTGTCCAGGCCGCGCTTGGAGCGCACGATCTCGACGCGGGCATCGAAGGGGGCGGTCACGAGCACCGCGATGTGATTGGGATTGTTGCGAAGCAGGTAGTCGGACAGACGCCCCTCGATAATGCAGCTGCGCGTGGCGGCAAGATCGACAATCACCTGGGCCATCGATTTGAACAGGCGGTCGGAAATGGTGCGCGAATCTGCGCGATCGGGCAGGAACGCCATGAACTCGGCAGCCATACGCTCGTCGTAGGCGGCCACCTTATCGAGCGCCTCTCCGCTGCGCGCGGCGGAACGGACCAGCAACTCGTTGTCGTAAAGCGGGATGCCCAACTCCATGGAGAGCATCTTGCCGATCTCGTGGCCCTCGGCACCGTAATCGCGCGCGATGGTGATCACGACGGGCTGACCGGCGCGCATCTCCTGCGCCGCCGCGATCCTGCGCTCGTGCATATCTTTCAGAAAACCCATTGCTACCTCCCGGGTACGAAGGGCTTGCGTTTGATGGTCGGCGGAAACGGGCCCATGGCGCGGGCGCCGTAGAAAATGCGCCGCCCACCCTCGTGGGCCGGCGACGCCTCTTTTGGCCCTATGCGGCCGCAACCTTGCGCTGATAACGACGAACCAGCAGCGAGATACCGAAGTTCAGGGCGAAATACAGCGCGAACACGAAACCGTACAACATGAGCACCTGATCGAGCGAGACGGCATGAGCCATCACGACATTGGTGGTGTACATGAACTCGGCAACGTTGATACCGGACAGGTAGGAGCTGTCCTTGATGACCGTCGTGCACTGACCGAACAGTGCGGGCGTGATGATGCGGAAAGTCTGCGGCAGGATGATGTAGCGCATCGTGGCAAAGAAGCCAAAACCCTGGCTCTGCGCCGCCTCGAACTGCCCGGCGGGCACGGCGTTCAGGCCCGCACGCACGATCTCGGCCATGACGGCGCTCGTGAACAACGTGAACGCGAGCGTCGAGATGAAGATGTCGATGCCCTGCACGGTGAAGTAGATGAACAGGATCCACAGCAGGTTGGGCGTGCAGCGGAACAGCTCGATGTAGGCGCTCACGAGCCAGCGGAAGGGACGGGGTCCGTAGCTCTTGACGAGCGCGAGCACCGTGCCGACCACGACGGAACAGATGATGGACAGCACCGAGATCTCGATGGTCTTGATGAAACCGCCCAGGATGTAGACGAGGTTCGTCGCGTTGAAGATCTCCATCGCTTACGCCTCCTTTCCAGCGGTCGCAGGCTCCGCGGCGCCCCCGGCAGAAGAGGCCGTCGCGCTCGCCACGTCCGTCACGCCGGGGATGACCTTGGCGCGCGGGCGGGCCTTGCTGCGGCGCTCGAGCCACTGGCCGAGCATGGCAATCGGGAAGCAAATAATGAAGTACATGAGACA